>Ga0184637_10001324_pt1 | contig 16907 bp, 16 predicted proteins | sample PLM3_127_b2_FD_133143 | JGI IMG/M metagenome (GOLD analysis project Ga0184637, IMG submission 133143) | Groundwater sediment microbial communities from an aquifer in East River, Colorado, USA - PLM3_127_b2 | ecosystem: Environmental > Terrestrial > Soil > Riparian zone | place: USA: East River...
GAAGCCTTAGTGGTTGGTGGTAGGACAGCCAACACCTAAAACCCGACACCTAACACCCGACACCCAACAGGGGTGGAAATGGCAGGAGCAATTCCCGGCAGCAGGAGGACACCGGGTGGGCGAAAATGCCTCCCCGGTTTTTTTATTCACCCCGAGCTTGTGGTGAGCCTGTCGAACCACTGTCGAGGGGTTACCCTGAGCACTTGTCCCGAGCGTGTCGAGGGATTGTCGAGGGAGTTTACCCTGAGCATCGAAGGGCCCTCGACTATTAGCTATCTCCTGGTCTTTGTCGCCCCCCGGTGCTTTTTGGTTTTAAGGCTGTTCTGAGGGTACTGGATGGATGCAGGGTAGCGGGAACATGTTAATTGATAAGACTCGACCCGCAGACCTAGACCCAGGAAGATGAGTTGACCGATGCCTGACCATAACTACTTCGCGAACCTCATCTGGCAGATCGCCGACCTGCTGCGCGGGCCGTACCGCCCGCCGCAGTACGAGCGTGTCATGTTGCCGATGACCGTACTGCGCCGGTTCGACTGCGTGCTCGCGGAGAGCAAGCCCAAGGTGCTTGCCGAATATGCAAAGCGCAAGGGCGGCAAGCTCAACGACGACGCGCTGGACAGGCTCCTGAACAAGGCCGCTGGCCAACGCTTCCACAACCACTCAGCGCTCAACTTCGAGAAGCTGAAAGGCGATCCCGACAACATCGAGAAGCACCTCGTCGACTACATCAAGCGATTCTCCGGCAACGTCCGCACCATCTTCGATTTCTTCGAGTTCGAGAACGAGATCGAGAAGATGCGCGAGGCGAATATCCTCTACCTCGTCGTCTCGAAATTCTGCGATGTCGACTTGCACCCCGACACCGTACCAAACGAGCAGATGGGGCTCATCTTCGAGAACCTCATCCGCCGCTTCAACGAACTGGCGAACGAGACCGCCGGCGACCACTTCACTCCGCGCGACGTCATCCGGCTCATGGTGAACATTCTGTTCATTCAGGATGACAAGCTGCTCGCCACACCGGGGACCGTGCGCAAGCTCCTCGACCCGGCCTGCGGCACGGGCGGCATGCTGGCCGAGGCACAGAACTACCTGCGCGAGCATCACTCGGCCGCTCGGCTCTTCGTATACGGGCAGGACTACAACAAGCGCGCATTCGCCACCGCGGCTTCCGACATGCTTATGAAGCAGGTGGACCACAATGGCGGCGTCGACAACGTCCGCTTCGGCGACAGCTTCACCGACGACCGTTTCGAAGAGGAACCCACGAAGACCTTTGACTACTTGCTCACCAATCCGCCGTTCGGTGTGGACTGGAAGAAGCAGTACGACGAGATCAAGAAAGAGCACGACAAACGCGGCTTCGACGGCCGCTTCGGCGCCGGCCTACCGCGGGTCAACGACGGCTCGTTGCTCTTCTTGCAACACATGATCAGCAAGTTCGAGCCCGTGCGTCCCGCGGAGCACAAGCACGGCTCGCGTCTCGCCATCGTTTTCAGCGGCTCGCCACTCTTCACCGGCGGCGCGGGCTCCGGCGAGAGCGACATCCGCAGGTGGATCATCGAGAACGACTGGCTCGAGGGGATCGTCGCTCTGCCGGAGCAGATGTTTTACAACACCGGCATCAGCACCTACGTCTGGTTCGTGACTAACCGCAAGGAGAAGCGCCGCAAGGGCAAAATCCAGCTCCTCGACGCCCGCGAGTTTTACGTCCCCATGCGCCGCAGCCTCGGCGACAAGCGCCGGAAGATCGGCGAGAAAGAGGACGGGCGCGACCAGATCACAGAGATCGTCCAGCTCTACGGCCGCTTCGCCGATGGCGAGACCTCGAAGACCTTCAACAACTCCGACTTCGGCTACACGCGCGTCACCGTCGAGCGGCCGTTGCGCCTGCGCTATCAGATGACCACCGAGGACAAGGCCCGCTTCCTCGACGCCTGCCCGCATCTGCTTGACGACGTGCAGGCCATCGACAAGGCCCTGGGGCGCGAGGCTCATCGCGACTGGAACGCCGTCTGGCGCCGGATCGAGCATCTGCTGCACGAGCGGAAGTCCCGCTGGAAGGCGGCCGAGCAGAGGCTATTCCGCAGCGTCTTCACGCAGAAGGACCCCGAGGCCGAGCCGGTGCAGAAGGGCGGCCGCGACGAGGGCTACGAGCCCGACGCCGACCTACGCGACTTCGAGAACGTGCCGCTCAAGGACGATATCGACGCCTACTTCGAGCGCGAGGTGCGGCCTCACGTGCCTGACGCCTGGATGGACCGTAGCAAGGACAAGGTGGGCTACGAGATCAACTTCAACCGTCACTTCTACAAGTACAACCCGCCGCGTCCGCTGGAGGAGATCGATGCGGATCTGAAGCGGGCGGAGGAAGAGATCGTGCGGTTGCTGCGGGAGGTGACGCAGTGACCACAACGGCCTTCGACACCTTGCCTCCCGGCTGGAGGTACACGCGCCTCAAGTGGCTGCTGGACACCCTTGAGAGCGGTCGCCGTGAGGTTAGCGACACCGATGACTTCGATGGTGGAGCGCTCAGCATTGGCGGCGAGCACATAGGTTGGCAGGGGCAATGGCAGCTTGACAATCCGCGTTACGTATCTCGCGAGTTCTTCGCGGCAATGGCGTCGGGAAAGATCCAAGAGGACGACATCTTGCTCGTAAAGGACGGGGCAACCATTGGAAAGGTCGCAATTGCGACATCGCTACCGGCTCCAGAGGCGGCCGTAAACGAGCATGTGTTCTTGCTTCGCGTGTCGGCACAGAATCATTCCAAGTACTACTTCTATTTCATTCAGTCCTCTCTAGCCCAGGACCAAATCCAGCTGGAGGTGCGGGGGTCTGCGCAGCCTGGCTTGAATTCTGAGTTCCGCAATGTCGTGGTGGCGCCTCGGCCACCAAGAGAAGTACAGCGAACTATTGCCGACTACCTCGACCGGGAGACGGCACGGCTGGATGGCCTAGTGGCGGCGAAGGAACGCGTGTTGCGACTGTTGGCGGAGAAGCGTCGAGCGCTCATCACGAACGCCGTCACCCGCGGCCTCGACGGCCGCGCTCCCCTCCGCAACTCGGGCATCCCCTGGCTCGGTAAGATTCCGGCGCATTGGGCTGCCACTCGCCTGAGGTTTGCCGCTGAGGTTCGAGGTGGGCTCACGTTGGGCAAGAACTACGGCACCGCGACGCTTGGGGAGTACCCATACTTACGTGTAGCCAACGTTCAAGACGGACACCTCGATTTGTCTGACGTTGCGACGGTCCTGGTTCCTGAAGCTGAAGCAGAGGTGTGCCTCTTGGAAGCCGGCGACGTACTCATGAATGAGGGGGGAGACGCAGACAAGTTGGGTCGGGGCTGCATCTGGACAGGGGAGATTGTTCCGTGCCTTCACCAAAACCATGTATTCGCAGTACGACCGAGGCTCGTCCGTTCCGAGTGGCTGAATGCGTGCACGTCAACCGAGGTTGCTAAGGCTTTCTTTGAGAGCCGTGCGAAGCAGTCAACGAATCTGGCTTCGATTTCAGCGACGAATATCAAGGAACTGCCGATCCCGGTCCCACCAGCCGATGAACAGGGCACAATCGTTGCCCACATCAAAGCAGGGACAGTCAAGCTAGATGCCCTGCGCACGGCGACGGAGCGGACCATCGCTCTGCTGAAAGAACGCCGTGCCGCCCTCATCGCCGCTGCGGTAACGGGGCAAATCGATGTGGGGCACACGGTATGATCCTAAAGAGTCTCATCGTTGAGCAGTACCGCGGTTTTGCCAACCGCACCACAATTGAGTTCGATCCCCGCTTCACCGTCATCGTCGGTGAGAACGGCGTTGGCAAGACAAGCGTGCTCTGGGCGCTTCGGGTGCTGTTGTCCCATACACTCGCCAAGCTCGTGAAGAAGCCGGCCAAGAATCTGCTGTTTCAGCCGGAGGACGTTTCGAGGGGTTGGCCCTATCTCCGGGCCGAAGCGATTGTTGGCATCGGGCCCGGAGGCACGATGGCGACTTGCATCGCCCAGAAGAACGCGGCCGAGTTTGTGCGCAGTGCGGAAAAGAATGGGCGGCCGCGCGAGCACGCCGTCGATACGCCTGATAAGTACGAGGTCAGTGTCGGCGCGGCGGCATCAACGAAGAATCGGCGCAGCGTCGATGTGCCCCTGGTCGTCTACTACTCGGCGTATCGATCGCTCGCCCTGGACCGCGGCGCGAGCAAGGCGCGGGCAGCTGGGGGACTGAGCGCCGCCTATGCCGAGGCGCTCGAAGACCGCGAGTTGCGTCTTGGCGAGGCCGCCCTGTTCTGGCGCAATGAAGCAGCACTCGAAGAGTCTGATGGCCGACCAGCGCGCGCGAACCATGCTGTCGAGCAGGCACTCCCAGCCTTTCTGGGTGAGTTCCGCAACCTGCGAGTAGAAGGTGGCGATAAGCCCAGGCTCGTCGTGGATAAGCGGGGCACAATGCTCGATCTGAGCCAGCTCTCCGACGGCGAGCGCGGGCTCTTGGTCGTGCTGATCGACCTCATCCGCCGACTGGCTCAGGCCAATCCTGATCTCGACCATCCGGCCCGCGACGGGCACGCCATTGTGCTCATCGACGAGCTCGACTCGCACATGCATCCGCGCTGGCAGCGGGAGATCGTCTCGCGGCTCATTTCGACTTTCCCGAAATGCCAGTTCGTCGCAACGACGCACTCGCCACAGATCATCGGCGAGGTGCAGCCGGAGAGTCTCCTTCTCCTGCGCCAAGAGGAAGACCGGATCATCGCCGAGCGCTGTGGCCAGACCTACGGGCTGGACGCCAACTATGTGCTCGAACACATCATGGGAACTGCGCCGAGAGCCGCGCCCGCAACCCAGGCGATTCACGCTGTGGAGGATGCGCTGGAGCGTGGCGATGTGGCGGCGGCGCGCGAACGGCTCGAGAGGCTCCGCACGCTGCTGCATGGCGACGACCCCGTGGTCGTAGGGCTAGAAGCAACGATCAATAATCTCGAGGCACTCGGCGATGCGGCAGATTCAAAAGAGAAATGAGCCGCAGAGCCTGACTCAGTGGCGAGCGGCGTATCAGAACGATCCCAACTTCGGGTTCGGCTTGGTCGACGCGAACCTGCGAGGAGAGATCCGCCAAGCGCTCGTGGCCGAGCAAGGCGGGCTCTGCGCCTACACAGGCCGTCGGATCGATGAAGCGAGCTGCCATATCGAACACCCGAAGCCGCAGACGCATTGCGTCGACGGAGAGGACGCTTCCTTCGCAAACATGCTCGCGTGCGTACCGGCGCCGAACGCCCCAGCGCTGCCGTACGGCGCGCACAAGAAGGGGGCGTGGCCGGACGCAGCGCAAGAGGCTCAGTTCGTGTCTCCCCTCCGGCCAGGCTGCGGGCCCCGGTTCTTCTTCAACCTTCGTGGCGAGATCGCGCCGAACAACGCGGCCGACAACGCCGCGGCGGAAACCATCCGCAGGCTTGGACTCGATCACCCACTGCTGTGTCAACTTCGGAAGGCGGCAATTGACGGAACTCTCCGTGTGCGTGGAAAGGGGCCTGCCTCGCTCGATCTGAGGAACGCCCGCAGGCGCATCACCGGCTTGAGCGCGGCAGAGCAGAACAACGCCATTCTGGAACCGTTTTGCTTCGTGCTTCAGCAGGCGTTGGAGAAGCAAATCGGACGTTTGGAGGCGATTCGAGACAGCCGAAGGCCGCGACCATGAGTCAACCCAGACACTCCGAGACTGCCTTCGAGACCGTCATTGAGGCGCATTTCCTTGCCAACGGTTATGTGTCCGTGCACCGCGACGGCTTCGACCGCGAACGAGCGATCTTTCCGGAAACCGTGCTGGCCTTTATCCGCGAGACTCAGCCGAATGACTGGGCCAAGCTGGAGGCGCTGCACGGGGAGAAGACCGGCGAGCAGATCCTCGGCGACCTGTGCAAGTGGATGGACGCCAACGGGTCGCTCGCGACGCTGCGCCACGGGTTCAAGTGCTACGGGCGGACGCTGCACGTGGCCTTCTTCAAGGCGGCGCACGAGCTGAACCCGGAGCTGGAGGCGCGCTACGCCGCGAACCGTCTCGGGATCACCCGGCAACTGCACTTTTCTCCGCGCTCGGAGAAGTCCGTCGATGTCACGCTGAGCCTGAACGGCATCCCCGTCGCCACGCTGGAGCTGAAGAACCCGCTCACGGGTCAGACGGTCGAGGACGCGCGCCGACAGTACAAGCAGGACCGCGACCCCCGCGAGCCGATCTTCGAGTTCAAGCGGCGTACGCTCGTGCACTTCGCCGCGGACACCGAGGCGGTGCTGATGACCACGCGGCTCGCGGGCTCGGCCACACACTTCCTCCCGTTCAACAAGGGCTGCGACGGCGGGGCCGGCAATCCGCCGGATCCCGCAGGTCGCACCTACCGCACGGGCTATCTCTGGGAGGAGGTGCTGCAGCGGGACAGCCTCCTCGATCTCCTGGCGCGCTTCATCCACCTGCAGCTTGAGGAGAAACGCGACGACCAGGGCCGCAAGGTGAGGCGGGAGACGATGATCTTCCCGCGCTACCACCAGCGTCAGGCGGTGCGCATACTGGTGGACGCGGCCCGGCGCGAAGGCATCGGGCACAACTACCTCGTCGAGCACTCGGCGGGCAGCGGCAAGAGCAACACCATCGGCTGGCTGGCGCACCGGTTGGCGTCGCTGCACGACGCCGCCAATCAACGTGTCTTTGACAGCGTGATCATCGTGACCGACCGGGTCGTACTCGACCAACAGTTGCAGGACACGATCTACCAGTTCGAGCACAAACGCGGTGTGGTGCAGAAGATCGACGAGAGCTCGCGGCAGTTGGCGGAGGCGCTAGAGAACGCGGTGCCGATCATCATCACAACGCTGCAGAAGTTCCCGTTCGTTTCGCGCCAGTTGCTCAAGATGGCCGAGGAGCGCGGGGAGACCGGCAGCGGCACGCTGGCCACCCGCCGTTGCGCGGTGATCGTCGACGAGGCGCATAGCTCGCAGGGGGGCGAGACGGCCACCGACCTCAAGGAGGTACTCGGCGGCGAAGGGTTGCGCGAGGACGCCAAGCGACGAGCGGAGGAGGAAGGCCGAGACGACATGGAAGAGCTGTTCCGCAGCATGGCCAACCGCGGCCGGCAGGCCAACCTGAGCTTCTTCGCTTTCACCGCAACGCCCAAGCATAAGACCCTCGCCGTATTTGGTCGCGATGGGCAACCGGTCCACCGCTACACCATGCGCCAAGCCATCGAGGAAGAGTTCATCCTCGACGTGCTCAAGCACTACACGACCTACATCACCTACTTCAAGCTGCTCAAGGCTTGCGAAGACGACCCGAGCGTCGAGCGAAAGAAGGCTGCGAAGGCGCTGGCGCGCTTCCTCAAGCTTCACCCGCATAACATCGCGCAGAAGACCGAGGTGATTGTCGAGCACTTCAACGCGGTTACCCGCCACAAAATTGGTGGCCGAGCCAAGGCGATGGTGGTGACGGGATCGCGGCTTGAAGCGGTGCGCTATAAGCAGAGCTTCGACCGGTACATTCAGGAGAAGGGCTATGCCATCAAGACCCTGGTGTCATTCTCCGGCACGGTGCAGGACGACAAGCTCGCGGACGTGACCTACACCGAGGAGCGCATGAACGACGGAATCCGCGAGAAAGAGCTGCCCGAGAAGTTCGCGACGCAGGAATACCACGTGCTCTTGGTGGCCGAGAAGTACCAGACTGGCTTTGACCAACCGCTGCTGCACACCATGTACGTGGACAAGCGGCTGGCGGGTATCCAGGCGGTCCAGACCCTTTCGCGACTGAATCGCATCCATCCGCTCAAGGAGGACACCTTCGTTCTCGACTTCGTGAACGACCGCGAGGAGATCCGTGAGGCCTTCAAGACCTACTACGAGGGTGCGGAGATGGGCGAAGAGGTCGATCCCGCGCGCATGTATCAGATCAAGGGTGAACTGGATGCCTCGGGCGTCTATCTTGCCGAAGAGGTGCAACGGTTCTGTGCGGTTTACTTCAAGCCGAAGCAGCGACAAAGTGCTGCGGATCATCAAACGATGAATGCGGCACTGGACCCGGCGGTGTCCCGCTTCACTGCACGCCAACGCGCTGACGAGGATGAAGCGGAGCTGTGGCGGGGCAAGGTGCAGGCGTTCCGCAACCTGTATGGGTTCCTAAGCCAGGTGATCCCGTATCAGGACTCGGACCTCGAGCGCCTGTACGTGTTCCTGCGGCATCTGGCCGCGAAGTTGCCCCGGCGGCGCGGCGGCGCGGCCTACCAGTTCGACGATGAGGTGCGGCTCGAGTACTACCGCCTGCAGAAGATCAGCGAAGGATCGATCTCGCTGCAGGACGGCGACGCCCGACGCCTGGACGGTCCTACGGAGGTCGGCAGTGGCCTCGTTCGACCGCAACCCATGCCGCTGTCGCAGTTGATCGACATCGTCAACGAACGCTTCGGCACCGACTTCAACCAAGCCGATCAGCTGTTCTTCGATCAGATCGTCGAGGCCGCAATGGCCGACGACGGTTTGCGACAGGCGGCGGCAGTGAATCCTGGAGACAAGTTCGAGTTGGTCTTCAAGAACCTGCTCGAAACCCTCTTCGTGGAGCGCATGGATCAAAACGAGGAGATCTTCGTGCGCTTCATGAACGACCCGCCGTTTCAGAAGGTTGTGACGGCGTGGATGGCGTCGGAGGCCTACCGGCGTTTCCGTAGCAGCTCAGGCGAGGAATACACTCTCGCGGTTGACGGCGAAGGAGCGACACGGCTCAAGATTGTCCGCCCGCGCCCCGAGGACCGCTACGTTACCTGTGTGCCGCTCATCCCGCTCAAGGCCGCTGCCGGTGCCTTCAGCGACCCCCAGCATGTCGAGGACGACAAGTGGGAGTGGGTCGCGATTGAGGGCAAGCACCGACTGAAGCCGGGCATGTTCGTCGCCCAGGTCGTCGGCAAGTCGATGGAGCCGACCATCCCGGACGGCGCCTACTGTCTCTTCGGCGCCCCCGTCACCGGCACGCGGCAGGGCAAGACCGTCCTCGTCCAGCACCGCGACATCCACGACCCCGAAACCGGCGGCAGCTTCACGGTAAAGCGCTACTCCTCAGAAAAGGTAACTGCCCGAGATGGCACCTGGCGCCACAACAAGGTTACTTTCTCCCCAATCAATCCGGAATACGAACCGATCGTCCTCACCCCCGAGTCGGAGGACGAGGTACAAGTCATCGCCGAATTCCTCGAGGTCCTCTGATGAAGGCGTTGCATGATCGAAAAGGGGATAAGTTTGGTTTTCGCGAATGGACGGTCAGGGAGAGCATCCGTGTCAAGCTACGAACGCTGGTCAAGCGCATCCTGCGCAAGCACGGCTATCCACCCGACAAGCAGGAGAAAGCCACGCAGACCGTGTTGGAGCAGGCCCAACTCCTCGCCCTCGACTGGGCCGCCTAGCGCAATGAACCAGTCAAGTCTATTCTCGACCCGGTGGGAAGGATAACTGAGATGGCGCTTGAGCTTGGAATATGGCGAATCGGTGAGGGGCTGACCCCGCTTGAATTTGGTGCGCTCGACTTAGAGTATCGGCTCGAAGACATCCTTGACAGGAACATTGCGATTGTTTCCCCGCACTGGATGGTGATTGGTAGGCAGGTCCATACCGACTTCGCCGGAACGATCGATCTGCTGGCGATTGATCAGCAAGGTAATCTCGTCGTGATGGAGTTGAAACGGGATAGGACACCTAGAGATATCGTTGCACAAATCCTTGACTATGGATCATGGGTTCGAACTCTACAGGCTGATCGAATAGCCAAGATTTACAGTGAGTATCGAGCAAGATTTAAGTCTAGCGAACCCGACCAGTCTCTTGATGAGGCCTTCTGCAAGCGGTTTGGGTTGAAAGAGATGCCCGACGAACTCAACGAGGACCATGAACTCGTCATGGTTGCGTCAAGTCTAGATCCTGGCACGGAGCGGGTCGTGAAGTATCTTGCCGAGCATCATGGCCTCCCCATAAACGCCATATTCTTCAGAGTCTTCCGAGATGAAGACAAGGAATACTTAGCTAGGGCATGGTTGACTGAGCCTACAATCCCTGACCCCGGCGGTTCTCAGGACATAACTCGAGGCGAATGGAATGGCGAATACTACGTGTCCTTCGGGATCGGCGAGCATCGCGTTTGGGATGAGGCCGTTAAGTACGGGTTCATCAGCGGTGGGGGTGCGCCCTGGTACAGTGGCACGCTGAACTTGCTTGAGCCAGCGGCCAGAATCTGGGTCAACGTTCCCGGTGTGGGGTATGTCGGGGTGGGTGAGGTTCTTGACGCTCCCGTTCCCGTAGACGAGTTCACGGTCGCGGACGACTCGGGAAGCAAAGTACCTCTAATCAGCCTCCCGGTTAAGGCCAGGGGGATGAAAAGAGCTTCGGAGAATAAAGACGCGGCTGAATACCTGGTACGCGTGAAATGGCTGAAAACGCTTCCCCTTAATCAGGCTGTGAAAGAAAAAGGTTTCTTCGGCAACCAAAATACAGTAGCGAAGCCGAGGACCCCGAAATGGAGTCATACGGTCGAGAGGCTCAAGAAGAGGTTCGATGTCCAGTAAAAAGCAAGCAGTGCGCGCCTAGGCGTCGGGTTACGCTCCAATTTCAGTAGCCGGCATATGCCGACAAGCATCCTCAGTAGTTTGCGCGTGGAAGCATCATATGCGAGAATCACTCGTTCTAGACTCTGTCAGCTCCTTCGCTACCGAATTCGTGCGATGCTGCCACGAGTACAAGAGATTGAGCATGGCCGTGGCGTGGTGCGGGAACCCAAACCAGACACTTCCATACAAGTATCTTGAAAGCTTCAAGGGAACTGTCCGGGCAACAGTCGGGATCGCCTTTAACCACACACACCCGGACGCAATCGAATGGTTCAGCAATATTGGTGCCGACATCCGCGTGTTCCGAGAGGATGCTAGTCTCTTCCATCCGAAGGTTTACCTGTTCCGTGACAACCAACGCTATGCCCTTTTCATCGGCAGTTCAAACCTCACTTACGGGGGCTTCTACACAAACTGTGAGGCGAATTGCTTGATCGAGGGAACCGCGTCACCGAAAACAGCCAAGGATATAGATTCGCTTGAAAAAACCCTCATCAGATGGCATACCCCCGCCTTTTCCTTCAAGCCGACAGCCCAATGGATTCGAGGGTACCGCAGAATATATAAAGCAAGCGCACGCAAAGCCCAAATGCAGGGGATCGGTTCACCGCCACGGGCGGAGGAAGAGATTTCCACTGCGAGCTGGCTTCGACATGCGGATTGGGATATCTACTATGGGAAGGTGCTCAAAGGCCTGAAACAGGACGAAGGAAACAGGCAACACTACCACGATGTCCTAGACGCGGCAGCGCGTGAACTTCCGGTCCCATGGACGACCCAGTATTTCCAAGACATCGAAAAGCGGCGCATAATCGGTGGAATCAAGCCGTACGAGTGGCTCGGACATGTAGCTGCATCAGGACAATTTCGTCACCTTTTAGCGAATGGCACGTCCGACCAATTATCAACAATTGTCAAGTCCGTAAATGCTATCGCTCGGCTTGCCCTACCGATTTCATGGTCTAAACTCAAGTTGCACCTCGAGAACTTGGTCAGTCTCGGTCCAACCATGAAAGTCTGGGGGCGCCTTCTTTGCATTGTTCGTCCTGATCTATTCTGTACTGTGGCGGCAGTGACCGTCCGGCAGAACCTATCTGACACGCTGGGGGTGCCGCAAAGTCGTTTCGACAAACCGGACGGGTACATACAACTGACGAAACTCAGTCATTCGTCGCCATGGTTTAACTCGCCGAAGCCGAAAGACAAACAACAGGCGGCAGTATGGAGACGCCGGTCAGCATTTCTTGATGCGATTTTCTATTAATTGAATCGGCGTAGAAGAAGACAAAGGGGGCGGGTTAGGGTCAGGCCTGAATATGTGAATGGGGGTACGGTAATGGACCCGGGGTAACCACAGCCCTTCGCCCACCTCCGGCATAATCAACGGCGCACCAACCATTCAAGGAATATATGTCAATGACGTTGATCAAATGGATCTAGGATGGATCAAAATTGCGAGATTAATACAGTCCACACCACCCAACTCAAGGGAATCTATACACATGTTGCGGCCTACTTGCGCGATCCTGATCCTCGTCGTAGAAAATCGTATAGTCCGTATCTAGGATCAGTTTACAAGCTGATGGATAAAGAGCAGTCGGTCACCTTCCAGAGCGAGTGCTTGCTTCCCCGGAATGATCGGGGACTACCTCGGGTTCTCCTCCTTTTCAGCAATCCACATCCCGGATCGATACAAAAAGGCATGTTCCATAGTCCCGACCGTAGGATCGCAAATCTGTGGCGCGACCTGCGGAACGTAGGACTATTTGCTGCGGAAGATGATGTCCTGAAATCTCCGGATTCACTCAGGAAGCACTGCCTCAACGTTGTGTATGAATGCTCATTTGCCTTCGGATTTGCATGCTATTGGGTCTTCCCGACTTCTTATCCCAGTCAACTAAATTCCCTGTTTGGTCCAACCATGGAGCCCCCCGGCTTCGCGGACACGAAAAGCCGATTCGACCGTCTTTTGGCAAAGTGGCAGCCCAAGGCTATCATCAGTTTCAACGGCAAGGTCTTTGAGCACTTGACCGGCAAGGTCATAAAGGGATATACGAAGCGGCTGCGTAGGCAATTGATTCAGGGGAAATATCCGGCATCGGATCGGGGGTACCCGGTCTTCCAGGCGTACCCAACCGGCTGGCGTTATCATAAGAACGCTTCCGGGCTACGGCAGGCCAGCCTTGATCGAATAGCCAAGGCCATTCACCGGATGTGAATCAGCCTCGGGCTCGTCGAGGGTCAGGCATGCGTATTGACTTGCGAAGGGGTTGGGGGTCGCGTCGTGAATTGTGACATTGCGATTGGGATGCGTCGAGCTGCAGCGGGTCTGATGCTGGGTTGGCTCGTCCTCCTGGGGTCGGGGGCGGATGCCCAGACGAGTCTGATCCCGCCGGGCCATGTGAAGGTGACGGTGGAATTCCGCCAGGAGGGGGGGCTCGGGGTCAGGTCTTGCAATCACACATTGGCTCTTCCACTTCGAATAGGACCGGGTGTGGAGCGAAAAGGGGAGTGCCCGCCACCGTCAACACCAGCTGCTCCGATGACGTCCCCGTCCTCACCCTCCACCTGACCGTGCAGTGATCCCCCGTGTGGCCACTCGGCCCCTGCCTTCCTCGGAGCTAGCCAAATCCTCCTGTGTCGTGTATCATCCTACCGCGAGCAGGGGTTCCAAGAGGGCCACGGGAAGAAGCCATGGAAGACGGACAGAGGAGACAGCAGATCATCGCCGAGATGGTGCGGCGGATCGTGGGGCGCTTCGATCCCGAAAAGATCATCCTGTTCGGCTCCCATGCCCGCGAGACCGGTGGGCCGGACAGCGATGCTGACCTGCTCGTCGTGATGCGCGTTTCCGGTTCCAAGCGTCAGGCGGCCGTTGAAATTGACCTGGCCCTCGCCGGCGTCGGGCTGCCAAAGGACGTGATCGTAGTCACCCCTGAGGAGGTGGAGCGGTACCGCGATACGGTCGGGACGATCATCTATCCTGCCCTGCGCGAGGGCAAGGTGTTGTATGAGCGTGCCGCCTGAGACGCGCATACATTAACCCTCCGTGAGAAATGCCCGCTGGGTACGGTGTGCTTCCATGCCCAGCAGTGTGCCGAGAAATATCTGAAGGCGTTATTGACTCTGCATGCCGTTCCGTTCCCCAAGACCCATGATCTGCCGGAACTCTTGCTTGGGATTCCCCAGAGCGTCGGTGTGCGCCTTCGGCCTACTGATGTTGCGATGCTGAACCGGTATTCGATTGAAGGGCGCTACCCCGGAGACTGGGAGCCCATTACCCGGGCGGACGCTGAACGGCGGAGGCTCGGGGTCAGGTCTTGCAATGCAACACCCCCACATCACGGTTGCCGTCGAAAGCGGATGGGGTCGAGGCTTGCCATTTCCCATGACCGGGAAAGGTACCGGACACCTTTCGGAGGATATCTTAACGACTTCTTTGGGACGGATTCGGTAACTCTTCTGGAGCGACCCCTCATGCGCCCTCGCGGCCCCTCGGGGAGGTACTCACCCCTGACCCTCCTCGCCGCCTCCGGCACCATCACGATCAGGTGTGAGGGACGGCGCACAAGGCCGCGACTCCGATGAGCTTCGTCCGTTGCGCGCCCACCAGAGACATCTTGACACGACCCTACTTTGTAGTTATGGTGTACGTATGCCTGATCTGCGGTGCGCCTGGGATGCGAAGAAGGATGCGCAGAACAGGCGGAAGCACCGAGTATCGTTTGCCGAGGCCGAGACGGTCTTCGCGGACGAGCACGCATTGTTGATCGACGACCCCGGGCACTCAACCGCGGAAGACCGGTTCATCCTTCTTGGGCTCAGCGTGAAACTGCGAATCCTTGTGGTAGCTCATGCCTACCGCGAGGACCAAGGGGTGATCCGGATCATCTCCGCACGCAAGGCGACCCGCAAGGAGCGAGACATCTACAATCAGAGGTGGCACACATGAAGAAAGAATACGACTTTTCGAAGGCACGGAGGAACCCGTACGCGAGCCGCCTCAAGCGGCAGGTCACCATCCGACTCGACGAGCAGACGATCAAGTACTTCAAGTCGATCGCGGAGGAGTGTGGGATCCCGTATCAGACGCTCATTAACCTATACCTTCGGGACTGCGCGGCCACTGGAAAGCGCCTGGAGATGAACTGGAAAACTGTGGCGTGACCGACCGGAAGGTTCGGATGAGGTCGAGGCTTGTCCCTTCCGTTCCCCCCACGTTTTCGCAATTCCGAAAATATCGGGGCGAGGGGGTTGGGGGTCGCGTCTTGAATTGTGACATTGCGATTGGAATGCGTCGAGCGGCAGCGGGTCTGATGCTCGGTTGGCTCGTCCTCCTGGGGCCGGGGGCGGATGCCCAGACGAGTCTGATCCCGCCGGGCCATGTGAAAGTGAGGGTGGAATTCCGCCAGGCGGGCCAGCGCGCCCAGCGTGGGATCGACGTGAAGGGAACGGGACCGGGCGGGACCGTCGTCCAGGTAGATCCCAAGGGCGTCACCGGCTCGGCCCGCGTGCAGGTCCAGGAGTCTCAGCGGATCCGCGTGCAGATCACCCCCCAGATCAGCTATCAGAGCGACCAGGGCGATGGGACGATTGCGCTGGTGGAGGCCTCGACCGAGGTGGTGGTGCACACCGGGCAGCCGCTAACGATCGGCGGCACCGACGGGCGCGGTGAGGTCATGCGCCAATTCCTGCTCGGGTACGAGCGTGTGAATCAGGCGAACCAGGTCAGCATTGTCCTGACGGCCGAGACTCCGTGAGTGAAATAGGGACCGGAGTCGAATTTTCCATCGGCCGATCGGCCCCGCACCGCTGCTCCGAGACCCCCCTTGCCCTGCTCACCGCCGCCGCCCCGACCCGCTCGCCAAAGCTAACGTTCTCGTGTATGCTAGGCTGCGAGATGAAACCTCCGGGGAGGTGACAGCTGGTGACGCCACAGCAGGCAACAGCAGAGGTTTTCTATACCGCCTTCAAGGCCCTCTCCAAGCAGGAGCAAGAAAACGTCCTCGCCCGAATTGCGCGCGACCGAAAGCTCCGCCGCATTCTCGAGCATATCTCGGACCTTCTCGTCATCGAAGAGGGGCGGGACAAACCGTCGCGACCGCTTCGGGACTACATCGATGAACGGGAGCGGCGAGAACGCGCCAAGGCAAAGGCGGGGAGGTGATCTCCTATACCGTTCGGCTCAAGCCCAGGGCGGAACGGGAATTGGACCGACTCCCCATCGCTTTTGCACGGCGCATCTGGGAGAAGCTCCTCACCCTTGGCCGCGAACCCCGACCTCCTGGCGCCTCCAAGCTAGAGGGCGTAGAAGGGTATCGAATACGGGTTGGCGACTATCGCATTGTTTACCTAGTCGATGATGATCAGCGGGTCGTCGACGTCGCGCGCATCGCCCATCGACGGGAGGTTTATCGATAACGCCCTGCTCGCCGCCGCGCCGTCCCTCCCATCCATCCCCGATTCCATCAGCGACGGTCGTCTGCCCCTCCTGTGAGGATGACGAAGCGCGGTGGGTCCACGCGCTCACTCCTGCACGCCGGACACTTGGACGGCTTGGTCAGTCGCGTGCGCGCCTTGAAGACGAATGCACAGGCGAGACATTGCGCCGGTTCGACACGCAAGCGCTCGCTGCCATGCCTGAGCGAGCGCGCCAAGTGCTCGAGGTGGCCGGAGACGTCTTTCTCGCTGATCCCGACACGGGCCGAGAGTTCACGAGCCGTGAGCGGGCCCTCCCTGAGCACCTGCCTGAGCGCCGACCGTACCGTGGCGTGTCGCTCGGTGAGCTTGTGTGGGCGTGGCTTTTTCGCCAATGGGTGCACCCTAGATCATACAATAACACACTCGAGGCGCTTGACACCCCCATCTCAGTGGGGAGACACTGAGATCCCTTTCGGGACCCCGTGAGAGAGAGGCGGTCAGTTCTCGTGGGAAAGCTACAGAAGCCACGGAAGAAGATTTGGCGAGTCCGTGTGCCCCGCGCACCTGGCAGGCAGGTACAGCGGGACAGGACGAAGTACACCGAAAAGAAGAAGCATCGCTAATTCAACCCTGACGCGATTGGGTCGTGCGTGGTGGATCGACGTCGCACTACGTTATCAGCTGCAATCCACAATGCACGCAATACTTGTACATGTCCATCCGGCTGTTCGCATGTTCTTTGTCGCTGCATTTCTTGGCGAGAATGTTCGCGTTTACCGCTTCGCCACAGTTCGGGCAGTACCGGACTGGGGCATCGGAACGTTTGTGATTCATGTTTGGGCACAAATCCCGTCGCATGGTGA
>Ga0184637_10001325_pt1 | contig 16904 bp, 14 predicted proteins | sample PLM3_127_b2_FD_133143 | JGI IMG/M metagenome (GOLD analysis project Ga0184637, IMG submission 133143) | Groundwater sediment microbial communities from an aquifer in East River, Colorado, USA - PLM3_127_b2 | ecosystem: Environmental > Terrestrial > Soil > Riparian zone | place: USA: East River...
ACTTCGAGCTGTCGATCATGATCGGCACGCGCGAGATCTCCGGCTCGCTCGCGATCAGGTTCAGGAAGCGCACCATCGCGGCCTTGCTGTCGAGCATGGCCTCGTCCATGTTGATGTCGATGAGCTGCGCGCCGTTCTCGACCTGCTGGCGCGCCACCACGAGCGCCTGCTCGAATTGATCGTTGAGGATCATCCGCGCGAAAGCCTTGGAGCCGGTGACGTTGGTGCGCTCGCCGACGTTGACGAACAGCGACCCCTCGCCGATCAGCACGGGCTCGAGTCCGGACAGGCGCATTGGCGGGACGGTGATCTTGGAATCGTCAGCGGACATGGGTATCGGGCAATGGGCTCTCGCAGGGTGCGGGCCACGGCTCACCCGAGGCCCGTCGGCAACACCGGACGACGGTAGGGTGAGCGCCGTTGCATGCTGTCCGCTCGGGTGAGTCCGGGACAGCCGCCTCGAGCCTGGCGGCGGGTTCGCCGTTGCAACGCTCCTCGAGGCTTGCGCAGTTTAGCGCCTGCGCTGCAAACCCTTGGCAGGCGTGCAGTGAACGACGGCACAATCATGGCCCGACCATGCGACCGATGCGACGACTCCTCCTGCTGGGCACGCCTGCGGCCATCGTGACCGGATGCGCCACGGGACCGGTCGACCGCCCGCCCGCCGAACACCCGACGTTGACGAGCGAGCAGAGCCGCCTGAAGGATGCGTTGCGCGGCACACCGGTCGTCGTCGACACCATGGCCGACGGCCGCATGCGGGTCGAGGTGCCGCTGCAGTACTCGTTCGACGCCGGGCGTGGGGCTGTCAAGCCGCCGCTCGCGGCCGTGCTCGACCGCATCGCGGCCGGCTTGCGTCTGGCCAACTTCGACGTTCGCATCGGCGCGCCCGCCGACCCCAAGGGCAGCAGCGCAGCGCTGGTGCAGGACCGCGCGGCCAGCGTGCGCGACTACCTGGTCGCTCGCGGCGTGCGGCTCGCTCGCATCGTCAGCCTTGGCAAGGCCGGTGGCGAGTTCGTCGAAGTGCTGGTGAGCGAACGCGCCGCGCGCTGACGGTCGCGAGCGCGCAAGATCGGATCACGCAGCCAGCAGGCCGCTGAACATCGCATCGCTGCGGCAACGCGGCCGGTAGGCGCTCACGCGCTGGGCGATCTGCGCGATGTGGTCGGGCGTCGTCCCGCAGCAGCCGCCGGCGATGTTGAGAAAGCCGGCCTTCGCGAAGTCTTCCATCAACCCGCCCGTCACGTCGGGCGTTTCGTCGAAGCCGGTCTCGCTCATCGGATTGGGCAGCCCCGCGTTCGGGTAGCAACTGATGAAAGTTTCGCCCGCGACCTTGGACAACTCCTCGACGTACGGGCGCATCAGCGCGGCGCCGAGCGCGCAATTGAGGCCGACCGCGATCGGCCGGGCGTGACGCACCGAATGCCAGAACGCGCTCACCGTCTGTCCCGACAGGATGCGGCCCGACGCATCGGTCACGGTGCCGGAAATGATGACCGGCAAGCGCTCGCCGGTCGCCTCCATCAGTTCGTCGAGCGCGAAGATCGCGGCCTTCGCGTTCAGCGTGTCGAATATCGTTTCGACCAGGAACAGATCGGCGCCGCCTTCGAGCAGCCCCGACGCTTGCTCGAGATAGGCGTCCTTCAGTTCGTCGAAGCTGACGTTGCGCGCCGCCGGGTCGTTGACGTCGGGGCTGATGCTCGCGGTGCGCGGCGTCGGGCCGAGCGCGCCGGCGACGAAGCGCGGCTTGTCCGGCGTGCTCGCCGCATCGACCGCTTCGCGCGCAATGCGCGCGGCGGCCACGTTCATCTCGCGTGCGAACGACGCCAGCCCATAGTCCTCCTGCGCGACCGCGGTCGCCCCGAAGGTGTTGGTCTCGACGATGTCGGCTCCCGCCGCAAGGTAGGCGGCGTGAATCTCGCGAATCACATCGGGCCGCGTGAACTGCAGCAGTTCGTTGTTGCCCTTCAGGTCCTTCGGATGGTCCTTGAAGCGCTCGCCGCGGTAATCGGCCTCGCCGAGCTTGTAGCGCTGGATCATCGTGCCCATCGCACCGTCGAGGATGACGATGCGCCGCTGCAGGATCGCGGGCAGCGCGCCGGCGCGTGTGTAGCCTTGACTGTTCATGCGGGCATTGTAGAAAACGCGTCAAGCCCACGTGGCCGACCGGTCAAGGGACCGGCGAAAACGCTCGCGCGGCGCGCGATGCTTCAGTGCAGTGGAAGGTGGTCGGCCGGCGGCAGGTCCGACAGGCTGCCCAAGGCGGAGTGGCGGGTCTCCGAAAACAGCGAGGCCCGGAACGCACTGTGCGCAGCCTGGTCCTCCACGGCCCACGTCAGCAACTCGCGTGCCGACATCGGCCGGGCGAACAGGTAACCCTGGAACTCATCGCAGCCGAGTTCGAGCAGCAGCTCGCGCTGCCGCTCGGTTTCCACGCCCTCGGCCACGACCTTCAATCCGATGGCTCGAGCCACCTTCACCACGGCGTCGACGATGGCCCGTGCATCGGCACTGGTTTCCAGATCCTTCACGAAGCTGCGATCGATCTTCAGTTCGGAAGCCGGCAGCCGCCGCAGATAGCTCAGCGAGGAGTAGCCGGTGCCGAAATCGTCGATCGACAAATGGATGCCGGCCTCGCCGAGCCGCTCGAAGGTGCGCTGGGTCACCTGCGTGTCTTCCATCGCGACCGATTCGGTGATCTCGCAGGTCAGCCGCGAGGGATTGATGCCGTGGCGCTTGAGCGCGGCCTGGATGCGATCGACCAGGTCGTCCTGGCGCATCTGGAACACCGACAAGTTGATCGCCACGCGCATCCTCAGTCCCGCGTCGCGCCAGGTGCGCGCCTGGCGGCAGGCGTCTTCGATGACCCAGTTGCCGAGCGCACCCATCAGGCCATAGCGCTCGGCGATCGGAATGAAGATGCTCGGGCTGACGGTGCCGCGGGTGGGATGGTGCCAGCGCAGCAGCGCCTCCGCCGCGGAGATCTGACCGCTGCGCGCATCGATCTTTGGCTGGTAGAAAAGTTCGAGTTGCCCGTCCTCGATGGCGCGCCGCAGGTCGCGCAACAGTTCCATGCGCTCACGAGCATCGTCTTGCATGCGCGCTTCGAAGAACGTGTAGGTCGAACCGCCGGCCTCCTTCGCGACGTGCATCGCGGCTTCCGCCCGCCCCAGCAGCTTCGTCGCACCACCGTCCTCGGGAAAACAGGCGACGCCGATCGAAGCCACCAGCGTCAGTTCGCGCCGATCGCAGTCGAGTGGTCCGTTCAGCGTCTGGAGCAGCCGGGTCGCCGCACGCGCCAACGCACGCCGATCTATTTCGCCCTCGAGCATCAGCACGAACGCGTCGCTGCCGACCCGAGCGAGGCTCTGCGAAACGATCTCAGGCGGCGCAAGCAGCTCGGCAGCCTGCGCGGCCAGGCGCCGCGCCACATCGCGCAGCACCTTGTCGCCGAAGCCCTGGCCATAGGAATCGTTGGCGTTCTTGAAGGCATCCATGCCGATGTACAGCAGCGCGACACGACCGCCCTGCAATTCGGCACGCATCGCAGCAGTGCGCAACGTGACTTCGATCCCCGAGCGGCTCGGCAGGCCAGTCAGCGGATCGGAGGATTGTGAGCGCCCTGCGTTGTCGCGCCGCATACGCTGGCTGAGGCGCCGGTGCTTGCCGACCAGGTGCCTCTCGAGGAGCACGACGTTCAGCGCGAGGCCCATCATCATCGCGGCCAGCAGCACGAACAGCAGTTCGATGCCATGGGCGTGGGGCGAGACCAAAGCGCCGTGCGGACTCGATTGCGCGAGCACCGCGAGCGGCAACGCACCGGCCACCGTTGGCACCCCGGCCATCAGCGTGGTATGCCACACCGATGCTTGGCGCAGATCGCGGTGCCAGCGCGCAAGCGGCAGCAGCAATGCAGCCTGCGCGAGTAGCGTCGCGACCCCAAGCGCCGCGAGCAGCTCTTGCGAGGTCGGCAGCCCGAGGGCACGCGCCAACGACAGCTCCACGCAAAACAGCGCCGCGGCGGTGCCAACCACGCCGAGCGCCGTATAGGCATGCCGTCCTTCACGAGTCGAAAGCAGCGATGCACCGGAAATCGCGATCGTGGCCAACAAAAGCAGCGCCGCGAGTGAGGGTGACACCGCGGCCGCGGAGCGGCCGGCAACCGCCGCCACACCGCACAAGGAGGCCGCCCACAGGCCGACACCGCCGGTGATCGTTCCCGAAACAAACCAGGTGCGAGTCGCCACCCGGTCGGAACCGCCGTTGCGCTGCGCCACCTGCAGCGTGAAGAACGCCACGCACCACAGCAGCGCCAGCGCCACCGCGAGCCCGAAGAGCAGCGGTGCGGTGGAGGCATCGAAGATGAATGCGGTGAAGGCCAGGGTCATGACGGGCGCTGTGCGGCACCAAGAGGCATTTCGGGATCGCTCGCGAAGACGCGCCAGAGCATAGTCCGCGACCCCGCGCCAATGAACGGCGAGAAGAGACGCGATCGACTGCGTTTCGGCATTACGACACCGAACTTGAGAGTGCCTCGGGGCGGCGTTCGTAACAGCCGCGCAAAGTGTCACCTGCGGGACGTGCCGGTGCATCTGCGCCGTCGAGCGCGCCGCTCAGTGCGTGAATCCGATGCTGCGGCGCTGCCGCACTTCAGGTTTCACGCGGTGCTCGGCCTCGAGGTGAGCGAGAAATTCGTCGGGCTCGAGCTCGCTGCCGAGGATGTCGACCTGCCGCTTCACCGCGGCGAAATCGCCGGGCGTGAGCTGGTCGAGGTCGACCAGGCGATGGCGTTGCTCGTCGTTCAACCCGCTCGCGTCGCCGCCGAGCGCCTCGGCGATGAACATGCGTTCGCGCTGCTCCGGCTTCAGCGGATGGAACCGGATCTTGAAAGTGAAGCGGCGCAGCGCCGCCTCGTCGAGCTCTTCGAACAGGTTCGTCGTGCAGATGAAGATGCCGGCGAAGCGCTCCATGCCCTGCAGCATCTCGTTGACTTCGCTGATCTCGTAGTTGCGTTCGGCCATGCGACGGCTGCGCAGGAAGCTGTCGGCTTCATCGAGCAGCAGCACGGCTTGCTCGCTTTCGGCTTCGGCGTACATCTTCGCCATGTTCTGCTCGGTTTCCCCGACGTACTTGCTCATCACGTCGGAGGCCTGGCGGATCATCAGAGGGCGCTGCAATTCGCGCGCGATGTGTTCCGCCAGCGCCGTCTTGCCCGAGCCCGGCAGGCCGTAGAAGCACAGGCAACCGGCGCCGCGGCGGCGCAACGCCTCGACGATCTTCTGCACCTCGAAGCGCGACTCGGTATGGAGCAGGCTCAAGTCGTAGTGCGTGATGACGCGGCGCATGCCATGCTCGCCGCTGGTGTTGCCGAGCGCCTTGTCGGCGTTGCCGAGCTGGCGCTCGATCAGCGGTTCGATCTCGCGGGAGCCGCCCGCCAGCTTCGCAAAGCGCACCGCGGTGCGGATCTGCGCCGGCGTCAGTCCCTTGCGCTCGGCGAGCTTCGCCGCGAATCCTTCGCTCACTTCGACGCCGACCAGCGCGCGCGTGACGAGCGCTTCACGAGCACCCGGCGGCGGAGACTTCAGCTCGAGGTGATACTGGAAGCGGCGCCGAAACGCCGGATCGATCTGCTCGATGCGATTGGTCACCCACACCACCGGCACCGGATTCGTTTCGAGGATCTGGTTCACCCACGCCTTGCCGCTCACCGAACCGCTGACGACGCCGTCGCCCGTCTCCAGGCGCGCCATCAGTTGCGCGGTGTCGCTGTTGATGGGCGGAAAGACGTCCTCGACCTCGTCGAACAGCAGCGCCACCTGGTGGCTGCCCTTCAGGAACACCTGGCTGATCTGCAGCGAGCGGTAGCGGTCGCGCCCGGACAGCGAGTTGCCGTCGCGGTCGGCGTATTCGACCTCGTAGAGCTCGAGCCCCGCCGCTTGCGCGGCGACTTTCGCGAGCTCGGTCTTGCCGGTGCCCGGCGGCCCGTACAGCAGCACATTGACACCGGGCTCCTTGTGCGTCACGGCGTTCTTCAGCAGCGCGGTCAGCACCCGCACGTCTTCACCGACGAAGCAAAAGTCGGCCACCGTCAGCTCGCTCTTGCTCGCCGGCCGCGTGAACACCGCCATCAAGTCGCTCGGCCCCTGGTACTCGCGCATCAGCACCGGCGGCAACTGCTCGCTGACCTTCATCAGGTCCGCGAGGTCGGTGATGTTGTGCTCGGAGATCAGGTTCTCGACCATGCCGATACGCTCGAGTCGCGAGCCGGCGCGCAGCGCCTCGGCCACCTCCTGCTCGTTGACGCCGGCCACCGTGGCGATCGCCGCGTAGGCCTCCTGCGCGTTGGCCACCTTGAACTCGACGAGCAGGCCACGCAGATCGCGCTGGTAGCGCGCGAGCGTTCCGTAGAGCAGCAACGCGCGCTCGGCGGGGTTGAGTTGCAAAAGGCCGGCCAACGCATCGATGTTCTTTTCGACCAGCGTGTGTTCCTTCTTCAACCGCTTGGCGAGCCAGTCGCAGGTGGCCCCGAGCACCGCGAGCAGGTCCTTCGGCGCGTCCTTGATGTATTCATCGATGTAGAAGAACAGCGTGCCTTCCTCGTACGGACCTTTCCAAGCGCCGTGGCGCGTCATGAAGGCTTCATCGTCCAGCGCTTCGTGGCCGCGCCACAGCTCGTTGCCTTTGCAGCGTTGCGTGAGAAAGGCGCGCAGTCGGGTCAGCACAGTCGTCGGCCACACGAGATGCCGGCCGGTCAGCGAAAGCAGACTGTTCCAGTCGCGGCGAAGATTGAATCGGCCCGCGTTCTTCATCGTGAGCGTCAGCACGAATTGCGAGCACAGCCGGTCCAAGACCGGCGCCTCGATCAGGCCGGGCGAAAGCACGAGACGTGTATCGGCGTGGCTCTTCACCATGGGCACCTCCAGCGGGATGCTGCGCGGGCGATCTTGGCGCAGCCGCTTTGCCTCGGCAAGCCCCTTCATGCCCGCTGGATGCAGCGTACCGCAGAGTGCGGCTGCGCGCGGTGAATGACTCGCTCGCGTCCCGCGAGCGGGTGCCCTCGATATGGCGTGGCGCCGGGCGCGCAGCAGCCGTCAGTGCAGGATCAACGGGTGCTGCATCAAGGCCACGTAGCGCGCGAGGTATTCATCGAGCTCTTCTTCCGAGGGCGAGGTCGCGATCAATGCCTCGACCCCCTCCTTGAAGCTCGCCGCCATCGCACCGTCGATGAAGATTTCCTTGCGGGCGAACTTGTCGACGATCTCGAAACCGCCGCGCGTCGGCGCGGCCGCACTCGGGGTGTCGTCCGGCACGTCGAATTGCACGACCGCATAGTTGTCGGAGTTGTAGACCATCAGCATGTCGGTTTCCTCTTTACTCGCAAACGTAGCTGAGTGCCAGAACGCGCATTTCAAGGCGGACGATGACAGGGTCATTGCGCAGTGCAACGCAGACTTCGCCTTGCCGGAATCGCGCTCAGGGCCGCGCGGTCGACGTTTCCAGCAACACGAAATCGAGCGAGTCGCCGCGCGGCAAGGTCGAAAGCCGCAACCGTGCCGGCCGATGCTCGCGCGCCGGATCGAGCCAGACCTCGGCCAGCGTGTCGTAGGGCCTGCGCGGCTCGCGCACCAGCTTGACGGCTTCGACAGGGCCCCCCGCGGCCTCGATCATCTCCGTCCCGGCGGAGGTGAAGACCCAGACATCGCCATCACCCCGCGCGCCACTGACGAACATCGCGATCGAGGTTCCGCCCGACAGCGCGACGCCGCGGCCTTGCGCGATGGCCGACAGCTGCACGATCCAGCTCAAGCGATCTTGCGCGCCGGCGTGAAGCGGGTGGCGCACCGCGGGCCCCGAGTAGCTGATCGTCGCGCCTTCACCGCTGCCTGAGCGCTGGAAGTTCGCCGCCTGCGCCGCGCGCCCGCGGCGCTGGTCCGTGAAGCGCAGCGGTGCGATCCCCGCCGCGTCGAAGCCGCCGCGGCTGACCCACTCGAGCCACCTCGGATCGCCGAGGCTGGCCGACAGGCGTGCTTCGTAGGCATCGCCCGCCGGTCGCCAGTGGAGCTCGGCGCGCCCGATGAGCGCCCCGCGACGCAGCTCATAGACCTGGGTGAAGGCCTGCGGAATCGAGGTCGGATAAGTCGGTATCGGCTCGGCGAACCGCGTGGTTTCGGACACGGCCGCAGCCGCCACGTCAAGGTCCAGGACCAGAACGGGCGGGCTCGACGCCGGCGTGCCGTCGGCCGGCATGGCTTGCGTGCCCGGCGGCGCGACGTCAGCCGGGTCGGCAACCGCGCGCACTGGTTTGCGCGCTGCCGCGCGAGCCGCCGCGAGCGGCATCGTGTCGACCGCCGTTGGCCCCGGCAGTGCGGCCGGCGGCGCTGTCTGCACCGGCGCGTTCAGCGCACGCACCTGCAGCACTGCAACCGGCGACCGCGCGCGGCCTTCCGCGCTCGACACGCCCAGACGCACATGGCGCAGGAACACCGCGTGTGCGAGCACGACGGCGAGCGCGACCAGCAGCAACCCTCGCAGCGAAACGGCGCGGCGCTGCACTGGACCCTGCAGCGGCGCGAACATCGACAATGGCGACCTCATCGGGGATGACCACGAACACGCATGAAACTCGCAACGTACAAGGACGGCTCGCGTGACGGGCAGCTGGTGGTGGTTTCGCGCGACCTCGCCGCGGCGCATTATGCTGCCGGCATCGCGACCCGCCTGCAGCAGGCGCTCGACGACTGGAACTTCATCAGCCCGCAGTTGCAGGACCTGTACGAGACGCTGAACACGGGTCGCGCGCGCCATGCCTTCGCCTTCGATGCACGGCAGTGCATGGCACCGCTGCCGCGCGCTTATCAATGGGCCGACGGCTCGGCGTACATCAATCACGTCGAGCTGGTGCGCAAGGCGCGTGGCGCCGAAGTGCCGAAAAGCTACTACAGCGACCCGCTGATGTACCAGGGCGGCAGCGACGACTTTCTCGGTGCGAGCGACGACATCGTGTGCGCGAGCGAGGCCTTCGGCATCGACTTCGAAAGCGAGATCGCCGTCGTCACCGGCGACGTCGCGATGGGCACCGCGCCCGACGCCGCGCTCGAGGCGGTTCGCTTGCTGATGCTCGCCAACGACGTGTCGCTGCGCAACCTGATTCCCGACGAGCTGGCGAAGGGTTTCGGCTTCTTTCAGAGCAAGCCGGCCACCGCGTTCAGCCCCGTGGCGGTGACGCCCGACGAACTCGGCAGCGCGTGGCAAGGCGGACGCGTGCACCTCACGCTGCAAAGCCGGTGGAACGGCCAGAGCGTCGGCCGCTGTGAAGCCGGGCCGGAGATGAGCTTTCACTTCGGTCAGTTGATCGCTCACCTGTGCAAGACGCGCAACGCGTGCGCCGGCACCATCGTCGGCAGCGGCACGGTGAGCAACAAGGATTGGTCGCATGGCTACAGCTGCATCGCCGAAAAGCGCGCGATCGAAACCATCGAAAGCGGCGCAGCCCACACCGAGTACATGAAGTTCGGCGACTCGATCCGCATCGAGATGATGGGTGACGATGGGCGCAGCGTGTTCGGCGCGATCGACCAGCGTGTCGTCGCGCTCGCGTGAACGCGGTGCATTGCCCATGAACGAATTTCCGCGCGGCTTGAAGATCACGACCGTCTGGCTGCTGATCGGCATCGTGATGTTTCTCGGCTTCCAAGCGCTGGAAAGCCGCAAGCATCGATCGCAGTTCTCGGCGAGCGGCGGCGTGATCGAAATCCGGCGCGCGGGCGACGGCCACTACCACTGGCCCGGCTCGGTGAACGGGGTCGACGTCGACTTCGTGATCGACACCGGCGCAACGACGACCGCGCTGCCGCGCGCGGTGGCCAAGCGCGCCGGATTGCAAGCCGAAGGCGCGATCGTCTCGTCGACCGCGGGCGGTGAAGCCCACGGGCATGTGTCGCGCGCCGATGTCGCGCTCGAAGGCGGTGTCCAGGTGCACCGCCTGCGCGTCACGGTGCTGCCGTCGTTGGAGTCCCCGCTGCTCGGCATGGACGTGCTGTCACGTCTGCGCTGGTCGCAGCACGGCGGCGTGCTGCGCATCGAGCCGGCGGCAAGCGCGAACAACTAGCCGCCACCACGATGCGCCGGGCACAATCGGGCGGCACGACAACAAGGAGACATAGGATGGCCACCGCCGCGAATTTCGCAAAAATGGTCCCGGGTTTCGATTTCCTCCAGGACCTCGTCAAGAATGCAGGGGCGGCGTTGCCGAGCATCGGTCAATGGGTCGCACCGACGCTCAACCCCGAAGAGCTGGAAAAGCGCATCGAGGAACTGCGCACCGTGCAGTTCTGGCTCGAGCAGAACGCGCGCATGCTCGGCGCGACGATTCAGGCACTCGAAGTGCAGCGCATGACGCTGTCGACGCTGAAGACGATGAACGTGCAGATGGACGACCTTCGCGACTCGCTGACGATCCGCGTGCCGGGCGCGCAACCCAGGGCTGAGGCGGGCGAGCCCGCGGGCGCGAGCCCCAGACCCGCGGCCAAGACCTCGCGCAAGGCGGCCGGGGCCGAGCAGGCGAAATCCCAAACCGCGCCCGCGGTGGATCCGATGCAATGGTGGGGCGCGCTGACCAAGCAGTTCACCGAGCTCGCCGCCTCGGCGATGAAAGACACCGCGACCGACGCCGCGAAGAATCTCGCCGGCGCGATGGTCAAGCAGAGCTTCGACGCCGCGGGCCACACGCTGAAGAAGGCGGCATCGGTGCCCGCCAAGGTGGCGCGCAAGGCGCGCGCCGCGCCGCGCAAGCGCGCCGCGGGCGCCTAGGACCTGCGAACCCCAGGCTTCGGAAGACCGTACCCTCGTCATGAGGGGCCCACCGGAGTACCGTGCAGGCGCACACTGGGCACGGGGAACCTCCGAGACGGTCCATGAAGCGCTTTTTGCACGCCCACGCGACGCACCCGGACTGGCGCATGGCGCTCGCGCTGGCGGCAAGCCAGCTGCAAACGCAACAAGAGGCGCAAGAGAGCCCCTGCACGCCGACCTTCGGCTGGCTCTACCTCACCGACCACTACGCGAATGACGCCGAAGCGCTGCTGGCCGAGGTGCGCCGGCACTGGCCCGGCGTGACGTTCATCGGCGCCGTGGGCGTCGGTATCTCGGCGAGCGGCGTCGAGCACTTCGACGAGCCGGCACTGGCGCTGATGCTTTGCGACCTCTCGCCCGATCACTTTCGGGTGTTCTCGGGGGCGCGCCCGCTGGCGGGCCTGGCGGCGGGCTTCGAGCCCGCTACGGCGCAGCTCCATGCCGACCCCTCGACGAGCGACCTCGCCGAGCTGATCGCCGAGATGGCCGAACGCACGTCGTCGGGCTACGTGTTCGGAGGACTCGCGTCGGCACGCAACCGCACGCTGCACATCGCCGACGGCGTGTTCGAGGGAGGTCTGTCGGGGGCGGCGTTCACACGCGAAGTCGCGCTCGTGTCGCGCGTCACGCAAGGCTGCCAGCCGGTGGGCCCGGTGCGCCGCATCACCGGCGCCGAGCGCAACGTGATCACGACGCTGGACGACGAGCCCGCACTGGATTGCGTGCTGCGTGACCTCGGCATGCTCCCGAACGAGCCGCGTCGCGCCCTGCCCGCGCTGCGCCAGACGCTGGTCGGCTTGAGCGAAAGCCATGCCGACGTGCTCGAGCGCTCGGGCCAGTTCGGTTGCGACACGCTGGTGCGCCACCTGATCGGCATCGACCCGCAACGCGGCGGCATCGCGATCGGCGACGTCGCGGTGCCCGGCATGCAACTCGCGTTTTGCCAGCGCAACACCGAGGCGGCGCGGCGCGACCTGGTACGCATCTGCGCGGAGATTCGCGAAGAGCTGGAGCCCGAGACCTTGCCGCTCGCGCAAGCACTGGCGCTGGCGCGCGGCGGGGTCGACGCGCCCGCGGCGGCGGCCGCCTGCCAGCGCATCGCCGGCGCGGTGTACGTGAGCTGCGCTGGTCGCGGCGGACCGCACTTCGGCGCACCGTCAGCCGAGCTGGCCATCGTGCGCCAGGCGCTCGGCGACGTGCCGCTGGTGGGCTTCTTCGCCGCCGGCGAAGTCGCGCACCACCATCTGTACGGATACACCGGCGTGCTGACCGCGTTCGCGGCCGACTGAAATGAACCACCCCCGTAGCGCCTTCGGCGCTCCCCCTCAAGGGGGCGCCACCGGCGGACCGGCAAAGCCGGAGCCGCGGTGGCCGCTCCGGTTCGATGCGTCGAGAGTGCAGCTTCGGCCCCATGGAAAACTGACATGGAACCAGCACAGCCGTCGCCGCATCCAAAGCGCATGCACACCGTTCATCGCTTTGCCGTGTGCGGCGTCGCCTTGATCGGCGCCGGTGCTGCGATCGCGCAGGAGACCCCGGGCGCCGCCGCGCAGATCTACCAGCAACGCACCTCCGATGGACGCATCGTGCTGAGCGATCGGCCGCTTGCCGGGGCGCGGACGCAGCGCACTTGGCAGTTCGCGCCCGAAGACGCAGCCGCCGCGCAGCAGCGCCGCGATGTCGCGCGGCGCGAAGCCGAGGCAGTCAGCGAGCGCATCCAGCGCCAGCTCGATCGCGAGCAACAGCGCGCCGAAGAGTTCGCACTCGAACGGCTGCGACTCGCACAGGCGCAGGCGCAGCGCGACGCCGAGCGCGTACGCTACGACGCGCAGCGCGAGCCGACCGTGGTCGTGTTCGTGCCGCGACGCGCGCCGCATTTCGTGCCGCCGATCCCGCCGCCCAGGCTGCCGCGCTTCCCGCGCCCTGGTCCACCCGAGCCGCGCATGAAGGAAGCGCCAGACGCGCAAGTCGTCCTGCCCGCGCGCAGTTGATTTCCGGCGTGCGCGCCGCCGCCGGGCCGCGCCACGCGCGTAAGCTACGCGCCGAGACGCTGCGGCACGCCAACGGCCAGCGCCGCCAAGGAGACAGCGAACCCATGAATGCCCCCGAGCGCACTGCGCCGGCCGAGGTCACCCCGCAAGAGCGGCAACGGCGCCAGACCGAGATCGCCAACGCGTTGTCGGCGCTGCTGCCTGCGCGTGCGCTGCTGTGGCGGCGCGAGGACGTCGCCCCCTACGAGTGCGACGGGCTGACCGCATACCGCCAACATCCGCTCGTCGTCGCGCTGCCCGAAACCGAAGAGCAGGTCGCCGCGGTGCTGCGCACCTGTCATGGGTTGCAGGTGCCGGTGGTCGCGCGCGGGGCCGGCACGGGCCTGTCGGGCGGCGCGCTGCCGCACCGCATGGGCGTGACCTTGAGCCTGGCCAAGTTCAACCGCATCCTGAAGATCGACCCGCTCGCGCGCACCGCCGTCGTGCAATGCGGCGTGCGCAACCTCGCGATCAGCGAGGCCGCCTCGCCGCATGGCCTGTACTACGCGCCTGATCCCAGCAGCCAGATCGCCTGCACGATCGGCGGCAACGTGGCCGAGAACTCGGGCGGCGTGCACTGCCTGAAATACGGGCTGACGGTGCACAACGTGCTGCGCGTCAAGGGCTACACGATCGAAGGCGAGGCGGTCGAGTTCGGCAGCGAGGCGCTCGACGCTCCGGGGCTCGACCTGCTCGCGCTCGTCGTCGGCAGCGAGGGCATGCTGGCGGTGACGACGGAGGTGACCGTGCGGCTCATCCCCAAGCCGCTGCTTGCGCGCTGCATCATGGCGAGCTTCGACGACATTCGCAGAGCCGGCGACGCGGTGGCCAACATCATCGCGCGCGGCATCATTCCGGCCGGCCTCGAGATGATGGACCAGCCGATGACCGCCGCGGTCGAGGACTTCGTGCATGCCGGCTACGACACCACGGCGAAAGCCATCCTGCTGTGCGAAAGCGACGGCACCCCCGAGGAAGTGGAAGAGGAGATCGCCCGCATGCTCGATGTGCTCGGTGCCAGCGGCGCGACGCGCCTGGAGGTGAGCGAAAACGAGGAGCAGCGCCTGCGGTTCTGGAGCGGGCGCAAGAACGCGTTCCCGGCGAGCGGGCGCATCAGCCCCGACTACATGTGCATGGACTCGACGATCCCGCGCAAGCGGCTCGCCGACATCCTGCTTGCGATCGCCGAGATGGAAAAGACCTACAGCCTGCGCTGCGTCAACGTGTTTCACGCCGGCGACGGCAACCTGCACCCGCTGATCCTGTTCGACGCGAACGACCCCGACCAGTTGCACCGTGCCGAGGCGTTCGGCGCCGACATCCTGGAGACGAGCGTGCGACTCGGCGGCACCATCACCGGCGAGCACGGCGTGGGTGTCGAGAAGCTCAATTCGATGTGCGTGCAGTTCACACCCGAGGAGCGCGAGCAGATGTTCGCGCTGAAGCGCGCCTTCGATGGGCGCGGCCTGCTCAACCCGGGCAAGGTGATCCCGACGCTGCAACGCTGCGCCGAGGGCGGCAAGATGCATGTGCGCAAGGGCGTGCTGCCGTTCGCCGACATTCCGAGGTTCTGACCCTAGCCCACCCGCTGATGCCGCCCGTCGTCGACCCCGCACTGCAACCACTGATCGAACGCGTGAACGCGGCGCGCAGCGCGGGCGCCGAGCTCGAGATCCGCGGCGGCGGCACGAAGGCGTTCTACGGCGAAACACCGCAAGGCGAACCCTTCGAGGTGACCGGCTTCGCCGGTGTCTCGAGCTACGAGCCGACCGAGCTCGTCGTCACCGCGCGCTGCGGCACGCGGCTGGCCGAACTCGAAGCGGCGCTCGCCGAGCGCGGCCAGTACCTGCCGTTCGAGCCGCCGCACTTCGGCGGCGCCGCCACCGTCGGCGGCATGGTCGCGGCCGGGCTCGCCGGGCCGTCGCGCGCCGCCGTCGGTGGCGTGCGCGACTATGTGCTCGGCGCGACATTGCTCAACGGCCATGGCGAGCTGCTGTCGTTCGGCGGGCAGGTGATGAAGAACGTGGCCGGCTACGACGTCTCGCGGCTGCTCGCGGGCTCGCTCGGAACGCTCGGCGTCATCCTCGAGGTGTCTTTGAAGGTGCTGCCGCAAGCGAGCGCGAGCGCCACGGTGCGCTTCCAGATGACGCAGGCGAGCGCGCTGAAGCAGCTCAACGCTTGGGCCGCACTGCCGCTGCCGCTCAACGCGAGCGCGTGGTGGAAAGACACGCTGCTCGTGCGCCTGCGCGGGGCGATGGCCGCGGTGGAGTCGGCGATCGCGCGCCTGCGCGGCGAGCTGATCGAAGGCGGGGATGCGGTGTCGTTCTGGGACGGGCTGCGCGAGCACAGCGACGAATTCTTCGGCGCCGCGCGGCAAGCCGTCGACGCCGGCGAGCAGGTGCGGTTGTGGCGCGTGTCGGTGCCGCAGACCACGCCGCCGCTCACGCTGTCGGGCGAGCAGTTGATCGAATGGGGCGGCGCGCAACGCTGGCTGTGCACCGCGGCGCCGGCGTCGCAGGTGCGCGACGCCGCGACCCGGGCGGGCGGCCATGCAACGCTGTTCTATGCGCGCGACAAGTCGGCGGGGGTGTTCGCGCCGCTGAAGTCGCCGCTCGATCGTATTCATCGCGAATTGAAGATGGCCTTCGATCCGTCGCGCGTGTTCAATCCGGGCCGCATGTACCCGGGCCTGTGAGTCGACTGGGACGACACTGAAGCGAATGCAAACCAATCTCGCCGCGCAGTTCAAACACACACCTGAAGGCGAAGAAGCCGAGGCGATCCTGCGCAAGTGCGTGCACTGCGGCTTCTGCCTCGCGACCTGCCCGACCTACCTGCTGCTGGGCGACGAGCTCGACGGGCCGCGCGGTCGCATCTACCTGATGAAGCAGGTGCTCGAAGGCGAGCCGGTCACGCGCAGCACGCAACTGCACCTCGACCGTTGCCTGACCTGCCGCAACTGCGAGACCACCTGCCCGTCGGGCGTGCAGTACGGGCGCCTGATCGAGATCGGCCGCCCCATCGTCGAGCAACGAGTCGAGCGGCCGGCCGCCGAAAGGACGATGCGCTGGATGCTGAAGGAGGGCCTCACATCGCCCGCTTTCGATCCGGCGATGAAGATCGGGCAGTGGATGCGGCCATTGCTGCCAGATGCCTTGAAGAACAAGGTGCCGGCCCCGGCCGGCGCACACGCACACCGGTGGCCGACGCGCGAGCATGCGCGCAAGGTGTTGATGCTGACCGGCTGCGTGCAGCCGGCGATGATGCCCAACATCAACAGCGCCACCGCGCGCGTGCTCGACGCGGCGGGCATCCAGACGCTGGTCGCCGACGCTGCAGGCTGCTGCGGCGCGATCCGCACGCATCTGGGCGATCGCGAAGGCGGATTGAGCGACATGCGTCGCAACATCGACGCGTGGTGGCCGCTCGTCGAAGGCATCGGCAGCCACCCGCGTGTCGAGGCCATCGTCATGAACGCGTCGGGCTGCGGCGTCACCGTCAAGGAGTACGGCCACGCGCTCGCGCGCGACCCGGTGTACGCCGAACGCGCGCGGCGCATCGGCGAATTGACGAAGGACCTGAGCGAGCTGCTGCCCGAGCTGGTGCCCAAACTCAAGCTCAAACTGCGCTCTGTGCCCAAGGCCAAGCTCGCCTACCACCCCCCGTGCACGCTGCAGCACGGGCAGCAATTGCGCGCCGGCGTCGAAGGACCGCTGCGCGAGCTCGGCTTCGACATTGGCGTCGCGCCCAACGAGAGCCACCTGTGCTGCGGCTCGGCGGGCACCTATTCGGTCCTGCAACCCGAGCTCGCGTATCAGTTGCGCGATCGCAAGCTCGCGAACCTCGCACCGCTCGAAGCGCAGACGATCGTCTCGGCCAATATCGGCTGTATCCAGCATTTGCAGACCGGCACGGCAACGCCGGTGCGGCACTGGGTCGAGGTACTCGACGACGCGTTGGGGGATTGACGGCCCCAAGACGCCTGCGGCGTCGCCCCCCGAGGGGAGCTCAGCCCTCTTGGGG
>Ga0184637_10001326_pt1 | contig 16891 bp, 21 predicted proteins | sample PLM3_127_b2_FD_133143 | JGI IMG/M metagenome (GOLD analysis project Ga0184637, IMG submission 133143) | Groundwater sediment microbial communities from an aquifer in East River, Colorado, USA - PLM3_127_b2 | ecosystem: Environmental > Terrestrial > Soil > Riparian zone | place: USA: East River...
CGCGCTCTTCATCCCTTCCTTGAAGCCCTTCACTGCGCCGCCCAAGTCGGAACCCATGTTGCGAAGCTTCTTGGTGCCGAAAATCAGCAGCACCACCAGAAGGACGATTAGCCAATGCCAGATACTGAAGGAACCCATCTTTTCACTCCCGATACGCAATTTTACTTTGACCGCTGAATCATTCCAGGCAGCGGATCCCTGCCGCCGAGCACATGGATGTGTACATGAAACACGTCCTGCCGTCCGACCCGCCCGGTATTGACGATGGCGCGGAACCCGTCCGGCGATCCCTGCTCGCTTGCCAGCCGCTGCGCAAGCAGCAGCATCCTCCCCAGCACCTGCTGGTGCCGATCCTCGACGTGTGCGAGCGATGCCACGTGCTCCTTGGGGATCAGCATGAAGTGCACCGGCGCCACCGGATTGATGTCGTGGAAGGCCAGGATTTCGTCGTCCTCGTACACCTTGTGGCTGGGGATCTCGCCACTGACGATCTTGCAGAAAACGCAATTCTCGGCGGCCATTTTTCTGATTGATTGCCCCGGAGGCTCTTCGATAACGATCCAGCCCGCTTGCCGATTACTTGCGTCGGGATGACTTCTCGTCTATCCCGGAAATGCCTTCCCGGCGCCGCAGCTCGGCAAGCACGTCATCGGGCCCGAGACCGTGCCATGCAAGCATGACCAGGCAATGAAACCACAGATCGGCGGTTTCTCGAACGATATGGAGTTTATCACCGTCCTTCGCGGCGAGCAGGGTCTCGGCCGCCTCCTCGCCGACTTTCTTGAGCACGGCGTCGTGGCCTTTTGCAAACAGGCCCGCGACGTAGGAGTTGGCCGGATCGCCCTGCTTGCGGCTTTCGATGATTTCCGCAAGCCGGCGCAGGACGTTGGCGTCTATCATGGCTTTGACTCGTAGATTTCCTGCGGATCCTTGATCACCGGCTCAGTGACGACCCATGCACCATTGTCGAGCCGGCGAAAGAAACAGCGACTACGGCCGGTGTGGCAGGCGATGCCGCCGAGCTGTTGCACCTCGAGCACCACGACGTCGCCATCGCAGTCGAGCCTGATCTCCCTGACATGCTGGACGTGGCCGGATTCCTCGCCCTTGCGCCAGAGCTTGTCTCGCGAGCGTGACCAGTATACCGCCCGCCCCGAACGCACAGTCTCGGCGAGCGCTTCCCGGTTCATCCACGCGAGCATCAACAGCTTCCCGGTGCCCGCCTCCTGCGCAATCGCAGGAACCAGGCCATGCTCGTCCCAGGCCACCTCGTCGAGCCAGGCGTCGCTCACAACCGTACCTCGATGTCATGTCGCGCCATGTACTGCTTTGCTTGCTGCACCGTGAACTCTCCGTAGTGGAACACGCTGGCGGCGAGCACTGCATCGGCCTTGCCGAGAACGATTCCCTCCACCAGGTGCTGCAGGCTGCCAACGCCGCCGCTGGCGATTACCGGAATATCGAGGGTCTCGGAAAATGCGCAAGTGAGCTTGACATCGAATCCCGCCTTGGTGCCGTCCCGATCCATGCTGGTAAGCAGGATCTCCCCCGCGCCAGCCGCCTGCATTTTTTTTCCCCACTCGACTGCATCGATGCCGGTGGAGCGGCGTCCGCCGTGCGTGAATACTTCCCAGCGCACGCTACTCGAGTCCGGAACACGCTTGGCGTCCACCGCGACCACGATGCATTGTGAACCAAAGCGTCCCGCCGCATCTTCCACCAGTCGCGGATCCTGCACCGCCGCGGTATTGATACTGACCTTGTCGGCGCCGGCGTTGAGCAGCCGGCGCACATCATTGACCTCGCGCACGCCGCCGCCGACCGTGAGCGGGATGAACACCTGCGATGCAACCTGCTCGACGATGCCGAGGATGAGCCCGCGATTGTCCGAACTCGCGGTGATATCCAGGAAAGTCAGTTCGTCGGCGCCCTGCTCGTCGTACCTGCGGGCAATCTCCACCGGGTCGCCGGCGTCACGCAGCTTTACGAAATTGACACCCTTGACCACGCGCCCCTCGGTGACGTCGAGGCAGGGAATGATGCGTTTGGCAAGGCCCATATGCGCGCGGCGTGAGGCGAGAGGCGTCAGGCGAGAGTAAAAAGGGTGATAAAGCACGGCGCAAAGGCCACCGGATCGAGGCGGGTCGAAGCGAATCGAATCAAGGAAGGGTCGCGCGGATCGAGCCCGCGGCGGGACCAGATGTCGCATATCCGCAACTCGCGCCTCACCTCTCTCACCTCACGCCTCGCCCCCCTTCGCCTTGGCCGTCTTCTCCGCCATCTTGTCGGCGACTTTCTGTGCTTCGGTGAAATCCAGCTTGCCCTCGTAAATTGCACGGCCGGTAATCGCGCCCATGATCCCTTCCGATTCGACTTCGCACAGCGCCTTCACGTCCTTGATGTTGGAGATCCCGCCGCTGGCGATCACCGGGACCGACAGTTCGCGCGCGAGCTCGACCGTCGCCTTGATGTTTACCCCGCTCATCATGCCGTCGCGGCCGATATCGGTATGGATGATCGCCTCGACGCCGTAATCCTGAAATTTTTTGGCCAGGTCGATCACGTCGTGGCCGGTCACCTTCGACCAGCCGTCCACCGCAACTTTGCCGTCTCTGGCATCGAGTCCGACCATGATGTGGCCGGGAAAGGCGTAACAGGCATCGTGCAGGAAGCCGGGGGTCTTCACCGCGGCCGTGCCGATGATGATGTAAGCAATGCCGTCGTCGAGATAGCGCTCGATGGTATCGAGGTCGCGGATGCCGCCGCCCATTTGCACCGGAATGTCCGCACCAACGGCCTTGATGACGGCTTTCACGGCCTCTTCGTTCCTGGGCTTTCCGGCAAAGGCGCCGTTCAGGTCCACCAGATGCAGGCGCCGAGCCCCCAGTTTCAGCCAGTGGCGCGCCATGGCACCGGGATCTTCGGAAAAGACCGTGGTGTCAGCCATCGAGCCTTGCTTCAGACGGACGCAGTGTCCGTCCTTAAGGTCAATCGCCGGAATAATCAGCATGGTATGGATATCACTCGCTGCATGCGGCGCAAGCCAGGCGCACCCGTTGAAGCCGTTGCGACAGACAAGGGGATCCTTACGGTTACGCGGGGTTAGGCGCTCGCGGTGGGAATCGCCCGTCTTTGGCTGGACGCGCGGCTCGTTCCTTGCCAGGAGACGAAATTCGACAACAGGCGCAGGCCGGCAGACTGGCTTTTTTCAGGGTGGAACTGCACGGCGAAAATGTTATTCCTCGCAACGGCGCAGGTAAAGCTGAAAGGATAACGGGCGGTACCCGCCACCAAAGCCTGTTCCCGCACATCCACGTAGTAGCTGTGCACAAAATAGAAGCGGCTGACATCGGGAATGCCAGTCCACATCGGGTGGGACATGGTCTGATAGACCTGGTTCCAGCCCATGTGCGGCACCTTGAGCTTCTCGCCGCGGTCGCCCACCATGCGTTCGGCGGGGAAGCGAACGACTTTTCCGGGCAGTATGCCCAATCCCTCGACGCCACCCTCCTCGCTCGACTCGAACAACATCTGCAAGCCGATGCACAGACCGAGAAACGGCTTGCTGCGCGCCGCCTCCAGCAACGGCGCACGCAACCCGCGTGCGTCCATCTCACGCATGCAATCCGGCATCGCGCCCTGGCCCGGAAAAACCACCCTGGAGGCAGAGCGCAGCACCGCCGGATCGCTGGACACGGTAACGACCTTGCCGGGGGCGACATGCTCCAGGGCTTTCGCCACCGAACGCAGGTTGCCCATTCCGTAATCAACGACAGCAATATCGGTCATACAAGCGTGGTTCGTGACTCGTGGTTCGTGTTCAACAGTACTTGCCGACGCATATGCGGCCCCGGAATCCCGATCCGCGAAACCGCTCAGAGGCTGCCCTTGGTCGAAGGCAACGCGCCGGCCGCCCGCGGATCCATCTCCGCCGCCATGCGCAGCGCGCGCCCAAAAGCCTTGAAAATGGTCTCGGCCTGGTGGTGCGCGTTCCTGCCTTTGAAGTTGTCGATGTGCAAAGTCACCAGCGCGTGATTGGCGAAGCCCTGGAAGAATTCATGGACCAGGTCGATGTCGAACTCGCCGACCAGTCCGCGCGCGTACTCGACCGCATATTCGAGCCCGGGGCGGCCTGAGATATCCACCACCACCCGCGACAACGCTTCGTCTAGCGGGACGTAGGCATGGCCATAGCGGCGCACGCCCTTCTTGTCGCCGATCGCCTTGGCGAATGCCTGGCCGAGCGTGATGCCCACATCCTCAACGGTGTGGTGGGCGTCAATGTGCAGGTCGCCCTTGGCTTCAATCTCCAGGTCGATCATGCTATGGCGCGCCACCTGATTGAGCATGTGATCGAAGAATCCGATGCCGGTGGCAAGCTTGGACTTGCCGCTGCCGTCGAGATTGAGCTTGACGCTGATCTGGGTTTCCAGGGTATTGCGGGTGACTTGGGCTTGGCGCATACGATAGGCGTCAAAAATTGCTTCATCCTAACTCAATTAAGTGGCCGACGAGGCGACACCCGCGTCGAGAAGGATCCCGCGCAAGGCACCGAGCAGCGCATCGCAGTGCTCATCCGTTCCGACTGTAATGCGCATGAACGGGGCTATGCGGGCCGGATTGCGGAAATGCCGCACGACAATGCCTCGCTCGCGCAGCCTGGCCGTCAGCGCCGCGCCCTCCCAGCGCGGATGGCGGGCGAAGACGAAGTTTGCCGCGGAGGGCAGGACCTCGAAGCCCAGCGCCTGAAGTCCGGCAACCAGGCGTTCGCGGCTATGGATCACCTTGCGACAGGCCGCTTCGAAATAATTTTGATCCTCCAGCGCCGCCACGGCTCCGGCCTGGGCGAAGCGGTCCATCGGATAGGAGTTGAAACTGTCCTTGACCCGGATCAGCGCCTCGATCAATTCCGGATGCCCGATCGCATAGCCCACGCGCAGCCCCGCCAGCGAGCGGGATTTGGACAAGGTGTGCGTCACCAGCAACTGGGGGTAGCGGTGCACCAGCGACACGGCGGATGTCCCGCCGAAATCCACGTAAGCCTCGTCGATCACGACTACGGACGCCGTATTTCCCCGTAGGAGCCGCTCCACTTCGGACAAACCCAGCACGCGCCCGGTCGGCGCATTCGGATTGGGAAACACTATCCCGCCGTTGCTCGTCTGAAAATAGTCATTGACGTCGATCTCGAGCGAATCCGTCAGCGGAATCTCGCGAAAAGCGATGCCGTACAAACGGCAGTACACCGGGTAGAAGCTGTAAGTGATGTCCGGAAACAACACCGGCTGGTCGTGCCGGAGCAGCGCCTGGAAGGTGTGCGCAAGGACTTCGTCGGAGCCATTGCCGACAAAGACCTGACTGGAAGCAACCCCGTGCCGGGCGGCTACGGCCTGAACCAGTCTCTGGCTTGTGGGATCGGGATACAGGCGCAGCGAATCCGCCACCTCGCTCCGCAGCGCCTCCAGGACTCGCGGGCTGGGACCGTACGGATTTTCGTTGGTGTTAAGCTTCACCAGGTTGGGCAGCCTGGGCTGCTCGCCCGGCACGTAAGGCGTCAGGCCGTGGACCACGGCGCTCCAGTAACGGCTCATCTGCGTAATCGCAACTGGGCGGCACGCGCATGTGCCGGCAGCCCCTCGCCGGTCGCGAGCTCGGCGGCAATTGCACCGAGCTTGCGTGCGCCGTCCGCGGAAACCTGGATCAGGCTGGTGCGTTTCTGAAAGTCGTATACCCCGAGCGGTGAGGAGAAACGAGCGCTGCGCGCGGTCGGCAGTACGTGATTCGGTCCTGCGCAGTAGTCTCCCAGCGCCTCCGAGGCGTAACGGCCCATGAACACGGCGCCGGCATGCCTGATTTTCTCGATCCAGCGCTGCGGGTCTTCTACCGACAACTCCAGGTGCTCGGGGGCGATCCGATTGGCGATCTCGCAGGCCTCGTCGAGATCGCGGGTTTCGATCAGCGCGCCGCGTCTTTCGAGCGCAGCGGTAATCACGCCGGCGCGCGGCATGTACGTCATCTGCTGCTCGATGCTCGCCGACACCTTGTCGATGAACGCCCGCTCCGGACAGAGCAGGATCGCCTGCGCCATCTCGTCGTGCTCGGCCTGCGAGAAAAGGTCCATCGCCACCCAGTCCGGATCGGTGCCGCCGTCGCAGATCACCAGGATCTCGGATGGGCCCGCCACCATATCTATTCCAACGACGCCGAAGACGCGCCGTTTCGCGGCCGCGACGTAGGCGTTGCCCGGGCCGACGATCTTGTCCACCTGGGCAATGGTCCGCGTGCCGTAAGCCAGCGCTGCCACGGCCTGGGCGCCGCCGATGGTGAACACGCGATCCACGCCGGCGATGCACGCAGCGGCAAGCACCAGATCGTTGCGCTCCCCGCGCGGCGTGGGCACCACCATGATGATTTCCTTCACGCCCGCCACCTTGGCCGGCAGCGTGTTCATCAGCACAGTGGATGGGTAAGCCGCCTTGCCGCCCGGCACGTACACCCCGACGCGATCAAGCGGCGTGACTTTCTGGCCGAGCGTCGTGCCGTCCGCCTCGGTGTATTGCCAGGACGCCAGCGGCTGGCGTTCGTGGTAGGACCGGATGCGCACCGCGGCCTGCTCGAGCGCATCGCGCCGCGCGCTCGGCAGCGCGGCGAGCGCGCGCTCCAGATCGGCCTTCCCGATTTCGAGCTCCGCAAGCGAGCGTGCCTCTAGCAGATCGAACTTGCGCGTGTACTCGAGCACCGCGTCGTCGCCGCGCGCCTTGACCTCGCGCAGAATCGCCGCCACCGTGTCTTCGATGCGCTCGTCCTGGGTATTCTCGAACGCGAGCAACCCGGACAGCCTCGTATCGAAGTCGGCGTCGCGGGTGGACAGGCGTGCAATCGCGATCATCTTCCGCTTTTTGCAACTGCCCCGGCGAAAGCATCCAGCATCGGCTGGATCACCTGGCGCTTGAGCTTCAGTGCCGCCTGGTTGACGATCAGCCGGGCGCTGATCGGCATGATCTCCTCGACCGCCTGGAGATTGTTGGCGCGCAGCGTGTTTCCGCTCGAGACCAGGTCCACGATCGCGTCTGCCAGGCCCACCAGCGGCGCCAGTTCCATCGAGCCATAAAGCTTGATCAGATCAACGTGCACGCCCTTTGCGGCGAAATGCTCGCGTGCCGTCTTCAGGTACTTGGTGGCCACCCGCAGGCGCGCGCCGCGGCGCACCGCGCCCTCATAGTCGAAGCCGTTCTGCACTGCCACCATCATTTTGCACTTTGCGATTCCCAGGTCGAGCGGCTGGTACAGCCCGGTTCCGCCGTGCTCCAGCAGCACATCCTTGCCGGCGATCCCCAGATCGGCCGCGCCATACTGAACGTAGGTCGGCACGTCGGAAGCACGCACGATGATGATGCTGATTTCCGGCCGGCTGGTGCCGATGATCAGCTTGCGCGAGGTTTCCGGATCCTCGGACGCGACGATACCCGCCGCTTTCAGCAACGGCGTCGTTTCGTCGAAAATGCGCCCCTTCGACAAGGCGATCCTGATGCTCATGTCTGTATTCGCTTCATACAACAGAAATCTTTCACCACAAATACGCAAACAAACGCGAACGAAAACAAGAAAACCTCACTTCTCACCACGAAGACACGAGGAAACACGAAGAAGGGCCAAAAGTGAATGACACGTCAAATTCACCCTGGTCGACCTATTGGTGTTACTGGGTGTGACGACGACGAGCGCGCATATCCGGAGCAGGTCGAATGTCAGGCGTTGGCAGAGATTCCACTCGTTTGTCGTTCACTTCAAGAGTTTTTCTTTGTTTCTCTTCGTGTCCTTCGTGTCTTCGTGGTGAGATTTTCGCTCTAGTTATTGCTCGCAACTCAATTCGCGCGCTTGATGCGCGCGCCCAACTGGCCCAATTTTTCTTCGATACATTCGTAGCCGCGGTCGAGGTGGTACACCCGGTCCACCCGGGTTTCGCCCTGCGCCACCAACCCGGCCAGCACCAGGCTCGCCGAGGCCCGCAAATCAGTGGCCATCACGCTGGCGCCCTGCAATTGCGCCACGCCGTGCACTACCGCGGTGTTTCCTTCCACGTCGATCTTTGCCCCGAGCCGCCGCAGTTCCTGCACATGCATGAAGCGGTTCTCGAAAATGGTTTCGGTCACCATCGCCGTCCCTTCGGCAACGGCGTTGAGCGCCATGAACTGAGCCTGCATGTCGGTCGGGAATTCCGGATACGGCGCTGTGCGCAGGTTCACCGACCTGAGCTTGCCGTTGGTGGAAAGGGCAATCCAGTCCTGGTCGTGCTCGATATGCGCACCGGCCTCGCGCAGCTTGCCAAGCACCGAGTCCAGAATTTCCGCGCGCGTACCCTTCAATCTGATCTCGCCGCCGCTGGCCGCCGCAGCCACCAGGAACGTGCCGGTTTCGATGCGATCAGGCATTACCCGGTAGGTCGCGCCCGCGAGGTGCTCCACGCCTTCGACCGTGATCACGTCGGACCCGGCGCCGAAAATGCGCGCGCCCATCGCGTTCAAGCACTCCGCCAAATCCACCACCTCCGGCTCGCGGGCCGCGTTCTCGATTACGGTGGTACCGCCGGCCAGCGCCGCCGCCATCATCAGGTTCTCGGTGCCGGTCACGGTCACCAGGTCCATGACGATGCGCGCGGCTTTCAGTCGGCGGGCACGGGCATGGATATAACCCTGTTCAAACTCGATCTGCGCACCCATCGCCTGCAATCCCTTGATGTGCAGATCCACGGGCCTCTGGCCGATGGCACATCCGCCCGGCAGCGACACGCGGGCCTCGCCGAAACGCGCGACCAGCGGTCCCAGCACCAGGATCGCAGCACGCATGGTCTTGACCAGCTCGTAGGGCGCCGCGAGGTTGTGCAGCTTCGCCGCCGTCAGGCCCACGCCCATTTTCTCATCGAGCGAAATTTCGACGCCCATTTGCGCCAGCAGATTCAGCGTCGTGGTGACGTCGCGCAGATGGGGAAGATTCTGCACTCGCAGCGTTTCCGGCGTCAGGATAGCAGCGCACAGGATCGGTAGGGCCGCGTTCTTGGCTCCGGAAATGCGCACTTCCCCGGTAAGCGGCACGCCGCCCTGGATGATCAACTTGTCCACGCGAACCTATCGAAAGGCTATCGGGCAGCCCAATCCTCGGGCGTCAGGGTCTTCATCGACAACGCGTGTATTTCCTCGCGCATGCGATCCCCCAGCGCCCGGTAGACCACCTGGTGTTGCTGCACCCGCGTCTTGCCGCGGAATTCCGGACTCACGATCACCGCCTCGAAATGATGGCCGTCGCCGACCACCTCGACGTGATCGCACGCGAGGCTGTCCTGGATGTAAGACCCGACCTGTTCGGGGGTGACCATTTCAACGGCTTCCTCAGTGACGAAGCTTGTAACCGCGCTTGAGCAACGACAAGGTGGCGAATGATAAGGCCAAAAGGGAGCCCCCCACAATCGCGAGACTGAGATACGGCGACACATCGGACACGCCGAAGAAACCGTAGCGAAAGCCGTCGATCATGTAGAAGAAAGGATTGAAGTGCGATACCTGCTGCCAGAATGGCGGCAGCGAGTGCATCGAGTAAAACACGCCCGACAGGAAAGTGAGCGGGATGATCACGAAATTCTGGAATGCGGCAAGCTGATCGAACTTGTCGGCCCAGATGCCGGCGATGATGCCGAGCGTACCCAGGATCGCCGACCCAAGCAATGCAAAGGCGACAACCCACAGCGGGTTCTGGACCGGCACCGGGACGAACATCGCGGTGATCACGAACACGCCGAGTCCTACCACCACGCCCCGCACCGCCGATGCCAGCACATAGGCGCCGAACAATTCGAGGTGCGACAACGGCGGCAGCAGGATGAAGACAATGTTGCCGGTGATCTTGGACTGGATCAGGCTCGACGAGCTGTTGGCAAAGGCGTTCTGCAGCAGTGACATCATCGCCAGGCCGGGAATCAGAAACGAGGTATAGCGCACCCCCGGGTAGACCTGCACGTGCTCTTCCAGGACGTGCGAGAAGATCAGCAGGTACAGAAGCGCGCTGAGCACCGGCGCCAGGATGGTTTGGAAGCCCACCTTCCAGAAGCGCAGGATCTCCTTGTAGAACAGCGTGGAGAAACCGGACATCGTCGTCTCACTCCCTGCGCATGATGGCGACGAAGACTTCTTCCAGGTCGGGTTGCTCCAGTTCCATGGCCGCGACCTCGAGCCCGTTGTCGCGGACGGTCCGCAGCACGCCTTCGACATCGGCGTAATCATGCAGCGCCAGCACGTACTCGCCGCTCATCTGGGCGGCCGCCAGCATCGGCCGCAAACTCCCGGGCAGCGCACCGTTGGCAAGCCGCAGCCGCAGGTGAATACCCGAGAACCCCCTGAGAAGGTTGTGTGTGGAATCCAGCGCGACCAGCTTGCCCTGCTTGAGCATGCCGACGCGGCTGCACAACGACTCGGCCTCTTCCAGATAGTGCGTGGTCAGCACGATGGTATGGCCGTCACCGTTGAGCTGGCGGACGAATTGCCACAGGCCCTGGCGCAGCTCGACATCCACGCCGGCGGTCGGTTCGTCGAGAATGATCACCGGCGGCTTGTGCACCAGCGCCTGCGCCACCAGCACCCGCCGTTTCATCCCGCCGGACAGCGCGCGCATGTTGAAGTCGGCACGGTCGGTGAGGTCCAGGCGCGCCATCACTTCATCGATCCAGTCGTCATTGCGGCGCAAACCGAAATATCCGGACTGGAAACGCAAGCTCTCGCGTACCGTGAAGAACGGGTCGAACACCAGTTCCTGCGGCACCACGCCGAGCGCTCGCCGCGCCTGCCGGTAATCGGCCACCACGTCGTGGCCCATCACCTTGAGCGAACCCCTGTTGGCGCGCGCCAGCCCGGCCAGCATGCTGATCAGCGTGGTCTTGCCGGCGCCGTTGGGTCCGAGCAGCGCGAAGAACTCGCCCTCGGGAATTTCCAGGTCGATGTCACAAAGCGCGCGTACGCTTCCGTAGGTCTTGGAGACGCCGCGTATCTCGATGGCTGGGACCACAGCGACGTTTTGGAGTGTTTTCTTCTGGATCGGCGGCTATTTGGCCGCAACAGGAATCAGGTCTGTGACCCCGTAGAGATTGGCAATGCTCACCAGGCCTTCGCCGAGGTTGGCAAAGAAGATCTGGCGTTTACTGGCGTGCATGCGCCGGGTCCACTCGAGCATCAGGCTGATTGCCGAGGAGTCGACTTCCGTCACCCCTGAGAAGTCCACGACCACGGGACTGCCCTCGAAATTGCGGCTGCCCTCGGCGAGCAACGCGCTGACACCCGCCAGCGTCACCAGACCTTCGATCAAGTAACGGTCGCCCTGTCTGCTGATCATTGTTTGTCGGCGGGCGCCGTATTGGTATTGGCGCTGTTCCTGTTGATGAGACTCTTGATCAGGCCGTCGATTCCGCCACGATCTATCTCCAGAGCGAACAGGTTGCGATAGTTGATGATGAGACTGGCGCCCGCGACCCGAACATCGTAGACCTTCCAGCCAGCCGGAGTGAGTGCCATGTCGTAGTCCACGCTAACCGGCTCCGCGCCGCCGGGGAGCTTGATGAGCGTCTGCACGGTTGCCTCGGTGTCACCCGGATTGAATCTAAACGGCCGATACTCGACGCTGACCCCGGTGTAGGCGGTGAATGCGGCCGAGTAGGAGCGCACCAGCAGGCGGCGAAACTCCTTGATCAACGCCTCGCGCTGAGCCGGCGTCGTGTCGCGCCATGCGCGCCCGACCGCGAGCCGGGTCATGCGCGCAATATCGAAGTGGGGCGCGACCTTTTCCTCGATCAGATTGACAATGCGATCGACCTTGCCGGCCTTGATGTCCTTGTCGTTGCGCACGATCGAGAGGACTTCTTCGGTGGTGTTGCGCACCAGCACGTCCGGTGATGGCGTCTGCGCCCTGACTTCGAATGCCGTCACGCAAGCCGTGAGCAACAGCAATGCGATCAGCCGCCGCCCTGTCCTGTTGCCAATCCGCGTGTCCATTGTTGGCCCCATGAATACCGAATCGCCCCGCTACTTTCCCTTTTCCGTGCCGGTCTCTGCCGCCTTGCCATACAGAAATTGCCCGATGATTTTCTCCAGCACCACCGCCGATTGGGTGATCATCAGGCGCTCGCCGTCCTTTAGCATGTGATCGTCACCCCCGCCGTCCATTCCGATGTACTGCTCGCCGAGCAGGCCGGCGGTCAGGATCGAGGCCGAGGAGTCCTTCGGGAACTTATAACGATTGTCGATATACAAAGTTACACGGGCACGAAAGCTCTGGTTGTCGAAAGTTACGTCGGCCACGCGCCCGACCACCACTCCCGCGCTTTTCACCGGCGCGCGCGGCTTCAGTCCGCCGATATTGTCGAACTCGGCATACACCTTATAGCTGTCGGCGACGCTGAACCCGCTCATGTTTCCAACCTTGAGCGCCAAGACCAGCAACGCGCCGATGCCGGCACAAACGAACAGTCCCACCCACAGGTCGAGCATCGAGCGTTCCATCACACCCCCCGAAACATGAATGCAGTCAACACGAAATCCAGGCCCAGGATGGCCAGCGACGACGTCACCACGGTACGCGTGGTTGCACCCGACACGCCTTCCGCGGTCGGCGGGGCATCGTAACCCTCGAACAGCGCGATCCAGGTCACGGCCACACCGAACACGAAACTCTTGATCACGCCGTTGACGATGTCCTCGCGGAAATCAACCGCGTTCTGCATCTGCGACCAGAACGAGCCTTCGTCAACGCCGATCAACACCACCCCAACCAGGTAACCCCCGAACACGCCCATGGCGCTGAACATGGCGGCCAGCAACGGCATCGAGATCACCCCGGCCCAGAAGCGCGGCGCCACAACGCGGGCGATCGGATCCACCGCCATCATTTCCATCGCGGAGAGCTGCTCGGTCGCCTTCATCAGACCGATCTCGGCGGTCATGGCCGAACCGGCGCGGCTGGCGAACAACAGCGCCGAGACCACCGGACCCAGTTCGCGCACCAGCGACAGGGCGACCAGCACGCCGAGCGCAGACTCGGAGCCATAGGTCTGCAGCGTCTGGTAGCCCTGCAGCCCGAGCACCATTCCGACGAAAAGGCCCGACACCAGAATGATGATCAGCGACAGCACGCCAGTGAAGTAAAGCTCGCGGATGATCAGGCGAAGACGGCGGAAACTGGTTCCGGACTGCAGCAGTATCAATGCGAAAAAACGGCTGGCGTAACCGAGCCGCCACAGGCCGTTGACGGTGTGATGACCGATGGTCCTGACGTTAACGATGGCAAAGCGGTTGAACATGTTATCGGTTGAGCATCAGATCGTCGCGGTAATCCGCACTCGGGTATTGAAACGGCACCGGCCCGTCAGGTTCACCATAGACGAACTGACGGACCAGAGGCTCCGCCGATGCCTGCATCTCCTTCGGGGCGCCCTTGGCCACGATCAGGCCCTCGGACAGGTAGTAAACGTAGTCGACCATTTTCAACGATTCTTGCACATCGTGGGTCACCACGATCGAGGTCGCGCCGAGCGCATCGTTGAGCCGCCGGATGAGATTACCAATGACGCCCAGCGAAATCGGATCGAGTCCCGCGAAGGGTTCGTCGTACATGATCAGCATCGGGTCGAGCGCGATTGCGCGTGCCAGCGCCACGCGCCGTGCCATGCCGCCGGACAGTTCCGAGGGCAACAACCGGTGCGCGCCGCGCAGTCCCACGGAGTGCAGCTTCATCAACACCATGTCGCGAATCATCGCTTCCGGCAGATCGGTATGCTCGCGCATCTGGAACGCGACGTTATCGAACACGGACAGGTCGGTGAAAAGCGCGCCGAACTGGAACAGCATGCCCATGCGGCGACGCATCCGGTAGAGGCCGTCGCGGTCGAGTTCGTGAATCACTTTGCCCGCCACCTTGACCTGGCCCTGGCGCGGTTTCAGCGCGCCGCCGATCAGACGCAGAAGCGTGGTCTTGCCGGAACCGCTGATGCCCATGATCGACACTACCTTCCCGCGCGGAATGGCCATGTCGATCCCGCTCAGGATCGGGCGGCTTTTGTCGTACCAGAAATTCAGGCCGCTTATTTCTACGAGGTTGTCGGAATGCGCCATGATGTCCGAGATCGAAACAGGCGAGCATTGTAGCGGAGAGCGGTGCGCGCCGCAGAATGCTTGCATGTTGGCGCAATTGCGTGCACTTTTGCGCAACTATCAAGAGGCTCGGTTCACTACCATGACGACGCACGAAGCGGGGGATTCCTCCGCGATCAGCTTTCGGGGGCTGAGCAAGTCTTATGCGGACACAGTGGTCTTGCACGGGCTCGAACTCGACGTTCCCGCCGGCCGCACTTTTGGGCTGGTCGGAATGAACGGCGCGGGCAAGACCACGCTCATCAAGTGCCTGCTGGATTTCTGCGAATTCGATGCCGGGGACATCCGCATTTTCGGTTCGCCGAGCCAGGATACCCACGCCCGCGCGCGGCTGGCGTTTCTGCCGGAACGGTTCGTGCCTCCCTATTACCTGACCGGGGAGGATTTCCTGCGCTATATGATGAAACTATATTGCTGCGACTATGAGCCTGCGCAAGTGGAGCGCATGCTGGTGGAACTCGATCTCGCCGAGTCCGCCCTGAACAAACCGGTGCGCACCTTTTCCAAAGGGATGACGCAAAAGCTCGGGCTCGCCGCGTGCCTGCTCTCGGATCGCGAGTTGCTGGTGCTGGACGAACCGACCAGCGGGCTGGATCCGAAGGCCCGCGCGTTGCTGAAAATCCGGCTGCAGGCGGCGCGCGCAGCCGGCCGCACCCTGTTCTTCACCTCTCATGCGCTCGCCGACGTCAATGAACTGTGCGACCGGATGGCGGTATTGCACGAGGGACAACTGCGTTTTACCGGAACGCCTTTTGAGCTGCGTACCCGCTTCGACGCCGCCACGCTGGAGCAGGCCTATCTAGCCTGCATCCAGTGACCTGATATGGCTAACTCTATGAGCCGTCTAACTTTTCTGTCACAATCAGCAGAATGAACAGGATCCTGCCGTGCCCGTCGGCAATATGGACGCCCAGACAGCGACCAAACCCGAACTGTTGATCGTCGACGACGATCCGCTCATCACCGACACGCTCAACTTCGTGTTGGGCAAGGACTACAGCGTGCGCGTCGCGGCGTCGCGGGCGCAGGTCAAAAGCCTGTTGCGCCAACTCGACGTACCGCCGGCACTGGCGCTCGTCGATCTGGGACTGCCGCCAACCCCGCACCGCCCGGATGAAGGCTTTCGCCTGATTACCGAACTGCTGGCTTACTCGCCCTCGATCAAAATTCTGGTCTTGTCGGGTCAAAACGACGAAGGCAATGCCCGTTACGCCCGCACCCTGGGGGCCGTCGAGTTCGTTGCCAAGCCCTGCGAACCCGAAGTCCTCAAGGCCTTGCTCGCCAAGGCGCAGCGGATCGCCGAGGTGGAGAAAAGCTCCGCGGATCTCGACACCGGCATCGTCGGCAGCGGTTTTGCCATCAGGAAACTGCATCAGCAGATCCTGCAGTACGCCCCAGCACCTTTTCCGGTGTTGATCGAAGGCGAGTCCGGCAGCGGCAAGGAGTTGGTGGCGCGGTCGCTGCACCGGCAGAGCCAGCGCGCCGCCAAGCCTTATCTCGCACTCAACTGCGCGGCGATTTCTCCGACACTGGTCGAACCGACTCTGTTCGGCTATGTAAAGGGCGCATTCACCGGCGCCACGTCATCGCGATCGGGTTATTTCGAAGATGCCCACGAAGGCGCGCTGTTTCTGGACGAAATCGGCGAGTTGCCGCTGGAACTCCAGTCCAAGCTGCTGAGAGTGCTGGAGAACGGCGAGTTCCAGCGCGTCGGCGAAACCCAAAGCAGGACATCCAACGCGCGCGTCGTCGCCGCCACCAATCGCGACCTGCGCCAGGAGGTGCGCGCCGGGCGCTTTCGCGCCGACCTCTATCACCGCTTGTCGGTGTTCTCGATTGCCGTGCCGCCGTTGCGCGAACTAAGCGATGACAAGCTCAGGCTGCTGCAGCATTACTCGGCGATTTACGCGCGCCAGAGCGGGATGCAGCCTTTTCAGCTGGACCCCAAGTCGATTGACCTGTGGATGCAGTATGGTTTCCCGGGCAACGTCCGCGAACTGCGCAATATCGTCATCCGCCTGACCACCAAATACGCCGGCCTGACGATCAACAGCGAACAGTTGCTGGCGGAATTCGACTGGGAAGAGCCAGCCGCTATGCAGTCGGGCATGGCGCAGGCGCAGGACTTCAAATCCACGATGGAGGCGGCGCGCAAGCACCTGCAGGTGCACAAAAACTTCAATCTCGACGATGCGCTCAGGGAGCTGGAAAAGAGCTATGTCGAGGCCGCGCTGGATATCACCCGCGGCAACCTGAGCCAAGCGGCGAAGCTGCTCGGCATTCATCGAACCACGTTGTACAGCCGCATGCAGACCTATGCCGCCGCTGGGGAGGAGGGACAGTAGATGTATTACGCGTTTTTCGGGTTGGCGCATGCGCCTTTCAAGATCACCCCGGACACCGATGTGTTTTTCGAGGGCGGCAATCGCGGAGCCATTCTCGAGGCGCTGATCTACGCAATTTCCAACGGCGACGGGATCATCAAGGTGACCGGCGAAGTGGGCAGCGGCAAGACCATGTTGTGCCGCGTTCTGCAGACCCGGCTACCGAGGAACGTCGAAACTGTGTATCTGGCCAATCCGAGCGTGTCACCGGAGGAAATCCTGCATGCGATCGCATTCGAGTTGCAGTTGCCGATCGCCAAGGACGCCGGCCGCCTCGAGGTGATGCACGCGCTCAACGCCTACCTGCTCGAGCGCCACAGC
>Ga0184637_10001327_pt1 | contig 16886 bp, 14 predicted proteins | sample PLM3_127_b2_FD_133143 | JGI IMG/M metagenome (GOLD analysis project Ga0184637, IMG submission 133143) | Groundwater sediment microbial communities from an aquifer in East River, Colorado, USA - PLM3_127_b2 | ecosystem: Environmental > Terrestrial > Soil > Riparian zone | place: USA: East River...
CGACCGTCGTCGAGGTGATCCGCGAGATCGCGACGGTCCGCGCGACGTCCTTCGAAGCCGTCCGCGACGCGACGTCGGTGAACGCGCGTGCCGCTTTCGGCCGGCTTTCGTAGCGGTTCAGGCTGGGGAAAACCCTCGAACATATGTTCGCTTTCAAGTTTGCAGTGAGGGTTGAGGGTTTGATACGGTGCCGCAGGTGCTCATGGAGGCTTCGGTCCGGCTTATCGCCGGCGTTCCCCCCGAAGCCTTCTTCCAGTAGGGGGAAGGATGCTGGTTCGGCCGACTCGGGTCCGCCGTTTGCGGATCCGCAGGGCGACGGGCAACGCCGCGATCGTGGTCGCGGTCCTGGCCGTCGGCTCCCTCTATCTGGTCCTCGAGAAGAACGTGACCCTTGTGGTGGACGGACAGCCGCAGGCCGTTCGGACCCTGAGCTCCAACGTGGGACAGCTCCTCGATGCGCGGGGCATCGTCGTGGACGGACAGGACTACGTGGCCCCACCGGCGGCGACCCCCCTCGCCGACGGGATGACGGTCGTGGTGGACACCGGCGGCCTCCTGCAGGCCGCCTCCGGTGTGGGGGTCTGGGTGGTGGTTGGGGTGACCGGACCGTCAGCGAAGCTGGCGATCCAGAACACCGAGAATTGGTTCTCCGCGGGAGAACCAGTCGGGCCGACCCGGATCGTGGACGCTCGGGTCGTCGTGAAAGGGAAGGCTCACGACGTGCTTACGAACGCGGCCACCGTCCGGGAGCTCCTCTCGGCCATGGGGATCGAGCCCGACGGGAGCGATCGCGTCCTTCCACTACCCAGGACCCCCCTTCTCGACGGGGCGTCCGTACGGTTCGTCGACATCGACCTGCGGACGAGACTTGTGGTCGTCCCCATCCCGTTCCACACCATGACCACGTACTCGGCCGACCTGGCCCCCGGAACGGAGAAGATCACCCAGTTCGGAGCTACGGGCAGGATGCTCGTCACCTACCGGGTCAAGGTGGTGGACGGGCGGGTGGTCCGAAAGACGGTCCTGACGCGGAGGGTCCTGGAGACCGCCGTCCCGACGCTTCGCGTTTTGGGGCGGGCGGACTCGGCGGTCCACGGCTCGGAGACGGGCGAGGCCTCCTGGTACGGGTTCGCGCCGGGGTCGGGCTTCACCGCCGCCCACCCCTGGCTCCCGTTCGGGACGATCGTCACGGTGACCTATCTCGCTACCGGCGAGAGCATCGACGTGGTAATCAACGATCGTGGACCATTCGGCGGACGGATCATCGACCTCTCCGACGAGGCCTTCGAGGCACTCGCGCCCCTCAGCCAGGGCGTCATGCAGGTCCGCCTCAGCTGGTAGCTCCGGACTGGGCCGCTCGGCCCTGAAGGAGCTCGCGGACCGCCACGGTATCCACCCTTCCAAGGCGCTCGGCCAGAGCTTCCTGGCCGATCCCAACCTGGCCCGGGCCATCGTGGCCGACGCCGGGATCGAGGAGGGGGATCGCGTCCTCGAGGTGGGGCCCGGCCTCGGCTCGCTGACGGTGGCCCTGGCGGCGAGGGGGGCCGAGGTGCTGGCGGTGGAGCTCGACCGAGCGCTCCTCCCGGCCCTGGAGGAGGTCCTCGCGCCCTTCCCCCGGGTTCGCCTGGAGGTGGGCGACGCGCTGAGGATGGACTGGGAGGCCGCGCTCCCGGCCGGCGACTGGACGATGGTGTCGAACCTCCCCTACAACGTGGCGGTGCCGCTGCTGGTGGACATGCTGGACCGAGCGCCGCGGATCAGCGAGTACCTGGTCATGGTGCAGCGCGAGGTGGGCGAGCGCCTGACGGCCCAGCCCGGGGAGGATGCCTACGGCGCCGCAAGCGTGCGGGTGGCCTACCGGGCCCGCGCCGAGCTCGTGCGGCGGGTGCCGGCCGACGTCTTCTGGCCTCGCCCAAAGGTCGAGTCGGTCACGGTGCGCCTCACGCCCCGGCCGGCGCCGGTCGATGTCGACCGGGCCGCGCTCTTCCGGGTGATCGACGAGGGATTCGCCGAACGGAGGAAGACGATGCGCAACGCCCTCCGGCGCCTGGGGCTGGACGGGCCCTCGGCCGAGCGCGTCCTTGCGGACAACGGGCTGGAGCCGGACGTCCGGGCCGAACGGCTGGGCCTGCCGGAGTTCGCCCGGATCGCGGAGGCCCTTCGGCGAGAGGGGGTGCTGGCGTGACCCGACGGGCCGCCGTCCGGCGTCAGGCGAACGCGAAGATCAACGTGTTCCTCCGCGTGCTTCGTTCCCGAGACGACGGCTACCACGACATCGAGAGCCTCGTCGTGCCGGTCTCGTTGGCCGATCGGATCACGGCCCGGCCCGCAGATGGGTTGCGGGTGACGATGAAGGGCGCCGAGGACCTGGCCCGCAAGGTCCCCGTCGGTGGCCTGAACCTGGCGTTGGTCGCGGCGCTCTCCCTGGCCGACGAGTGCGAGCACGCCGGCGGGGCCGAGGTCGAGATCGACAAGCGGATCCCCGTGGCGGCCGGGCTCGGCGGCGGGAGCGCGGACGCCGCCGCCACCCTCGGGGCGCTGAACGAGCTGTGGAGATGCCGGCTCGACATGGAGGCACTGGCCGACATCGCCGCACGGGTGGGGTCCGACGTCCCGGCCATGCTGGCCGGCGGCCCGGTGCTCGTGCGGGGGCGGGGCGACGTGATCGATCCTGTCACCGTGGACCGGCTGTGGTGGGTCGTGCGCTCGTTCGATTTCGGCATCCGCTCCCCCGACGGGTATCGGTGGTGGGACGAGGACCGGGCTCCTTCCGGACCGGATCCCGCCCCGCTCCTCCTGGCCGCGACGAAGGGGGACCCCGAGACGCTGGGGCCGCTTCTGTTCAACGACCTCGAGCGACCGGTGTTCGGGCGCCACCCGGAACTGGCCGAGGCCAAGGCGGCGTTGCTCGAGGCGGGGGCGCTGGGCGCCGTGATGAGCGGGAGCGGATCGTCGGTGGCGGGTCTGGCCCGCGACCAGGGCCACGCCGGGTCCCTGGCAAAGCGGTTTCCGTCGGCGCGGGTCGTGGCCGGCCCGCCCTGAGCTTCCGCGGGCCGAGTGGCGGTCCTCGCCTTCCTCGGTCGGCGATAATCGGGAGGCGGTCCGGGGTGGTCTAACGGCAAGACGCGGGCCTTTGGAGCCCTCGATGGAGGTTCGATTCCTCCCCCCGGAACTCCTTCCCCTCTAGCTGTGGCCTTGTCAGGGGGAGCGGGCCCCGGTACAAAGGGTTCGGCGTCGATCGACGAAGGATGGCTGTGCCCGAGAAGACTGTGCCTTCCCTCGCCGCGGTGCTGCTCGCCGCGGGCAAGGGCAAGCGGTTGAAGTCCAAGCTCCCCAAGGTCCTTCAGCCGGTACGGGGCCGGCCTGCCCTGTGGCACGTCGCCCGGGCCGCGATAGCTTCACGGCCCGGCCGGCTGGTTGTCGTGGTGGGCTTGGGAGCCGAGCGGGTCGAGGAGGCCGTGCGGTCCTGGGGCCTCGCCCCCGAGCCGGTCTTCGTCCGCCAAGCCCAGCCGCTCGGGACCGGCCACGCCGTTGCGGCGGCCGAAGGGGCCGTGGGCCGTGTCGCCGAGGTCCTCGTGATGGCGGGCGACGACCCGCTGGTCGAGGGGAGCCACGTCAGACGGCTCCTCGGCGTCCACCGTCGAACGAAGGCGGCGGCCTCGATCCTGACGACCGAGGTCGACCGCCCGGGCGGGTATGGGCGGGTGATCCGCGACGGCGCCCGCCTGACCGGCATCGTGGAGGAGGCCGACCTCACGCCGGCGCAACGCGCCGTCCGGGAGATGTCGACGCTCGTCTACGTGTTCCGCAGGGACGACCTGTATCGCGCGCTGCCGCTCGTGGGGCGGGACAATCGCCTGCGCGAGTACTACCTCCCCGACGTGCTGGGGATCCTGATGGACAAGGGCGAGCGGGTCTCGGCGGTGAAGGGTGACTTCGGCGGATGGGCCGGGGTGAACTCTCGGGAGACCATGGCCGCCCTGGACCGGATCATGGGGGAGCGGATCAACGCTCGGCACATGGCGAAGGGGGTCACCATCCTCGATCCCGCGACGACGTTCATCGACGTGGACGTCCGGATCGGGCCCGACACTGTCCTGCACCCGTTGACGTTCCTCGAGGGAGCCACCCGGATCGGCTCCGGAGCCGAGATCGGGCCGGCCACGCGCATCGTCGACTCGCGGATCGAGGACGAGGCCGCCGTCCAGTTCTCCGTGGTGCGGGGGTCTCGGATCGGCAAGCGGGCCATCGTCGGCCCGTACGCCCACGTCCGCCCGGGGACCGTCCTGAGGGAGGGAACAAAGGTCGGCAGCTTCGTCGAGATCAAGGCCTCGGAGGTGGGGGCGGGATCCAAGGTCCCGCACCTGTCGTATGTGGGGGACGCGAGGATCGGCAAGGACACGAACATCGGTGCGGGGACCGTCACCGTCAACTACGACGGCTACCAGAAGCACCGCACCGTGATCGATGACGACGTGCGGATCGGGTCCGATACGATGCTCGTGGCGCCGGTCAAGGTGGGGAAGGGCGCGGTCACGGGGGCGGGATCGACGATCACCAAGGACGTTCCTCCCGGGTCGCTCGCCGTCGAGCGCTCGGAGCAGCGCGTGGTGAAGGGCTACCGCAAGCGCAAGGATGCCGACGCCGCGGCCAAAGGGAAGGCCAAGTCCGGCGAGAAGGCGAGTGTCCGGGCGAAGGCGAAGGGGAAGCGGTAAGGGGGAGCCGTGGAGATCGTCACCAAGAAGAAGATGATGCTGTTCTCGGGGACCACCCATCCCGCGCTGGCCGGGGAGATCGCCGGCCACCTCGGCATCCAGCTGTCGCCATGCAAGATCTCCCGGTTCGCCTCCGGCGAGATCTACGTGCGGTCCGAGGAGAGCGTCCGGGGCGCCGACGTGTTCGTGATCCAGACCCACGCCGACCCCGTGAACGAGTCGATCATGGAGCACCTGATCATGCTCGACGCCATGAAGCGGGCGTCGGCGAAGCGCATCACCGCCGTGATCCCGTACTACGGGTACTCCCGCCAAGACAAGAAAGGGCTGGCCCGCGAGCCCATCTCGGCGAAGCTCGTGGCCGACCTCATCACGGTTGCCGGAGCCCAGCGGGTGATCTCGGTGGATCTCCACAGCGGCCAGACCCAGGGGTACTTCGACTTCCCGTTCGATCACCTGACGGCGCTCCCCATCCTGTCCGACTACCTCTCCGGGGAGCTCGGGCTGCACGATGAGAACGTCGTGGTCGTGGCCCCCGACGCCGGCCGCATCCGAACGGCGGAGCGGCTGCGGGAGCACCTCCACGCGGACCTCGCATTCCTGTACAAGCGGCGGTCCCGCCGGGAGGCCCACAAGATCGAGGAGATGGCGGTGGTCGGTGAGGTCGACGGACGGCCCTGCATCCTGGTCGACGACATGATCGACACCGGCGGCACCGTGGTCAAAGGCGCCGAGGCCCTGGCCCAGCAGGGCGGTGGCCCCATCTACGCCGCGGCCACCCACGGCGTGCTCTCCGGCAAGGCCGTGCAGATGCTCGAGGAGGCACCCATCAGTGGCGTGGTGCTCACGAACACCGTGCCGATCCCTGAGGAGAAGCAGTTCGCCAAGCTGAAGGTGCTCTCGATCGCCCCGCTCTTCGCCAGCGCGCTCCGGGCCGTGTTCGAGGACAGCTCGGTCTCCGAGATCTTCCGGGGCGAGAACCAGCTCTGAGGATCCAAAGCGAGTTCGATCGACAAGTCGACACCCTGATCCTCAAGGGATACCCGGGGCTCGCGGGCTTGCAGAAGGAAGTGTTCCTGCGACACATCGCGCCGCTCAAGGAGCGGCTTCCCGGATTGCCCGTGAGCGAGGAAGAGGCGCGGATCGCATTCGTCATCGTGGTCGGGAGCGAACTGGTCCCCTGGGACCAGGCCATGCCGCTCGTCGAGCTGAGCGGCAAGGGGGGCTTCACCACGATGGCGGCGGACGATCTCGAGCGGTTCACCTCTGTCGAGGGTGTAAGGCTTCCTGCTGGCTCGGCGTACCTGGTCGGCGACATCGATACAGGTCGCGGCACCCTGAACGTCGCACCGGATGAGGCGATCGAGACGATCACCGAGGAGGACCGATCCCCACTTACGATCGATGAAGGCATGGCGCTGATCACCCACTACCCGGAAGTCCTGAAGGCGAGGAGCTGCTTCTCGATGCTCGGGTCGCGCTGCGGCGACCGCCGCGTCACGGCGATGTGGATCAGCCGGGGACGTCCGAGGCTCGGCTGGTGCTGGGCAGGCGCCCCGCACACGTGGCTGGGCTCCGCCTCGTGCCGGAGCAGAGCCTAGGTCGAACCTCGCTGAGCACGCGTGCTCCCGCACGGAACGGTTGGGTTGACCCATTTCGCAACCTGTTGTTACATCGACCACAGGGAAGGACCCGGACCGTTCCCAGAGCGAGGGGAGGGGGTGGGCGACCGGGGGCGCGTCCAGGAAGTCTCACGGCACGGCAACATTCCCTGCCCAAGGAGGCGGAGATGAAGCTTCGCGCTGTGATCGTAGGTGTCGTTTTGACTCTCGTGGTGGCCGCCACCGCGTACGCGGTGGGGTTCAACCAGGCCAGCCCGTTCCAGTTCGACCCCTTCAAGACCATGCTTGTCCAGGGGTCGTGGCTCAGCGGGATCGGATGCCCCACCGATGCGACGGTGCACGATGGAACGACAGCAAGCTCGTTCTCGGCCGGTGCCTGTAACGCCGCTGCCGGAGGTGGCGACTCGAGCGACAGGGGCAACGAGGGGCTCCTGCTGGCGAAGACCGGGCCAACCGTCGGCAACTTCGCGTCCTCGGGGGCCATACTTCGGAACGTTTCAGGGCTGGTGCTCACCGAGCTCGGCTACGACCTTCGCAAGCCGGCCGGGCCGCCAGACGCTCGGGGGTCTCACTGCGGGGCCGGGGCACCTCGGTTCAACGTGACGACGAGCGTCGCTTTCTACTTCGTCGGGTGCAACTCGCCCCCAGGCACGGTCACGTTCTCCGGCGACGGGTGGATCCGCCTCCGCTGGACTGGCTCTAACCTCGTGGGGTTCAATTTTGCAACTGGAAACTTCGAGACGATCACCGGCGCGGTGATCTCGATCAATATCCTGTTCGACGAGGGCACGGACGCGTCGGGCGGCCCGGATGAGTTCGGGCTCGCAGTCCTGGACAACATCGACGTGAACGGGACCCTCGTGGGGCGGGGTTCCACCAGCGCGAATTAGGTTTCGAGACCCTGTGGAGTGAGGCGGCCGGGTCCTCCCGGCCGCCTCGCAGCATCGAGCGTCACCCAGGCCAGCATGGGGGTCGGAACGCCCCGGCCGTTGGTACGATTCGCGGCCGGAGGACTCCATGGAGCTGAAGCTCAAGGCGGACAAGCGGGAGGAGAGCGGCAAGGGCGCGGCGCGCAAGCTCCGGGCGGCCGGCCGCGTACCGGCGGTGCTGTACGGACACGGCGTGGGGCCGATCCCCGTGTCCGTGGACGCCAGGGATCTCTTCCACGTGCTCCACGGCAGCGCCGGCACCAATGTGCTGGTGGACCTCCTGGTCGATGGCACGCAGCACCTGTCCCTGCCCCGTGAGATCCAGCGCGACCACGTCAGGGGTCGGTATCTCCATGTCGACTTCCTGGCCGTCCGCCGAGACGAGAAGGTGACGGTCTCCGTTCCCGTCCGCGTGGTCGGCGAGTCGCCCGGGGTCAAGGCGGGCGGCGTCATCGAGCACCATCTGTGGGACCTCGAGGTGGAGTGCCTGCCCGGCGACGTGCCCGACGGGATCGAGGCCGACGTGTCGCAGCTCCAGGTGGGGGACTCGCTTCGGGTCTCCGACCTGGCGTCGCCCGAGGGCGTCGCCATCCTCACCCCGCCTGAGGAGAGCGTGGTCTCCGTGGTGATCCCGCAGGTCCGCGTGGTCGAGGAGGTCGAGGCCGTGGCGGCGGAGGGCGAGGTGGCGGAGGGCGAAGAGGGCGAGGCCGCTCCGGCCGGGGAGGCTCCCACCGAGGAGGGTGGCGAGGGCTAGCTCGGCCATGCCGAGCGAGGCGTCCCCGCACGGCACCCGATGACCTGGCTGGTGGCCGGCCTCGGCAACCCGGGCGAACGCTACGCCGGGACCCGGCACAACGTGGGCGCCATGGTGGTCGAGGAGCTGGCGGAACGGGCCGGCGAGCGGTTCCGCAAAGCCCGGTTCGTCCCCGCCGACGTCGCCGAGATCAAGGCCGACGGCGAACGCGTGCTCCTGGTGAAGTCGCGCACGTTCATGAACGAGTCGGGGCCGGCGTACGCCTCCGTGGCCAAGAAGAACGATGTCCCGCCCGACCACGTCATCGCGGCCCACGACGAGCTGGACCTTGCCTTCGGGGCATTGCGGGTGAAGTTCGGGGGCTCCACGGCCGGTCACCACGGCCTGGACTCGCTGGTGGCCGCCCTTCGAACCCCCGACTTCTACCGGCTGCGCCTGGGGATCGGGCGGCCTCCAGGGCGGCAGGACCCCCTGGACTTCGTCCTTCGGCCCTTCTCCAGGAAGGAGGCGGAGGTGGTCGCGGTCCTGATCGACGACGCCGCCGACGCCGCCCTGTCGCTCGTCAGGCACGGCCTGTCCCCCACCCAGGACCGGTACAACCGGTCGGGGCCGAGGACGGAAGGCTAGGGCCTACACCTTTCGACCTACGCGGGGGAAGGCCCCGGGGGACGGATGGGCGGCTCCCCAGCCGACCGACATTCCATCCCCCCGGCCGATGTACCCCACCCGGCGGATGGGAAAGACTCGGCGCGGAGGTGGTTCGATGCGGGCGAAGATAAGTCGCATCCTGCTCTCCGGTGCCACGTTGGCCTCACTCCTGATGGCCGCGGGCGCGAAGTGGAAGGTGTAGGGCGGGCCATGGAAAGGAGGATCACCGTGCGCGTGCGCCGGGTCCTATACGCCTTCGGCTGGCTCGTCGCCCTTGCTCTCGCGGTCGGGGCTGGCTGGAAGGTCTAGCGGGACATCTGGACAGGAGCCCCCGGTGCGTCCCCTCAGCGGGACGCGCCGGGGGCGATCCACTCGACGACCCCCCACCATGCGACCCACGAGACGAACGGAGATCCGGTTGGCCCCGACGCTCGCCCCCCACGAGCCCCGATGCGCCTGATCGCCGCCTCGCTCGCCATCGCGGTCGTCATCGGCTACCTGCTCGGTGGACGACTGTCCTTCGTGGCATCGCTCGGGGTGAAGTGGCAGCCCCTCGCCATCGTGGGGCTCGGGCTCCAGGTGATCCCCGTTCCCGGGCGCACCCTCTCCCTGAGCCTGCTGTACGTCTCGTTCGTGCTGCTGCTCGCGTTCGCCGTGGCCAACGTCCGGGCGGGGGTGGCGGGGTTCTGGCTCATCCTGATCGGCATCGCGTTGAACTTCACGGTGATCGGGTTGAACCAGGGCATGCCGGTGACCAGGGATGCCCTCGTGGCCTCGGGCCAGGCCGACACCCTGGCCGTGCTGCTCGATGACGGTGGGGCCAAGCACCACCTGGCCGGACCGGGCGATCGATTGGTGTTCCTGGGTGACGTGCTGCCCATCCGTCCGATCCAGATGGTCGCCAGCCCAGGGGACCTGATCGCGTACGCCGGCGTGGTGTGGCTCGTGGTGACGGCGATGCTCGGCCGGTTCGCGCCCTCCAGGCAACGATCCCGAGGATCGGCGGCACTGCCCGAGAGCGTGCACGATGTCGGCTGAGGTGACCTCGCCGGAAGGATCGTCCGCGGTCCTCTCTTCGCTGCGGGCCGAGCCGCCCGCGCGGACCACCGCCGTCTTCCTCTACGAGCTCGCCGTCATCCTGCCGCTGCTCGCCTGGCTCGGCTGGTCCTTCACCCGGGCCCCAGCGGAGGTGTCCGACCCCCTCCTCCTCGAGTGGATCGTGGCCATCGCCATCGTCGACATGCTGCCCGTCCCCACGCCGGTGGGCTTTCCGTTCAGCCTGAGCTTCCCGCTCCAGCTCTCGGTGGCGCTGATCTATCCGGCTCCGGTGGCCGGCGTGGTCGCGTTGCTCGGGAGCAGCGACGCCAGGGAGTTCCGCCGGGAGATCCCGTTCCTGCAGGGCGTGTGGAACCGGTCCCAGATCGCGTGGTCCGTGGTGATCGAGAGCCTGCTGTTCCATCAGCTCGGCTCGCTGAAGTCGCCCTGGTTCGGGCTGGGGCCGGCGGTGCTCCTCTGCGCGCTCGTGGGGTACGCCGTCAACACGCTGCTCGTCGCCCTGTATCTGCACATCCGGACGGGCCAGCCCACCCTCGGCATCCTCCGCCAGATGCACGTCGGGGTGTTCGGCGAGTTCGTCCTGTCGTACATGGGGCTCGCGCTGTTCGCGGTCATCGTGGCCACCACGTTCGTCCGCATCGGCCCGTGGTCGATCGCCGTCTTCATCGCCCCGCTCGCCTTCGCACGGCAGATGTTCACCCGGACGCAGTCGCTCCAGGAGGCCACGGTCGAGCTCGAAGCCCGACAGCAGGAGAACGCGTATCAGGCCCTGCACGACGCGTTGACCGATCTGCCCAACCGGGCCCTGTTCCAGAGCAGCCTGCGCGAGACCATCGAGTCAAGGTCGAAGCGGGACGGCCACGAGCTGGTCGCGGTGATGCTGATGGACCTCGACCACTTCAAGGAGATCAACGACACGCTCGGCCACCACTTCGGCGACCTGCTCCTTCAGGAGATCGGTCCCCGGCTCTCCACCGTCCTTCGCGACGAGGACCTCCTGGCCCGCCTTGGTGGTGACGAGTTCGGCATCCTCCTCCCGAACATCCCGGACGTGGAGACCGCCATCGGGGTCGCCGAGCGGGTCCTGGAGGAGCTGGAGAAGCCGCTGTCGGTCGAGGGCCTCCAGCTCGACGTCACCGGGAGCATCGGGATCGCCATCTACCCCCAGCACAGCCGGGACGTGGAGGCGCTGATCCGCCGGGCGGACGTCGCCATGTACTCGGCCAAGGAATCCGGAGGCGGCTACGAGGTCTACACCGCGTCCCTGGACCGCCACAGTCCGGGGCGCCTCACCCTCGCCAGCCAGGTGCGCCCAGCGCTGGAGAACCGGGAGTTCGTCCTGTACTACCAACCCAAGGTGTCCGTGAAGGATGGACGGATCGCCGGGGTCGAGGCGCTCATCCGGTGGCAGCATCCGGAGCGCGGCCTTATCGAGCCCGACGAGTTCGTCCCCATGGTGGAACGGACCGTGCTGCTCCGCCCGCTCACGCTCTACGTGATCGACGAGGCCCTCCGCCAGGCCCGCGTGTGGTCGCGGCACGGGCTGATGCCCGACGTCGCGGTCAACCTGTCGCCTCGAAGCCTGCTCGACCCCCAGCTTCCGGACCAGGTGGCCGAGCTCCTCACGCAGTGGGACGTGCCGCCCTCCCGCCTGACGCTCGAGCTGACCGAGAGCTTCCTGATGGCCGACTCCGGGCGGTCGGTGGGCGTGATGTCGCTCCTGTCCGAGGTCGGGATCACCCTGTCGATCGACGACTTCGGGACCGGGTACTCCTCGCTCAGCCACCTTCGGAGGCTCCCCATCCGCGAGATCAAGATCGATCGGTCGTTCGTGGTGAACATGCGGGAGGACCCGAACGACTGGATGATCGCCCGTGCCACCGTCGACCTCGGCCGCAACCTCGGCCTTCGGGTCGTGGCCGAAGGGGTGGAGGACGCCGAGACCCTGGCGCGGCTGGCCGAGATGGGATGCGAGCAGGCGCAGGGCTACCACCTGTGCGTCCCGCTTCCGGCGGAGGAGGCCACGAGGTGGCTCGAGGCCCACACGGCCGGAGCTCGGGCTCGGCGTCGGCCTCCCCGCGGTCGTCTGGCCCATCAGAGCGTCGGGCGCCTGCGAGCGGTCTGAAACTCCTTCAGCGTCTGGCGTCATCCCTTCGATCCCGCCCCGGGTACACTCGGCTGACAAGGCCCCGTCGCCGTCGACGAGGCCTCTTCGTGCTGCCCGGACCACGCGATGGAGCAATGTGAGCCTCGATCTGCTGCTCGACGACATGACCGGCTCGGAGCCCTTCGAGCGCCTCCTGCTCGAACGGGCCCGGCCGGTGTTGGCCCGGGCCGAGGCCGGTTCGGACTTCGTGGTGGCGTCGGTGGCGCGGGCGCTCGATGCTCGCGTCCTGGCCGTTGCCCCCGGTCCACCGGAGGCGGAGACCCTCGCTCGAGGGGTCACCGCGTTCCTCGGCCACGACCGCGTGGCGCTGTTTCCCTCCTGGGAGGCTTTGCCCTACGAGGGAATCAGCCCGTCGCCGGAGACCGCCGGGAGGCGGTCGGAGGCGGCCCGCGCGCTCCGTCGAGCGAGCGGGCCGTTCGCGCTGGTGGCGCCGGCCCACGCCGTGCTGCAGGGCATCGTGCCGACGCTCGGGGAGACCGAGCCCCTGCTGCTCACGCCGGGGGCCACGCTTCCTCCCGACGTGCTGGCCGAGCGCCTGGTCGGCCTGGGCTACACGCGGGCCGACGTCGTCGAGCACCGTGGCGAGTTCGCCGTGCGAGGCGGGATCGTCGACGTCTTTCCCGGGGCGGCCCGCCGGCCGGTCCGCGCCGAGCTGTTCGGCGACGAGATCGAGTCGCTCCGCGAGTTCGTCCCGGCGACCCAGCTGTCGACCGCTCCGGTGGGAGCGGTCGAGGTGCATCCGGTCCGGGAGCTCCTGTCCACCCCGGAGCTTCGGGAGCGGGCCGAACGGCTAGCTCCCCGGTTCGTGGACCGGTTCCGGGACCAGCTCACCCGGTTCGCCGACGGCCTGGCCTTCGAGGGGATGGAGGGACTGGCACCCCTGCTGTTCGATCGCCTGCCGCATCTCGCCGAGCTCATGCCCCGGGGCTCGTGGGCCGTCCTGGTCCAGGCCCGCAGGACCCTTGACCGGGCTCGGCAGGCCGTGGAGGAGTCGGATGCCCTGGCCGAGGCGTCCGGGTGGACCGGCCCGCCGGTGGCCAGGCCGCTGCCGGAGGCCCTGGCCGGCCTGACCGAGCTGCACCTGAGCGAGTTCGCCGAGGGCGTGGAACTCGGCCTGGAGGGGTGGGGCTCGGCCCAGGGCAACGCGCCGGAAGTGGCACGGCGATTGGCCGACCTGTCCTCGCGCGGGTACCGGCTCGTGGTCTCCGCATCCGGCCACGGGAGCCTGGAGCGGGCTCGCGAGGTCCTGGCGGAACGCGGCCTGCGACTGGGCGATCCGGGCGACGTCATGGCCGTCGAGGCCGAGCTCTCCGGTGGATTCGTGTTCGCTCCCGGGAAGCTCGCGGTGGCGACCGAGGAGGACCTGTTCGGGTCGCGGCGCCACACGCGTGCTGCGCCTCGGATCGCCCGGCGCCGGACCGACGCGGTCGCCATCGAGCTCGAGCCGGGGGACTACGCGGTCCACCGCATCCACGGCGTGGGCCGGTTCCTCGGCATCCAGCGTCGAGCCGTGGCCGGCGCGGAACGCGACTACATGGTCCTCGAGTACGCCGCCGGCGACCGGCTGTCGGTCCCCACCGACCAGGTCGGCATGGTGGCGAAGTACGTGGGCGGGGAGGAGCCCCGCCTTCATCGCCTGGGGTCGAGCGACTGGGCCCGGACCACCGCCAGGGTCAAGCGGGCCGTCCGGGACATGGCCGGGGAGCTCGTCCGCCTGTACTCGGTCCGGATGAGCGTGCCCGGCCACGCGTTCGGTCCCGACACGCCGTGGCAGCGGGAGATGGAGGACGCCTTCCCCTTCGAGGAGACCCGCGATCAGCTCGCCGCGGTGGACGAAGTCAAGCGGGACATGGAGGCGCCCAAGCCGATGGACCGGCTGATCTGCGGCGACGTCGGATACGGCAAGACCGAGATCGCGGTGCGCGCCGCGTTCAAGGCGGTCATGGACGGGAAGCAGGTGGCGGTGCTCGTCCCTACCACCCTCCTCGCGGAGCAGCACTCCGTCACGTTCTCCGAGCGCTTCGCCCCGTTTCCGGTGACGGTGGCCATGCTGTCCCGGTTCCTGTCGCCGGCCGAGCAGAAGCGTGTGGTGGACGACGTGAAGGCCGGAAAGATCGACGTGGTCATCGGGACCCACCGGTTGATCTCGGGCGACGTCGCCTTCCATGACCTCGGCCTGGTCGTGGTGGACGAGGAGCAGCGGTTCGGCGTGGCCCACAAGGAACGGCTGAAGAGGCTCCGGACCTCGGTGGACGTGCTGACGATGTCGGCGACGCCGATCCCCCGGACCTTGGAGATGGCGCTCACCGGGATCCGGGACATGAGCGTGGTCGACACGCCGCCCGAGGACCGCCAGCCGGTGCTCACCTACGTCGGGCCGTACGACGAGGGGATGGCCCTCGGAGCGGTTCGCCGGGAGCTGCTTCGCGGGGGACAGGTGTTCTGGGTCCACAACCGGGTGGCCACTATCGACCGGCAGGCCGGGTGGATCGCCGAGGAGATCCCCGAGGCTCGCATCGCACTGGCCCACGGGCAGATGGACGAGGCCCTCCTGGAGAAGCAGATGATGCGGTTCTGGGATCGCGACGCCGACGTGCTGGTGTGCACGACGATCATCGAGTCCGGCCTCGACGTCCCTTCCGCCAACACGTTGGTGGTGGACCGGGCCGACCGCCTGGGCCTCTCGCAGATGTATCAGCTCCGGGGCCGGGTGGGCCGGTCGCACGAACGAGCCTTCTCCTATCTCTTCTTCCCCCCGGTGAGCCAGCTGACCGAGGAGGCCCACGAGCGCCTGGCCACCATCAGCCGGCACACCGCCCTGGGGAGCGGTTTCCACATCGCCCTGCGCGACCTGGAGATCCGTGGTGCGGGCAACCTGCTGGGGGCGGAGCAGCACGGCCACATCGTGGCGGTGGGGTTCGACACCTACGCCCGGCTCCTCCGGGAGGCCGTCGCCGACCTCCGGGGCGAGCCCATGCCGCAGGAGCGCGAGGTGAGGATCGACCTCCCGCTGAAGGCGTACATCCCGGTGGGTTGGGTGGGCCAGGAGGCCCTGCGCCTGGAGCTGTACCGGGCCATCGTCACGGCCGGCGACCATCAGCGCCTGGAAGAGGTGCACGCCGAGGCCGTCGACCGGTACGGCCGCCTCCCGGAGGAGGTCGAGACGCTTCTGGCCGTGGCCTCGCTCCGCATCACGTGCCTCGAGCTCGGTGTGCAGGAAGTCACGACCTACCGAGACCAGGTTCGGGTCAAGCCCGTCGCGCTCGATGACGCCGACGCGCTGGCGCTGGCCGAGCGGGTGGGTGGCGCGACCTACCACGCCGCCACCTCCACCCTGAACCTGTCGCCCGCGCGCGAGCGCGGGGCCGAGCTGGCCCGATGGGTGGAGCGGGCGCTGCGCGCGGCCACGGGCGCGCGCGAGCCCGCATCCGTCACCGGCTGAGCATCGGCTCCGGGCGTTGCCGGGCCGTTGCTAGAATCGGGCGGTGATCCCCCGTTCTCTTCTTCTTCGAACCTCGTTCGTCGCCATCGCGCTGAGCGTCGTGCTCGCGGCGTGCGGCGCCGCTGCGCCGCCCGCCGCGACGGTCGGCGACGACCGCATCACCGACGACCAGCTGGCCCAGGACATCTCGGCTTTCCGGTTCCTGTCCACGATCAACCAGGCGCCTTGCGGGCAGGCCATCGACGACGAGACCGCTCAATCCGCCTGCGCCCGGTTCACCTTGACCACCCTCATCCAGGAGGACCTGGTGAAGGGCTATGCGCGCGACCACAACATCACGGTGGATCGGTCGGAGGTGACGCGGTCCCTGACGGACCTTCGATCCGCGCTGGGCGACACACTGGATCAGCAGCTCGCGGCGGAGGGCCTGACCGAGCGCGATCTCACCGACATCGTGGGCCGGATCCTCCTGTTCAACCAGGTGCAGAAGGCGGTGGCGGCGTCCCGGGTGGACGATGCGCAGGTTCGCCGGCTCTACCAGGAGCAGCGGCTGCAGTTCACCCAGATCCACGCCAAGCACATCCTGGTCAAGACGCGGGCTCAGGCCCTGGCGATCGAGCAGCAGGTGACGGCGAACAACTTCGGCCGGCTGGCGGAACGAGATTCGATCGACACGGGGTCGGGGTCGAACGGGGGCGACCTCGGGACGATCCAGGCGTCCGGGCTCGACAACACGTTCGTGCAGGCGGCCCTGGCGCTCGATCCCGGCCAGATCAGCGAACCCGTCCACACCAGGTTCGGATGGCACATCATCCAGCTCGTGAGCGTCGACGTGCAGCCGCTCGATCAGGTCCGGGACCAGTTGACCGGGCCGCTCCAGGCGCAGGCGTTCACCGACTGGCTGAAGGAGCAGCTCGGCAGCCGGCGCATCACCGTGAACCCGAAGTACGGGAGGTTCGATCCGTCGACCGGCAACGTCGTGCCGATCAGAAGCACCGCCACCGGGTCACCGGCAGCGACGAGCTCGCCGGCGGCCGGCGCCACGCCGTGACCGAGCGGCCCGCCAACGATCCGCTCTCCGCGGTCTCCGAGGGCCCCGTCCCGTCGAGCCGGCAGGGCAAGCGACTGCTCGACCTGGTCCGCGTCATGGCCAGGCTCCGCGGCCCCGGCGGTTGTCCTTGGGACCACGAGCAGACCCACCGGACGTTGGCCCGGCACCTGCTGGAGGAGACCCACGAGGTGCTGGACGCGATCGATTCCGGCGATCGGGACCGGCTCCGCGACGAGCTGGGCGACGTGCTTCTGCAGGTGGTGTTCCATGCCCAGATGGCGGCCGAGGAGGGGGCCTTCGACGTCGACGACGTGGCGCTGGGCATCGTGGAGAAGCTGATCCGCCGCCATCCGCACGTGTTCGGCGGGGTGGAGGTGTCTGGCGCCGACGAGGTCCTGGTGAACTGGGAACAGATCAAGGCGGAGGAGACGGGGGAGCGGCCCGTCGAGGACGACATCCCGCCGACGCTCCCCGCCCTGGCCAGGGCGTCGAAGGTTCAGCG
>Ga0184637_10001328_pt1 | contig 16880 bp, 11 predicted proteins | sample PLM3_127_b2_FD_133143 | JGI IMG/M metagenome (GOLD analysis project Ga0184637, IMG submission 133143) | Groundwater sediment microbial communities from an aquifer in East River, Colorado, USA - PLM3_127_b2 | ecosystem: Environmental > Terrestrial > Soil > Riparian zone | place: USA: East River...
CGCGCGAGCGACGAGGGAGTCCAGATACTGCTCGAACGCGGGAAGGCGCGCGCACGGGTCGGTCACGACCAGATGGAAGTGGTTGGACAGCACGCAGAACGCGTGGACTCGGACGTCGAAGCGGCGAGCGGCGATCGCGAGGACGTACAGGAAGATCGCGTTCGTGGCGCGGGAGGGGCGAAGGAAGAACTGCCGGTGCGCGCAGCGGCGGGTGACGAGATAGGTGGTGCCGGCGAGAACCTGGCGAGGCGCGGTCATGAAGGCGCGCTCACGCAGGCGGCGTGCCGGCGGAGTGGGAACGTGTTGCCAGAGCGAACGGCACGAGCGGTGAGGCCAAGACGGTCCGGGAGCCGGACGCTCGGGACGAGCCGCGTTACTCTGGGTCGGGCGGGGGGGGGTGCCTCGTCCCGGCACGACCCCGACCCACGAAACGGAAACGGCCGCCCGGCGGGCGGCCGTCTCGATCTCGCTGCTCGCCGGCCTACGACACCGGCTCCGCCTTCGGCGCCGGGACCGGCGGCGCGGGGCGCCTCGGCTCCGCCGCGGGGGGCAGGGCCACGTGGGCGGGGAGCTTCGGGCGCAGGTCGTCGACCGTGAGGCCGAGCGGCACGCCGCCCTCCTCGAGCCAGGCGTGCTCGCCGCCGAGGATGGCGCGGCCCATGGCGTAGCTGGCGCGGTCGTCGTTCTTCCAGAGGTTGGCGAAGATCCCGCGCACCTTGCGCCGCGTCGTCAGGCAGAAGTGATCGGCGAGCTTCGTCGCCTGGGCGGCCTCGGGCTTGCCGGCCTTGCGGAGCGCCTCGGCGCGCGACACCGACGCGGCCATCGCGAAGAGCTCGTTGGCGATGTCCACGAGCCGGAACAGGAACGCCTGGCGCCGCTCGGCGCCTGCCTGGAAGACCACCATCGAGTGGAAGATCTCCCGCGCGAGCTTGCGGCTCGAGCGCTCGATGAAGCGCAGGTGGCGCGCGAGCGGGCCGAACTCGCCGTAGCGCGGGGCGAACAGGCCGCGCAGCCAGAGGCCGGGGTACCAACTCGCGTAGAACGCGGCCATCCTCGGCAGCGCCGCGGCCTTCTTCGCCATCGGCACCTTCGGGTCGATGAGGGCGCCGGCGATCTGGAGGTGCTTGTCCACGGCCTCGCGCGCCATGAACAGGTGCATGATCTCCGACGAGCCCTCGAAGATGAGGTTGATGCGCAGGTCGCGCATCGCGCGCTCGACGCCCACCGCGGCCTCGCCGCGCCCGGCGAGCGACGACTCCTTCTCGTACCCGCGGCCGCCGCGGATCTGCATCGTCTCGTCGATGATCCGCCACGCCTTGACGGTGTTCCACTCCTTCGCCGCCGAGGCCTCGAGCCGGATGTCGTAGCCCTTCTTGTCGGCGAGCGCCTGGGCGAGATCGCTGATCGCCTCCATCGCGTAGAGCGTGCCTGCGATGTCGGAGAGCTTGTGGGCGATGGCCTCGTGCCTGCCGATCTCCTGGCCCCACTGCACGCGGGCGGCGGCCCACTTGCGGTCGAGCTCGAGGAAGCGCTTGCTGCCGCCCACCACCGCCGCCGGGATGGAGAGCCGGCCGGTGTTGAGCGTGGTGAGCGCGATCTTGAGCCCGCGCCCCTCCTTGCCGATCAGGTTCTCGACCGGGACCTTCACGTCGCGGAAGCCGATGAGGGCATTCGCGAGGGCGCGCAGCCCCATGAACCGGCAGCGGTGCAGGATCTCCACGCCCGGCATGTTGGTCTCGACCACGAACGCGCTGATCGCGCCGGACACCGGGTTCTTCGCCATCACCACGAGCAGCTCGGCGATGGTGCCGTTCGTGCACCAGAGCTTCGTGCCGTTGATGACGTAGTGCTTCCCGTCGGGCGTGAGCTCGTACGACGTGGAGAGGCGCGCCGGGTCCGAGCCGACGTCGAGCTCGGTCAGCGCGAACGCGCTGATGGCGCCCTTCGCGATCCGAGGCAGGTACTTCTGCTTGAGCTCCTTCGAGCCGAAGAGCTTGAGCGGTTGCGGGACGCCGATCGACTGGTGAGCGGAGAGCAGCGCCGTGAGGTTCGCGTCGACGGCGCCGACCAGCATCATCGCCTTGCCGTACTCGACCTGGTTCATGCCGAGGCCGCCGTACTCCACCGGCACCTTCATGCCGAACGCGCCCAACTTGCGGAGCGCGTCGAGTACGTCCTCGCCGTACTCGCCGGTCTCGTCGATCTTCACCGGGTCGACCTTCTCCCGGAGGAACGTCTCGAATTCGGCGTAGAACTTCTTGAACTCGGGCCGCTCGGCCGCCGCATCGTGGAGCGGGTAGGGGTGGATGAGGTCGAGCCGGAACTTTCCGAGGAAGAGCTCGCGCAGGAAGCCCGCGCCCTGCCACTCTGCCTCACGTGCCGCCTCCGCCACCTCGCGAGACCGCTGCATCTCCGCGTTCGTCTGGTTCGCCATGGGCGCCACCTCGCCGGAATCGCTGCGCTTTTGTTGGGGTGCGACAGCGTGTCGATTCCCTAATCAAAATAACGCGATGCGGCTCGAAAACCGGTAGGCCCCCGAGGGGTGGCGGCGGGGAGGACGAGCGCAGGCAAGGGTCGCCGCTCGGGACGACACGCTGCGACGCGGGAGGTCACCGCCCAGCCGGTCGGGCGAGGCGGGCCACCGCGGCGCGCAGCGTCGCGAGCTCGAACGGCTTCGAGAGGAGGCGGGGGCCCATCCGCTCGGCGAAGGCGCGCGCGGCGGGGGTGAAGGCGCCGCCCGTCATGAACAGGGTGCGCGCCGCCAGGCCGGGGTCGTGGCGCTCGATCGCGTCGTGGAGCTCGATCCCCGTCAGCTCCGGCATGAGCAGGTCGGGGACGACGGCATGGAAGACCTCGCCGCCGCGGATTCGCTCGATGGCGGCGCGCCCGCTCGACACCACGGTCACGTCGTGCTCCCCGCCGAGGGCGCGCCGGACCGCGCCCGCGACGAGCGGGTCGTCGTCCACCACGAGCACGCGGGTCCGCACGGCCGGCGCGACCGCGGGATGCGCGGCCGGCAGGAGCACGCGGAAGGTGGAGCCCGTGCCGGGCGCGCTCTCCACCTCGATGGAGCCGCCGAGCGCGGTGACGATGCCATGGCAGATCGAGAGCCCGAGCCCCGTCCCGACGCCGAGCGGCTTCGTCGTGAAGAAGGGATCGAAGATGCGCAGCAGGTGGTCGGGCGCGATGCCGCCTCCCGTGTCCGTCACCTCCACGCAGACCGCCCCCGCCGGCGTGGCGCGCGCGGAGAGCCGGATCTCGTTCCGGTCCGCCGCGCCCTCGGGGATCGCCTGCGCGGCGTTGAGCACGAGGTTCAGGAAGACCTGCGCGAGCCGTCCCTCGGCGCCGCACACCGGCGGGAGCTCCCCGTAGTCCTTCACCAGGCGCGCGCGGTGGCGGATCTCGCTCCACGCCATCGCCACGCAGGAGTCGAGCACCGGCTCGAGCCGCACGGCGCCGGGCCGCTCCTCGCCACCGCGCGAGAAGATCTGCAGGTCGCGGACGATGGTGCGCATCCGCTCGGCGCCCGCGCGCGCGTCGCGCAGCGCCTCGAGGAGCTCCGCGTCCGCCTCCGCGCCGCCCGGCGACCGCTCCGCGAGCCGCGACTCGGCGAACGCCAGGTTGGCGGCGACGCAGGAGAGGGGGTTGTTGAGCTCGTGGGCGACGCCCCCCGCGAGCGTGTCGATGGAGGCCATCCGCTCGGAGAGCGCGAGCCGCGTCTGGACCTCGTGCGCCTCCGCCTCCGCCTGCGCGCGGGACAGCGCCGAGGACAGGATGTGCGCCACGCCCTCGACGAAGTGGACCTCGTCGTTCGAGAAGCCGCGCGGCGCGCGCCAGTGGGCGCAGAGCACGCCGTACGGTCCCGCGCGGCCGCGGACCACCACGCTCACACCGCTCGCGAAGGGCGGCGGCGGGCGCCCCTCGAACCGGTCGTCGAGCGCCACGTCGGCGGTGACGACGGTCCGACCCGTCGCCAGCGCATGGAGCGCGGGCGAGGCGGCCGAGGCGGCGCCGGGCGTGCCCGGCGCGGGACCCGCCTCGCCGAGCGCCGCGAGCGTCTCGTCCGTGCGCCGCTCGAGCAGGTGGGCGAGGTCCGCCTCGAGGGCGAGCGCGGTGCGCCTGGCCGCCTCCGCGAAGAGCACGTGGACGTCGGCGACGTCGAGCGCGAGCGCGCCGATGGCCGCGACCGCCTCCTGCTGGCGCGCGAGCGCGCGCAGCTCGAGATCGCCTCCGCGCAGGCCGACCTCGCCCTCGATCGGCATCGGTCGTGAGCGAGGAGGGGCGCCCTCCAGAGCGAGATCCACGGGTAGGTGCTCCTGCACGGAGCGTTCGCGCGGACGCACCGATGAACCGCTCGAATTCCAGGCACATACGGCGGAGCGTCGAGGGTCGCGAACGACCCTGGGGCAGCGCGGCCCCGAGCCTGGACCCCACTGGGGTGGCGAGGGCCGGCAGCGCCACGCCCCGGGAGAGACCCACGAGATCGGTCGGTTACGGTCGTCGATTCCCGGCGCGGCGCAGCGAGGGCGGAGGGCGGCAGCGCGGGGGGGTCGGAGGAGGGTGCCGGCGCGACCCGGCCGGTGATCCGCTCGATCCGCCTGGTGGGCAGCGGCGGCCGGGCGCGCTAAACGAACGGCGCCATGGCCCACCCCACCGACGATCGCAACTACCGGCTCCCCGGGCACGTCCGCCCCGCCGCCTACGAGGCCCTGCTCTCGCTCGATCTCGAGGCGAAGCGCTTCGAGGGCGATCTGCGCATCGACCTCGTCCTCACCGAGCCGGCGCCAGAGATCGTGCTCCACGCCGCGGGGCTGGACGTGAGGCGCGCGGAGGCGACGGCCGGCGGCCGGCGCGTGGCCCCCGTGGAGCTCCGGCCGGTCGCCGCGAGCGAGACAGTGGTGCTCCGCTTCGCCGAGCCGGTGCCGCGCGGCCGCGCCGAGCTCCGGCTCACGTTCGGCGGCGGCTTCAGCGCCGGGCTCCGCGGCCTCTACGACGCGGGCGGCGGGATCGCCGCCACGCAGTTCGAGGCGGCCGACGCGCGGCGCGTCTTCCCGTGCTTCGACGAGCCGGGCTTCAAGGCCACCTGGGCGATCACCGTCGAGGCGCCGGAAGGGATCGCGGTCCTGTCGAACGGCCGCGAGGAGGGGGAGGAGAAGCTCGGCGGCCGGCGCCGCGTCCGCTTCTCGCGCACGCCGCCGCTGCCCACCTACCTCGTGGCGCTCGTCGCGGGGCGCGTCGAGGCCCACCTGCCCGTCACCGTGCGCGGGGTGCCGGTCCGGACCTGGGCGCAGCCGGAGAAGCTCGCGCTCACCGGCTTCGGGCAGGACGTCGCCGTGGAGGTGCTGCCGCGGCTCGAGGACTACTTCGGCGTGCCCTACGCCTTCGGCAAGCTCGACCAGGCCGGCCTGCCCGAGTTCGAGGCGGGCGCCATGGAGAACGCCGGCCTCGTGACGTATCGTGAAGTGGCGCTGCTGCTCGACCCCGCCACCGCCTCCCTCGCGCAGAAGAAGCGGGTGGCCGAGGTGGTGACCCACGAGCTCGCCCACCAGTGGTTCGGCAACTGGGTGACGATGTCGTGGTGGGACGACCTCTGGCTCAACGAGGCGTTCGCCACCTGGATGGCCTACAAGATCGTGGACGGCTGGATCCCGGCCTGGCGCGTCTGGCTCGACTTCGACCAGGGCAAGGCCGCCGCGATGCAGCTCGACGCGCTCCGGTCCACGCACCCGATCCGCGCCGAGGTGAAGAACGTCGCCGAGGCGGGCGAGGCCTTCGACCTCATCACCTACGAGAAGGGCGGGGCGGTGCTCCGCATGATCGAGGGCTACCTCGGCGAGGAGAGGTTCCGGGGCGGGATCCGCCTCTACATGCGGCGCCACGGGAAGGGCAACGCGGTGGCGGACGACCTGTGGGGCGCGCTCGCGGAGAGCTCCCGCGAGCCCGTGGTGGAGCTCGCGAACGCCTGGATCGGCCAGCCCGGCTTCCCGCTCGTCACCGTCGCGCGGATCGGCCGGGTGCTCCGGCTCGAGCAGCGCCGGTTCTTCTCCTCCCCCGAGGACGCCGCGGCGGCCGGGGCCGACGGCCCGATCTGGCCCGTGCCGCTCGTCCTGCGCTACGGCGACGGCGAGCGCGTCACCGAGCAGCGCGTCCTCCTGCGCGAGGCGCGCGCGGAGGTGCCGCTCGCGGGCGAGGGCGACCCCGACTTCGTCTTCGCGAACGTCGGCGCGACCGGCTTCTACCGGGTGGCGTACGACGCGACCGGCCTCGCGGCGCTGGCGCGCCACCTGCCGCGCCTCGCGCCGGCCGAGCGGATGACGCTGCTCTCCGACGAGTGGGCGCTCGTGCGGGCGGGGGCCCGCGAGATCGGGCCGTTCCTCGACCTCGTCGCGAGCTTCGGCGGCGAGGAGGACCACGCGGTCCTCGACGAGATCGTGACGCGGCTCGGGGCGATCGAGCACCGGCTCGTCGCGGACGCCGACCGGCCGGCGCTCGCCGCGCTGGTGGCGACGCTGTTCGGCCCGCAGCTCGCCGCGACGGGCTGGGACGCCGATCCGGGCGAGGCCGACACCCGCAGGCTCCGGCGCGCGGCGGCGGTCCGCGCGCTCGGGCTCGTCGCGCGGGCCGACGGGGTCGCGCGGGACGCGATCGCGCGGCTCGACCGCTGGATCGCCGGCGAGCGCGGCGCGCTCGAGCCGAACCTGCACGACGCCGCGGTGACGATGGCGGCGCGCGGCGGGGACGCGGCCCGCTTCGAGCAGCTCCGGGCCTTGTTCCGGGCGGAGACGGACCCCGCCTTCCGGCGCCGCTGGCTCCTCGCGCTCGCGGCCTTCGAGGCGCCCGTGCTCGTCGCCCGCGCCATCGACCTCGCCTTCGGCGAGGAGGTCCCGCTCCAGGACTCCTCGTCGTTCGTCGGCGCGCTCCTCGCGAACCGCGCCGCGCGCGCGCCTTTCTGGGCCCGCCTGCGGCAGGACTGGGATCTCCTCCATGGGCGCGTGAAGGGCGCGCCCATGCTGCTCCGGCGGGTGGTTGAGGCGATGGGGAGCCTCGTCGAGCGGCGCGAGCTCGAGGAGGCCGAGGCCTTCCTCGCCGCCCACCCGATGGAGGACGCGCGGCAGGCCACGGCGCAGACCCTCGAGCGGCTCCGGCAGGACGTGGCGCTCCGCGAGCGCACGCAGGCCGCGCTCGGCGGGTGGCTCGCTGCGCGGTAGACTGCGCGCCGCGTGAGCGCACCCCCGACCTCGCGGCCCGAGAACCCCTCCCGCCCGACGCCGCCCTGGGTCTTCTTCTTCCTCGACCTGCAGTTCGGGGCGGCGGTCGGCTACCTCTCGATCGCCGTGCCGTACTGGATGGAGGCGCGCGGGTACGGGATCGGCGGCATCGCCACGACGGTGGGCTGGGCCAACTCGGTCCACGCCTGGAAGATCCTCTGGATCCCGCTCCTCGACCTCGGGCCCTTCCGCAAGCTCTGGTACCTCGCCATGGCGGGGGCGACCGCGGCGATGTTCGTGGTGCTCGCGCTCCTGCCCGACCCGATCGGCAACCTGCCGCTCTTCGCGATCCTGCTCACCATCCTGCAGGCGACCGCCACCACCGCCCACGCCGCCAACAACACGCTCATGGCGACCACCACGCGCTTCGAGGACAAGGGCAAGGTGGGCGGCTTCGCCCAGGCCTCCAACGTGGGCGGGACCGGGCTCCTGGCGGCCCTCGCCATCGTCGTCTCCGAGTGGGCCTCGCCGCGCGCGGCCGCCCTGGCGCTCGCCGCGATCGTGGTGGCGAGCGCCTCGCTCGCCGTGATCATCGTGGAGCAGCGCCACGTCGCGGACGCGGTGGCGCGCGCCGGCGGCGCGTGGCGCACGGCCGCCGCGCACGTCGGCGCGATGGCCCGCGACCTGTGGTCCACCATCCGCAGCCGCGAGGGCTTCACCGGCCTCGTCATCTGCCTCGCGCCGGTCGGCTGCCAGGCGATGTCGAACCTCTTCTCGGGCGTGTCGCGGCAGTACGGCGCCGGGCCGCAGCTCGTCGCGCTCGCGAACGGGATCGGCGGGGGCATCGCCGGCGCGGTGGGCGCCCTGCTCGGCGGCATCCTCGCGGACCGGATCAACCGGCGGGTCGCCTACGCGCTCTCCGGCGGCCTCACCGCGCTCTGCGCCGTCGCCATGGCGGTGGCGCCGATGACCGCGACGACCTACGCGTGGGGGACGCTCACGTACCTGTTCGCCGGGGGTATCGCCTTCGCGTCCTGGACCGGCATGGTGCTCGAGCTCGTGGGGCTCTCGACCGCCGCCGCCACCAAGTACGCGCTCTTCAACGCGTCGATGAACCTCGCCATCACCTACGTCACGTTCGCGAACGGCGTCGTCGGCGAGTGGCTCGCGCGGCTGACGGGCATGGCGACCGCGCGGGGGGCGCTCGTCACGGACGCGGTCCTCACGGCCCTCGGCATCGCCGTCCTGCTCGCGATGCTCTCGCTCGTCCGCCGTCAGCGCGGCGGGTACTCGGCGTCCGCCTCGACGGCGTAGGCGACTCGCTTCGCCACCGCCACGCCCCGCTGACATGCGCATGTCCGCTGCGCCGGCCGGACGGGCCCTTGCGGGAGTCCCCTCCGCTGGCGAGGGTGAACCGCGACGGTGGACGGGGTGAGCACACGGCCGGGCGGGACGCCCGCGGCGGGGGCGGCTCCGCCGTTCTTCTTCCGGTCGATCCACGACTTCTTCCGGGTCCTGCCCAGCACCGATCGGCGCTTCTGGGTGCTCGTCGTGGCGACCGGCGCCTTCTCGGGGCTCGCCGCGGGGGCCCTGCTCTGGGTGCTGAAGCAGGTGCAGCGCCTCGCCTGGGCGGACGCCGACCGGTTCGTGGCCGCGGTCGAGGCCTCGTCGCCGCTGCGCCGCGTCGTCGTGCCTGCCATCGCCGGGCTCGTGATCTCGCTCGTGGCGTTCGTCTGGAAGCGGCCGGTCGGCGGCCACGGCACGGGCCGGATCCTCGAGGCCATCTGGCACCGCGGCCGCCACATGCGCCTCGGCCAGACGCTCCTGCGGGGGGTGCTCTCGGTCTTCGCGGTGGGCATGGGCGCCTCGCTCGGCCGCGAGGGCGCGCTCGTCACCACCGGCGCGGCGACCGGCTCGTGGCTCGCCGACCGGCTCCGGGTCGACGAGCGGCAGACGCGCGTGCTGGTCGCCTGCGGCGCCGCCTCCGGCATCGCCGCCGCCTACGACACGCCCATCGGCGGCGCGCTCTTCGGCCTCGAGGTGCTGCTCGGCAGCTTCGCGCTCGAGCTACTCGGGCCGATCGTCGTCTCGTGCGTGGTGGCCACCGCCGTCTCGCGCATCATGCCCGGCACGCACCTGGAGTACATCATCCCGCAGTACGAGCTCCTCCACCCGAGCGAGCTCCTCCCCGCGCTCGCGCTCGCCCCCGTGCTCGGCCTCGCCTCCGCCATCTACGTGCGCGTGATGTCCTGGACCGAGACGGCGCTCCGCGGGGTCCCACGCTGGATGGCGCCGGTGCTGCCCGCGGTGGCGCTCACCGGCGTCGGCCTCATGTCGATCCGCTGGCCGCCGGTGCTCGGCAACGGCTTCGACTCGGTCCACGCGATGCTGCTCGGGACGATGCCGCTCGAGGCGCTGCTCGTCTTCCCGGCGCTGAAGCTGGTGGCGAGCGCGCTCTGCGCGGGCAGCGGCGTGCCGGGCGGTCTCTTCACGCCGTCGCTCTTCTTCGGCGCGGCCATCGGCGGGGCCGCGGGCGAGCTCCTCGCGCTCGCCGTGCCCGGGCTCGCGCCGCCCGGCGCGCTCGCGCTCGTCGGCATGGCGGGGGTGCTCGCCGGCACCACCCACGCGGCGGTCTGCTCGGTGCTCATCGTCTTCGAGATGACCGGCGACTACGGGGTCATCCTGCCCCTCATGCTCTCCGCGGCCATCGCCGCCGCGACGAGCCGCGCCATCGAGCCGGACTCGCTCTACACCGGCTCGCTGCGCCGGCGCGGGGTGCGGCTGCCCGAGCTGCCCGCGCCCGAGTGGCTCCGCCGCACCCCGGTGGCGACGCTGGTGGTGCCGGGCGCCGAGCGCGTCGCGCCCACCGTGCCCTTCGACGCGCTGGTGAAGAAGCTCATCGCGCTCGCGCCGGGGCACGACCTCTACGTCACGACCGAGGACGAGGAGCTCCTCGGCGTGCTCCGCCTCGACGCGCTCAAGGGGACCATCTCCGACCAGGCCCACCTCGAGATGATCCTGGCCGCCGACGTGGTGGACCGGACGGTCCAGCCCATCACCACGACGATGTCGCTCGCCGAGGTGGCGGAGCGCTTCGGGGGCTCGGACCTCGAGCGGCTGCCGGTGGTGGACGAGCGGCGCAGGCTCGTCGGCACGGTGGCGATGCGCGACCTGCTGGCGCTCGGGCGTTTCTAGGCGCGCCGGGAGCCGCCCTCAGAAGGTGAAGCCGAGCATCACCCCCGCCGCGCTCGCGCTCGTCGAGCCGCCGCGCGTCTCGAGCTCCTGCAGGAGCAGGCGCGGGCCCACGGTGAGCTGGCCGCGCGCTGCGCCGCGGAAGCGCCACACGTAGTCGGCCGCCGCGACCAGGCCGACGGCGGCGTCGTAGTCCGCGTCGAACCCCTCGAGCACGCCGTCGCCTCGCGTGCGGGCGCCGAGCGCGAGCGAGAGGCCCGCGCCGACGCGGAAGGCGCCCGGCTGGAAGAACTCGATCACCTCGAGCGGGAAGACCCAGAACGACGCGCTGCCGTTGTCCGCGTCGATGGAGTCGTACTTGAAGCCGAGGGTCGCCTGCGTGTAGAGCCGTCCGCCGGAGAGCGGCAGGAAGGTCGCGCCGAGGGCGTAGACGACGCCGCCGTTGGCGCGGATCGCGTCGTCGCGGCGGTTCGTGTACTCGACCTCGAGGAGCTCCTCGAAGCCGTAGTCGAAGCCGACCTGCACCACCAGCCGGACGACCGGGGCGTGGGGGGCTGGCGCGGGGCCGCCCTCGGGCGCCCCGGCCGCGGCGAAGCCGGCCGGCGGGCCCTCGGCCGCCGCGGCCTGCGGCGCGGGCACGCGCTCCCACTCGTCCGGCGGCGCCGCGGCCAGCCCGGGCTCCGGCCGCGCCTGCTCGGCCTGCGGCGGGGGCTCGGGCGCCCGGGGCTGGGCCCGGGCGCGGGGCGCGGCGACGAGGAGCGCGGTGAGGGCGACGAGCGAGCGCAGGGAGCTGGGCATCCGGTCTCCGGGCCCGGGCGCGGCGGGCGCGCAGGGGCGAGGTCGGCTTCGCGCCCGAGCCTAGCGCACGCCGGCGGGTCGGGGAGCCCACCGGGCGCCCGGTCAATGGCGCGCAGGAGACCCGTGGGTGCTGCGACGCGGTGTAAGCGCCCGTATCGACGCAGCCGGGGCGGCGGAAGGGCCCACGCGAGCCGCGTGGAGTTGATCGCGATCAAGGGACCGATCAAGCCGCGGAGTAGGCTGCCATTGCTCCTTCCGTTGCACTCCGAGCGCGTACCCTCCGTTGCCCCTTGCGGTGACCCCATGAACATCCAGCCCCACGCGTCGGCCCGCCTGGCGGTCGCGCTGACGCTCCTCGCGCTCGCCGCGGCGGCGCAGGCGAGCGCGCCCGCCGCGCAGCAACCGGCCGCGCCGAAGAAGCCCGAGGCGCTCGTCCAGGCCCAGCCCCCGCCCTTCTCCGAGGGGATCTTCCCCTGCTCGTCGTGCCACGCCGACATGAAGGACCGGAACCGGCGCGAGCTCGCGTTCCACGACGAGCAACAGCGCGTCTTCGACCACGACGCCGAGCACCGCTGGTGCCTCGACTGCCACGACTACGAGAACCGCGACGTGCTCCGGCTCGCGAGCGGCGCGACGGTGCCGTTCACCGAGTCGTACCGGCTCTGCGGCCAGTGCCACGGCGACAAGTACCGCGACTGGCGCGCGGGCGTGCACGGCAAGCGCGTGGGCCAGTGGGACGGGGACAAGACCTATTTCCTGTGCGTGAACTGCCACAACCCGCACTCGCCCGGCTTCAAGGGCGTCACCCAGATCGTCGTGGACGGCAAGACCACCACCGCGCCGACGCTCGAGCTGCTCAAGCCCGAGCCGCGGCCCCGGCGCCCCCAGGAGCAGCGGCGATGAACGACCGGAAGAGCCTCCCCGTCGTGGCGGACGACGGGCCCGCCGACCCCTCCCGCCGGAGCTTCATGCGGACCGCCTCGGCGGGCGCCGCGATCGCGGCGGTGTCGGCCTGCGGCGTGGACGTCGAGGACGTGCTGCGCAGCCACTTCAAGGAGCTCACCCCCGACCAGCTGAAGCGCGTGCTCGCGAAGGTGGAGCGGCGCAACAAGGAGCGGTTCGGGAAGGACACGAAGGTGTCCGCCACGGGCGCGCGTGAGGGCGTCGAGTTCGGCTACGGGCTCGACATCTCCCGTTGCGTCGGCTGCCGCCGCTGCGTGTACGCCTGCGTGAAGGAGAACAACCCGTCGCGCGAGCACCCGCAGATCCACTGGATCCAGGTGCTCGAGATGGACAAGGCGCACGGCGTCGACCTCACCCACGCCGACCTCTACTACGACGCCGAGGCGGTGCCGCGCCCGGGCAAGTTCTACTTCCCGGTGCAGTGCCAGCAGTGCCGCAACCCGCCCTGCGTGAAGGCCTGCCCGACGCAGGCGACGTGGAAGGAGAAGGACGGCATCGTCGTCATCGACTACGACTGGTGCATCGGCTGCCGCTGCTGCATGTCGGCCTGCCCGTACGGCGCGCGCCACATGAACTGGGCGGCGCCCACCCTGCCGGCGGAGGAGCTGAACCCGAACCAGCACTACCTCGGCAACCGGCCGCGCCCGAAGGGCGTCGTCGAGAAGTGCACCTTCTGCGTGCAGCGGACGCGGGAGGGGCGCTACCCGGCCTGCGTCGAGATCTGCCCGGTCGGTGCGCGGAAGTTCGGGAACCTGCTCGATCCGGAGAGCGAGATCCGGAAGGTGATGGACACGAAGCGTGTCTTCATCTTCAAGGAGGAGCTCGCCACGCACCCCCAGTTCTACTATTTCTATGCGACGTAGCGAGGTCTCCCCATGAACGGTCTCCTCGGGTTCGCGAAGGGCTCGCTGCGCGAGGTCACGCACGGCGGGCGCGCCTACAAGGCGTGGGTCGCGGCGCTCCTCGCCATGATCGCGCTCGGCGTGGTCGCGTACGCCAACCAGCTCAGCGCCGGGCTCATCGCGACCAACATGCGCGACGAGGTGTCCTGGGCCTTCTACATCGGCAACTTCACCTTCCTCGTCGGCGTGGCCGCGGCGGCGGTGCTGCTCGTCATCCCCGCCTACGTCTACCAGTGGAAGCCGATCAAGGAGGTGGTGGTCCTCGGCGAGCTGCTCGCCATCAGCGCGCTCGTCATGTGCCTGCTCTTCATCCTCGTGGACATGGGCCGGCCGGACCGCTTCCTCCACATCATGCCGTTCTTCGGGACGCCCAACTGGCCCGCCTCGATGCTGACGTGGGACGCGCTCGTGCTGCACCTCTACCTGTTCCTGAACCTCGGGCTGGTGCTGTACCTGCTCGTGAAGACCTACCGGGGCGAGCCCTACGACAAGCGGATCTTCCTGCCGCTCGTGCTCCTCTCGATCCCGGTGTCGATCTCGACGCACACCGTGACGGCTTTCCTCTACAACGGCATGGCCGCGCGGCCGTACTGGAACGCCTCGATTCTCGCGCCGCGCTTCATCGCGTCCGCGTTCTGCTCGGGGCCGGCGGTGATGATCATCCTGTTCCAGATCCTGCGCCGGACGAACAAGCTGCCGATCAAGGACGAGGCGATCTTCAAGATCGCGGAGCTCATGAGCTACGCGATGTTCCTGAACCTGTTCCTGCTCGGCGCGGAGCTCTTCAAGGAGTACTACTCGGCGACGGAGCACCTGCTCTACACGCAGTACTTCTGGCAGGGGATCGGCGAGCACCGCACGCTCGTGCCCTACGCCTGGTTCTCGCTCGCCTGCAGCGTCGCGGCGTTCGTCCTCTTCCTCATCCCGAAGACCCGCGCCAACTACCGCACCCTGAACCTGGGCTGCGTGCTCATCTGGGCGGGCGTCTACATCGAGAAGGGCATGGGGCTCATCATCCCGGGCTTCACGCCGTCCACGCTCGGGCAGATCTACCCGTACACCCCGACGGCCACCGAATGGGGCATCGCGGTAGGCGTGTTCGGGATAGGGTTCCTCGTCTTCACCGTGCTGGTGAAGATCTCGGTGCCCATCCTCGTCGGGACGTTCCGGGCTCCGGGTCGCGCCGTCCAGCCGGCTCCGGAAGGGACGGCCCACCCGGCGCACTGAGCCCCCACGCGCCGTACCGCCAGCGGATCGCACCTCAACCGAAAGGATCGACCATGAAGCGTATCGTCGTCGTCGCCGCCCTCCTCGCCTCCGCCGCCATCGCCCGCGCCGACGCCACCGGCGCGGAGGTCTACGCGAAGCGCTGCGCCATGTGCCACGGCAAGGACGGGAAGCCCTCGCCGGTCGGCACCAAGCTCGGCGCGAAGGACCTCACCACCGTGAAGCTCCCCGCGGCCGACGTCGCGAAGGTCGTCACCGAGGGCAAGGGCAAGATGACCGCCTTCAAGGGCAAGATGACGGACGCCGAGATCGAGGCGGTGGCGAACTTCGTCGCGGCCGGGCTGAAGTAGGTCCTGTGCGGGTCGCGGGCCCCGGGCGATGGAGCCCGGGGCCGTGCTATACCCTCCGCCGCCTTGGCTGACCCCGCCGCCAGCGCCCGCGCGATCGTCCCGCCTCACCCGCCCCGCGACCCGTCGCGCGCGCGCCTCCCGGCGCTCGACGTGGCCCGCGCGTTCGGCGTCGTCGCGATGGTGGTCGGGCACACCCTCGACGCGCTGCTCTCGCCGGCGGCGCGCTCCGCGCCGTGGGCGATCGAGTACTGGAAGGCCCGCGGGTTCACCGCGCCGCTGTTCCTGCTCGTCTCGGGCTGGGCCGTCTCGGTCGCCCTCCAGCGCGGCCGCGAGCGCGGGCTCGCGATCCCGCGGGGCCGGCTGGCGCGGGTCGGCCTGCTCCTCGGCATCGGGGCGGCGCTCCGCTGGCCGGGCTGGGACCTCCACGGGCTCGTCTCCGGTGATGCAGCGGTCCGGGCGCAGCTCCTCGGCTTCGACGCCCTCCACACCATCGGCGTCTCGCTCCTCGCCGCGGCGCTCGTCTTCGCGCTGCCGCTCCGCCCGCGCGAGCAGGGCGGGGTCCTCGCGACGCTCGCCCTGCTGGCGGTCTCGCTCGGCATGGCCGCGCCGGCGCCGGCGTTCCCGGCGGTGGCGGACCTGCCCACGAACCTCATCGCGCTCGCGCTCGCGCAGGCGGCCGGCGGCACCTCGGCGTTCCCGCTCTTCCCGTGGTCCGGCTACTTCTTCGCGGGGGCGGTGCTCGGGGTCGCCACGCGCGCGGGCGGCGCGCGGGCCGGGCTCGCGACGGCGGCCGCCGGCGGCGCGCTCGCCGGCGCGGCGCTCCTCCTCGCGGGCCCGGCGGTCGGCGTGCTGCCGCCCGGCGACCCGGTCCTCTTCGCCTTCCGCGTCGGGGTGGTGCTGCTGCTCGTCGCCGCGCTCGCGCTGGTCCCGGCCGCGCTCGCGGCCCGGGTGGCGCCGCTCGGGCGGGTCTCCCTGGCCGTCTACGCGATCCACGTGCCGATCGTCTACGGCTGGTCCACGCAGGCCGGCCTGGTCTCGCGGGTGGGGCCGACGCTCTCCGCCGGGGCCGCGGTCGCCGTCGCGATCGCGGTGCTCGCGTCGAGCGTGCTGCTCGCGCGCACGGTGGGGCCGGCGCGGCGGGCAGCCGCGAGCGGGCTCCGGTGGGGATGGGAGCGCTGCGGCGCGGTGTTCGGGCTGGTCCGGCCGGCGGGCGACGCGGAGTAGCGCCGCCGGGCGCCCTCGTCCGCGAGGCCGCGGGAGGCGCGCGCAGCGGGGGTCGCCCGCTGGGGCGCGGAGGGTCGGCTACGGGGCTTCCGCCGCGAGGGCCCGCGCGAGGAACTCGACGGCCCGGGCCTCCGCCCAGTAGCTCGGCCAGAACGGCCAGCCCGAGACGAACGCAACGTGGCCGCCCGCGGGCGTGGTCTCGAGCGCGACGTGCGGGTTGGCGCGCGCGGCCTGCACCGGCACCGTGTCGCCCGGGACGATGGGATCGTCGAGCGAGGCGAGCGCGAGGAGCGGCCTGCGCACGCCGGCGAGGAAGCGGCCGGACGACTGGGTCTCCCAGTAGACCTCCGCCGAGGGGAAGCCGTGGACGACGGCGGTGACCACCGCGTCGTACGCGGCGAAGGTGGTGGCCGCGCGGATGCGCGGCACGTCGAAGGCGCCGGGGAACCGCGTCGCCTTGGCGAGCGCCTTCGCGCGGAGCCGGCGGAGGAACCGCTCGCGGTAGACGAGGTTCCAGAAGCCGGGCCCGTCGAGGGCCCGCGCCGAGCGGAGCAGGTCGAAGGGGACCGAGATGGCCGCGGCCGCGCGGACCTGGGGCGGCAGGGCGTCGCCGCGCTCGCCGAGGTACTTCACGACGACGTTGCCGCCGAGCGAGAAGCCGGCGAGGACGATGGGGCGCGCGGGGCGCTCGGCGGCGAGGCGGTCCACCAGGTGTGCGAGGTCGCCGGTGTCGCCCGAGTGGTAGAAGCGCACGAGCCGGTTCGGCTCGCCCGAGCAGCCGCGGAAGTTGAGCGCCGCGGCGGCGAGGCCGCGCGAGAGCGCCAGCGCGACGAGGCCGCGGACGTAGGGGGCGCGCGAGGAGCCCTCGAGGCCGTGGCAGACGACCAGCACGGGAGCGTCGGGATGGGCGGACCGGGGGGAGAAGCGGTCCACGTCGACGAAGTCGCCGTCGGGGAGCTCCAGGCGTTCGCGGAGGGCGCGGGGGCGGGGGTAGGGCCGTGTGACGGACGCGAAGA
>Ga0184637_10001329_pt1 | contig 16860 bp, 13 predicted proteins | sample PLM3_127_b2_FD_133143 | JGI IMG/M metagenome (GOLD analysis project Ga0184637, IMG submission 133143) | Groundwater sediment microbial communities from an aquifer in East River, Colorado, USA - PLM3_127_b2 | ecosystem: Environmental > Terrestrial > Soil > Riparian zone | place: USA: East River...
CCCTGCGAGGATCCGGGTGGTCGTGGTCAGTTCAGATGGCGGCCGTCCTGCTCGTCACGCTCTCGGTGGGCTCCGTCGCGCTGCTGCCCGATCTCGATTGGGATGATGCCGTCTATCACCTGAACCTTCCGAAGATCTGGCTGAAGCAGCAGGGCTTCGTGCGGATTCCGTACAGCCTCTATTCGAGCTGGCCGCTGAACTTCGAGCTGCTCTACAGCCTGGGATTGCTTTTCAGCGACCACGTGCTGTCGAAGCTGATTCACTTCTCGTTCGGACTCCTTCTCCTATGGGCGATTTGCGACTACGCACGGAGCCGGGGGTCTTCCGTCGCAGGACTCTGCGCGGTCGTGCTCTTTCTGGCCAACCAGACCGTCCTCTTCGAGTTCACGAACGCCAACGTCGAGCTGGGGTTCGGCTTCTTCTTCTTCATGGCATTCGCCCTTCTGGAAAAGCACCTGGAGGGAGGGGCAAGGATCCACCTCCTCCTCTCCGCCGTTTGCTGCGGGTATCTGATGGGGGCGAAGTACACCGGCGTTTTCGCTGCTCTCTCCCTTCTGTCTCTGCTGATCCTGTCGGGCGCGAGGAGAAAAGAGCCGCTCGAGAAGCTGGCGGCCGACGGACTGCTCTTCACGACGGTTTCATTCGCGTTGGCGGTCCCCTGGTATCTGAAGAGCCTGTTGACGACCGGCGATCCTTTCCATCCTCTGGGCTACGCGCTCTTCGGCGGCCCGGAGTGGAGCGCGGCCTTGAGCGAGCAGCTCCACGCCTGGTACCGATCGATGGGAATGGGACGTTCTCCCACGGACTATCTGATGCTTCCCTATCGCATCATCTTTCAGAGCGGCGAAGGGTACGACCACTTCAACGGACATCTTTCGCGTTTCTGGGCGGTCTTCCTCCCGATTTCGCTGATTCCGCTGGTTGGCGCGAGCTGGGCCCGACGGCTCCTACTCGTCGCATCGGTCTATTTCGTTCTCTGGGCCTTCTCGGCGCAGCAAACGAGGTTCCTGGTTCCGATGCTTCCGTTTCTGTCGATCAACGCGGCCTTTGGCTTGGGCGCCGTCGGAGCAAAGCTGCGCGGCCTTGGCCTTCGGAAGCTCGCCGCTGTGGTCACGGTTGCACTCCCTCTGCTGGCGCTCGGGAGCAACGGGTACGGCTATCTGGGACCCTGGTGGGGGAGGGTGGCAGGATTCTTCTCGCAGGAGAAAGGGGCGATCGTCGCCGAGAGCCGCGACCCGATGTTCGAGTTCATCAACGGTCAAACCCCGTCTTCGGCGAAGCTGATGTTTCTCAACATCAACTTTGGTTTCTGGTGCGATCGGGAGTACCTGGCGGACAGCGCTTTCGAGGCGTCTCAGATGAACGAGCTGATCCGAAGCGCCGGCTCCGAATCGGGGCTCGAGAGCCTGCTCGCCCGCCAGGGAATCACGCACGTTCTCTATGCCAACGTCGACTGGAAGATTCCGTATCCGCCGTTTCTCTTCGACTTCCTGAATCGGGGAACCACCGTGGTGGCTCGGACGGCCGATGGACGGCTCACGCTCCACGAGATTCGCCGGTAGGGGAGGAGTGCTCGGCCCGCTCTCGGCGAGCTCGTCTCAATTCCGTATGGCGATTCACCGATACCTTTCCGATGGCAATTTCGACCCGTCGATCCGGCCCCGGCCTGCGCGCACTCCTCGCGGGCGGCGGCCTGCTCGGCCTGGCGGCTCAGCCCGCAGAGGCGGTTCCGATCGATCCGAGCTCCTCGACCGTCGGCTGGACTCCCATCGCGTACCCGACGTTGCTGCCCGATTTTTTCGACGACCAGCGAACCGGCATTCCCGAGGCCGACATCGTCGGCGACACCTCGAACCCGGCCTTCTACTTCCGCTTCGACGACGCCGGCACGCCGTCGACCACCGATGGCGCGATCGGGTTCCGCGTGCGCATCGGCGCCGACAAGAACCCGAGTGGGTTCGAGCACTTCATGGGCGTCGGCATCGACGCCAATGCGGACGGCGCTCTCGACCTCTTCCTGGCGGTGGAGAACTCGGGCAACCCCAATCAGGTGGGAATCTTCGATGCCGGCTCGGGTGCCAATACCTCGCCGTCGACGACGTCGATCGTCAGCAGCCCGCTCGTCAGCTATGCGCTTTCGGTGAGCAACTACGATTTTGAAGGCGTGAACGCCACGATCGATCCCACGGCGACGACCTTCGACATCGACGCGGATGGCGACACCGACCAGTTCCTGACGTGGGTGATCCCCTTCGCCGATCTCGTCGCTGCGCTGTCGGGCCAGAGTATCAACGGCTTCAACGATGGTTCCGCGATGCGCTTCGTGCTCGGCAGCTCGACGCAGCCGAACGCCTTGAACCAGGATCTCGGCGGACCCAATGGCGGTACCAGCTCGACGTCGAGCTGGTCGACGCTCGGCGCGTTCTCCAACTCCGGCACCGCCGCGGGTGGATTTACACCGATCCCGGAGCCGAACACGGCGACACTCGTCCGGCTCGGCCTGCTCGTGATCGCGGTCGCTGCGCGTCGCACCCGCGGGCCCCGCTAAAGGTCGGCTTCTTCTCACGATTCCTGGGAGTCCCCGCTTCCCCAGACTTGCGCCAGGAGCGCCCGGCCGCTTAGGCTGGTGCGTGGACGTGGAACGGCTCCTCTGGGTCACCCTCGGCAGCGCGATCGGCGGAGCGCTTCGATACGTCACCTCGCAGCTCGCGCACGCGCTGCTCGGATCCTCGTATCCCTACGGAACCCTCGCGGTCAACCTGGTCGGGTCGTTCGGGATCGGTCTGATCATGCACCTGGGCCTCTCGTCCACGCTGGTCTCCCCCACGCTCCGCCTGTTCCTGACGTCGGGCGTGATGGGCGGCCTCACCACCTACTCCGCGTTCAACTACGAGACATTGGCGCTGCTGCGCGAGGGTCCCTGGGAGGTCGGTCTGCTCAACCTGGTGGTGATGGTGGCCGGCTGTCTCGCGGCGGGGCTCTCAGGAGTCGCATTGGGACGTGCCCTGGTCGGCCCGTGACGCTCCAGGCTGGAGGTGAGGCATGCGGGTACTGAGCGGCGAGCAGGTGCTGGTGCGCGTGTTCATCGGAGCCAGCGATCGTTGGCATCACCAATCGCTGGACACGGCGCTGCTCGAGCGCCTTCGCGCCGAGCACTTCGCAGGGGCCACGGTGTTCCACGGCGTCGCGGGCTTCGGCGCGCACAGCGTGCTCCACACCTCCAAGATCCTCCGGCTCTCGGAGGATCTGCCCATCCTGATCGAGATCGTCGACAGCGAGGAGCAGATCCAGCGGCTGCTTCCGATCCTCGACGAGATGGTCACGGAGGGCCTCGTCACCCTGGAGAAGGTGCGGGTCTTGAAGTACGCCGCCCAGGCGCGATGAGCCCGCCGGATCCCGCATCGACGCGCGAGGGCCGCCTCCTGCCCTGGTTCGTTCCGGTGCTCGCGACCCTCTGGCTCGTGCTCCGCTTCGTCGGGCTCGGGCAGAGTCCCCCCGGCTTCTACGGCGACGAGTTCCGCGGCGCCCTGCACCTGATCTGCCTCGGGGAAACCGGTGAGTCGGCCATCGGTGAGCCCTGGCCGGTTTTCGTGCGCGGCGCAGGGGGTGGCTACTACACTCCGCCGTTTCTCTACTTCGGCGCCGTCTGGGCGAAGGTCTTCGGATACTCGATCGACAGCTTCCGCGCGATCGCGGCGTTCTTCAGCGTGCTCACGATCGTGGCTCTCTACGGCTGGGTCCGGCGCGCGGCCGGGCCCGAGATCGCGGCCTGGTCCGCATTCGTGGCGGCGCTCTCGCCATGGTCGTTCCAGTTCTCTCGGATCGCCTGGGACCCGCCGCTGGCGCCCGCCTTCCTGATGCTCGGCTTGTGGGCGTGGTCGCAGGCGCGCGCAGTGCCCGCCGGTCTGCTCTCGGGAGCCCTGGCGGCGCTCGCGATGTACGCCTACCCCCCCATGCGGATCCAGGCGCCGCTGGTGTTCGGGGCCCTGTTCGCGGTGGAGCTGGCCGGCAGGCGCCTGCGCGCTCGTGCCTTCGTCGCCTTCGCTCTGAGCTCGGCCGTGGTCGCACTCCCCCTGCTCTTGTACACGTTCAGCGGCGAGCTCAACGAGCGCGGCATGATCGAGGCCGTCTTCTCACCCGAGTACGTGAGCAAGAACCGCGGCGCGGACCCGGCAATCGTGTTCATCGTGAAGACCACGCTCGCAAACTTTGCGGCGCACTTCAGCCCTGGCTACCTGTTCTTCACGGGCGACGCGAACGCGCGACACTCCACCCAGCGAATCGGCGAGCTGGGCTTCGTCGAGGTGCTGGCGGTCGGAATCGGGGTGCTGCTGATCCTCGCGCGGTGGTTCGGCGGAGCAGCGCGCAGGCCCGGGAACGGGCCTGGCGGCTCCTGGCAGGCGCGGCAGCTGGTCTCCTTCTCCTGCTTCGCGGTGCTGGCGGGTATCCTGCCGGCTGCCTTGTGTTATACGGGGGTCCCTCACGCGCTCCGGTCGATCGGGGCCTGGCCGTTCCAGGCCGTGGTGTTCGGATTCCTGCTGTCGAGATTTGCGGGGCACGGGGCAGGTGCGGTGAGGGTGATCGCGGCGGTCGCGGTTCTGCACAGCGCCTGGTTCGCGCATGCGTACTTCGTGGAGTACCCGAAGATCGACGACCGCTGGTTCCACGGATCGCTCAAGCGGATCCTGAGCGCGAGCGACCTCGACAACCTCCTGGCTCACCGGGCCGCCGCGATCGCACCGGAGGGATTTCGCTATTTCCGCATCCTCGAGGATGGACTCGACTGCCGGACCAGCGCCGTGAGCGTGTCCCGGTTCCTGAGGGGCGGCAAGCACGACCCGCCGGGCGGGGGCCAGCCGCCCTGACCTCGACGCTCAACGCGCCGGTCGATACGGCCGCCGCTGTGCGTAGCTCGCCTCGCGCTGGCGCAGCGTCGCCAGGTCGGCGATCGCCTGTCGCTCGCCGAGCTGGAGCGCGCGACGAACGGTGGCGAGCGCCTCGCCCCAGCGGCCCTGCTCGGCCTGGGCCGCGGCGAGCACGTCGAGGGCAGCCACGTCATCGGGCCGGGCCTGCGCGACCCCCTGCGCCAGGGCGAGCGCCTCCGCTCCGTTTCGCAGCGCATCGTCCGGGCAGGTCGCCAGCAGGAAGGCGAGCTGCATGGGCGCGTCGAGATCGGCGGGGTCGAGCTCCCGCGCCCGGCGCCAAGCGTCGATCGCCTCACGGTAGTGTCCGGAATTCTGGCTGGCCGTTGCGAGCGCTTTGAAAGACTTGCCGTCGGCACCGTCGATCTGGGTGGCGATCTCCAGCTCGCGACGGGCGCGCTCGAACTCCCGCTTCTCCATCCACACGATCCCGATCTGCCAGGGATGGCGCCAGCTCTCCGGCCGGAGCTGCTTCGCCCGTTGGAAGGCGCCGAGGGCCTCGTCGAGCCGATGCAGGCTTCGGAGAGTTTCCCCGAGCTCCGCCCAGGTCACCGCCACGTCGGGGTGGAGACGCAGGGCCTGGCGGAACTCGAGCACCGCCTCGGCACGCCTCTCGAGCTGGACCAGCGCGACTCCCGTGTTGTGATACGACTGTGCCAGCTGGTAATCCCGGGCGAAGATCGTGTGATTGCAGATCGGGAGCAGCGCCAGCGAGACGGCGCCGGCGGGCAGCAGCTCCCGCCAGCGCCCGGCTCGCGCGCGCTGGAAGGCCGCCACCAGGGCCGCGCCGGCGAGCAGCGCCAGTCCCGGCACCAGCGGGTAGCGGTAACGCGCCATCAGGTAGAAGGCGAGCAGACCGAACGCCGTGGTCGCGAGCACGGCGTAGAGCACCGCGAGCTCGCGCCGGCGCGCGGATTCGAGCAGCGCGCCCGCGGCGGCCAGCGGCAGCAACACACCGAAGTGCAGCAGGTGGCCGAGCCCGCGCAGCAGGTTCGACGAGCGTTCGAAGAAATACTGGTCTTCGGCGTCGGGGATCTCGTACCAGTTCAGCAGCAGCCTCAGCTTGTGGAGCAAGAGGCGGAGCCACTGGCCGGGGTGGGCTCGGATGTGCTGGAAGGACGCCTCGAACCAGTAGCTCGAGACCTGCTGGGGCGTGAGCTTGCGACCGCGCGCAGCCTCCGCCCGGGCGACCGCGTCGGCGCGTTCGAAGATCGGATCGCCGCGCCCCGGCTCGAGGGGTACGTAGAAGCCGATCGCCTGGGGGCCGTTGCCGATGTAGAAGTTCGGGCCGGCCTGCGCGGTGGTCAGCACGAGCTCGCCGCCCACCCAGGCGTTGCGCCAGACCACCGGCGTCAGCACCAGCGCCAGGCCGAGCAGGAAGGCGCCGAGCCCGAGCGCGCGCCGACCGAAGCGGGCCGTGCTCGTGCCGACCAGCGTCCAGACCCCCAGCACCGGCGCGAGCAGCAACGTCTCCTCGCGCGTGAGCATCAGGAGGCCGAGCAGCGCGCCGCATGCGCCGAGTCGCCAGGCGCCGGCGGTCTTCTGGGCGCGCGCCAGCGCCCACAGCAGGAGCGTCATCCAGAGCAGGCTCAGGTTGGCCTTCTGGATCAGCGTGTCCAGGAAGATTGCGGGGGGGTACAACGCGAGCAGCAGGCCGGCCGCGATCCCCGCGCGGCGCGAGACGAACTCCTTGCCGGCCAGCATCAGCACACCGCAGGCCAGGGACCCGAGGGCGATCTGGACCAGGCGCACGCTCCAGAGATCCGCGCCCACGGCGAGCTTCAGCAACGCCAGGAAGTACGGATACAGCGGCGCCTGGTAGAAGACGGTGTCGCCCAGCCAGTCGCCGCCGGCGATCCGATCCGACCAGTTCCAATAGGAGCGCGCGTCGGAGATCGAGGCATGGAAGAGCGGCAACGCCTGCGCCTCCAGCAGGTAGGCCAGTCGCACCGCGAAGGCGAGCGACACGATCCCGCCGAAGGCGAGCCAGCCGCCGATCACGGGCCGCGCCCTCCGAGGATCCGCGCGCCGACGGCCTCGGCGATCAGACGGTTTCCGAGGGGACTCGGGTGTACGGGCTCGACCATCAGGTACCGCAGCAGGCCGCTCCGGATCGGATCTCGAGCCAGCTTCCGGTAGAACGCTTCGTCGTAGTAGACGAGACGGTATTGCTCCACCTCCTGACCCCAGAAACGATCGATCTCGGCGCGCTCCTGCTGGTAGCGCCTTCCGGCGAGAAGATCGTCGAGTCCGGCTCGCAGGATCTCCCGGGCGTCGAGCCAGGGGACATCCTCCTGCTCCGCGATCTCCGCGATGGCTTCGCGGAAGACGGGGCCGATCAGAACCAGGTCGAGCAGGATGACATGGGCTCCGGCGCCGCGCGCGGCTCGAAGCATCGCGAGCAGGTTCTCGCGGAACTCGGCGGGTGACACCCGGGTGCTCTGCGCGGGGCGATCCGGATCGGTCCGCCGCCCGTCGGGCTCCCGCAGGAACAATCGCGCGATCGCCAGATGGTTCAGCGCGGAGTACAGCCGGAGCCGCACGGGGCTGATGCTCTCGCCCTTGGCTGCATCGGAAGCGACGTCGAGCTCGAGGTCGTTCGCCCCGAAGGCGAGGACCACAAAATCCGGTCGGTGTCGCGACAGGATCTCGCTGAGGAGACGCCGGCCCTGGAAGGTCGTGTAGCCAGGGACCCCGTAGTTCACCACCGCGGCGCGGGGCATCCCGTGCTCCCGCAGGCTGGCTTGGAGCAGCGCCGGATAGGTTTCGTCTTCGTCGACGCGAAATCCGAAGGTGCAGGAGTCTCCCAGGGCGGCGATCACGGGCGACGCCTGCTCCTCGGCGCGGGGAAGGCCTGCTCCGCGCTGACCCTCCGGGTTGATCCGGATCCGCCAGGTCACGGGCCGCGTGCGCGTCTGGTAGACCTGATTCTCCACTTCCAGCGCGGTGTCGGGTCGCAGCCTCCAGAACAGCTCGGCATCGGGCAGGTAGAGACCCGGCGCGTCCAGGTCGGTCTTCAGATCTCGTTCGAGGATCTCGAACCACGCCGTCTCGAGCGACCCCGAGCGGACGTCGATCGCCGCGAGCGGCCGAGCGGAGAGCGCGAGCCAGACGCGCGCCGCCCCCTCGATCAGCAGCAGTCCCGCCGCGACCAGCACGATCGCGAACGACACCTGCTTGCGTAGGGAGACGTTCGCGAGGGTCCCATCCGACCCGGTGGACTTCGCTCGCCTACGGCTCGCCTTATGAACTTCGCTCGCCTTCGGCTCGCTGCGCGCTTCGCTTGCTGCGCGCTTCGCTTGCTCCGGGTCCGTCACTTCCGGCGGTTCAGGCCCGGCGTGCGCAGCGCAGCCCGGCGAGGCTGGCCGCCAGCAGGAGCCCCGCCAGCAGCAGCCGGCCCGGCCCTCGCAGAGCGGGAACCCCGATCGCGAACGGGGCGCGCTCCGTCACCACGACCTGATAGGCGACCGGATAGGTGTTCGGCCCCGCGGCCCGAACCAGCAGCAGGTACCAGGGGCCGGCCTGCGGGGCGTCGAACCCGCAGCTGGCGAAGTTGCCGGTCGCCACGCCAGCGCAGTCGTAGACCGTGGTGGTGGGCGGAGCGCCGGCCCGCACGTAGAGATTCACGTTCACGGGATTGGTCACGCGCGAGGTCCCGTTCAGGCTGACGCGCAGACTCCGGCTCGACTCGGGAACCTGGAACGCATGCTGCTGCTGTGGCAGCGTGGTGGTCACTTCGCCGTCGAAGCCGCACACGCGCGCCGCCTCGCCCGGCTCCCAGGGAAGCCCGAGACAAGTCTCCGCGGCGGCGTCCTCTTCGACCTGCGAGACCTGTCCGCATTGGGTCACCGAGAGGTCGATCGCGCCCTGCGCCGCTGCGGTCTGCGCGATCCACGCGTGGTGCCGGAACACGTTGGTGTCGTAGGCCTCGACGGGCGGAATGCACGAGCCGCTGCTCAAGATCGCTCCCTTGGTGATCCCAGCCACCACCCGCACACCGGCCTGATCGACGAACAGCGGCCCGCCGGAATCCACGTTGCAGGTGCTGACCTCCTCGCCGGGATCGCCGATCACCTCGGAGGGGTCCCAGCACAGGATATCGAACGGGCTGAGCGTCGGATCCTGGCAGGCCGCCAGCGTCATCGAGCCGGAACGCTTGATCCCCGTGTTCTGTAGGAAGGACGACACCTCGTCGAGCGGATCGCGTCCGAAGCCCACGATCCGACCGGGGGTTCCGGGGCCCGGCTTCGCGAGCGTGTTGATCCTGGCCGGCCGGATCCCCGGGACGAGGGTCGCGAGCTTGATCAGCGCGATGTCCTCCTGGCGCGTGATCGCCAGGTTGCTGCAAATTCCTCCCCCCTGTGCGTAGCAGGCAGCGTAAACCGGGTTTTGGGTTGCGCTCTCGATTTCGTAGAAGCCGGCGTGCTGGAAGTAAAGTGTCTTGCGCAGGCTCGCGTTCACGTTGAAGCAGTGGGCGGCGGTGATCGCGGTATCGCATCCGATCAGGGTCGCGGAGCAGGCCACGAGGGCCGTGGTCGGATCCAGTCCCTCGAGCAGCGCGCCGGTGGTGGCCTCCGCGAACTCCGGAGCGCCGTTCACGATCTGGGGCGTGATCTGCGCGCCGGCCGGCGCCGCCGCGGAGCCACCGGCAACCTGCAACAGGCTCAGGAAAGCCAGGAGAAGGACGAGCCTTTTGGCGGATTCGAGCCCAGTGGAGATTCGCTGGGAACCGCTGCAGGACTCCATACCTGACCTTATCACGGGCGCCGGCCCGATGGGGGCTCCTGCCCCCGGATGTCGTCCGACCCCGACCCGGCCTGTAACACCTGCGTAGCGGCGGGGAGCGCCCTCCGCAGCAGGTAAGCTCCCGGGCTTGGCCGCGGTACTCCTCGCGCTTCTCTCGGGGGCTCCCGCTCTCGTATACCAGGTGGTCTGGACGCGTCTGGTCGCGCTCGCCGCCGGGAGCCAGGTGGAGGCCATCTCCGCGGTGCTGGTGGCCTTCTTCGGAGGGCTGGCGCTGGGCGCCAGGCTCCTGGGACCGCGGGCCGACCGGGTGGCCTCGCCGCTGCGGCTGTATGGCCTGCTCGAGATCGGCGCGGGCGCGCTGGCGGCGGGGACACTGATCCCGCTGGCGGCTTTGGCCAGCAGCCGGCTCGATCTCGCGTCGGGGCCGGCGCTGCTGATGGCGGCGGGCAGCCTGCTCCCCGCCGCCACGCTGCTGGGAGGCACGCTTCCCGCTCTGGTGCGCGCGAGCTCCGGGGATCCGGCGCGGCGTGCCGGTTGGATTCTCGGCGCTAATACGCTGGGCTCCGTGGCGGGGGTCGGCCTCGCGGTCTGGGCGATTCCGGCGCTGGGTCTGCGCGCGACGCTGGGTTCGGCAGCCGTGGGCTCGGCGGCCGTGGGCGTGGTAGCCCTGGCCGTCGCGCGGCGAGTCGCGATGCCCGGCAGGTCCGAGGGCGCAATCGCCCGCGAGGCCGCTGTCGGCGGCTTCGACATATCGTCCGCCGAGGCATCCGCATCGCAGACCCGCGCGCTCCCGGTGGCGATGGTGCTCGCAGTGGCGACGGCCGCCGGGGCGGCCACTATGGCGTTCGAAGTCCTGGCGGCTCGCATGTCCGCGCTGCGCCTCGGCTCATCGTTGTTCGCGTGGGCCGCCGTCCTGGCGCTCTTCCTGGCGGGCCTTGCCGCCGGCAACCTGGCCTTCGCGGGGCTTGCCGCGCGCAGCCGCCGCCCCGCCCTGGCGCTCGGGTGGGTCGAAGCGGCCGCGGCCGTCGCCCTCGTCGCTGGGTCAGCCCTGCTGTCGCATTCCCCGGCGCTGCCTGCCGAGGGGTTCGTACCTCGGGCGCTCTTCGCCCTGATCGTCGGCGTCGCGCCGGCCGCCATCCTGATGGGAGGCGCCTTCCCATATTTCGTTCGCTTGGCCGTTCGCGGCGGAGGCATCGGGCGCGCCTTCGGCCGCGTGAGCGCCTGGAACACCGCGGGAGGCATCGTCGGAGCGCTGCTGGCTCCGTTCGTCCTGCTGCCGATCCTGGGGCCCGCGACGGGGGCCCTGTCCTGCGCTGGAATCGCTGCGCTCCTCGCGGTGACGCTCCTGCTGGCGGGATCGGAAAGGCTCAGCACCGGCCTCTTCAGGGCGGGCCTGGCGTGCGCGTGTGTCGGACTGGTAGCCGCGCGTCCCCCCTTCGCGAATCCGGTTTCCCCCGAGCGCGCTCGGATCCTCTTCGTCGCCCACGGCCGGCAGGCCACGGCGGTGGTGGCGCAGGTGTCCGGACGGCGCGACCTGATCGTGGACGGAGATCCGGAGGCCTCCACCGGCGGCGAGGCGCGGCACACGGAGGAGCTGCTGGCGATGCTCCCGCTGCTGCTGCACCCGGCGCCCGAGCGCTTCCTGGAACTTGGTCTGGGCTCGGGAATCACGCTCGCGACCGCGGCGCGCTTCCCTCTCGCGGAGATCGACTGCGTCGAGATCGCGGATTCGGTGATCCGTGCCTCGGTTTTTTTTGCTCCGGACAACGCCGTGGGCGAAGCCGGCGAGCGGGTGCGTGTCCTGCCAGGCGACGCGCGCGTCTTCCTGGCGCGCCACCCGCGCGCCTACGACGTGGTCGTCGCCAACACGCTCCACCCATGGTCCGTGGGGTCCACGGGGCTCTACTCGGCCGAGTACTTCGCTCGCTTGGCGCGGACGCTGCGGCCGGGCGGAATCGCCGCGCAGTGGCTCCCCGTCGAGCGCATCGGCGCGGAGAGCCTGGCGGCGGTCCTGCGCAGCTTCTTCCAGGTTTTTCCGGACGGGGCCCTCTGGTGGGGCGCGGGAAACCTGATCGCCCTCGGCTCCGACGCGCCGATCGCCACGCCCGACGAGTCGGTCCTGCGCGCCCGGCTCGCGGCGACCCGGCTCGAACCGCGCCGCGTCAGCGCGGCCGACCCCGCCGAGCTTCGGGCCAGCCGGATCGCGAGCGCCGCGGCGGTGCGTGCCGCGTTGGGGCCGGGAGAGATCCTGTCGGACGACCGTCCCGTGCTCGAGGCGCGCGGGCTTCGGGAACCCGCCGGAGAAGGGGCTGTCCGGCGACTCCTGGTGCGGATTGCGGACGCCGCGGTGGGCGAGCCCGGGGGCTCTCCGGCGGCGCGCGCGTGGCTCCAGTCTCTCGCGGCGCGTGCGGTCGGTGACGTGCCCGGCGCGGCTGCGCTGGAGGCCCAGGCAGCGGCCGCAGGACTGACCGCCCTGGTGGCCCGCGCACAGGCGCAGCCCCTCGTGGAGGCTGGATACCGCGCGCTCGCGGAGCGGCGTCTCGAGGCGGCGGCTCGTGCCTTCAGGGACGCGCTGCTCCTCGACCCTGACCAGCGCGACGCCCGCTTCGGACTTGCGGGGGTGGCGCTGCTCGGCGGGCAGCAGGCGGCTGCGATCGCCGAGCTGCGCGCACTGCTGGATCGCTTCCCCGACGACGCCGCCGCGCACAACGAGCTCTCGGCGGCCCTCGATCGCGCGGGCGACCATCCGGGGGCGAGGCGAGCCGCGCAGCGCGCCCTGGATGCGAATCCCTTCTATCCCGAGGCCCTCGCCAACGCGGGCCTGCTGGCCGTAGCGGCCGGCGACCGGGAGACCGCCGGGCAACTGCTCGAGCGTCTGCGCGCGGTGACACCGCTCGCGGCCTCGGCCGAGGAGCAGGCGCTGAGCCGGGCGCTCGCGCCTTGAAGCGACCTCACGGCTTCACCAGTTCACCCCGCACGTGGATTGCATCCACGCCGAGCTTCGGGTCGCGAGTCACGGTGGCCACCTGGTGCTGCTGCTTGAGCGCACCGCCGTCGATGTCGCGGTCATAGGTGGCGGCCTCCTCGGAATCGAGGATCCGCACGCTCAGCGCATTGGCGCTCTCGTGATACTTTCGAATGTCGCGGCAAAGCTCGATCAGCTGCTCGTCCGATATCCCCGGCTCCACGATCAGGTACGCGCCCACCAATCCGAGATGGCTGCCAGCGTCGCTGGCTCCCCAGGCTCGTGTCACGCGATGCGGCACGGCGCTCATGGGCCGCTCGGCGTAGAGGAGGAGATCAGCGGTGGGTGCTGGGGCGTTCTCGGGGTCGTCGTGCGCCTCGGAGGTCGTCTCCTCCCTCTCGTCCATCGACGCGACGTCGGCCGGCCGTGAAGCTGGCGTCGGCTTGCCCGCGCGCAGGGTCTCGGACGCCGGACTCGTCTGCTGGAGCATTTCCTGCTCGCGCGGCCAGAGCCACCAGGCGAGCAGGATGACCGCGAAGAATCCGACGGCGACGAAGAGCGGCAGTCTGGATCTCATGGGGCCCGGCGCTCTCCCACCGCGTCGGGCGCCGGAAAGGAGGCTGCCGGCCCCCTTGCGAGGGCCGGCAGCCGGGATGCACGTGGCTCGGTCCGTCGCCTACTGCACGACACCGATGCCATTGTTCAGATCGCCGAAGCACTCATGCGCTGCGTGCTGGTCACAGACGTCCCCGAGGAGGTCGACCTTGCCGTCGCTCACCGCGACGCCGACCGTGATCCCACTTCCGCAGGCGTTCGTGGTGATGCTGTTGCCCTCGAAGAGCTTGCACTTCTGGTTGTCCGGGAAGAGATCACCCGCCGCCAGGTTGAGGAGCGTGGCTGCCAGCTGCTGCTTGGCCCGAACCAGGATCGAGCGCGGGCCCTTGCTCTTGAGATAGAAGAGCAGATCGGCCGCGTCGGTGAAGATCCCCGACGAGAGCGCCACGGCCGCGTTCACCACCGCGTCGAAGTCGCCGCCCGGGAACCACTGGAGCGTCCCCTGCTTGCCGTCGGCGCGGTTCTTCCAGAAGCCGATCGTGCAGGCGATCGGCTCGCCGATCACCTCGGGCGGTATGGAGGGCCCGATGCAGAGTCCAGTCGTATCCAACGCAAACTCGTCGCTGACGGAGACGATGCGGTCGTTTACCATGCCCGGACCATAGGGCGAATGGACGAAGAGCTGCTCGCTCGTCTGTCCGGGGCAGAGGGTCGGGGTGATCCAGTCCCACTCGACCGAGACCGTCCCGATCGTGGTTGCACTCGGCGCGACGCCCGCTCCGGGGATGAAGCCGGCGGCGGTCACGCTGCCCGCCGGGACCTCCTGGTCGAAGCCGATCAGGCAGCTGAACGACCCCGCGGTGTTCGTGATCGTGTAGAGGTAGGTGTAGTTGCCTGCCAGCGGAAGCGGATTTGTGAGGTTGGTGGGCGAGTACACCTCGAAGGACTTGACGGCGGTGTAGAACCCGCCGGGCTCCACGAAATTGGTGGAGCCCGAAACGTCGGGTGCGGCACCGGCGGAGCCGGCTCCGAGGGCAAGCAGCACACCCACCGCCGCGATTGCACGCAAGATCAGTCGCATGTTGGCGTTCTCCTCAGGTCCTGCCCCCAAGGGCAAACGCGCCCGTCAGGCCTGCAGTGTCTATGTGGTCCCTAGCCGGCCGAAGTGTCAAGTGCCGGTGGGAAGAATCAGCGCCGCCGGCGCCGTGCCAGGCCGAGTCCGATCAGCCCGCCGCCGAGCAGCAGCAGCGTCGACGGCTCCGGCACCAGCACGGCAATGCCGGCGACCGAGAAGTCCGTCGCCGCGCTGAGCATGAAGTTCACGGTGCCGGGCGCAACGAAGGGAGTGGCCTGTCCCGGCCCCGGCAGGGCACCCAGCGTGAACGCCACGAACAGCCGGTCGGACGTCTCTGGAACATCCCCGGATCCACCGAGGTTCTGCGCGATCACAACACCGCCAGCGCCGTAGTTGAATCTCGCCAGGCTCGCAGGTGAAATCGAGCCTGACTGAGGCGCCAACCCCGGGTCAGGGCTGAAGTGTCCCAGCCCGGCCACCGAGACAAGCGGCGCCCCCCGCGCGAGCCCGATCTCATCGAGGTAGCCCGCGGTGACCGTCACGGTGAAGACGAGCCAGTCGTGGGTGACGTCGCTCCCGCACGTCCCCAACCCCGACAGGCACATCGTGGTGCCTGAGAGGCTCGTCACCGGATCGATCGTGCCGGTGTTGCCACTGAAGCTGAAGGGCACAGACGCCGCCAGGGTGTACGGGAGCGCCCAAGCCGAAGAAGACCAGATCGAGAACACAGCTCCGACGATCAGCGCAACCGCACGCTTCCGCATTCCTTCCCCTTCCCGCCCGCACCAACGGCGCGTAGCGGCATCCCGTGGCAATGGACGAAAGCAAGATCCATTCCACGCGGACGCACGCAGCATCTATATCACAAGCCATTGATCCAGATGGTGTTTTTTCGACGAGGAGGGTGCCGGGACGCCGGCCCGACAGAAAAATATTTCCGTCATTACCAGAACTGGGAAAGGGAGTTCCGTTCCAGACCCCGGTGATCCCCAAGGGGCATGCCGCGGGCAAGCAGCCGTGGCTCGGCGGGACCGAGACCCTCAGGGCTCAGAGGGTGCGGGCGAGGGGGCGGTCAGCGGCAGCAGCCGGCGTCCGTGCGGGTCGAAGATCCGCACGTTCGCGAGCTGCTTGCGGTGCAGGAACGCCTGTAGCGAGGTGGTCACGACACCGAGGCCGTAGCGCAGCGAACGGCGGAAGTTGATCGAAGAGGCTTCCTCGAAGTAGGCGGCGGGGCAGCTCACCTCGCCCACCTCGAAGCCGGCGAGCAGGATCTGGGCGAGGATCTGATTGTCGAAGACGAAATCGTCGGAGTTCTCGAGCAGCGGAAGCAACTCCAGCACCTGGCGCGAGAAGGCGCGATAACCCGTGTGATACTCGGAGAGCTTGGCCCCGCACATCAGGTTCTGGAAGGCGGTGAGCGCGCGGTTCGAGACGTACTTGTAGAGCGGCATGCCCCCCGAGAGAGCGCGTCCGCCCAGCACGCGCGAGCCGAGCACCACCTGGAAGGGGCCGTCGGTGATCAGCGAGATCATCGCGGGGATCAGCTTCGGTGTGTACTGGTAGTCCGGGTGGAGCATCACGATCACGTCCGCGCCGAGCCGCAGCGCCTCCGTGTAACAGGTCTTCTGGTTCCCGCCGTAGCCCCGGTTGCGCTCGTGGACGAGCGTGCGCAGTCCGAGCCGCCGCGCGATCTCCACCGTCTCGTCGTGGCTCGCGTCGTCGGTGACGATCACCTCGTCGACCAGATCGAGGGGGATCTCCCGATAGGTTCGCTCGATGGTTCGGGCGGCGTTGTAGGCCGGCATCACCACCACGACCTTGTGATTGTGGAACACGGCGGCTCTCCCCAATGGCCGGCTTCGAGTATAGACTGCTGCGGATCAGGGCCCGGGTGGCGAAACCGGTAGACGCGAGCGACTTAAAATCGCTTGGCCAACGGCCATGCAGGTTCGAGTCCTGCCCCGGGCACCCGTCCCCGCTCCCCGAGAGCTAGCTCTCCAGGGACGACATCCCCACCACCGCGCGGATCGCGTCCTCCGCGAGCAGCTCCTCGAGCGCGTCGCGGTCGAGCAGCGTGGTCCGCTGGTAGCCGAGCTGCGGAAGCTCGAGCTCGAGCCGGAAGATCTCGCGCGGCGTGCGGAAAACCTGGCGGATCCGCAGATTCGGGCCCCCGCCGCCCTCGAGGATCTCGGTGCGCAGCGATTCGAGGATGCGTTGCACGCGGCGCTCGCTTCGGCCGAGGGGATCGATCAGCCCGTCGAGAGCGCGGGTGCGATTGGCGATCTTGTACGAGCCGCGTGCCTTCATCCCGAAGCCGAAGATACCGCCGAGCTGCTGCGCTCTTCAACGTTGTAACTCGCTCGCGCGTGTGTTAGGCGGCTGACGTCCCGGCGTCCTCGCCGACGCCGGTCTCGATCAGCTCGTCGATGTAATTTTCCAGGGCCGAGAATTGTTCCGCGGCACCGCCGAGGAATTCGATGCCGATGCCGGCCTGCACGTCGCGCTCGCGCGGCGTGAGCACGCGCTTCGACCACGCGATGCGTCCGATCGCCTCGACGGGCTGTCCGTCGGGAAGCGTGATCTCGAGCAGGATCCGG
>Ga0184637_10001331_pt1 | contig 16852 bp, 18 predicted proteins | sample PLM3_127_b2_FD_133143 | JGI IMG/M metagenome (GOLD analysis project Ga0184637, IMG submission 133143) | Groundwater sediment microbial communities from an aquifer in East River, Colorado, USA - PLM3_127_b2 | ecosystem: Environmental > Terrestrial > Soil > Riparian zone | place: USA: East River...
AAATTGGTTTTCATTTTTATTTGCTCCTAAATTTCATCCTAGTCTGAAAAGGTTATCTGTAATCAGAAAACAGTTGGGCTTCAAAACAGTATTCAATATTATTGGCCCTTTATGTAATCCCTGCACAAATATTACAGGGCAAGTTATTGGCATATCTGATCCGAAAATTTTTGATCTTATCTCGAACGCGATGATAAAGTCTCATCTAAAGAAAATTATTCTTGTCCATTCATCAGACGGCATGGATGAGCTTTCTAATACCTCAAGCAATATGATGTTAAGTATTGAATCAGGTAAAATAGAAAGACAGGAAATAGATCCAACACTCTTGGATTTGAAGATCGTAAAAAGAGAACAGATTCAAATTAGTTCAATTGGGGATTCTGTGAAGAGCACGTTAGAAACAATTTACGGAAATTCAACGGAGGCAAAACAAGACATTGTAGCTCTTAATACAGCAATAGCCTTAATTGCCGGGGGAAAAGTGACAGAAATTAATGACGGAATAAAAATGGCACGAGAATTAGTGAAATCCGAGACTCCAAAAACTAAATTGCGTGAACTTATATCCTGTTGTGGGAACGTTCGGAAGTTAGATATTTTAGAAGAGAAATTCTCATTATAATAAAATTATCATTCCAATTCATTAGAATGGTTCAACAGAAATTTAGTTCAAAAAGATAAAAAAGGAATATAGGATTTTATCGTTTTTTTGATTTTGGTTTTGCCTTTGATTTTGGTTTCGGTTTCGGTTTCGTCTTACCTTTCACCGCTTTACTGGGCCCCCCACCAATTTTGAACATCTTGGTTCCACAAACTGCACATGTCCCCTTTGTCGCGGGTCTTCCATTTTTCATTACGACCTGTGTTTCGCCTTTAATCTGCCTTTTTGCTTTACATTTTACACAATAACCTTCAGTTACCAACATATTCAAGTTTAAAGCGGTACCTTATAAGAGTAGCTGTCCGATTCAATTAGACTATGCAGAGTAAGGTACAGAGTCGTAAAAATTTGTTTGTTCTCTTAGTCGGGTATAGTAGCTTCAGATCAATGAATTTGATTGTCCAGCAGTCATTAATTTGAAGATTAACTTATTTTATGCTAATTGATTTTATGCCAAAGCTGAAATCCAAAGTCGGTCTTTTGTATCCATCATTTTGTATCCTTATGATGCCAGTGTCTCGATGTTGGAGAATTCGATTTCTATTTTATTGCGTTAGATGACCGATGATTTCTATTCTATAAAATCCTAAATAATTTTTCTACCGAATAAAAGATAGGTGGTATGTCCTATCATTCGCATAGATGGCCTTGTTTTTCCTTCCCTCGCCTCTATATTGCGGATCAAGATCTCAGTGCTCTCAATGTCAGTGAATCCTATTTCATTCATGTGTTTTGACGTTTTTTCCAATTGATTCATTGTAGGACATATTATTGCAACAGAACCGCTGCTCTTGAGGCATTTATGAACAATATGTAAAACATTCCATGGATCTCCCAGATCTATAATTGCAACATCAATTTCTGAAAGTTCAAGGCCTTCTTTCATTATGTCGCGATTGTACATCGAGACATTTTTTTCCATATCTGATTTCTTGAGATTCTTTCGGGCAATTTCCATAAATTCTTCATTAACATCGTATGTGAAAATATGTCCTGAGGGCCCTACAAGGCTGGCAAAAAAAGTAGTGAGCGAAGCACTTCCGGTACCTATTTCAAGAACATTAGATCCGCTTTTTAATCCGGTTCTAATTGCAATATAGCCCAGATCTTTGGGATAAACTATCTGTGTCTTTCTGTCTGATTTCATTACAAAGTCAAAGATTGTTGGCTCCATCAAGTACACCCTTTTTTGTTTTGGTGTGACTATAGAAGAACCGTACTCCAATTCTAATACCTGATCAAAATCTATAATTCCTATATGCGTGTGAAGTTTCTTACTTTTTTCTATTTTGGTTAGCCAGTTCTTGCTTGCTTGATAAAAAAACAAAACATAGGCACCATCTGTTATTTTCATCAAGACAATGAGTTTGCACCGAGGTAAAAAAATCTTACAATGGCGAAATCGAATTGTTTAGATTAATGGATATAAGAGACTATTGCATCATTCATTATAATATCATAAAAATTGAAATTAGCTTCGCTGTATTCTGGAGGAAAGGACAGTAACTATTCCATTTTTGAAATTAATAGATGTGGACACGATGTTGTCTGCTTGGTATCCATACTACCCGCAAAAAGTGATAGTCTGCTATTTCACTTTCCGAATATTAGTCTCTCTGCCGTGCTCGCCCAAGCTATTGATTTGCCAATAAGAGGTTTTCAATCTACAGCACGTACTCTGGGCGACGAAACACTTGTCCTGGAAAACGCACTTGCAAATGTTATGGATGAATTCAACGTACAAGGAATAGTGCATGGAGGGTTATGTAGCAATTTTCAAAAAAAGAATTTTGAAAAAGTGTGTCAGAAATTAGGATTGTCAGTATTTTCTCCATTGTGGCATGTGGATCCAGCTAAATATCTACATAAAATGATAGATGAAAAGTTCAAAATTGTTATCGTAGGGGTCTCTGCATTAGGGTTGGGAAGAGAATGGCTTGGCAAGACGTTGGATCATGAAAACGTAAGGGAGTTAGAATCACTATCATCAAGATACGGATTTAATCTTAATTTTGAGGGGGGCGAGGCGGAAACTATAGTTGTTGACTGCCCCATGTACAAGAAAATATTTCGGATTAGAGAAGGACTCGTAAAATGGTTTGGAGACAATGGAATATTTGAAATAACAGACTATCAATTAATAGATAAATAAATGCTAGACAATCTTCGCACTAGTCTCGGAGCAGCTTTAAAGAAACTAGTGGGCGCTTCTGATGTAAATGAGGAATTGATTGATTCTTTGTGTAAGGACGTACAAAGAGCTTTACTTCAATCTGATGTGAATGTTAGGTTGGTTCTAAGTATAACTCAGAATCTGAAAAAGAGATCTATGGAGGAGACACCTCCCAAGGGATTGTCACGAAAAGATCATATCGTTTCGATACTATATGATGAACTTTCTAGATTGATGGGAAACACAGGAGATATAGCTGCCCAAAATAAACAACCTGAAAAACAAGTCATTTCATTCACACCAGGAAAAATGAATATCGTACTGATGTTTGGTATCCAAGGAAGTGGAAAAACAACGGTTACTGCAAAGTTGGCAAGATGGTTAACTAAACATGGGTATCATGTTGGTGTAATTGGAGCCGATACGTGGAGACCCGGGGCACTTACACAGCTTAAAATGAATTGTGTTAAAATAAATGTTGAGGTATTTGGAGATGAATCAAACAAAGATGCTCCTTCCATAGTAAAGAATGGAATTAATTATTTTAAAGAAGTAGGATCAGACGTAGTAATTATTGATACCGCTGGAAGGCACAAGGACGAGGCAGAACTTTTGGAAGAAATGAAAAGTATGTATAATATTTCAAAACCAGATCTAATCCTACTAGTAATTGATGGAACCATCGGCCAACAGGCCTTTAGCCAGGCGAAGTCGTTCCATGAAACAGTTCCAGTAGGAGGTATTATTATAACAAAGCTTGATGGGACTGCAAAAGGTGGAGGGGCTTTAGCCGCATCTGCTGTAACAGGTGCAAGGATTTTCTTTATTGGTAACGGTGAAAGGATCGATGATCTTGAAGAATTCAGTCCCACAAGATTCGTGGGGAGACTGTTGGGAATGGGCGACATAAAAGCAATTTTAGATTTAGCCAAAGATTTGGAATTGCAAGCAGACGAAAATCAATCCAAAAGAGTCCTTAGCGGTAAAATGACTATAGAAGACTTTTATTCACAAATGGAAAATGTGGGTAAAATGGGATTTAGAAATATCATCGATAATTTACCTGGTTTATCTGGAGTAGTGAAGGAAGATCAAATAGATGTTATTCAGGGAAAATTGGAGAAATGGCGATATATTATCCAATCAATGTCAAAGGATGAGAAAAGGAATCCTGAAGTTATAAACGACTCGCACAGAAAAAGAATCGCAAGAGGTTCCGGTGTAACTGAGCATGATGTGAAGGATCTTATCAAGAATTTCAATAATTCAAAGAGCATGATTAAACAAAGCAAAGGTAGACAAATGCAAGGTATGCTTAGACGACTTGGAATAGGATAAAAAAGAAAGATTCCACTAATTGAAACGAAATTTTGAGTACAAGTTATGTAACTGGTGTCTAGAAAGACAGAATGTAAAGAATTATTCTCCTAACGAAATAGTTGAAAATTGTCAAATATGTCATGGATTTGAATCCCAAATAGAAAAAATATGTAAAAATGTTCTTCAGGTAACAAAGGATTATCGATATGATACTTTTCAAATTGGATTAACGTTAGATCACAGCTTTTATGATAATGAAGACAAGTTTAGATCAAGATTCAAAATAAGAGGAAAAGAGAATATCAAAACCAGCGTACTACGAGATATTAGAAAAAAATACAGTAAACTTTCGAACAAGCGCTTTGATTCGAATTCTCCGGATATAACAATTAACCTACAGATCGGCAAAAAATTTGATACTATAGTTAACATGAGTTCAAAAACGATGGTATTGAGCGGACGATACATTAAAACAAAAAGATTGAAAATCACAAGCAAAGATTCTCGAAATGGCGAATGTCTAGAGCTCAATCAAAACCATATTGAAAATGTATTGAAAAGAAAATTGTCTTATTTACTTCAATCTGATTCCATTACGTACTGGCCTCTTGGTAAGGAAGAACCTAGAAGTTTGGTCCTTGGCAACGGTAGACCTTTTTACGTGTCAATAAAGAATTCAAAAATATTTAGTTTGAAGGAACATTTTTCAATACGTTCAAGCGGACTTGTATTCAACATCAAAGAAAGACTACCTACTTATCCGGCGGCTCCGCCATTTTACATTAAGAAAGTCAAAGCTCTTGTCTCAGTAAGCGACAAAATAGTAACATTAGATTTTGATTTCATTAATAATACCGGGATTATGTTAGTCGAATTTGTAGGCCAAAGGGGCAAAAATTGGAAATTTGTTTATGACATGCAAGTAAAGTTGAAAAGCTCAAGAAAATTTGAGCTCACGATGATATGTGATAATGGATTTCCCATAAGGGAATTTATAGATGGTAGAGGGAGCGCATCTCCTTGCTTATCTGATTTAATGCATAAAGTATGTAGTTGTGACTATTTTGACATAATGAACATAGTAAGCGAGGACGACTCTCAAGTATAAGAATAAATCGGATAGATTTGAATTGGGAACTAACTTGAAATTATTTTGACTTTTGTTTAAATTCGGTAAATCCGCATTTGCCACAGGTATTCCTATCTTTGTGCTCTGCCATGAATACTCCTTTTCCACATCGAGGACAATCCCTCTTTTTTCGGGTAACCTTATCACCAGAAATATCATAGAAGGAATATATTTGAGATTTAGAATCCTTTTTTTTATCTGCCATTTCTACCACTATTTCTTTGACTTGCCCTTTTCTGCACTCTGTTGTTTTTCCTTCAGTTTCTTGGCTTTAGCTTCATCAAAGATTTTTTTCCTTTCTGTCTTTTCGATCAGTCTCATTGATACATATTTTGGTAAAGTTTCATTTGCGCTTTTTTCATCTTTATAAATGTGAAAGAAACCTTTAACATCGGTACTTCCTCTATTGCATTTGATTTCTATTGGTATAACTGTCTTTGAATCAACATTATTTGACTTTGATATTGTTTCAATAGCGTCTTTCTTCTTAATATTTCCCGCTACATTTCTAAATATAACTTGTAATTCTCTCCTATTCATTAATTGATTATTATAATCACGTAGTACAACCAGCTCGGTGCTCATGTTAGTGTAAATCGAATGAATTTTTTACTCATATAAGGATTTCCAATTCATTTCTGGAATAAAACTACAAAGCGGGTCCGATGGGCTTCGATCCCACGAACTCTGGCTTCGGAGGCTTATGCTTGAAAAATCAGCACCCTGTCCTGACTGGGCCACGGACCCATTCAGTATTGAAATGGAGAAATATTTAATCGTAAACGTGTAGCGTAAAACCAATGCACGGGTGACGTATGCTTATTGACATTTGGTATCGTGCATCGATGTTATATTTAGAAAAGTTAATGATACGCGAAATTCAAAAGAATTATTCAGTAAAATGCCTTTGTCTAGCAAAGATCTCAGGGTCAAAGCCTTCGCAGTAGATATTGATGGAACTTTGACAGAGAACGGGAATGGAATGATATATCTACCCGCAGTCTCAAAAATGAGATTCCTTGAAAAAATAGGTTACAAAGTTTTCTTTGTTACAGGCCGATCTTCGGTAGAAGCATACGTATTGTCAGTATTTTTGGGCATTACTCGGGTCGCCATTGGAGAGAACGGCGGCGTTGTTTCCAAGGGGCCTTCAGATCATACAATTCTGGGGAATAAAGAATTGTGTTTGAAAGGATATGAAATATTAAAAGATCATATGGAAAATGTTGATGTCAAACCCGTATTTCCTAGGCTGTCAGAAGTTGTCCTGCAACGAACTTTTGACATAAACGAGGGTAAAAAAATACTAAGAGAGAGAAATTTAGATCTGGATATAGTAGACAGTAAATATGCATTTCATATCAATGAACTAGGTGTCAATAAAGCAAAAGGACTGGATCTTGCACTAAAGTTCCTGAACATCGAACCTAAAGAAGTTGTGGCGATTGGTGATAGCGAAACTGATATTCCCGTTTTTGGTATTTGCGGATTGAGTATTGCATTGGGCCACTCTGATGATACTGTAAAGAAACATGCAGACCACGTAGTAAACGGCAAGGAGGGAATAGGATTGTGCGATGCTATAGATTATGTGAGCTTAAATTATTTGAGATAAGAAATGAGCTTTAAGAAATTTATTAACGAAGCCAATGAGGCAATAAAATTTGCACTAAAACATCTAGATATTCAAAATGAGAGTTATACTCTCACTGAACCGACAAAAGAGAATTTTGGTGATTTGAGTTGCAACGTTGCATTCTTGCTCACAAAGCGATTACAAAAATCACCATCTGAAATAGCATCAATACTGGCTGAACAATGTAAATGTTATATTGATGCTATACAAACAAAATCACAATCATACGTTTTATCCGTCGTTGCACATGAGAGCGGATACATTAATTTCAAAGGAGACTTTGGTCTCATTGGTAAAGAGATAATATCTGATATTTTAGAGAACCACCTCAATTTGGATACTGGCAAAAGAACTAAAGTCATTATTGAACACACCAGCGTCAATCCAAATAAAGCATTACACGTAGGTCACCTGAGAAATGTTGTAATTGGGGATACTTTGTACAGAATACTGAATAAAACAAATCATGATGTAACAGTTCTAAACTATGTGGATGATTCTGGTTTACAAGTCGCCGATATTCTGGTAGGATTTTTATATCTTAAGTTTCCAGTAGAACCATCAGACAAGAAAATTAAGTTTGATAAGTATTGTGGTAACGAGGTTTATGTAAAGGTTAACGAACTATATGAAAAGGATCCTTCCCTAATTGAAAAAAGAAAATCGTTATTAAGAAAATTAGAATCTGGAGATACTGAAATAGTTTCATTTGCATCTGAAATTACATCAAAAGTACTTACAGACCAGCTGCGAACATGTTGGAGAATGAAGGTTCGATATGACCTGTTAAATTTTGAGTCTCATATAATTAGATCCAACTTATGGGCTAAAACATTTGAAAAAATGAGAAATGAAAAAATAATACTCAAAGAGAGCGAAGGTGAAAATATTGGCTGTTGGGTTTTTAATTCTATTGAAGAGGGAACTAAAATCATTGTCAGGAGTGACGGAACCGCAACGTACGTGGCAAAAGACATCCCGTATGCATTACTAAAGGTTGGAACAATTAAAGACCCATTTAATTATAGAGTATTCATCAAACAATGGGATGACACAGATCTCTGGATTACTACATCTGATGAATCAAAAAATAGTGATCATCCAATTTTCTTCCCCGCTGAATATTCTATAACCGTCATTGATAATCGTCAATCAAGGTTACAAAAAATAATTAAGGAAATATTGAGTAAATTTGAATCAAAACCTAACAAGTACTTGCATTTGTCATACGGTCCTGTGCTTCTTTCAAGTAGAACCGCGACTAGTCTGGGGATTAATACGGACTATCAAAAATCAATACAAATGTCGGGAAGAAAAGGGATTTATGTTGATGCTGACTTTGTACTTGATACTTTGTATGGTAAAGCCAAGGATGAAACTATGAAACGTAATCCGGAAATTAACGGAAACGATCTAGATAGAACCTCCGAGGAAATAGCAATATCTGCTATGAGATACAGTCTAATTAAAAATGATCTTGAAAAGGAGATAAAATTCGATTTAAATGATTCATTAAGCCTAGACGGAAATTCTGGGCCATATTTGCAATATGCATATGCGCGATGCTGCCGATTAATAGAGAAAGCAAATGAAAAAACATTTGATGGTGATGTAAAGTACCTTTCAGAAAAGATTGAACAGCGAATACTAAAACATCTGTCAAAATTTGAAATGACTATCGAGAATACGACTAAAAACCTGGAGCCAAAACTCGTCGCACAGTACGTGTACGAGCTGGCAACCTTGTTCAACCTTTTTTATGAAAAATTACCGATAGTGAAAGAAAGCAATGCAAATACGTCCAAAGCAAGAATCACACTAGTTGAAGCAATCCGTCAAATAATGAGAATTAATCTTTCATTACTCGGCATAACACCTCTGGAAAGAATGTAATATCTTGTGACTTTCTCATAGTTTGAGAAATTTCAAGAATTTAGTTACTTGCTTAATTTGCTTATAGGGCCTATTGTGCAATTGCTGACAATGGGGTTATAGATTCTTAGTTCTTCACAGAGTTTTGTTACCTCTTTTTTTGCATCATTTTCCGTTTCTGTATTAATGATAATGTTATAACATCTGGCAGACCTGACCGACTCGACGTTTGAGTATCCACTTTTAAGAATTAGATCCTTTTTGATTGTCTCGCCCTCGGGATCTCCTATTTGCTCTTTGTTTTCTATTGTAACGACAACAAGATATCTCGCCATGGTATTTTTCTAGATATTATTATTTTAAGCATTGAAATACATTTCTTAAAATTGTCCAGCTTTCAACATTCTACAAGTTTAATTGCAGATTTCTATGAAGTTAATTAGTGAATTATATTTGCTTTTGTCATTACAGCTCCCTAGAGCTGAATCCATTTATTTTGTAAGTCCATTCTACATAAATGGTTCAAATAAAACTCACATCTGAAAAAACCATTATATAAACAATATTGTCAAAATAGAGAACGATGAATAAATTCCAAATCCAGAACGAGACAATGATTTTACTCGCATTAGCGATGGCCGGTTTTCTGATTTTATCACTCTTTGTATTTGCATCATCCACTCACAGAGTGATTGCGGCTGGAAAATTTACAATTGATGCTAGAATAAATCTAAAAAAATTGGATAATGCTCAAAAACTGAAGGTTATAGCGTCTGCTAACGGCGATACCCAAGTCAAAAATGTGACAGGTAATGATCTAAATTCTAAAAGCACTTCTGTTTCATTTGAATTCAATGAAAAAAATGACATTGTTAGTGTTGGCGATAGGGATGAATATTTTGCATGTGCGTATGCCCTTAATGGCACAAATCAGATGGAATCTTATTCCTGCGTAGAGGGCAATATTGAAAATACAAATGGAAAAAATATCGCAAATATAGGTTCTGGGGAAAGGCGGACCTTGTCTACTGGGTCCTTCCAAACTGTTGATGGTCCAGAAATAATGAATCCTACTATTAGAGTCTGGATACCTCTTTCTGATAGAAAAGACGTAAATGATCTTAAAGTAGTTACGATGATTAAGGGAGAATTTGAGTCAAAGACAATAAACGCAAAAGAGTTGCTCAAAAAATCAGAGCACAACACCATAATCGTTCCATTCGAATTTGATAAGACTCCTGAAATTGGCGCCATTCAGAAGGGGGATTTAATCTTTGCTTGCGTATCTGCCGATGAGTTAAATCCACCCGAAGGAACAGAATGTGAGCATAGAGAAACATCACACACAGGGCATATACATAACCTAGTGGCAAGATGAAAACTGGCTTTTAGCACGACATGGGATAGTTTAGGAATCCACAACGTATTATTGGTTTACGAAATGGGGAATACAATTTAGCAAGACCTCTCAAGACACGCATCTCCAAATAATGAGGATTTGCGAGAGTAGAGACTCAATCATAAGAAAATAATAATTATTTAGAATTTCTTATGCGTCCTTGCTGTGCATTCCAAGTGTCTATTTGCCTGCAAAGTATTAATTACGTGATAAAAAAAATTTAATTCAGCCACGCGGTCATGTAGCTCAGCCTGGTCAGAGCGAAGGTTTTGTAAACCTTAGGCCGTGGGTCCAAATCCCACCATGACCTTCTATCTGTACTGTTATGCGATATGAATTTGACTTTTTGGAAGCGATGTGTATTCTAGATTGGTATCAATCGTAAAATTTTATTTTTTATTTACTGGTTTATAGGCGGATACATATTATCCGATACGGGTAACTAATATAGTGTAGAAAGTATATAGGTAATAACACACATACAAGTATATTGGACAACAATCTTATATAGATGGATATTAATTGTATTGTAATGGATAAAAAAAGAGCCAAAGAGAAAAATAATGACATCTATGAGATAATCTATGCAGCGACACATCCAGTAAGACTCAAAATTCTTGTTCGACTTGAATCTGAAAAGGCATATGCTAGCAATCTAGAACAAGTGATAAAAGTGGATAGGAAGATTATCTCATTTCATCTGTCCAAATTAGAAAAGGCCGGTCTGGTGACAAGTGAATATGGCTTATTGACCTCTTCAAAAACAAGACCAATGGCTGTAAGATATTACTCGCTTACACCTGAGGGAGAAAAAATGGTTAAGAAACTAAAATCTATTATTTCGGACTAAGTAAATTTTGTACGTTCGGAATTTACAATGACCTTAAGCAAGTGTCTAATACCAAAACCTTTTTCTTAGAGGTTCATGGTCATTTCTATTGATAACAATTATGGCTAATGAAGAGATTAAGGTAAATGACAATGTGTATAAAGTTACGATAAATGATCAGACCAGAATGTATGCTATGAAACTAAATAGCCTCTATCAACAGGGATTTAATGATGTTGACAGCTTTGATGAAATAAGCTCGGAGATTTCTAATACCATAAATAATCTCTTAAAGCACAGTTTGTCTCCAGAAGTTCGAGAAGAGGACATGGACGGTGCAGTAAAGCAGCTGTTGCAGATGTTTGACAAAAGCAAAAAGTAAATAAAAATTTCTAATCTCGAGTTCTTGCTCTGTAACCGCCTACCCGCTATACATGGTTACATTTGGGCTTATTAACGAAATAAGTGATAGGCTTCTGAGAAAATAATGTCCTTTAAGGATAAGTGGAACAAAACCCAGTCTGAAAATATGGCTGTTAAAATCTTGGAGAGTATTAAATCTCAAACTCCTCTAAAACCACGAATTGAGGAAGCCCAAAAAAAATTGGAAATGCAAATTACAAAGCTCGGAAGTATTTCTGGCAAAATTGTAGAAAAGGATCAGCTTATTTTTAAAAGAATTGTACATTCAATTCAGAATCACGATGTCCAATATGCCAAGCTATTATCAAATGAACTTTCACAAATTCGCAAGATGAGCAAAATGGTAGACTCTGCTAAATTGGCATTGGAACAAATTCAATTACGTCTTAACACCATAACTGAGCTAGGTGATGTAGTAGTTACATTAACCCCAGCAATGTCTGTCATAAAGAACATTCAAGGTGGGTTAACATCAATGGTTCCAGAGGCGGATCAATCGCTATCTCAGATATCCGATCTAATGGGAGGTATACTATCTGATTCTGCACAAATTCCCAAACATGAAGTAGACAGTGGAAGACCATTGAGTGAGGAGTCAACAAGTATCATTGAAGAAGCTACTACTCTTGTAGAACAAAGTATGAAAGAGAAATTCCCTGATCTCCCTTCTATGCACATCGACGAAAAAACCACAGAAGCATCTACCTACTAAACTCCTATTTTTTGTTACCTGATTTAGCTATCAATCTGATATCTTTTTTTATTCTGCTTATTGTAGGGTAGCTGTATCCTTTGTTCCTATAAGTCCTTATCATGGACTTCCAGTTTGCAAGTCGCCATCTCGCCTGTTCTTTTGTTAACATGCTAGTTTCTTTTTTTACGAAACTCTTTCTTCCGAGAATCAAATAGCCGCCGTCTTGGGCTTTTTGTCGATTGTATGCAAATTTTAATCCCGAAACAATCGATTCGGGATGCAAAAGAGACAAGTAATACTTCATCTCCCGAAATTGACGTTCAGACGCTGCTAATTTGAACTTTAGTTCTCTTTCTACCACGGATTTTATCATCACGCTCATATTACATAAATATTGCTAAATTCGAATTTTGAAATACGATATTTTAGCTCAAAAATAGCAAGGGATATAATTTGGTCTGTACTATTTATTTCACAATTCGATTTATGAAATATATACGATGACATCGATTTGGTCAATTTGTAAACTGAAATTAAAGATAATGGTAACAATTTATTTTGGAGCGGATTCAATGTAATTGAGGATCATATTTGCTACATCATAGAAGTTTATGTTTTCTACCCAAATTGTAGATCTCTTCTAAAGTATAAACTAGCTCTGCTTTGGTATGTGAAGCGCTCAATGAAATTCTTAATACGGAACTTCCTTTCTTAACTGTTGGAAATCTCATGGGATGTACAAATATGCCTTTTTCTAACAATTTGGTGGCGAATTCCATAGCTAGCTTTTCAGAACCGATTTGGATTGGAATTATTTGACTAACTGAATTTCCTATACTGTATCCTATCTTCCTTAGCCCATTTCGCACTATTTGCACATTTTTAAAAAGTTTTCTTTGTTGAACTCCTTTTTTTGCGATACTTATGGCTTCAATTGCAAAATTACACAAATGAGTTGGAAGAGCAGATGTGAAAATGAATTGTCTAGAACTATTAATTAGATAATCCCTTACCATATCTGAAGACGCGACATACCCGCCGAAACAACCTAATCCCTTACTTAAACTACTGATGTGAATATCGATTAGGTCGTTGACATTTAGTTCAGAAGGCGTCCCAGATCCATGTGTTCCAAAGACAAAATCTCCATGAGCATCATCAATAATGGTAAAGGCACCAAATTCCTTGGCTAATTTACAAATTGATTTCAAGTTTGACATGTCGCCTTCTATACTGAAAATTCCTTCGGTAACAATAATTTTCTTACCTTTAACTCCTCTCAATAATTTTAAGAGATGCTCCATGTTGTTGTGACGAAATATTTTGATTTTGGCACAAGAGAGTCTGCACCCGTCAATAATACTTGCATGATTTAGCTCATCACTAAAAATATTTGTATTCATATCTGCTAAACTACTTAGAGTTCCTAGAACCGCTGAATATCCCGTAGTATATACCAATGACGCTTCTGTTTTTCTATGCATTGACAACGTTTTTTCGAGGTTTTGAAAGACTGTGCTATTTCCACCTACCAATCTAGAACTACACTGGGAGATTTCGTTAAAATCTCTTATTGAATTATTTATTATCTCTTGGTTGGCAGCCAAACCAAGATAATCATTTGAATTAAAATTTATTATTTTTTTCCCATTAACTAGAAGATGTCCTTTTTGATTATCGACAGGCCTTAATTTTCGATAAAGGTTGTCCGTTTTTAGATTACTCAGATCTGCCTTAATGAATTCGCGTATCGAGGCCAATTTCATGTATCATATGGATATCCTTATTTGGTACGTTTCCATTAGTGGTAAGGTAACCACCAGTAATTATTCCATTTGCACCTGCCTGCAATGCAAGCCTACCGTTGTCTTTAAAGTAAACTTCTCTTCCGCCAGCGATTTTCAGTATAGTCTTGGGCATTATAAATCGCCAAACAGCTATAGTTCTGATTATGTCCATTGGATTAATCGAACAATTATCTAGTTCCTTTGGTGTGCCTTTCCTTGGAATCAATATATTTATTGGAACTTCATCGGGCTCAAGAGCTGACAAAGAAAAAGCTAGTTCGATTCGTTGTTTTGGAGTTTCCCCCATTCCAATTATGCCTCCGCAACAAAGCTCCAATCCTGCATCCTTAACTATTCTTGCCGTTTCAACCCTATCTGCAAAATCATGGGTCTTGCATATCTCTGAAAAGAAACTTTCTGAGGTTTCTAAATTATGGTTATAACGCTTTACGCCTAGCGATTTTAGCCTTTGAGCTCGTTCTGGTGTCATGAATCCAAGCGATACATTGATGTCCAGGTCTACTTCTTTTCTTAACCTTTCTATTACCTTACAAATTTTTTCAAATTCATTTTGTGGAGGCTCTCTATAAGCGCAGACCAGACAAAAACTAGCCGCCCCATTCATTTTTGCTTCTATGGCTCTGTCTAATATTATTTCATCTGGAAGCAGTGGATATTTTGTTATACCAGTTTCGTAAAAAGTAGATTGCGCACAAAAGGAACAATCCTCAGGACAATTTCCAGATTTTGCGTTTAACAATGTTTCAACGTCGACACTATCTTGACTGAATTTCCTGGTGATCAAATTGGCCGAGTCGGCTAACTTTATCAAATTATTAGTTGAAATTAATCTTTCTGCTTCATCAAGGGAAATAGTATTTCCATTAATGACCTTCGTCATACAAGAATCAATGAACTCGAAATCTTGCATCAGTAGTTCTACTTTGGAACCCATAATTAACCTTTAATTTTATGACCAATTTTCTAATGTGGTTGTTATATTCAGTTGAATAAGAAGAAATCGTGCTATCGTTTTTTCCAACGTTAGACGAAAGTTTATATCAAAAATGTTGATGTTGAAACTTTCAAAAAATTAAACATAGTGATTCATTTTGTCGGCAGCATACAAAATAAATTCAAGCATCTTCAAATTAGGAAAAATTGGTAAAAATACCTAGCACTAAATACCTTTTTTCGACCATTTAACCCCTCTAAGGAGCAGTAAAAGCAATAAATCTTGACATTTCGGCTAGTATCATATTAACCCCTAGAAAGTGCGAAATTCGTCATCCATAATGGGTTCGACAAGCGTCTGAAAAAGGACCCGTTTTTATACAGGCCAAAAAAATCACCATTTTTTTACTCTTGCTTAGTCCAAAAAGCGTAATACCTTTTTTTAACTGTACGTAAATTTCTTGACCTATCCAATTATCAAGGTTCTGTTAGAAAACATATGATGAAATATTCGTTTGGATACTTGCGAGTCAGCACCGATGAGCAGACCGTCTTAAATCAGAAATTAGCGATAGAAAAGTGGGCGGCTGAAAATGATTATGAAATTCTTGATTTTTTTGAAGATTCTGCGGTAAGCGGTAAGATCCCTGCAATTAATAGACCCGCATTCAAAGAGATGATGGATCTCGTTAGAACCGACCGAGTCGACTCTGTTCTTGTTTATGAATTGTCGCGGGTTGGTAGAACATTTTGGGAAACACTTGACGCCATAAAATCAATAGAAGTATACTCACCCTTGATTTCATGCTCGCCTAAAGAGCTTTTTTTGCAGACAACCGATACTAGTGTTCGGAAATTAATGATCGGTATACTGACCTGGGTAGCAGAAAGAGAAAGAGAAATGCTGATTCAAAGAACAAAGGACGGGATGATAAGGGCAAAAATGTCCGGCAAAAATATTGGGCGCCCGAAAAAAACACTAGATAAAGACACTCTGATTAAGATGTTATCTCAGAACATACCAAGAAATAAAATTGCTAAAAATCTTGGTATATCTAAGGCTACACTTTATAACCAAATTCGTATGATTTAGCCAAAATAAATGTCATCGATACCGTCTTATTTTTTGGTCAAGTTTTTGTATTATTTCATATTCGGTATCTACTATCCGTCCAAGATCATGTTTTTCCATTGCTAATGGTGGGATTATCGCAACTATGTTTCCCAGAGTTCTGAGGTACACTCCTTTTTTCAATGATTCTTTTGCAATGAAGTGGCCAATGGGAATTTTATCTATGTTTTTTATCGGTATGCCCTCTTTTCTTAATTCTATTCCACAAAGTAGACCCTTGGATCTTATGTCATAGCAGATTTCCAATTCAGAGAATTTTTTTAAAAGACTAGTTAAAATCACTGAATTATCCCTTATTCTTCTAATTAGATTTAGCTTTTCGTAAAGATCCAAATTTGCCAGTGCTGCTACACATCCAACCGGATGACCCGTAAAAGTGTGACCGTGAAAAAGTTGTTTTTTTGCCCAATAGTCTCCAAGAAATTCTCTAAATATATCATTTGTTGTTAGTGTTACTGCTAGTGGAAAATATCCTCCGGTAAGGGCTTTTGCGTAACAAACAATGTCCGGCTTTGAGTTTTGTGCATCATATTCTATCATATTGCCAAGTCTTCCAAAACCCGTGGCGATCTCGTCTAGGACCAGCAGAACGTTGTATTTTTTACAGAGATTGCTAATTTCCCTTTGAAAATTCTTTGGGTAGATGTTTATGCCTCCTGCGATTTGAGCTCCGCTTTCCATTACAAATGCAGATATTTTTGATGATAGATTCTTTAGTATATTTTCAATCTTGACAATATACGAGTCATAGTCTTGGGACCCGAATTTTTCATGCCTTATGGTGGGTGAGTCTACTCTTAATGTTTTGAGAAGAATCGATTTGTAGGGAGAAAAGTAACC
>Ga0184637_10001332_pt1 | contig 16818 bp, 15 predicted proteins | sample PLM3_127_b2_FD_133143 | JGI IMG/M metagenome (GOLD analysis project Ga0184637, IMG submission 133143) | Groundwater sediment microbial communities from an aquifer in East River, Colorado, USA - PLM3_127_b2 | ecosystem: Environmental > Terrestrial > Soil > Riparian zone | place: USA: East River...
CCGCTTCGCCTCCTTAGCTCCAGAGCGCTCCAGGGTTGGGGAGGAAAGACGCTCTGTGGCTGGTGAGAAAAGCTTACTTTCCTTAGTTTAAAAAGTGTTACCTATGTCTGGAAACTGTACATTTTCAGTTCGAAAGCGCTTGACAAAAAGAGGGGATTTTTGTTATTCGTTTTTTGCGTTGGAGAGGTACCCAAGTGGCCAACGGGAGCAGACTGTAAATCTGCCGGCTATGCCTTCGGAGGTTCGAATCCTCCCCTCTCCATAGATTTTGGAAGGGTTCAATATATTGAACCCCTACGGTTGCCAATTCTTTTGAAAAAAATTACCTTGTTCAAACGTATGCGGGAGTAACTCAGATGGTTAGAGTCAGCCGTACGGCTTGGTCGCGGGAAAGAGGTTAGAAGGTGGCATCTTCAAAAATAAACCGGTAGGAAAGTTTTGCGGGAGTAACTCAGATGGTTAGAGTCACAGCCTTCCAAGCTGTTGGTCGCGGGTTCGAGTCCCGTCTCCCGCTTTGTAACCGAAAAGATGAGCTTTTATTTGTACATTCTCCGAAGTTTGGTGGACAGGAATCTGTACATTGGGCAAACAAAAAATCTGCCCCAAAGGATCGAAAACCATAATTTGGGCCGGGTGAAGTCCACAAGGCACCGGGCACCGTTCGAGCTACTCCATACCGAAGAATTCCCCACCAGGGGAGCTGCGATGAAAAAAGAAAAGTATTTGAAAAGCTTAGAGGGAAGTGTTATAAAAAAAGCTATCGTCGATAAACATCGAGGAAATAACTCGGATTGTTAGAGTCACCCGTACGGGTTGGTCGCGGGGTCGAGTCCCGTCTCCCGCTTTTGAAATTGCCGCTAAAATACATAACTTTCAGAGGTCGCGGGTTCGCCTGCCCGCCTGCCCGGACAGGGAGCCGAGCTCGGGGCCCGGCCAGGGAGTCCCGTCTCCCGCTTTTTTAATTAGTGAGAATATTCTATTTAGCCCACTGCGGCAGCCCGCACACCCAAAAATGGGTGCGACATTTCGTCAAACGCGGGGATGAAGTGCATATCGCCAGTCTGGTTAACGCCCCCATCGAAGGAGCAACCGTTCATCCGTTTTGGCGCCCGACAGGAACGAAGTTGGATTATTTTGCAAATATGGGGCGGGTCAAGGAACTAATCAAAGTGCTCCAACCCGAGATCCTGCACGCGCACTATGCCACGAGTTACGGGTTTTTGGGGGGGCTAACAAATTATCACCCTTACATAGTTTCTACTTGGGGAATGGATGTTTTAGGTTTTCCGGAAACTTCTTCTTTGCATCGCCGGCTTTTAATTTGGAATTTGTCAAAAGCCGATGCGGTGTGCGCAACCAGCCGACAACTCGGAAAAGCTACAGACTCCTATCTGCATAATGAAAGCAAATCAATCATCACACCATTTGGAGCAGACTTATCCGTTTTCAAGCCGTTTGAGCACGATAAAAAGGATTCTTTAACTATTGGAATAGTTAAAAGTTTGGAGCCGAAGTATGGAATTGAATATCTGATACGAGCTTTCGCAAGAGTCAAAAAAATCAAACCTAACTTGAAATTATTGATTGTAGGGAGCGGATCACTGCGTGACGAACTACAAAAATTAGCCGCCAATCTTGGAATTTCCGGGCAGACCCGGTTTGCAGGGCGAGTGCCACACGATGAAGTTCCAAACTGCTTACATCAAATTGATATTTTTGTCAACCCGTCCATTCACGAGTCGGAAACATTCGGCGTGGCCGTTTTAGAAGCTTCGGCTTGTGAATTGCCGGTCATTACCAGCGACATAGGGGGATTGCCAGAAGTGGTTCAAGAGGGCATAACCGGATTTTTAATCCTTCCGCGGGACGTGGAAGGTTTGGCGGAAAAACTCGAACTCCTAATTCAGAATGCCGACCTGCGCCAGAAAATGGGAAAAGCAGGACGTGAATTTGTTAAAAAATCTTATGATTGGAACGAAAACGCTAAAATTATGGAAAACTTGTATGACTCACTGATCAAAAAGTGACCGCCATCCCGTCAAAGGCCACACGGCAATCCAGACCAAGTTTTTGGCCGAAAGCCTCCCATTTCTCTTTGGCGTCAAAATCCTTTTGTGCTAAGTGGGTTAAGACAACCTTTTTTACACTGCGCTCTGTGCAAAAAGCGAGCAGGGGTTCGATGGGGAGGTGTAGTCCCTCTACGAGTAGCAATTCTACTCCGTCGGGCAAATTTTTTAAATCCTCCAAATCAAACAGGTCACCGGAATAGTAAAATCGAGCCACCTCAAAATCAAATAGAAACGAAAAACTTTGCATTTGGTTGAAATAGCGGGGAGAAGGTAGCACCTCGCGGTAACCGGACAGATGCCGATTGGCAAAAGCGCTTATGGTAAAATCTGCAAACTCCTTTTTCCAGTTCTTCTCGATAGGAATAAGCTGTATTCCGAACGGAAGTTTTTCCTCAAACAGATAACATAAATCTAAGTATTGACGAATTCCCAAGCGGGCTTCTTCGGGAAGAAAAATGGAAAGCTTATCCTTCCGTCCCAACAAATAAACCATCTGCAAGAAAAGCGGCAAGCCGGCAATATGGTCGGGATGAGTATGGGAAAGTAAAATCGTTCCTATTGAAAGGGGATTCTTGCCGAGTTGTAGAATGGAGCGGCTCACTCCTTCGCCACAGTCTAAAAGATAAGTTCCCGAATCAGTTTCTAAAAGGTAAGCGGAGCTATTGCGGTCGGCAGCAGGCGAGCCGGGCGCGCATCCCAGAACCGTGAGGCGGGGCATTCAGGCCAGCTCGAGGGTAAGCCCCTCGTTCTTGAGCCTGCCGGACAACTCCTCGAGATATTTTTCCCGCAAGAAACTTTTCCAGCGTTTCATTTCTTCGGGATATTCGAAGAAAATTTCGTTTAACTTAAAGCGGGCGAATTTCTGTTTGAGCAGTTCCCGCAACCGAATTTTCAAATCCGCATTCGGAGAGCTTTCGGAAAAACGCTTCAAAAGCTCCTTGAAGGAAGTTTCCGTATGTTTCGGCAGAGGTATAAAGTTGGTGTGCTTGGCCAAATCGTGGGAGACGAAGTCGTAATCTTCCTGACCGGCGATGGAGCGGGCGGCCGTCTTTCTGATTTTGCCCGTGTTTAAGTCCAGGTAAAAATGGGCTTCCAGCTCGGCGGAAGACAAAGCCAAATCCAAATCTTTTCTGTCGATTAATATCTTCTTCACGGCAGCTCCAAAACAATTTGGTTGGCCTCCAGCCACTCTTTGACGCGGTTTTCATCCCGTTCACGGGAGAAGGTAAACCAGATTCGCCGTTCTTCCGGATAGGCCAGCAAGGCGTCCTTGAAGCGGCGGAAGGCCCCTTTTCCCTCGACCGCGGCGGTCAATTTCTCTTTTAGCGGTTGGTCTTGAACCGTTTCAATAAAATCAACCAAATCCTGATATCCCTGGCGGCTCGGTTTTTTGGGAAGCAGGGCAAACTGCTCGGAGGAGCCGTAAATTTCTCCCCTTTCGGTCTCCGGGCTTTCCGGAGTCAAAAGTCGAATTTCCCCCGTTTCCAAAGAGAGGTAATACTCGTCTTCCGGACGGCTATCGGAAAAGGCCAAAATCAAATCGGATACATCAATCCTGACCCGCCGGATTGGCTGTCCGTTGCCTTCCAGCTTTTCAGAAGGGGCAGTCGAAGAAATCGAAGCTACCGGAACCCGAATAGGCTCAAAAATCAGTTGGAAAGCGGAAAGGGCTATATCAATATCCTGCCGGTTGACGTCCAGGTGACACACCGCGCGGAAACGAGCGGGGCCAAAAGGAACCGCCCAGACGCCAAACTCTTTGAGGCGGGCAATTACTTCCGGCACCGTTTTGCCGGATTCTTTCACGTCAGCAATAACAATGTTGGTCTGCACGGTGCCCAAATCGATGCGCAGGCCGGAAAGATTAGCCAATCCTAAAGCCAAATGCCGGGCGTTGGCGTGGTCCTCTGCCAGACGGGAAAAATTATGTTCGAGAGCGTAGAGGCCGGCAGCGGCCAAAATTCCGACTTGACGCATCCCGCCGCCAAAAAGTTTGCGCACTTTACGAGCTTTGGCGATAATTTCCCTGCTGCCGACGACCATAGAGCCAATCGGACAACCCAACCCTTTGGAAAGACAAGACATCGCCGTATCAAAGGGCGCTGCCCAGTCGGAAAGAGGAATCCCGGTGGCTACGGAAGCATTCCAAAGCCGGGCGCCGTCTAAATGCATTTTTAACTGCCGGATAACGGCAACTTGCTTTATTCTTTTTATCTCGTCCAAAGACCAAATTGTTCCGCCGGCGCGGTTGTGCGTGTTTTCCAAAGCCACGAGGCGAGTAGGGGGCAGATGCAGATCCGAGCCGCGGACGTGAGCCTCGATTTGAGCCGCGCTAAGCTGACCTTTTTCTCCTATCAACGGATGAACCAAAAGGCCGGACAAAGCCGCCGGCGCCCCCACCTCGTGGTTGAAGATGTGCGCGTCGGCATCCAGGAGTAATTCCTCGCCGGGGTTGCTTAAAACTTTGAGAGAAATCTGGTTGCCCATCGTGCCGGAGGGGACAAAAACAGACGCATCTTTTCCGAACAGTTCAGCTACTTTTGTTTCCAGTGCTTGGACGGTCGGGTCGTCGCCGAAAACGTCGTCTCCTACCTCGGCTGCGTACATTGCTTTTTTCATTCCTTCGGAAGGGCGGGTAACCGTGTCGGAGCGCAAGTCTATGATTTTCATTTCTACCTCTTTTCTTTGCTATGCAGCCTGAACTATGCTCTTGCTCTTTTTGACCTTTGTTCCGTCTTCCTATAAACCCGACCACCGCACCACCCAGTAATAAAAATACAACTATGTTTATAAAAAAACAAAACCCCCACAGCCGGGCCGTGAGGGTTTTGCTTATTTTCCAGCTACTACAACTTCATTACGTTGGTAGCCTGCTTCCCCTTTTCACTTGCCCTGATTTCGTACTCTACCTCTTCTCCTTCCGCCAACGTCCTAAACCCTTTTCCCTGTATTTCCGTGAAATGGACATACAGCTCTTCTCCCTCCTGATTGGTTATAAAGCCATACCCCCGAGCCTCGTTAAACCATTTGACCCTACCTTTGACCACGGCCAAACCTCCTGTTTTTGTTTTGTGTTACGGATTTTAGGAACCATTTCCTTCACTATCTTAGAATTTAAGACAATTTTATGACTTGTCAAGCGAAATCGGCTATAGGCAACTTGTTCCCAATCAACGGCTTAGCCGATTAAGAGCAGAAACCCTCCGGTTGCTATTGGAACGGTCAGGTTATCGTCCAAGGAAAGCGGCAGAATTTCGACTGCTGCAGCCACTGAAGCGGCTAAAAGTTTGTTTGCTGTTGGAAGGTTTGGAACAAGGAAGGAAACAACGGCGGCTGCTAACAAGAAAGCCAAACTCCCTTCCAGGCTTTTCGTCCCAATCTTGTGTTTTCCGATTTTTCGGCCGACTAAAGCTGCGGCCAGGTCCCCAACCAAAAGATAGAGCAAAGACAAAACCGCTATCTCTCGGGGAAAGAAAAAAACCATTAGAACCGCCGCCAGCAGAAGAAAGCTGGAACCGGAAAGCTTTCCCGTTTCCTTCGGTCGAAAAAGAGCCGCCACTTCCCGCCACCATTTTAATTGGAGTGAAGAAAAGTGACGGAAGAGGTCGAGCGCTAACGAACCAACCAAAGCAACCGCCAAAATTAGGATGACCGTTTTTCTGGGCAAAAACCAAATGGCCAGCGGAATCCAGAGAGAGGAGAGATGAATTAACTTGCGCTTGACCTCTACCGAATACGGTATTTCAGCGTCTGTTCCGATCAATAAACTTCATCGCCTGGCCGAGGTTTTTTCCAACAGCGGATCTTTAACCCGTTTCAAAATTCTTTCGTTGACCTTAATGATGTGGCCCTCCCGCAAGGAAGCTTCCCATTTTTCCCGATGTTCATCCTGCATAGCCTTTTGCAATAGCCCGATAACCTTTGAGCGAACCGATTCGAAAGAAAGGTCCGGTTTACGCCCCACCACGCGAATTAAATGATACCCCCATTCTGTTTTCACCGGTTGACTAACCGTATATAATGTCAACGTTTCCGCGACCGCGAAGAACTCCTTAGGCATAGCCGGCGGAGAGATATAACCAAGATCAAAGGCCTCCTCTCCAAGGTCGGGTTCTCCGGAATAGTACTTTTTGGCCAATGCGGCGAAGTCGTCATTTTTGGAAAGCTCTTGTAAAGCCCGGAGGGCCTCCTGTTCAGTTTTGAACACTATCTGCTGAACGTTTACCGACACGGTTTCTTTTTGGGCAAATTCCCTGATATGTTCACGGTAATAATTTCTCACTTCTTCGTCGGTTGGACGGTAGTCCAAGGAGGCTTCTCGATGGGCGCGGGAAAGTTTTTCGCCCTGGTAAATCTGGTCTTTCTTTTTTAAATAAACCTCGCTGGCGGGAATTCCGATGTCCGCGCAGGCCCTATGCACCAAGAGAGGGTTTATAAGGTTTTTCAGAATCGCTATTTTCTGATCCCGCGTAATTTCTTTTCCGTGAGACGCTTGATGGGCTAAGAAAAGCTGCCCGCCAAAACTGCCGGACCAAACCGTATCACCATAGACGGAAGCGGCTGCCCACAGTCTTTCCGTTCTCAAAATCGAATCGGGCTTGTTTAATACTTCTTCATTAAAAACCAAGCCTGCCTTCTGCTGAATGCTGTCCAAGTAGGCGTAGGCCCGCTTGGTCATTTTTTCATTGCGGATTTGGGTGGTAATAACTTCCTTTAGAGAGTCGGAAAGCGGTGCCAGCTCGGCCGGCTGTTTGGCCGTTACCTTTATAATGTGATAGCCGAATTGGGTTTTTATCGGCCGGGACATTTCTCCCGGCTTAAGACTGAAGACGGCCGAATCAAATTCACGCACCATAATCCCCCGGGCGAATCTATCCAGCCGGCCGCCCCGGATGGCGGATGACCCATCCTGCGACCATAAGCGAGCCAACGAATCAATGGGAAAACCGCCGACGGCCATTCTATGGATTGAATCGGTTATGGCCAAAGCTTTTTTGTCCGTATCGGCCCACCAGCCGCTTTGTCGTTGGGCAATGGTTATGCGCGTTGTGTCCTTCACGGGGCTGATTAAAATATGACTGGCTTCAACCCATTCGTTTAACTTGTACTCCTCCGGATGCTTGGAATAGCGTTCAGCTATTTCATCTTCCGCAACGGAAACCCCTGAAGCTATCTCCCGGTTGAAAAGTTCCCTTGCCTCAAACTGCGCAAGGAGGTGATTCGCCTGATTTACAAAGACGGTATCGTTTTCCAGCGGTATTTTCTGGGCATAGACCGTCGTCAAATAGCCGTTTATCAATTGCTCAAGAGCTATCTGCTTGCGTTGCGCCAGCTTCTTATCGGGATTAGCGGGTGATATTTCAACCAGCTTCTTTTGTAACGCTTCTACGGTTATAATATGGGTGTCCACCTGGGCTACAACATCCGTCGGCTTAGGTGCTGCCGGAGCGGTCGAAAATCGCCCCAGCATAAAAACAACCGTAAATAAAGAGAAAAAGATAAACTGCACGGCAAACCTGCGCATCCATAACCTCCTTAAAATCTCGTGTCTAAAATTCAATTCCCAACGAAACCCGGTAACTATTATCCAAAGCCGGGTGAGTCAAGAAAGCAAAATCGACTTTCACCGGGTGAATTTTCACCCCTCCTCCGGCGGTAAAATTTCCAGCATCAAAACCGGCGCGGGCAAAACCCTTTTGCAGGTAACCCATTTCAAAACCGTAATGATTATCCGCTGAAATTGAGCCTTGATAATATTGCGCCTCCGCTTTCCTGCCCTCAAAGCGCAGGTCGCTGCCAAAAGCCCCCAAAAAAGTAAAATCGCTATACCTATAAGTATAACTGGTGCCCAATTTAATCGTCGGAGTAATGGTTTCTTTCCTGCCCGTGTCATACGCCAACAAGGTCGACGTGAAATCAGTTACCGTGACCCCCACCCACCAGTTTGTCCGGGGATGCCACAATCCGCCAATATCGGCTCCGATGCCCTTGGCCGAATTATCCACAATCGAACGATAAATCAGTTTCACGGTCGCACCCCAATATAAATTTTCTCCTTTAGCCTGTCCATACGTTGCCAGGAAGGCATAATCCCCATGTCCTTTCACTTTTACCACGTAGGGCCGATTTTGATCCCCGATTACAGAATCGGGATAGGGCAATTGGGTCACCTTAATACCTCCGCCTCCTAAACGAATCGCAGAAAAGATAATACCGAATTTCTCGTTGGGCAAACCGATTGCCAGATAATCGTGGTTCAAAAGCGAACCGAAGGTCTCCGCGTGCATAAAAACGCCTTCGCGGGAAGTCAACCGTGCCGCCCCGGCCGGATTCCACCATCCGGAGGTGGCATCGTCCACAACAGAAACAAAAGCCCCACCCATACCCAAACCCCGGGCCCCAACCCCTAAATTTAAAAATTCACCGGCAAACTTGGTGGCGAATGCATCCAAACAGGCAAGAACGGATAAAAAGAACGAGAACAGCAGCCGGCGCATCACAAGAAAAATCTAATGACTTAAAGTTTCCTGTCAACAAAAAAAGCGGAGCTTTTGCTCCGCTTTTTCGGCTATTCAATGGATTACGTGCCCGATTTCTTGGCCGCTTTGCAGCAGGCGCCATTGGTGGCGGTCACTGCCTTTAGCCCGTCCTTGGACACTTTGCTGGAAGCGGTTTTTACTTCGACAACCGTAAAACCGGTCGCGTTCACCGCCTGCACGATGTTTTCCTCGGTAAGACTTGCGGCGTTGTAGGTAACCTGCGCATTCTTGCGGGTATAGCTGACTTTGGCGCCGCACACCCCCTCCATGTTCGTCAATGCCGCCTGGACCGCCTTGCTGCTGCTGCTGCTCTCCATTCCATCAATCGAAAGCTTGATGGTTTTTTCGATGCAGGCAGAAGCCTGTTCGGCCTTGGTGTCGCAAGCGGCCGCCGAGGCCTGGGCCGCTGTAGCCTTAGCCTTGCTGGCACAACACCCCGGACCGGCAAATACCGAACCGGCCGTGAAAAGAGCCAGAACCATCAACCCAAGCGTTGCCACTAAAACCTTCTTCACCTGTTCCTCCTTCCTGTTGCTGTTATTGTCTTTCCCCTCATGCGTCCACAATATAATTCATTGTTTTCATAAAGCAACCTTTTTCCAGTCAATTTCTTATACCTTCCAAGATAGAAAGAGTTCAGGAAACCTCTACCGGGCTTGCTTCCAAAAGCGGCTTCAGCTTAGCCTCAAAAAACTCCTTCGGTTTATACCCGATTACTTTCTCCACAATCTTGCCATTGCGGTCAATTATAAAGGTTGTGGGGAATCCCCAAATTCCACCAAAAAGCTTGTCCACCTCCGCGTTTCCCAAAAGCACGGGGTAGTTCATCTGGTTGGCCTTAACAAAAGGAGGCACAATGCTTTCCGCATTTTCATCCATCGCTACACCCAAGATCTCAAAGCCCCTATCCTTATTTTCCGCATACAGCTCGTTTAGATGGGGGATTGCTGTCCGGCAGGGGCCGCACCAGGTAGCCCAGAAATCGACCATCACGACTTTTCCCTTGTAATCGGACAGGGAAACCGAACGATTTTCGACGTCCGGCAAAGTAAAATTAAAAGGGCGTGGGTCGTTCGCGGTGGACGGTTCTGGTCGGTTGGTGGCGACAGCAATCTCCTGTTGTGGATTTGCAGAAGCGGCAATATCCTGATTCGGGGGGGAAGCCAAATCTCCCATCTTTTCTTTCTGGCCACAAGAGGCGGCAAAAATAAAAGCCCCGCCTATTATGATTTTTAGCAGCTTAATAACATTTCCGCTCATCTTGCCTTTTTTAACCGACAAAGCCATCCAAATGTTCCAATGTTCCAAAAATTAAAAAACTACCGCTGCTTGCCAAACACGAGAGGGGGGTTGAGGGAAACTCGGCTTGGCTTGGGATAACAGCGGTAGTTTTAACTTCCTTTTTTTCCAGACTGCTCTTTTTCGAACTCCTCAAATGTTTTGGTCTGGTACGCCTTGGTACGTATAAAGTTCAAAATGGTAACGAACTTCTCCTTCGGTACGTACCCCGGTATATAAGATAACTTTTCTCCTTCCGGTGTCAAGAACCAAAGATTCGGATAATAGCGAACCTGAAATATGTCCCTGGCCAAGGAAGCTTCGGTCTGTTCCGTACCATCCTCCAACTTAAACCGGCGGTTCGATTCGCCGTTCACCTTCGAAGTGACAAAATACTTGGCCAAAACAGTTTTCACGCCGCTGTCGGAATATACGTCTTTGTCCAGCCTTTTGCACCATCCGCACCAGTCGGTGTAAAAGTCGATAAAAATATTCTTATTTTCCAACTTTCCTTTTTTAAGCGCCTCTTCGTACGAAATCCAGGAAAATTCCATGCTCTGCGGGGGCGTTCCCGTTTTTTTTGCGCCGGAAGCTTTTCCCCCGTCGGCGCTTTTTTTCTTCTGCGCGTAAACGGTTCCGAGAACACACATAAATGCAATCAAAAAAATCGTGGCAAAGCGCATAAGCTCTCTTCCGTTAAACCTTTTCATACGGCTTTTCCCGGCCATTTTTTCATCGAGCGTTTGGCGGCCGACCTTGCCAACAAAACCGCCGAGCCTCCTCTCACCTTATATTTTACACTTATTTTGTCAAAAAGCAACCTAAAATTTAAGCCGAAAACAATCGCTGCCGGCTTTAATCCCTTCCCTATAACTAAAATCGACAGAAAACCGTTTAATCTTGAACCTCAAAATATGCTCGAAAATTAAAACGGAAGAAAAACCGAAAGGGGAAATCCGAACGGCAAAATTAATCCCACGCCCGAGGATAGGCGGTTTCCTTCCCAAATTCGCTTTCCAGTGCCACCGGCCGCGGCAGGGAAGGGGAGCGGAAAGAGAAACTTTCTTTTGCGGATTCCTTACCAAGCTCCACGTTGTCCGAACCGAAGGTCTGGCGAAGATTCTCCAAAACTTCGCGAGAAAGTTTGACGCCGGCTTTTTTTGATCGGGCGACCAGCGTTTCGCCGGGCGAAATCAGGCGCAGGTAAAGGGAACCGCGCCCCCCCCCGGATCCCGACAGCCGGGCTAACTCCGATTGCAATAAGGCCATCTTTTGCGAACTTTCTCCATTCAAATCCAAGGTGATGGTCAAAGCCAAAGGTATTCGCACGTAACCTTCCTCCAAAGCATAGATTTCGGAGGCGATCAGCTTCGGCTTTTCTCCCTCTTTGGTGGACACCCGGCCGCGCGTCAATATCAGCTTCTCGGGATGCAACACAGAGCGCGAGCGTTCATACACGTCGGAGAAGACCACCAACTCGGTCCGGCCGGTTATATCTTCAATCCCCACAAACGCCATCCGTTTTCCTTTTTTGTCAATCTTGGTTTTTATTTCCCCAATCATACCGCCCAAAATCACTTCATCCCCGTCGCGGAAAGCTTCCAAGCCGGAAATTTCCGTCGTGGCGAAAAGCTCCAATTCCTGGCGGTAATTTTCAAGCGGATTCCCGGAGAAATAAAAACCCAAAACCTCTTTTTCTTTAGACAAGCGCAAAACCTGAGGCCACTCCTCTTCAGCCTCAAGGGTCGGTTCGGCAAACCCGACATCTTTAGTCTTGGTGCCAAACAAAGAAGCTTGGCTGGAAGCTTCCGATAACTGCGCAGAGGCACCCCAATCCAATGCTTTTTGAACATTTTTGTGCTGCCGGGCGCGGTTGGATTCCAAGGAATCAAAAGCTCCGGCCAAAACCAGGCTTTCCGCCATACGACGATTGACAGCATGGGGATCAACTTTTCGCGCAAAATCGAAAAGCGAGCGGAACTCTCCTTTGGATTTGCGCGCGGCTACTATAGCCTCGACCGCTCCTCCCCCCACGTTTTTCACGGCCGCCAGTCCGTAGCGAATCTTCCCATTTTCAACCGTAAAGGCAGCGAAGCTTTTGTTTATGTCGGGTGGCAAGACTTCAATCCCCAACCGTTGCGCTTCCAAAATCAAAAGCACAATCCGGTCGGTATCGGCCATTTCAGAGGAAAGCGAAGCAGCCATAAAGTAAACCGGCCAATGCGCTTTCAAATATCCGGTTTGATAGGCCAAGTAAGCGTAACCGACGGAATGCGCCTTGTTGAACCCATAACGTCCAAAGGTTGCAATCTGCTCAAAAATCCGCCCCGCCGTCTGGCGGTCGATGTGGTGAGCCACTGCCCCTTTGATGAATTCTTCCTTTTCGCCGGCCATCAACTCGGCGTCTTTCTTCCCCATCGCCTTGCGCAAGATATCCGCCTTGCCCAGCGTGTAGCCCGCCAGCTCCTTGGCGATTTCCAGAACCTGTTCCTGAAAGACGATAACGCCGTATGTTTCCTTGAGTATTTTTTCCAGTTTAGGATGCTCGTAGCTGACTTTCTTCCCCTTTTTCCGATCGATATACTCGTCCACCATAAAAGCATCCAAAGGCCCCGGACGATACAACGCGTTCATTGCCGCCAATTCGGTCAGCGAATCCGGTTTCAATTTGCGTAAATAATCCCGCATCCCGGAGGATTCGAACTGAAATAACCCGGTGGTTTCTCCGGCAGCAAATAGCTCAAAAACCCGGGGGTCATCTAAAGGAAGATTATCGATATCAATTTTCACGCTTTCCCTGTCTTTCACCATTTGGACCGTGTCCTGAATTACGGTTAAAGTCCGCAGCCCCAAAAAGTCCATTTTCAAAAGCCCGATTTCTTCAATGCCCTTCATATCGTATTGGGTTACCGTTTCGTCCTTATTGGTGCGGAACAAAGGGACATAATCGGTCAAGCGCGAGGGAGCGATTACCACGCCGGCGGCATGGGTGGAGGCGTGACGCGAAAGACCTTCCAGGGACTTGGAGAATTCCAAAAGCTGGCCAATTTTTGGGTCGGAAGTTGCCAGCCGCTTTAAATCCAGCTGAAGCTCCATCGCCCGCTCCAGGGTCATATCCGTGCTGAAAGGAATTAACTTGGCAATCCGGTCCACTTCGGAATAAGGAATTGACATAACCCGGCCGACGTCCCGAACCACAGCCCTTGCCGCCATTGTTCCAAAAGTGATGATTTGACAGACGTTTTCCTTGCCATATTTATTGATGACGTAGCTAATGATTTTATCCCGGTCGCGGTCGGAAAAATCAATGTCGATATCCGGCATCGAGATTCGTTCAGGATTCAAGAAGCGCTCGAATAAAAGCCCGTATTTTATTGGGTCAATGCGGGTTATACCTGTGCAATAGGCGACGAGACTGCCTCCTACCGAACCCCGCCCCGGGCCAACTGGAATATTGTTTTGAAGTGCATATTGAACAAAATCGCGCACGATTAAAAAGTAGCCGGAGTAGCCCATCTGGCGAATTACATTCAATTCATATTCGAGCCGCTTTTCTACCTCGTGCGTAACCGGATGGTAAAGTTTCTCCATTCCTTCCCTTGCTAAATGCTCCAAAAAAGCATCGGCAGAATCGAAATCGGCAGGCAGAGGAAAGCGGGGCAGATGGAGTTTGCCCAGCTCCAATTCAAGACTGCAGTTTTCGGCAATGCGCAGCGAATTTTCAATCGCTTCCGGCACCCATCCAAAAAGCTCTTTCATCTCTTGTGCCGATTTGAAATAAATCTGGTCGGTATCGTACTTGAGCCGGTCGGTGTCGGAAAGCACCTTGCCGGTTTGAATGCACAACAAGGCATCGTGCGCGGCCGCATCGGTTCGGCGCAAATAATGGCAATCGTTGGTGGCAATCAGCCCAAAGCCCAGTTCCTTGCCAAGCTTGACTAATTCGCCCCGAACTTTGTCCTCTTCAGCAATTCCGTGGTCTTGCAACTCTACAAAGAAATTCTCTTTGCCGAAAATGTCGGCATATTCAATGGCTGTCTCCCGCGCGCGCTTGAAATCGTTGTTGCGCATTTGCGCCGGCACTTCTCCATTTATGCAGGAAGAAAGGCAAATCAGCCCTTCCGAATGCTGGCGCAAAAGCTCCTTGTCTATACGCGGGCGGTGGTAGAAACCTTCCAGATACCCGGCGCTGGAAAGTTTGACCAGATTGCGATAGCCGGTCAAGTTTTTCGATAAAAGAATAAGGTGGTAACCGGCATCGGGAAACCCGCGCAAAGACTCCTTCTTAAAACGGCTTTCAGGCGCTACATAAGCTTCACAGCCGATAATCGGTTTTATGCCGTGCTTTTTGGCCGACTTGTAAAATTCGATCGCGCCAAAAAGGTTGCCGTGGTCGGTCAAGGCAATGGCCGGCATTCCAAATTCTTTGGCCTGTTTCATCAAATCATCAATCTTAATGGCACCATCCAAAAGCGAGTAGGTCGTATGGTTATGCAAATGAACAAAATCAGCTAAATGTTTCATTTTTGTCCTTTGCGATAAACCATCGCGGCGATGCAGGGCCCGCGGGTGAAATGGCAGAAGCGTTCTAATTTATTCTTTATCGACTCCGGCATCGCTTCCGACTCTGCAAAACCAAATTTGCGAAAGTAATCCTTGAGGTCGGTTGTTATCCAAACTTCTTTGGGTGCTTTCTCCATCAACCCTTCCACCATCTTTTTGCCGTAACCTTTGTTTCTATAATCCTTCCGAACCCCTACTGAACCCAATTCCACAGTATCAGGGTAAGGTTTTAACCGACCAAAGGCAACGATTTGGCCATTTTCTTCGATAACCCAAAACTGCTCGTGTTTCAAATTTTCGTAATCCAAATCGAATTCTCCAATCATCCGCACGATGGCGGGCATATCGCTCATTTTCGCCGGCCTAAGATTCATCTTGCAACCATTCTTGTAAGACCGTAAGGGCAAGGCATGGATTCGGCTTCGCTCACCACAAGTGCCTTGCCCCTACAATTTAATAAACCGTCCTTTTTTTCATACCCCCCAACAACGGGAAAAGTGCGAATCCGGCCACAAATCCACCCACGTGAGCGAACCAGGCCGTGCCGGAGGTGGCGGCGGCGGTGAAACTGGCCCCGGCATTCAGCAATTGAATGACAAACCATAAACCCAAAACAATCAAAGCCGGAATCCGCACCACCTGTATGAAGAACCCGAGAAAAATCAGCGTGTAAACGCGCGCCCGGGGAAAACGGAGAATATAGGCTCCCAAAACACCGGCGATTGCGCCGGAGGCGCCAACCAAAGGGACTCTTGAGTTCGGAAAAAGATAGGTGAAACTCAAAGCGGCAACTACTCCCGACAGCAAATAAAAGAAAAAAAACTTAAAATGCCCCAACTGGTCTTCGACGTTGTCGCCAAAAATCCATAGGTAGAGCATATTCCCGCCCAAATGCCAAAAACCGCCGTGCATAAACATCGAGGAAAAAACGTTGGCTACCGGCGAAACAGGGGCTCCCGAGGTCAACTCGACTTTATGGATAAATTCGTACGGCACCAAGCCCCATTTCCAGATGGTCGCTTCAAATCCCAAAAAGTTCAGTTTTTCCCAGAAAAAAACTAAAACGTTAATAACTATTATCAGAACCGTAACGATTGGCCAGCGGGAAGAGGGAACATCGTCCTTCAGCGGAAACATAGTTGCATAATAAGCGAAGTTAAAAAAGTAGTCAAACCGGTCATTGTCAGAATCTTGACAATTATTTTTCTCGCTGTCTTACATCGAAATTCATATATTGGGGCTGAAAACAAGGAGGACAAAAATGACCCCAAAAACCAAACCGATTCCCGATGGTTTTCATACGTTAACGCCGCACTTGGTGGTGCGGGAGGCGGCCAAGGCCATCGAATTTTACAAAAAGGCCTTCGGGGCTGAAGTAAAAGGCGTCCTCAACGGGCCGGACGGCAAAAGCATAATGCACGCCAGCTTGAAAATCGGCGATTCGTTTTTGATGTTAAATGACGAATTTCCGCCTTTCGACAATGCTCAAGGTTTTCAAGAATGGAAGTGCCTATCGCCCCAATCGGTCGGCGGCTCCAGCGTTACCATACATTTGTATGTGGAAGACGTTGATGCGGTTTACAACCGGGCTGTCTCCGTAGGAGCCACGGCTACTATGCCGGTTATGGATGCCTTCTGGGGCGACCGCTACGGCAAACTGCTTGACCCTTTCGGTCACGAATGGTCGATTGCCATTCACAAAGAAGACCTTTCTCCCGAAGAGATGAAAAAAAGAGGGGAAGCGGCAATGGCGGAAATGGGAAAACAAGAACCGCTTAACCCCTCGGCTTTTTTGGCTGGATTGACGAAAGGGTCGGGAGCAGGGCTCCCTCGCAACATCGTGAGAGGTCATTAAGGACATGATCGCATACCTCATCTTAGTGCATCGGTATCCCTGCCAGTTCAAAAGACTCTTTAGGGCAATTTACCATCCCGCCAACTACTACTTGGTACATGTGGACAAAAGGTCAGGCGTTGGATTACGGACGGAGATACAAGATTTCTTGTCAAGCTTTGCCAACGCATCCTTGCTGAAAAGCCAAAGCATTCTTTGGGGGGGATACAGCATGGTAGATGCTGAATTGCGAGCCATCGAGGAGTTATTGAAGATCGGCTCGGAATGGGAATTCTTCATAAACCTCAGCGCACAGGATTTCCCCCTAAAGTCGCAGACGCACATCCAAGACTTTCTTCGCCGCAATAGAGGAAACGATTTCATCCGGGTGGCTAACCAGAGCAAGGTTCGTCCTGAGACACTAAATCGAATACAGAACTACTTTATCGAGTTTACCCATAGGATACTACACACTCCTATGAAGCGACGGTACCTTGAAGGCGTGACTCCTTATATTGGAAATCAGTGGATGATC
>Ga0184637_10001333_pt1 | contig 16811 bp, 17 predicted proteins | sample PLM3_127_b2_FD_133143 | JGI IMG/M metagenome (GOLD analysis project Ga0184637, IMG submission 133143) | Groundwater sediment microbial communities from an aquifer in East River, Colorado, USA - PLM3_127_b2 | ecosystem: Environmental > Terrestrial > Soil > Riparian zone | place: USA: East River...
AAGGTGCTCACGACGATCCTCCGCGCCGGCACCGAAGACGCTGGCACGCGGATTCGGGCGTGCGCGGAGCTGAACCGCTGCGAGGGGCGTCACAGCCTTAAGCACATTGTCGAGGGCCGGCTGACGCTCGAGCAGGTGCTCAGCGAGTCACGGAGCGGCACACCATGACGGCGAAGACCGCGGCGCCGCGGTCGCGGATTCACGCGACGACGGTCGGATGACGGCGTTCCTGCTCGGCGACTATGGCACGGGCCTGGAGGGCTGCTGCGGGCTCGGGACGTGCAAGGACCCGACCTGTTACCTCTGCACGGTCATCGCGAAGCTGCCTCAGCCGCGCTCCTCGATACGGGCGATGGACGAGCAAGCGGCGGACTACGCGGAACCTGACGCCGTGCCGACTCGACCGTGTCGTGATCCCTCGAAGATCAAGCGCACCCGCAAAGCGATCGTCCCATGACGCCTGCGCAGCGGATTCGTGGCTGGCGTGAGGACCGCGGCATCCTGCGTTTTGTCGATGAGCAGTTCAAGGCGTCGCCCGACGCCTGGCAGGAAGCGGCGCTGCTCGCCTTCGCCTCCCCGCTCCCGGAGCATCGGCGCATCAGCTTGCAGGCCTGCGCGGGGCCGGGGAAGACCGCGGTGCTGGCCTGGTGCGGCTGCTGGTTCCTCGGCGTGCAAGGCGAGCGCGACAACCATCCGAACGGCGCCTGTGTCTCCATCTCGCGCGACAACCTCAAAGACAACCTCTGGAAGGAGTTCGCCAAGTGGCTCGCGATCTCGCCCTATATGCGATCGCAGTTCACCTGGACCGCGAATCGGATTTTTTCCAACGATCACCCGGACACCTGGTTTCTGAGCGCGCGGGCCTGGCCGAAGAGCGCAAACGCCGACGAGCAGGGGAAGACGCTCTCGGGCCTGCACAGCAAGTATGTGCTCGCGGAGATCGACGAGAGCGGCGCGGTCCCGACGACGGTATTGCGGGCGGCGGAGCAGGCGCTCGCACAGGCGGCCGGGGGATTCGGGAAGCTCCTCCAGTCCGGGAATCCGATCAGCCTGGAGGGGATGCTGCACGCGGCGGCCAACGAGCTCCGGCATCAGTGGCACGTCATTCGGATCACGGGCGACCCGGACGATCCGCAGGCGTGGGTGCATGCGCCGCGCGTGGGGCCGGAGCCGCTCGCGTGGGCGAAGCAGCAGATCGACACCTATGGCCGGGAGAATCCGTGGGTCAAGAGCTACATCCTCGGGCAGTTCCCGCCGGCCAGCATCAACTCGCTGTTGGGCATCGAAGAGGTGGAAGCCGCGATGAAGCGGTATTACAAGCCGGATGCCTACAACTGGGTGCAAAAGCGCATCGGGGTCGACGTGGCGCGGTTCGGGGACGATCTCAACGTCATCTTCCCGCGGCAGGGCCTCGTCGCGTTCATGCCGAAGATGATGCGGAACGCGCCGACGACAGACATCGCGGCGCGGATCGCGCGGGCTCAACTGAAGTGGGCGCCGGATGGCGAGATCCTGATCTTCGTTGACGATACCGGGCACTGGGGCCACGGCGTCATCGACAATCTGCAGACGGCTCGTATCTCGGCGCTGCCGGTCATCTTCTCCGACCCGGCCATCAATCCGCGTTACCGGAACAGACGCGCGGAGATGTGGCTCGAAATGGCGGACTGGGTGAAGGGCGGCGGGGCGCTGCCGCCGGTGCGCGAGCTGGTCGCGGAGTTGACGGTCCCGACCTATAGCTTCGTCGGCGGGAAGTTCGTGCTCGAAGACAAGGACTTGATCAAGGCGCGGCTCGGGCGCTCGCCGAACTACGCCGACGCGCTGGCGCTCACCTTCTCGATGGTCGATATCCCGCTTGGGGTGCAGGGCCGCCTCGCGCCGCGGCAGACCGTGCTGCACAATCAGGCCGATCCCTTCGAGTCGGCCGTCTCGATCGCCGGCAGCGGGCATGCGCTGCACGGCCAGGAGGATCCCTTCGAGTAGAATCCCCCGCATGATCCTGCGCCCGGCGAGTCTCGAGGAGCTCCCGGCGGTCGTGACACTCGCCCAGCACTTTCTCGCGGCCACAGCCTACGGCCCGCTCCTGCGGGCCAAACCCGAGATCATCCATCAGACGGCGACCCTACTCGTGAGTGGGCATGGCGTCATCCTGGTTGCAGAGGCAGAGGTCAGCCATATTCATCACTCATTTCTCGAAGGTGAGTGTCCCTATACGAGCAAGCAGCTAGTCGCCTTCCTGGCGGTCTATGCCGGGCCGCACCCGTTCAGCGGGGAGCTGGTCGGCGACGAGCTGGGCTGGTGGATCGAGCCGGGCGCTCGAGGTGGGCGGCTCGCCCACAAGATGCTGGGGTGGATCGAGCGGTGGGGCAGACAGAACGGCCTGAGTGTGCTAAAACTAGTCGCGCCGGCAGGATCGAATCTTGGCAAGCATTATGAACAGCGCGGCTACACCTTCGTGGAGTCAGCCTACCAGATCACTTTTCTCTGACACGCGCGTGCTGCCCGATGGCTGCCTTTAGCACGTTGGCGGCGATCGGGATCGCTGGCGGCATCGGGGCGATCGCTGGGCGGATGCGACGGAAGAAGTCGCCGACTGAGGAGCCGCCGGTCACGGCCCCGGCGCCGACGACGCCGCTCGGGGCGCCGCCGTCTGTGTCGGAGTCGGGCTCCGCCGCGGCGGTGGCGGGCCTGCAGTCAGCGACGCGGCAGCGCAAGCGCGCGGCGGCCGGCATGCCGCTCGGGAAGCGGCCGACCTCGGCGGGCCTGCTGCTCGCGCCGCTGCAGCCGAAGGGGCTGATCGGAGCCTAAGATGGCGCTCCCCTACAAGGGCGCGAAGCGCCCACGGCTGCAAAAGCTCGCGCAGACGCTCTGGACCGAGCGCAGCACGTTTGATAGTCACTGGCGTGAGCTGGGCGACTTCTTCAAGCCGCGGCGTCTGCGGTTTATGATCACGGACCGCAACCGGGGCGATAAGCGCAACCAGAAGATCATCGACTCGAGCGGGCTCTTCGCGGCGCGCACGCTGCAGAGCGGCCTGCATGCCGGCCTCACGTCCCCGGCGCGGCCGTGGTTCATCCTCTCGACGCCGGACCCCTCCCTCAACCGCCGGCCGGCGGTCAAGGCGTGGCTGCACGAAGTCACCGAACGGATGCGGTCGGTCTACCAGAAATCGAATCTCTACAATTCCCTGCCGATTGTCTACGGCGATATGGGGACGTTCGCGACGGGCGCGATGGCCCTGCGCGAAGACCCGAAGGATCTGCTGCGGACCTACACCTATCCGATCGGGAGCTACGCGATCGGGGTGAACGCCCGTGGGCTCGTGACGACGTTCTATCGGGAGTTCGAGACGACGGTGCGCCAGGTGGTCGAAGACTTTGGGCTGACGGTGGGCTACGGCAGCAACATCGACTGGTCGCATATCTCGGCGCGTGTGCAGAAGCACTGGGACGACGGCAACTACGAGACCCCGATCGAGGTCTGTTGGTTGGTCCTACCCAACGAGGATGCCGACGCCTCACGCCTCGAGTCGAAGTATCTCCCGTGGTCGAGCTTTTACTGGGAGAAGGGGGCGCAGGGGATCGAGGCGCAGCAATTCTTGCGTGAGTCGGGCTTCCAGACGTTCCCGGTGCTCTGTCCCCGCTGGGACGTGACGAGTCACGAAGACGCCTACGGCACCGACTGTCCGGGGATGACGGCGCTCGGCGACGTGAAGCAGCTCCAATCGGAGCAGAAGAAAAAGGCGCAGGCGCTCAACAAGATGCTCGACCCGCCGCTGGTCGGCAGCTCCCAGCTCCGCACCCAGAAGGTCTCGCTGTTGCCGGCGGACATCACTTACGAAGACACGATGCACGGGCAGGAAGGGCTGCGCTCGATTCACGAGACGCGCATCGACATCTCGCACGTCACGGCCGACATTCAGGACGTGCGCTACGTGATCTCGCGCGCGTTCTTTGAAGACTTGTTCCTGATGCTGGCCAACGATCGGCGCAATGCGCGGGCGACGGCACGGGAGATCGACGAACGGCACGAAGAGAAGCTGCTGGCGCTCGGCCCGGTGCTCGAGCGGACGAATGACGAACTCCTCGAGCCGCTGGTCGATCGCACCTACGAGATGATGGACACCGCGGGGTTGATCCCCGAGTCGCCCGAGGAGCTACAGGGCATCCCGCTCACGGTCGAATACGTGTCGATTCTCGCGCAAGCGCAAAAACTGATCGGGGTGGTCGCGCAGGATCGCTTTCTCAATTCGGTGGGTGCGCTCGCGCAGACCTTTCCGAACGTGAGGCACAAGATCGTTGAGTTCAAAGCGGTCGACAACTATGGCGAGATGCTGGGCGCCGACCCGCTGCTGATTCGCACCGACGAAGAGGCGCAGGCGCTTGTGGACGCGGAGCAACAGCAGATCGCGCAAGCGCAGCAGGCGGAGCGCCTCAAGACGATGGCGGCGGCTGGCAAGGCCGCGAGCGAGACGAATCTGGACAGCAATAGCGCGCTGAAACAGCTCATGCAGGCGGCCGGCGGGGCAGGCTAATGGTGAGACGACGGCACCGGGCGATCACGCAGGACGATCCTCCGCAGACGCGACAGCGGGCGGACAAGATCACACGCGCGATCGCGCGCGAACAAGTGGACGATCTCCGCGCGGCGCTCTCGCATCCGCCCACGCGCCGGGTGTTCATGCGACTCTTGTTTGCGGCGCGCTGTGATGTGGCGCATCTCTTCGAAGAGAATGTCGGGCACACGGCATCGACCTGGGACCCAACCGTCAAGATTCACTTCAACGCGGGGGAGCGCGCGATCGGGTTACTGTTGATGCGCTGGATCAAGGCCGCCGATCGGCAGGCGTGGCCGCGGTTGGTCGCCGAAGACCTGGCCTATCACGAGCGCCTCGAGGCGCTGCTGGCCGCCGCCGACACTCCCCCCCTCACAGAGCGAGGATCAGTATGAGGAGTCTCATCCAATTTCCGGCGTGGCAAGTCGTCGACGCCGCCGGATCGGGCGCACAGACGCTTGAACAGAAGGCCGCGGCTGACAAAGCCGTCGCTGATGCTGCCGTGGCCGCCGCCGCAGCCGCCGGTAAACCACACCCCGGCGCCGTCGTCGACGCGAAGGCTCCGACAGCCGAAGAGAAAGCGGTCGCTGACGCGGCCGTGGCTGCAGCCGCCGCTGCGAAAGCCGGCGCCCCTGCGGCCTACACCCTCACGCTGCCGGCAGGCGCGATGCTCCGCCCGAGTGACCTGAAGGTCCTCGAGGGGTATGCGCGCAAGGCGAACCTGTCGAATGAGGACGCGCAAGCGTGGGTCGACGAGCAGGAGTCCCTGCTCAACGCGCAAAGCGCGGCGTTCCATGCGGAAACCCTCGCCGACAAGGACCTCGGCGGCGAGCATCTGGTCGAGAGTCAACGGCTGGCGAATGCGGTGATCAACCGGATCTTCCCGGAGGGCGATCCGCATCGGCAGGGGTTCCTCGACTTCTTGGCCCGCGGCGGCGCCAACAACAACATCCATGTGGTGCGGGCGTTGTCGCGGCTCGGGCGGATGATGGGGGAAGACACGGTAGTGAGCGGGCGCGGCACGGGCCGCGGCACCGGCGCACGGAAATCAGACGCGGACGTCATGTTCCCGGAACAGGCCGCCGCGGCGCAGACCTAGCTGTAAAGGAGCGGACATCATGCGATTCTTAGTGCTCGTGTTCGCCGTGTGTCTCACGGCGTTGTCGGCCGATCTCTCGGCTGCGAGCGTCGGCTCGCTGGCCGGGGAGCACGGCTGGCTGTATACCCTGCTGGTGAGCGGGGCGGCGTTGGCCGCGGTCGGCGTGGTGCTCACCGTCAACAATCCGACCCTGCTCGACTTCGCGCAGGTGCTCGACCCGGACGATAAGATCGCGCGGATCATCGAAATCCTGAACAAGACGAACGAGGTGCTCGACGACTTCGTGATGATCGAGGGGAACCTACTCACCGGGCACCAGACGACGATTCGGACCGGCATCCCGGCGCCGACCTGGCGCAAGCTCTACGGCGGCGTGCAACCGACCAAGTCGACGAGCGTGAAGATCACCGATTCGGCCGGCATGCTCGAGAACTACGCGGAAGTGGACAAGGCGCTCGCCGACCTGAATGGGAACACCGCGGCCTTCCGGCTCTCGGAGAACCGCCCGATCCTGGAAGGCTTCAATCAGGAAGTGGCCGACTCCCTCTTCTACGCGAATGAGGACACGGAGCCGGAAGCGTTCACGGGCCTCGCGCCGCGGTACAACACGCTGCTCCTGGCCAACTCCGAAAGTGCCCAGAACGTCGTCAACGGCGGCGGGGTCGGTGCGGACAATACGTCGGTGTGGCTGGTGGTGTGGGGGGAGAATACGATTCACGGGATCTACCCCAAGGGCAGCAAGGGCGGCTTCCAGATGAATGACAAGGGCCAGGTCACGATCGAGAACGTCGACGGCTTGGGCGGTCGGATGGAAGCCTACCGGACGCATTACCGCTGGGACGTGGGGCTCACGGTGCGCGACTGGCGGTATGCCGTGCGGATTTGCAATATCGACATCTCGGATCTGACGAAGACCGGGACGACGGGCGCGGATCTGATCGACCTACTCACGCAGGCGCTCGAGCTGGTGCAGGATCTCAACATGGGCCGCCCGGCGTTCTACTGCAACCGGACGATCAAGAGTTTCTTGCGCCGGCAGATTGCGAATAAGGTCGCCAGCTCGACCCTGCAGATGGAAATGGTCGCCGGGAAGCATGTGCTGACGTTCGACGGCGTGCCGGTGCGCCGCACGGATTCGATCCTCAGCACCGAAGCGGTCGTGGTCTAAGCGCGAACGCGACGGATGCTACGAAAGCTACGGATGCGTCGCTTGTATGCACAAGGGTTCATCCCTTCACGATAGGAGAAGCACACCATGATTCTCGACGAACGGACGGAATTTGCAGACAACGTAGTGATCCCGACCGCGTTGGGTCGGGCGATCTTTGGGGATACCGTCGATATGTCCGTGGCGCGGAATGTCGGCTCACCACCGAAGCCGCTCTACCTGGTGATTCAGATCACCGAAGCGGTGTTGTCGGCGGGTGCGGCGACCGTGGCCTTTGAGCTGGTCACGGATGCGCAGGCGCCGGTGCTGGTCGATGGCTCGGCGACGGTTCACTGGCGATCGTCGGACTTCCCGAAGGCGACGCTCATCATCGGCTTCACGGTCGTGATCCCGCTCCCTGGCGTCAAGCCAGAGTATGAGCAATTTCTCGCGGTGCTCTCAATTCCCGGCACGGCGGTGCTGACGGCGGGCAAGGCGAACGCCTTCCTGACGCCGACGCCGAAACAGTGGAAGGCGCTGAAGGACGGGATCTAACGAGCTCACCTAGTCAATCGGCTCGCTCGAGGGCTGGCACGGGGCCGGCTCTCGGGCGCTCCGGTGGAGGACGTATGGCGACACCACAGACACGCAAGCAAGCGGGTATCCCGACGCGCTCACGCGATGTGGTCGGGTCACTCGCCAAAAAGCAGCAGGCGCCGGAGATTCCTGTCGGCGGGATCGCCGTGACGGCGACGGCGAAGGGGTTCTACGGAGGCGTGCGCGTGAGACCGGGGGAGGTGTTTTACCTGACGGATCCGCGGCACTTCTCGGGGCGTTGGATGACGCGGGGCGCCAGCGCGCCACCAGCCGCGGGGGCGGCGAGCGAGCCGCCGGCTGGGATGGCGCCTTCGGGCGCGCAGGACACACTCGGGGAGTAACGACGATGCTGCGACGCACAATCGCCTCACTCGTGGTGTGTGCGGTCCTTTTGGCTGGCTCGTTCGCCGTGGCCCAGCTTGTGACCGACACGATTCCGAACCCCAACACCGACAGCCTGGTGGGGTTCAATGCCTTATGGAACGCGACGACCTGGTCGCGCTGGAAGTCGGCGAGCCTCGCCAACTTCCCGCCGGCAACGACGACGCTCAGCTCGAACGAGAATGGCCGCGCGGTGATCGAAAAGGGGCCGCGGTGGTCGCGCGTGTCGACGCCGGCGGTCAGCGTGCAAGCCTCGGCGACGATTGCCGCGGAAGCCGGCGTGCGGCATGTCGCCGATACGGTCTGCTTCTCGGCGGGGTCGACGACCGCGGTCCTCCTGACGAAGCTCAACGTCAATCTGCGCGACGGCGCGTCGGGCGCGGGCACGATCCTCCAGAGTTGGACGGTTGTCATGTCCGCGTCGACTGGGCAGAGCGTGCCGCCGGTGTGCTTTCCTGACCTCCAGCTCACCGGCACGACGAACACGGCCATGACGCTGGAGTTTTCGGCGTTGCTCACCAATCTCTTTGAGGACGTGACACTCACCGGGTTCAACGTCTTCTAGAGATGGCGACGCGCAGTCGAGCGGCGGCGGCGGTGGGGCGACGGGCGCCGGTGATCAGCGCGGCGCCTGGGATTCGTGTGGTGGCGACGGCGCCGGGGTTTGCCGGCGGCGAGCGGATCGAGCCGGGCCAGGTCTTCGAGATTGCCAGCGTGACGGCCTTCTCCGCTCGCTGGATGCGATATCTCGACGGGGAGCCGAGCGCGGCCCCCGCGGTTCCGGCGACTCCGGCGATCCCACCCGTGGTGCGCGTGCGGCGTGGTCCGGCGAGTCGTGGGGATCGGGGCGTCGCGACTGACGCGCGGGGCTTCCGCGCCGGGTAAGGCATGGCGACGCGCTACTATCCCGCTGTGAAGACGCCGAACGTGCGGTTTCACGGCGGCGCGGCCGGCACCTGGGCGACGAAGGGCGCCTATGTGGAATCCTGGAATCCGGCACAGTGGACCTGGCGCTACGCCCAGACGAAAGTCGACGCGGGGGCGCAGAGCCTCCTCACGCTCCACACCAATCAGCAAGGCAATCACGATTTCTTCATCGATCGCTTTGTGACGCCGCCGCTGGCGGCCCAGACCCTCACCGGCACGTTTCAATGGTGCTTCGGGGTGCAGGCGACCTGGCTGACGGGCGTCAGCGAAAGCAACGATTCGATCGTTCGTTACAAGCTGCACGTCTACATCGCGCAGGGGCAATCCCATCTCGTGCGGACGACCCTCATCAATAACGTCGTCGACTCGGTGGATTTCCCTGGCACGGCTGGGCAGGTGTGGCGCTCGCTGGCCGCGGCGCAAGCGGTCGCCGGGTCCATCCTCGAGGGCGACGTGATCGTGGTCGAACGCGGGTTCCGCGTCATCTCGAGCCCGACGCCCGCGCCGACCTATCCGCCGAGTGATATGACGAAGGTGCGCTGGCGGTCGAGTGGGGCCGACAACACCTTCGCCGATGCCGTGGCCGGGGACACGGTGACGAACCGGGCGCCGTGGGTCGAGTTCTCGATGACGCTGACCGAGCAGGCGCCGCCGGCCGCTCCGGCGAATGGGACGTGCGCGACCGCGATCGCGATCCCGGCGTTGCCCTACCAGAGCCCGGACATCGACACGACGGCGGCCCCTGGCACGGAGCGCGAGGTGTGGTGGAGCTGGGTGGCGCCCACGTCGGATCACGTCTACTTTCACACCTTTGGCGGGAACAGCAACGTCACGATCGCGGTCTTCAAGAATGGCTGCGGCGTGCTGACGCCGGTCACGCCGACGCGCTACGACACGCGGCAGGCGGCCCATCGGTCCCAATCGACGGCGCTCTTTCTGGCGGTTGCCGGGACGGCCTATCTCATCCGCGTGCGGAACACGGCGAGCGCGAACAACGCGCCCAACAGCGGCGGGCTGGTGCGCCTGAGCGCGTTCTACAAGGACATCGTGCCGCAGACCGATGATGTCTACGCGGGCGGCGGCTACATCATGGCGATCCGCGGGGCGCAGATCGTGAACATGATGGGCGATTTCTATACGAGCGGGATCACGGGGCTCGCGATCGACTACACGAAGCGCACGATGGACGACTTGAACGGGGGCACACACAGCGACGAGCGGCTCTTGATCGGCTTGCACAACTTCGAGCTGGTCGAGCTGATCGACCTGAAGACGCTGAGCTACTTCCCGCTCTTTCAGTTCGAGATCGACTTCATCGGCGATCCGTGGTCCGTGCCGCTGGTGGGCATTCATCCCGCGCAGATTCACGTCACCAAAACGGGCCTGCTGTATGTCGGCTGGTTTGGCGACGGCTATCTCTACGTCGGGGGGATCGGGACGCTGCCGGCGTTCCTCAACACGGTGTCGAGTCTCCCGGCGTATTCGGCGCTGAAAACCATCGACGCGGTGAAGGCGGACAGCCAGCCTGGCAATCCGTTCACGGACCTCGAGTATGTGCTGCCGATCGAAGTGACGGCGCCGTGGGCGATTGCGCTCGACGAAGCGGCCGGCGTGCTCTACTACACCTCCGGCGGCGTGTATGTCCCGGTCGGCGGGCAGCGGATTAAACGCTGGAACGTCGCGACGGCGAGCGCGATGGCAGACTTGGCCATCGTGACGCTGAAGGCGGGGAAGAATCCGGGGCTCAAAGGGTTGGCGGTGCTGCCTGGCGGGGCGGGCGTGCTGGTCTGCAACAGCACGGTGATCGAGCGGTACGATGCGTCGGGGGTCCTGGTGGCGACCTACACGCCGTCCATTGCCGATGACAGTCAAACCCTGGTCGATGTGGTGATCACCGAGAGCGGCGGGCACTTCTGGACGCTCGACTTAGCCACGACGCGGATGTTTCGGTTTAACCTGGGCACGGGCCTCGAGGATCTGACGGTGCAGCCGTTCCTCGTGCCGGGCTCCGTCCTTCAGCTTGTGCTCTATGCACATACCTGCGAGTGCTGTGTGTCCACCAAAATCAACATCATCAACGAGTCGCTGCTGAAGATTGGCGTGTCGAAGACGATCACGGTGCTGGGCGAGCAGACGCGCGAGGCGATCACGATGGAGCGCCTCTATGACAAGGCGCTGCGCGAGACGCTCCGGCATCATCCCTGGGCCTTCGCCACCAAATACGCCGACAGCGCAGACGCCGTGGGGGAAACCGAAGCGATGTTCCTCGTCGCGGGCGGGGCGGGCGCGCCCATCAATGGCGACTGGACCTTCGCGTATCGCTACCCCGACGATTGCCTCTTTGCGCGGCGTCTGGTGCCGGCGAGTGGCAGCGGCCGGCAGTTCGATCGGAATCCGATCCCCTTCCGCGTCGGTCGGCTCTGGGACACCGACACGCCGGTGTGGGATGCGACGAAGACCTACATCGAGGGCGACTTGGTGATCTCGGCGCTGGTGCTCTACGTCGCGATCGCGAAGACGTTGAACAACCTGCCGCCGAATGCGAGCTTCTGGCGGGCGCTGGGCGATCCCGATGCGCCGCTCGTCTTCACCAATGAAGCCGATGCGGTGCTGGAATACACGGCCTTCGTCGAGTGCGCCGCCAATTTCTTCGATGCGCTCTTCGAGGATGCGCTCTCGTGGCGACTGGCGAGCAAGGGCGCGCCGTCGCTGAGCCGGATCGACGCGATCGCGGACAAGTGCTGGACGATGTATCTCCACACCTTGAAGACGGCGACCGCGGTCAGCTCGCGGGAATCGCAGCAGGAAAAGGTCGGCGAGGCGGATTGGATTCAAGATAGGACGTGATGGCGACGCGCACCATCATTCAACGGAGCTTTGCGACGGGCGAGTTGTCGCCGGCCTTGTCGGCGCGGGCCGACCTGGCGAAGTATCAGACGGCGCTCCGGGCCTGCCGGAATTTCTGGGTCCAGCGTCACGGCGGGGTGGCGAACCGGCCGGGCACGAAGTTCATCGGGGCGGCCAAAGGGACGGCGACGAAGGTGCAGCTCCTCCGCTACGTGTCGGAGATCGCAGGCGAGAGCATCTTGATCGAAATGGGCCATCTCTATTTCCGGTTCTTCAAGAACGGCGCCGCGGTGAACGTGGCTGGGGTGCCGGCGTGGAACGGCGCGACGACCTACGTGATTGGGGATCTGGTGGTCTCGGCAGCGATCAATTACTACTGCATCGCGGCCCATGTGAACCAGATCCCGCCGAATGCGGCCTTCTGGTATCCCCTCGTGGGGACGCTCTACGAGATCCCGCATCCCTTCACGGCGCCGACCCTGGCGCGCTGGGAACAGTCCGGGGCGATCATCACGTTGACCGATCAGAACTTCACGCCGCACGAACTGACGTTTGTGAACCTGACGCGCTGGACGGTGATCCCGATCACGACAAAGCCGGCGATTGCGGCCCCGACTGGACTGACGGGCACCGGCAGCTCCGACACCTTGGGCCAGAAGTTCGACTACAAAGTGACGGCGGCCGACAAGGACAGCTACGAAGAGTCGGAAGCGTCGAACACGCACGCGGTCTACCGCGGGGGCGGCCCGACGAAGAATCTCCCCTTCTCGCTGGGCTGGAATCCGAGTGTCAACGCGGGCGAATATTACGTCTATCTCGACCCGTTCCGGAACGGGATCTATGGCTACATCGCGACGACGGTCTGGGACGGCATCACGCCGCCGCCGCTTGATTTCGTGTTCAATGACATCGGCTTTCCGCCCGACTTCTCCCAGACGCCGCCGGTGGTCGTGCGTCTCTTCAATGCGGCGAACAAGTTCCCGGCGATGTCCGCCTACTTCCAGCAACGGCGGTTCTTTGCCAACACGAAGGCGGAACCGGAAAGCGTGTGGGGCTCACGCCTCGGGTTCATCGGCAACTTTGGGATCAGCTCCCCGCTGCAGGACGATGACGCGATCAACTTCCGGCTGGCCGCCAAGCAACGGCAGCCCGTGCAACACCTCATTGGGCTGAAGACGCTGGTGCTCTTGACGGACACGGGCGAGTGGATTGTCCGCGGCTCCGATCAGGGACCGCTCATCCCGACCTCGGTGCAGGCGGATCAAGTGGCCTATTGGGGCGCCTCGAAGGTCGTGCCGGCCGTGGTCGGGCAGAGCATCATCTATGTGCAGACGCGCGGGCGCATTGTCCGGGACCTGCAGCTCGATCCCAGCTCAAGCGGGCTGAACGGCCGGGATCTGACGCTGCTCGCCGGGCATCTCTTCAAGGGCCTGACGATCAGCCGGCTTGACTTCGCGCAGAATCCGCACTCGATCGTCTGGGCGATCCGCTCGGACGGCGGGCTGCTCGGCTTGACCTATGTCCCGGATGATGATGTGTGGGGCTGGCATCGGCACGATAGCGGGGCGTCGGCGGTCTTCGAGGACGTGTGCGTCGTGCCGGAAACCGACGAAGATGCGGTCTATCTCCTGGTTACGCGCACCATCAACGCGGCGACCGTGCGCTATATCGAGCGGTTGGCGAATCGGGAGTTTCTCTTGCTCGTGAATGCGTTCTTCGTCGATGCCGGCCTGAGCTACAGCGGCGCGCCGATCTCGGTGATCACCGGGCTCGGGCATCTCGAGCAGCAGATCCTTGCGGTCCTGGGCGATGGGACGGTCGTGTTCAATGGCGATCCGAGTGCGCCGACCGCGAACAACTTCAAAGTGGTCGGCGGGTCCGTCACGTTGCCGGCGGCCTACAGCGTGATCCATGCGGGGATTCCGATTCGGCACGCCGAGATCGAAACGGTGAACCTCGACGCGCCTGGGACCAGCATCCGGGACAAGCGCAAGCGCGTGCAAGGCCTGACCATCCTCGTCGAGAAGTCGTCGCCGGTCTTTCAGGCTGGGCCGGACGCCGCGCACCTGCTCAGCTATCGGCCTGAGACGTGGCAGCCGGCGTCTGGCTTGGTGGATGATGCGCTGCAGCAGGAGATCACGGCGGGCTTCGACGACTACGGCCGCATCGTGATCCGGCAGACCGAACCGCTGCCGCTCACGATTTTGGGCGTGCTGCCGAATTTGGAAGTTGGCGGATGACACAGAAGTCTGGACGCGAGCACTGACTCGGAAGGGGTGTAGGTGATGCCACATGAGACGACGCTCGTCAGCATGAAGATGGACCGGAAGGCCGCCGAGAAGCGGAGCACCGGGGAAGTCCCCAGCGATCGCCCGGTCTACCCCTGGGGGCTCTCGGTGAACCTCGATCACGAGGCGCTCGACAAGCTCGGGATGTCGAAGCTCCCCACGGTGGGCAAGTCGCTGTATCTCACGGCGTTGGTCGATGTCACGTCCGTGTCGGAAAACGAATCACGCGAGGGCGGGAAGACGACGACGAATCGGAGCGTCTCGCTGCAGATTACGAACTTGGCGCTTGGACCTGTCGGCAGGAAAAGCGACGCCGACGCGCTCTATGGGGACGGCGACTAATGGCGGGCTTCACACTACTCGGCGTGTCGCTGTTGCTCGCAGGAGCCGGGACCGCGACGCAAGTCGTCGGCCAGGTGAAAGCGGGGCGGGCGGCTCGGCGTGCCGGCGAAGCGGGCCAAGCGGTCGCCGAGAGTCAAGCCGAACTGGCGGAGTTTAACGCCAGCGTCGCGGATCTGCAGGCCAAGGATGCGCGCGAGCTGGGCGCGGAAGAGGAGCGGCGCTACCGGCAGGGCGTCGATGTCCTGATCGGGGCGCAGCGGGCGGGGATTGCCGCGGGGAACGTCGATGTCGGCTATGGCTCCGCGGTCGATGTGCAGGCCGATGCGGCCTACATGGGCGAGCTGGACGCGCTCACCATCCGGACGAACGCGGCGCGCGAAGCCTGGGGCTACGAGGTGGAAGCGACCGACCTTCGGAAGCGTGCGGAGATTGCACGGCAGGAAGGCGTGTATCTCGAGCGCGAAGGGCGGGAGCGGCAGGGGCAGCATCGCCTGGCCGCCGCTGGGGCGATCATCGGCGGCGGCGCGTCGCTCCTCGAGGCGCGCTATGGGTTCAATCGCGGGCGCGGGCCGGCTCCGGCGCCGCGATCGCTGCATCGGGCGGGAGCGGGGGACTGATGCCGACTGTGCGCAGCTATGGCCCGTCGCGTGTCTCACGGGCGCCGATTCCCGGCGTGCGGAAGCAGGCGGCGCTCACGCCGACCGCGGCCGGCGTCGGGCTCGAGCGCGCCAAGGAACAGACCGGCCAAGTCATCAGTAGCATCGGGGCTGAGGTGGCCCAGCGCGGCGTGTCGATCTTCTCGCGCCTGGCCGCTGAGGAGCGCGCCCGCGAAGACGAGACGGCGCTACTCGAAGCGGAAGTCGCCCTGGGGAAATGGGAGAACGATCGCCTGCATCATCCGGACACCGGCGCGCTGCACGTCAAGGGCAAAGCGTCGATCCCGTTGCCGGAGGAAGTGGGCGCCGAGTTTGACGACGTGGCCGGGCAGCTCGCGACGACGCTCACGAGCGACAAACAACGGGCCGCCTTCGCCCGCTCGCGCGTGAACCATCTGCTGAACCTCGACGGCACGTTGAAGCGGCACGTCTCGCGCGAAATGATGGAGCATCGCGGTGATGTCATGCAGAGCACGATCGAGACCTCGGTCTCGACGGCCATCGCGAACGCGAATGATCTCCGGCGCGTGGGGGACGAGCTGACGACCATCACCGACGCGATCGACAAGATCGGTCCCAGCGTCGGGTTGGGGGATGAAGAGCGGGTGGTCGCGAAGCGGAAAGCCTACACCGCGGTGCATGCCGGCGTGATCGATCAACTCGTAGCAGACGGGCAATACAAAAAGGCCAAGGCGTATTTTGCGGGCGCGCGGGATCAGATCGAGGGCTCCGCGCTCACGAAGATCGAGGCGTCACTCGAAGAGGGCACGCTGCGCGGCGAATCGCAGCAGGCCGCCGACACGATCATTCGGGCCGGCGGGACGCTCACGCAGCAGCGCGACAAGGCGAAGGCCATCACGGACCCGGAGGTGCGGCAAGCGACCCTGCAACTGATCGAGCACGAAGATGCGGTGAACGATCAGATCCGGCGCGAGGGCCAGGAGAACGCCTCGACGGCCGCATTCAACATCCTCGACAAAACGAAGTCGCTGCGGGCGATTCCGCCGGGGATGTGGGCGAACTTCAGCGGGGCCACGAAGTCGGCGCTCAAGAACTACAACGATGATCAACTGCGAGGGAAGCCGCGGACGACGGACACCGGCAACTGGTATCGGCTGATGACCATGGCCGGCAAAGATCCGCAGAAGTTTGTCAACGAAAATCTGATGAACTACAAGGATCAGCTCACGGATGCGGACTTCCAGGACTTCGCCTCCCTGCAACGCTCGATCCGCAAGGGTGAGGCGACGCCGCGGATCGACGGCTTTCTCACGAACACCCAGCTCGTCGATAGCACGCTGCGCGAGGCGGGCATCGACACGAATGCGGCCGTGGGCACGCCCGAGGCGAACGCCAAGGCGCACCTGCAGCGCGCGATCGATCGGGCCGTTGACGTGGAGATCGCGGATGGCAAGCGGCTCAGCAACACCGAGATTCAGCAGCGGCTCGATGCCCTGATGAAGCAGGAGCCGACGATCGAAGGATCGATCTGGGGGTTCCTGCCAGGCATCCCGTGGTATACGGTCAAAGGCAAGCGCCTCATTGACACGAAGGCCGGCGACATTCCGGCGTCGACGCGCAAGCTCATTGAGCGATCGCTGCGCGGGCAGGGGCAGCCGGTGAACGATCGCACGGTGCTCGACGCCTACATCTTCGGAAAGTCGCAGCGTGCCCCCTAAGAACCCCTTCGAGCAGACGGTTGCGACGCTCGAGCCGGACCCGCCGGAGCCGCCGTCCCCGCCGTCCGTCAATCCGTGGGATGCCACGGTCCAGGCGATGTCCCGCGCGGGCGAGCAGCGGCTCCGGAAGAGTTTCACGGACTCCGCCGACTCGACGCCGGATCGCACCGCCGAAGCGAACCGCCTCGGGCAGCAGTTTGGTGTGCCGACCGCGGTGGTCGAGCGCAACTTCGACGACTATCAGAAACGGGGCGAGGCGGAACGGCCCTATCAAGCGATCCAGAAAGAATCGC
>Ga0184637_10001334_pt1 | contig 16795 bp, 14 predicted proteins | sample PLM3_127_b2_FD_133143 | JGI IMG/M metagenome (GOLD analysis project Ga0184637, IMG submission 133143) | Groundwater sediment microbial communities from an aquifer in East River, Colorado, USA - PLM3_127_b2 | ecosystem: Environmental > Terrestrial > Soil > Riparian zone | place: USA: East River...
CGCCGCTTCGAGCACAGCACGTCCCGTGGGCGGTGGTGCGAGGGGCTTCTTTCGAGCCCCGTGCTCATTTTTTGGGCGTTTGGAACCCATACCCGGACCTAAGAAACACAAAATTGTGTAAGAATTTAATTCTACCCGAAGGAAGGGCGGAGATGTCAAGCGGTGGACCTGCCGGGTGAAAACATAGGACTTCACCTTCGTCGAGTAAGCGTGTCGTGACAAAAAGGGCGTTTTGAGGCAGCGCACAATCCGTCGGAATACTTGGAAGATTTATTCGAAGTCGTGGTCAAGCCCGCGGTCTCGCGACTGCGATCCGGGGAGAGCGCTTCCTATGATTTTCGGGACGGCTCGGGATAGGCCGCGTACGTGAAGAGGATGTCCACGATCGACTGCTCCGATTTCACGATGCCGGCCACGCGGTCGTTTCCCTCGATGACGATGTACTCGTCGTCCGCATGAGCGCGGCCGCCGTGGCCGAGCCCGCCGCCACCGGCGGGAAGCCCGAGCTTTCTCGTGTACTCGTACTGCGGGCTCGAGCCCGCGCTTCGCGGCCAGATCGAAGGCTCGATGCCGGCGTTTTTATACATCCCGAGAACCGCCTGGACGATGGGCTCGGTGACGCTGGTCTGCGACCATTCCATGCCGCCCCCAATCAAGGTCAGCTTCAGATCGGAGAAGCCCTTGCGGTTCAGGTGGTCGAGCACGAGCTCCCTTTGCCGGGCAATCTCCTGGTTGGGCACGAGCCGGCAGTCGATCTTGACCGCTGCCTTTTCCGGAAGAATGGTCGCCGAGCCGGGGCCGGTGTAGCCGCCCCAGATTCCGTCGATGTTCATCGTGGTGTCGAAGGTCAGCCGGCGCGCGGCCTCCTCCGGACTCCAGTCCTTCGTGAAGACTTTGACATTCTCCTTCTCCGAGCTGAAGAGGCGCTCGGGAAACTTGCGGATGAGAGCCTCCATGAGCATCAACTCTTCCTCACTGGGCGGGCGGATGTCGTCGTAGAAACCCTCGACCAGAATTCGGTTTTCGGAGGGGTCGTACATGCTTCGGAGAGCGTCCAAAAGCCGCCAGACGGGGCTGTCCAGAACCGCTTTGCGACTGCTGTGGATGGGCATTTTCTGAGGGCCCCGACCCCAGCGCTCGCCGGAAGCTTCGAGCTCGAATTCGAGAATGCCCTTCGTTCCGAGGTTCATGCTGACCGAGCCGTCTCGTTGCTGCGAGGGGCCGGCGTCGAGGAGACAGTTGGCTTTCCTCAGACGTTCTCGATAAGGGTCGAGCACCTGATGGAAGTTCGGCGAGCCCTGCTCTTCCTCACCATCGCAGGTGAAGAGGACGTTGACCGGAAGCTTGCCCTCGACCTCGACGATCGCCTGGCAGGCATTGAGGAAGAAGCGATTGGGACCCTTCGAGTTGACGGCGCCGCGCGCGATGATTACATCCTCGAAATCGCCCATGGGTCCGCGCTCGGCGGCGAGCGGATCCCGGGACCATCGTTCCTTCTCGAAAGGCTGGGTGTCGTACATCATGTAGACGACGATCGTCTTCGGAGCGCCCGCGTCGTAGTAGGCAAAGACGCCGGGGAAGCCGTCCGTCTCCACCCGCTCGGCTTGCCTGCAGCCCAGCTCGCGGAAGGACGAAACCATGCGATCGGCCATTTCCTGGATGCCCATGTTCCAGGAGCTGACGGAAGGCTGTCGCAGGTCGGCCTGCACGCGGGCGATGTGCTGCTCTTTCTGATCTTCGATGATCTTGTGGATCTTTTGAACGACGGAAGATCCCGTGACGTCCTGAGCGAGCGAAGGAATCGCCCTGGATAGCACCGCACCCACTCCAGCACCGGAAAGGGCGAGAAACTCTTTGCGCGTCAGCTTCATGGGGCGCCTCCTTTCAGCGACCACTCTTCCCCTGGTACTCCTCTTCCGTCACCTTTTCCATCCACCGTGTCGCCTCCGAAGCCGACGGCCACCTGCGCCAGCGGCTCGTGGGGCGTCGCGCCGTGCCAGTGCGCGACACTCGCGCGGGTGTAGTCGCTCTCTCCCCCAAGAGTGCTCTTTTCATAACCTGCTCGTCACTTCATCGGCGAATAGTCGGTGGCATCCATGTAGACGGAGTCGACCTTCGCCACGAGCTTTCCATTGACCTCGGACTCCGTTTGCACCTTCACCCACTCCGGGTCCTTGCGGAAGCCGTCCCAGTTTGCCTTGGCCGCCTCGCGGCTGTCATGCGAGATGACGTAGATGAGCGTGTTTTGGGACAGCGGAGCGTCCTCAGGACTCCAGTACCCGACGTTCGTCATCCCGTGTTTCTCGAAGAGCCGAAGGGTGTGGTTCCGGAAGCGTGCGTGCAGGTCGAGAAGCTTCCCTTCGTTCGCCGTGTACGTCCGGATCTCGAATACCCGCTTCTGAGACTGCGCTCTGACGACCGAGCCGACCTGCACCGCCGTTACCAGTGCGAAGGCGGCAACGAACACCGCGACCGACACAACCATGAGACGTTTGTGGTTTCTGATCATGTTCCCCTCTTCCCTGTGAGGCCTGTGAGAAAAGCCCTGTCTGGAGGGCCATATGGCCGGGCATTATAGCCGTTCTCATGGCCATGACAGCTGGGTTGTCTGTTAGAATCCGATGGGCTTTAACGACAATGACGAATCGGACGAGACGGTCCTTCTTGATGGCAGGGGCGAGCGCGTTTTTCGCGCGAATGGGGGCCGCAGCGCAGACTCGAGCGGGCGCGGATCGGCTGATGTCCCTGCCGCCAAACCTCCCCGTTCCCGTCGACGATGGGGCCTGCGACCACCTCCCCGGTCTCGCCGTGCCTTCGGTGAAGCTCCGCTCTACGAAAGACCGCTGGGTGGATCTGTCCCAGGAGCCTGGCTCGCGGATTCTCGTGTACGCCTATCCACGAACCGGAAGACCCGATGCGCCGGTCCCCGAAGGATGGGACGCGATTCCCGGAGCTCGCGGCTGCACGCCGGAGACGTGCGGGTTCCGCGACCATCACCAGGAGCTTCGGAAGCTTGGCGCCGAAGTATTCGGTCTGAGCACGCAGGATACCGAGTATCAGAAAGAGATGGTGGCGCGGCTCGAAGTGCCCTTCGAAGTGCTGAGCGACAGAAACCGCGAGCTCACTCGGGCGCTGCGGCTTCCGACCTTCGAGTTCGAAGGCGCGACTTTGATCAAGCGCCTGACTCTCGTGATTTCCCAGAAGCGCATCGAGAAGGTCTTCTACCCGGTCTTCCCTCCCGACCAGCACGCGATGGAAGTCATCCTCTGGCTGGGCAACATGTAGGCACGGGCCTCCTCCTAGTCTGGTAGAATCCGCTTCCGAGGAGGGTGGCGACGCTGAGGCACGTTCTATTCACCGGGTCGGCCCTCCTGACTGCGTCCCTCGCGACGGGCAAGCCGTCGTTCGAGCGCGACATCCTGCCCCTCTTCGAGGCGTCGTGCACCTCGTGCCACGGCCCCGAGCTTCAAGAGAGCCGCCTCCGCCTCGACTCCGTGGCGGCCGTCGTGCGGGGAGGCATCTCGGGAGCCGCGGTCATCCCGAAAGATGCCGAGAACAGCCCGCTCTTGAGACGTCTTCTCGCTCTCGACGAGCCCTCGATGCCCTTCGGCGCCGACCCGCTTCCCGCGGAAGCGATCGCTCTCGTGCGCGAGTGGATCGAGACCTTGGATTTCGCGGTGTCGCCTCCGGCGACGAAGCACTGGGCCTACGTGAGGCCCCGGCGGCCCGTTCCTCTGGAAGTGAGAAACCCGGCGTGGGTCCGAAACCCCGTCGACCGGTTCGTCCTCGCCCGGCTCGAGGCGGAAGGGCTATCCCCTTCCGCGGATGCCGCGAAGGAGACCTGGATCCGGCGCCTGAGTCTCGATCTCATCGGACTTCCACCGGCGCTCGAGGAAGTCGACGACTTTCTTTCCGACAAAAGCGCGGACGCTTACGAGACGGTCGTCGACCGATTGCTCGCTTCCCCCCACTACGGGGAGAGGTGGGCGCGACCGTGGCTGGATCTCGCCCGGTACGCGGACACGAATGGGTACGAGAAAGACAACGCGCGCACGATGTGGAAGTACCGCGACTGGGTGATCGATGCCCTCAACCGGGATCTTTCGTTCCGGGATTTCACCATCGAGCAGATCGCAGGCGATATGCTTCCGGGAGCGACTGCCGGGCAGAGAATCGCGACCGGATTCCATCGGAACACGCTCCTCAATCAGGAAGGCGGAGTCGACGACGAAGAGGCGCGGTTCGAAACGCTCCTCGATCGGGTGAACACCACCTCGACGGTGTGGCTGGGAACGACGCTCGCCTGCGCCCAGTGCCACAACCACAAGTTCGACCCGTTCACGCAGAAGGAGTACTACCAGTTCCTCGCGTTTTTCGACCATGCCGAGTACGAGATTTTGAAGCTCGGTCAGGGGGAGTCCTGGGTGGTGGAGCCCGAGCTTCTCCTCCCGACTCCCGAACAAGAAAAGACGAGCCGAGAGATCCAGGCCGAGAAGGCCGAGCTCCAATCCCGCATCGAGACTTCGACCCCCGAGCTCGAAGAGGACCAGCTCCGATGGGAAGAGGCGATGCGCGGCGCCGCGGCGGATTGGACTCCTCTTTCCCCGCGAGAGATCGAGTCTCTCGGTGGGGCTGCACTCACGCTCCTCGACGACCGATCGATTCTTGCCGGAGGGAGCAACCCGGAAGCCGACACCTACGTCGCTCGCGCCTCGTGCCCGGTCCCCGAGGGCAACGAAATCAGGGAGATCAGGGCCGTTCGCCTGGAAGTCCTCGAGCATCCCACTCTCCCCGGCGGCGGGCCGGGCCGCGACTCCGAGGGGAATTTCTTCTTGAGCGCTTTCGAAGTCGAAGCGGGCTCCGAGCGCCTTCGTTTCGCGGAGGCCATCGCCGATGACTGGCAGGAGGGCTACGAAATCAAGAGAGTGCTGAGCGAGGCCGGTGACGACGGTGGGTGGGCGATCGATCGAACCCCTTCGAAAGTTCCCCTCGTCCGGCAGGCTGTCTTCGTGCCTGAGGGGCCCGTTCGCTGCGAGGGCGCCACACTCACCTTCCGATTGAAGCACGAGATGCGCCGGGCGGCGCGCAACATCGGCCGTTTCCGGATCTCGGTGACCGGAAGCGATGATCCCGCGAGAATCGCCCGGCTTCCAGCAAGGCTTCGCCCGGTGCTCGACGTCCCGCCGTCCGATCGCAGCGAGGAGGAGAAGGCGGCCCTCGCGCGCGTCCATCGCTCGCTCACGCCGCTACTCGAGCCCGTCCGCGCGCGGATTGCGGAGCTCGAGGAAGAGCTCGTCGCTCTTGGAATCGTGAACGCGCTCGTCATGCGCGAGCGTCAGGACTACGAGCGTCCCTCGACGCCTCTCCGGGTGCGCGGGAGCTTCATGAGCCCGGGCGAGCGCGTCTACGCGGAAGTCCCCGCCGCTCTCCACCCGCTCGCGCCCGATCAGATGCCCAATCGCCTGGGGCTCGCTCGCTGGCTCGTGGACGAGGAGAACCCTCTCGTGGCGCGGGTGACGGTGAACCGGCTCTGGGAGGAGCTCTTCGGCCGCGGGCTCGTCGAGACGAGCGAGGATTTCGGGGTCCAGGGCTCTCCCCCGTCGCACCCCGAGCTTCTCGACTGGCTTGCGACCGAATTCATGCAGCAAGGCTGGAGCATCAAGTCCGTGCTCCGCACCCTCGTCAATTCCGCGACGTATCGACAGTCGTCGTCGGTGACGCCGGAGCTCTGGGAGCGGGATTCCTACAACCGGCTCCTGGCGCGCGGACCCCGCTTTCGCGCCGACTCCGAGATGGTGCGCGACATTCACCTCGCGGCGAGCGGGCTTCTCAATCGCAAAATCGGAGGGCCCAGTGTCTTCCCCTATCAGCTCGAGGGCATCTGGAACCGCCCCTACAGCGAGGAGCGCTGGCTTCTGAGCGACTCCAAGGACCGCTATCGAAGGGGCATCTACACGTACGTGAGGCGAACGTCTCCTTACCCGAGCCTCGTCGCCTTCGATGCGCCGAGCCGTGAGGTCTGCACCGCGAGGCGGGTTCGCACCAATACTCCCCTGCAGGCGCTCACCACGTTGAACGATCCGGCTTTCTTCGAGGCGGCGCAGCACCTGGCGAAGCGAATGGCGACCGAAGCGGGCCCTTTGGCCTCGGACCGCGTCGTCCACGGCTTTCGCCTCTGTCTTTCGAGAAAACCCAACTCCGACGAAATGCGCGAGGTGCTCGCCTACCACTCGGACGAGCGCGAGCGGTTCGCGGAGGATCTCGAAGCGGCGCTCGCCGTGGTCGAGGAGCAGTGGGAGCCGGGCCCCGATATCGCCGATCTCGCCGGTCTCGCCGATCTCGCCGCCTGGACCATGGTAGCGAACGTGCTCCTGAACCTGGACGAGACGGTGACCAAGGAGTGAGTGCATTGAGGGCATCGAGTACGGCGGATCGGGTTCGATGGATGACGCGCCGCCACTTCTTCCGACAGGCGGGCTTCGGCATCGGCGGTGCTTCGCTTTTCCGTCTTCTCCAGGCAGAGACCCGGGCACCGAGGGAGAACGCGACTCATTTCCCCGCGAAGGCGAAGAGCATCATCTACCTCTTCATGGCGGGCGCTCCCTCGCATCTCGATCTCTTCGATCCCAAGCCGAAGCTCCAGGAGCTCGACGGGCAGGACTGCCCCGACTCACTCCTGAAAGGCGAGCGATTCGCCTTCATCGAGGGCGTTCCCAAAGTGCTGGGCTCCCCGTACTCCTTCGGGCGATACGGAGATTCCGGCACCGAGCTCTCGGAGCTCCTGCCGCGCCTCTCCGGCGTCGTGGAAGAGATCGCCGTCGTCCGGTCGCTCCATACCGCGCATTTCAATCACGCGCCGGCGCAGATCTTCATGAACACCGGGCACCAGATCGTCGGCCGTCCGAGCGTGGGCTCCTGGCTGACCTACGGCCTCGGAAGCGAAGCGAGCGACCTCCCCGGATTCGTGGTGTTGCTGTCGGGAGAGAACGACCCCGATGGGGGCAAGTCCTGCTGGGGAAGCGGATTTCTTCCCACCGTGCACCAGGGAGTTCAGTTTCGCTCGGAGGGCGACCCGGTCCTGTTTCTCCGAGACCCCGATGGGGTGTCGCCGCGGGCGCGCAGAGACTCTCTCGACCTCATGCGCACGCTCAACCACAAGCATCTCGAAGCGGTGGGAGAGCCGGAGATCGAAACGCGAATCGCCTCCTACGAGATGGCCTATCGCATGCAAACGAGCGTCCCCGAGCTCATGGACATCTCGCGGGAGCCCGCATCGATTCACGAGCTCTATGGAACCGAGCCGGGACGAGCGTCCTTCGCCAACAACTGCCTGCTGGCTCGGCGCCTCGTAGAAAGAGGCGTGCGCTTCGTCCAGCTCTACCACTGGGGCTGGGATACCCACGGCACCTCGAGCCAGGACGACATCGCGACCGCGCTTCCCGCCCGGTGCGAGGAGACGGACCGGGCGTCCGCGGCCCTCGTCCGCGACCTTCGAGAGCGGGGCTTGCTCGACGAGACGCTCGTGGTCTGGGGCGGAGAGTTCGGGCGCACTCCGATGAATGAGGGCCGCAACCGCTCGAAGTTCATCGGCCGCGACCACCACCCGCGGGCGTTCAGCGTGTGGCTCGCGGGAGGCGGCATAAAGGGTGGAATCACCGTGGGAGCGACCGACGAGCTCGGCTACAACATCGTCGAAGATCCCATCGACGTCCACGACCTTCACGCGACGGCGCTTCACCTCCTCGGCCTCGATCACCAGAAGCTCACCTACCGCTTCCAGGGACGCGACTTCCGGCTGACGGACGTTTCGGGGCGCGTGGTCACGAAGCTATTGACATGAAAGGAGACCCGATGCGGTACTCGGTCCTGGCCCTCGCCGTGCTTCTCACGAGCGCGCCGTTCGGCCGCGCTCAGAACCTTCACGTCAACGACGGAAGCGAGGATCCCCCGAAGCTCTGGATCGCCATCAACGTCTGGGGTCTGGAGAAGCTCCCCGCTGGTGCGCCCGAGTGGTCGCTCGAGGAAAAGCTCATGCGGCTCGCGAAGGCGGGAGGGTTCGATGCGGTCGATCGGTACACCGCCGCCGATCCCAAGTCGGAGCCGGCGGTCGCGGAGATCGTTGGACTGGCAAAGAAGTACGGCTTCCGCGTCGGGATGGCGACGTCGATCGATCGGCTGGACCAGCTCGACGTCGCGATCTCCCTCGCGAGGAAAGCGGGGACGCCCTACGTCGACGTCATGACCGGCCCGTACACCGTGCCCGAGGCGGAGGCCGTGCGGCTGATTCGCGCGATCTCGGACCGCTTCAAAGCCGAGAAGATCGCGCTGGCGCTTCAAACCCACCGCGGTCTCGTCACCCAGGATCTCCTGCGTACCGTCGAGTACACCAGGGCCGTCCCCGACCTTCGATTCGACCTCGACCTGTCGCACTACTTCGTCGCCGGAGAGATTGGAGACGACTTGACCGCCCAAGCACTCCCCGCTTTCGAAACGGTCATGGCGAGAGCGGTGATGCTCGATGGGCGCGTCTCGAACGGCGAACAGGTCCAGATCGACATCGGTTCCACCGGCGACAACCCGCACGCCCGGCGCTTCGCCGCCCTCTGGAAGAAGGTGATGGTCGCGTGGCTCGAACGGGCGAAGCCCGGCGACATCCTTCCCTTCCGCGTCGAGCTCGGACCGCCGAGCTACGCCATCCTGGACCTGGAGGGACGCGAGATCTCGGATCGATGGGCGCAGACCCTCGTGCTCCGCACTCTTGCGGAGCGGCTATTCAACGAGGCGGTGAAGGAGACCGGAGTGGGCCAGCTTCACGGTGGCGCGACACCCTAAGGACTGCTACTGCCTTCGCTGCCTTCGGCCCCTAAGCTGCCTGAGGTGGGTGACGCGAGCGAGAAGGGTCAGGCCTGCTCCGAGAATAAGAATCGTGGCAGGCTCCGGCGCGCCGACGGGCTCGTGCTCCACGAGGAGTGCAAGCAGGCCGAATCCGCCGTTGGTCGCCGTGTCGAACTCGTCGTTCCACTGGCCGTTGGAGTAGCGCCCGAAAGTACCCACCGTTCCCGTCGGGTTGTTTGGCTCTCCCGCAAACCAATTCGTGTAAGTCGTCGCCTCTCCCGTCACCCAGTCGAAAGAGTTGGCGCCGTTCTCGTTGAAGAGCCCCATCCAGGCGCGATCGGTGCCGAAAGGGGGCATCCAGGCTAAGGGTAGTCCCATCACGGTCACGGCGAGAAAATTGTTCTCCGCCTGGCTCGTGATCGTCACCAGGTGCCAGTCGTCCAGGAGTGTGGCATTGTGGACGGTAGAGTATGACTGCGCGGCGGAATTCGCATTCGGCCAAGTCAGCTCGCGATCCAGCCACGCGTAGAAATGCCCGTCGAGCTCGAAGATGAGCCCGTTGGTAGGCACCGCGAAAGCTGTCGAGCTCACGCCAAGCATCAGGATTACGGCCAGGAGCCCTCGTCGTATACGTATCATTAATCAATCCTCCTCGGTACGCCGCCCGGAGGGTGCAGACGACGTGCCATGGGTGTACTCCCTTCGCCGTCAATAACTTCTGGGAGATGAGCGGACGTAACATCCTGAATCGCTGTCAAGCATTCCGACAGAGCGCGTGACCCTGTGGATCTCCCGAATGGAGCCGATCCTCAGCACCCTCAAGTCGTTGCCGCATCGGTGCACGTGTCAGGCTCCTCACTGTAAGAATTTTCGACATTGGCCTTTCAGGATTCGCGCCGGACGAGCGCCGAGAGCCGCTTGGGAGCGATGAGGCGGAAGCTTTCGGCGACGAGCTCCTCGACTTCATTCCAGTCGATCTTGCCCGCGTCCAGGCGCATCGCGATCCAACCCTTGTTCGCCATATAGGCGGGGAGATAGAACCGGGAGGGGTCGAGAGCCGCCACCTCCCGATTCTCGCCGAGCGCCATCTTGCAGCTCACGGAGACGATGCCGTCTCCATGATGATCGTCGAGATACCATGCGAAGGTCTTGCCGCGGTAGTGGAATCGCGCATGGGGCCCGGCGAGCTCCCGCGCCGCTTCCGGAAGGGCCAGGGAGATCTTCGTGAGCCGAACGAGACGCCGGTCCTCGCTCACGTTTCGAGCAGGATCGCGACCGGGTCGTCGAGACGGACGTTGACCTTCGAGCCTACGGACAGCCGGACTTCCTGGCCCTTCGTCCCGAGCACCACTCCGGTTCCGCCGGCGCCCCCGACCGTCGCTCCGATCGCGGCCCCCTTCTTGCCTCCAATGATTCCGCCCACGATGGCGCCGACGCCGGCGGCGCCGCCGATGACCGCGGCATCCTTCTTCTGTTCGCTCTCGGCCTCCTCCGCGACGTAGCTGGTGCGAATCTTCTTTCGACCTCCTGGAGTGTCCAGGCGCTCGAACGTGAAGCCGAGGACCGCTCGTCCCTTGACCCGGCCGGATGCCTTGACCTCCGTGACGCGGCCCTCGACCAGGGCGCCCGAGTCGAGCACGAGCTCGCCGCCGACGTAAAGCGGCGAGAGGGTCCGTGCCTGGATCTCGTCCCCGGGCTGATTCACGCCCGAGTCGAGCGCCGTCAGGAGCTCGAGCTCGAGCACCGTTCCCGCCGGGACTTCAACCTCGACGATTTGAGGAGGCGGAGGCTCCGGCTTCGGCGCTCGAGGCGCTTCGACGGGCAGCGACGGAGTCGCCACGGGTGCGGGCTCGGCTCGTTCGACGGGTCTCCCCGGCTGGACCGCAGGAGCAGGAGGCGCGCCTACCGGTTCCGCCGCGACTGGTGCCACGGGCTCCACGGGCTCCGCAGGGGCCGCGGGCGCCAACTCGGGAACGGGCGGTTTCTCGGAGCAAGCGAACAGAGCAATGAGGGTGAGCCACAGGATGCGCTTCATGGGTTTTTTTCTCCTGAACCACCCCATAGTCCGCCAAGACTACGGTCGCACCTGTGATCTAGATCGCAACTCGACCTCCCCGGTGGCGGGGACGTCGAGTGATACGATGGCGCGGTGTTTCTCGAGCTCGAAGCGGTGAAGAAAGCGGGAACGACCGAGTAAGCCGCTTCTTGATTCAGTAGGGGGTGGATCTTAGAATCCACCCCCTATGATCCAAAAGCCGTTTCTTCTCTCGTTCCTCGCGGGTTGCCTCGTCGTTCAAGCCGCGGCGCCTCTCCTCGCTCAGGAGAGCCCCGTGTATCTCGTGTACTACTGGCGCGCCCGCCCAGGCAAGGCTGCAGCCTACTCCGAGTACATCCGAAAAGTTGCGGAGCCTGTCGACGAGGAAGCGAGGAAGGCCGGGGTCTTCGAGGAGGTCGAGACCTACACCCAGCAGATCGTGACCGGGGCCCCGGGCTCCGACTGGACCCACGTCCGGATCTTCAAGCTCAAGAGCTTCGCGAGCTGGGACCAGTTCTCCGCAGGTCTCGACGAAGCCGGGAAGCGCGCCTTCCCCGACGAAGAGGAAAGGAAACGGCTCCAGGCCCCGGCCGCGGAGCTACGGGATCTCGTGCGCCAGGAGATCTGGCGCGCTTTCTGACCGCCGGGCGAAGGCTCGTTCCAGCACCTGGGCGAGACGATAGCCGGCGAGAGCGGCCTGCCGTCCGGCGATAGCGGACACGTCGTCCTGATAGCGCTTCGGCAGTGGAGCGTTTCGCTCCAGAAACTCCGGGTAGGCGGATCTCATCGCGATCGTGGTGCTTTCCCTGGGCCAGCCTTCCGGAGAGTCAATGGCGATCGCAAGCGCCAGGGATTGTTTCGCGTGAAGCGTCTTGATCTCCACCGCAACTCGCGACACCCAGCGGAAGTAGCTTTCGGCATGGGACTGGCGGCGGGACCGTCTCAAAACCGAATCCCAGAAGGCATGCAAGTTCGGCGACTCGAGGTCGTCGAGGACGAAATCGTTCCCTCCGCGATCGCCCTTCGGCTCGAGCGCAGTCACTCGTCCGCTGGAGTGAAGCGGCTGATGCGCGTCTCCGGTGAGATGAAGCACCCAGGCAAGCGCTACGGCGCGCTCGGGCGCCGGAAGCCCGGGATTGGCTGCATTCGCGATCGATTCGGCAAGCCGGAGCGAAAGCTCTCCCAGGGTCCCCCGCTCCGGAAGCGCCCGGGGGCCCGAGGGTCCGGGAGTCCAGAAGTGATTCACGTAGTGCCACTCGGGATGGTCGTAGCGCTCTTTGCGCTTCGACCAGATCTCGTCGCGCACCAGGTCCGCCCAGCCTTGCGCCTTGACGAAGAGCTCGCGGCACTTCGCCTCGAGAGGCCGCGGCCCCGGAGGCATCAATCCCGGGAGGTCAGAGTCGACGGGAGCTTTCTGAAGAAGCTCGCAGGCGGCGAGCCGGGTCGAGGAAGAGAGCTCCTCCCAGGCGACGGCCCCGACGACGTGATGTCCGAAGAGATCCCAGGCGCGGGCCGGAACGGATTGCGCGGCCAGCAGGGCGGCCGCGAGCGCCGGAAGGCGCAATTTTCTTAATGGGGCTACTCGGTGCACCGCACGCTCGCCGGCGGGGTGTTGCCGCAGAGGATGCTGTCCTCGCGACCGAAGGCGATGCGGGCGCAAGCGTTGTCCCGCGCCGTGACCGTCGCCTCGTCGCCGCTTGGCGCCCGCGCCGGGCGGCAGGCTTTCTGTCCCTTGAACTCCATGCAGACCTCGCAGCTCACCTTTCCGAGCTGCATCGGGGAGACCAGGATGTAGCCGACGACGGCCGCGAGAGCGACGACGAGCCCGATCTTCACTCGCTTCGGCACGCTCAACCTCGGAGGAACGGGCGCGTCAGACAGGTGGGCCCGCCCGAGCCGTTCGCGCTGATCTCGGAGCCTTCGAACGTGAGCAATTCGAACCCTTGGGCGGCGAGCCGGGCGTTCGTCTTCTCGTTCTCCTCGATCGCGAGAAGCTTCCGGTTTCCGAGAGCGAGCACGTTGCAGGCCATGCCGTCCCGTTCCGAGGACTCGATGGGAATGAGGTGGAGGCCGCGCTTCTCGAGGTCGCGCACCGTCTCGACCGCGAGCCAGGGAAGATCGACGAGGATCTCCCTCTCGTCGAGGACGCTCATGAGCGACATGAGATGGAGACAGGCAGCGGGTCCGGGCCCATGAGGAAGCGGCGCCTTTCGCACCTCGACGCCCATCGCGGATACGAGCTTTCGAAGTTGCTCGATGCCCTCGGCGTTGGTACGGTACCCTTCGCCGATCAGAATCGTGCCGGAGTCGAGCCAGACGATATCGCCTCCTTCAGTGAGCCCCGGCGGCTCGATGCGGCCGAGGATTGGGACTCCTTGCGACTCGAAGAAGAGCTCCTGGCGCGACGGCTCGCCGCGGCGCGCGGCCTTCCCCGGATGCATCAGGATCATGCCGCCGTCGGTGGGAAAAGAAGCGTCGTGAGCGTAGACGGCGTCGAGGCCTAGCGACTCGTCCGCGTCGAGGAGACACACCTCGGCTCCGGCGGACTCGAGGACCTCGACGAGACGCGCGTGCTGGTTTCCTGCAAGCTCGCCTTTGGGCTGGTGGAAATAACCGAGCTCCCGCCACGGACGATCCGGCCGTCCCCAGCCCGCGGCTTCCGGGGAACAAACGAGGACTCGCTTCAAGGGCGCTGCCATGGAATGCCCGCCGTAGGATTTCACGAGGGAGATCCTAGCACGGCGGTCACTTCCCTATCAGCCACTGTCGTCGCCTTTCATTCATCGCTCCAGCTCTCGGCGGAATGCCACGCTTCAGTTCCTTCCGAGTCCTGGGGATCCTCCCGCAGCTTCTTGATCCACTCGCTCTCGAACCATATAGCATTCAGCCTGAGGTGACGACCGACCGCTCTTTGGGGTAGAGTCTCGACCTTACGTCAGCCACGTGAGGGAGGGCTCGAGCCATGAAGAAGATCCTGCTGCCAGTCACCGCCATCACGATCCTGTCGGCCGCCTGCGCTCCGCCGCCGCCGCCCGAGCCCGATGGAAGCAAGGCTTTCGTCGGCGTCCGGCTCTTCGACGGGACGGGCACGTCTCCGATCGAAAACGCCGTCATCGTCGTCCGGGACGGACGCATCGAGGCCGCCGGGCCCGCGGACGCGGTCGACATCTCGCCCGGCGCCCAGCGCATCGATCTCGCGGGGAAGTTCGTCGTCCCCGGCCTCGTCAACGCGCACGCCCACGTGAGCGACGTGCAGGGGCTCGAAGGGGGCCACTACGACGAAGCGAACCTTCTGCGTCAGCTCCGCCTCTACGCGCGGTACGGCGTCACCACCGTGAGCTCGCTCGGCGGCGACGGCCCCGAGGCGACTCGACTCCGCGACGCGGAGGACGCGAGCCTCGATCGGGCCCGGATCTTCGTCGCCGGGAGCGTCGTGACCGGGGCCACCGTGGAGGAAGCCAAGGCGCAGGTAGACGCGAATGAAGCGATGGGCGCCGATTTCATCAAGATCCGCGTGGACGACAACCTCGGGACCGTGGAGAAGATGAAGTCCGATATTTACGAAGCGGTGATCGCACGCGCGCACGAAAAAGGGCTGAAGGTCGCCTCGCACCTCTTCTACCTCGAGGATGCCAAAGGCCTGCTGAAGGCGGGAACCGACTTCGTCGCCCACAGCGTTCGAGACCAGGAGCTCGACGACGAAGCCATCGTGCTCATGAAGGATCGGAACGTCTGCTACTGCCCGACCCTGACGCGGGAAGTCTCGGCGTTCGTCTACGAGGACGTTCCCGAGTTCTTCGCGGATCCGTTCTTCATGAAGGACGCGGACCCCGCCGTGCTCGCGACGCTCCAGGAGCCCGAACGCATGCAAAAAATGAAGGAGAGCTCGCCGGCTCAGGCGTACAAGAAAGCGCTCGCGCAGGCGAACGTGAACCTGAAGAAAGCCGCCGACTCCGGCGTCACCATTGCCTTCGGAACCGACACCGGCCCCGCGGCTCGGTTTCAGGGATACTTCGAGCACATGGAGCTCTCGATGATGGCGGAGGCAGGGCTCACTCCCGAACAGATCCTTCGCTCCGCGACGGGAGATGCCGCCCGCTGCCTCGGCCTCTCGGAGGTCGGGACGATCGAAAGCGGAAAGTGGGCCGACTTCATCGTCCTCAACGAAGACCCGCTCACCGGCATCGCGAAGATGCGGAGCATCGACTCCGTCTGGATCTCGGGAAACCGCGTCCCTCAGGGCGCGAGCGAGTAGCCGGCGTCCCCCTTGCGCGCGCGGCCTTCCTCTTCCAGCTTGATGAGGCCGGAGAGGAGGGACCGCTCCGCGAGGTGGTAGACCTTCGGATCGACGTCGGCATAGATCCGCCGGAGAAGCTCTCCCACAGGCTGGGGCTCTCGCGTGAGCGCGTCCAGGATCTGCTGCTCCCGGTCCCTCCGGTGGTCCAGGGTCTTCTGGATGACCGCGCGTCCGTCGCCCGACGGCGGGCCATGACCGGGATAGAGCGCTCCCCGCGTCACGGCTTCGAGAAAGCGAAGCGATTCGAGGTAGGTGGCGAGGTGTCCGTCCGAGGGATCCACCAGGATCGTCGAGAGCGTCGAGACCAGATCGCCCACCGCGATGGCCCCGTAGCGAGACTCCTGGAACGCAAGGTGACCCTGCGCATGCCCGGGGACGTGATAGACGCGCAGCTTCCAGCCGGAGCTTCCATCGGGAGCTTGGCCGAGGTCGAGCTCGTCTCCGTGCTCGAGCGTTCTTCCGAAGCGCGCCTTCGGGAGCCGTTCCATCTGGTCCCGGTGGGCGTGCGCCGGGACCGGAAACCACTTCTGCATCGGCAGGAGCGCCCCCACGTGATCGGGGTGGTAGTGAGTCAGGACGATGCCCTCGAGCTTTCGTCCCTCGGAGACGAGATCGCCGAGGAGATCGAAGAAACGCTCCTGCTCCGGAGGATCGGTGGGCGAGGGATCGACGACGTAGATTCTCTCCTCGCCGATGACGAGGGTATTGGTGTGGGTCGCGGGCGGCTGCGTCAGCGTTTTCAGGGGAGCGAGGAGGATTCCCGGAGTGAAGTAGATGCGGTGGAGCTTCCCCCGATCGTAAGAGTCGACCGTCGCGCGGATCCGAGCGAAATCGTCACCGGCTCCCCATTGGCCGAGCAGAATCACCATGGGAGGCGCAATCGAGATTTCTCCGCGCTTCCAGCGGGCGAGCGTTTCTTTTGGAGCCATGAAGTCCCCGGACACGAGCTCACCGTCCCAGATCTCGACCCGCGCTTCGTCGGAAACGAGAATCCGCAGAAACTGGGTGTCGAACCGCACGGGCGAGAATGGCGGTGTGGTCATCCGGCAAAGGGGCGAGAGATCGCGGGCGTCGACGTGCTGGCGATGACGCTCCAGGATCGAGGAGAACCCGATCTCCCCGGCGAGAAGCCGGCGACGGTCCTCGCGGAGCTCACCCTCCTCCGGCGCCTTCGTCCCCCGCGCGATCCAGAGGCCCGTCTCCTCGAAGAGCTCGCGGGCACCCGCCGCAAGGAGCGGTCGGAGCGATGGGTCCGAAAGGCGTTCGACGGCAACGCTCTCGTCCTCGACGTCCACCGTTCCGCCGGGAAAGGCGTGGAACCCCCCGAAGAAACGGAGCTTCCGGCTCCGCTCGACGAGAAGGATCTCGGAGGGCCGGCTCCGCCGCGAGACCGCGAGACTCACCGCCGTGCGCACCACGGTTCGATTATAGAATGGGCGGATGCTCAGCCTTGAAAGTTTCGCCTGCGGCGAGTGGAGAAAGGGAACGGGCAAGCCTCGCGTCCTTCGGCACGCCGTGACCGGTGGGCCGATCGCGGAGGTGTCGAGCGAGGGGATCGATTTCGGCGCCATGCTCCGCTTCGGACGCGAGCGCGGGGGACCGGCGCTCCGGAAGATGACGTTCCCGGA
>Ga0184637_10001335_pt1 | contig 16794 bp, 17 predicted proteins | sample PLM3_127_b2_FD_133143 | JGI IMG/M metagenome (GOLD analysis project Ga0184637, IMG submission 133143) | Groundwater sediment microbial communities from an aquifer in East River, Colorado, USA - PLM3_127_b2 | ecosystem: Environmental > Terrestrial > Soil > Riparian zone | place: USA: East River...
AGCTGCAGGAGGCCGATCCCGTCGATTCCCTTGAGCAGCCGGTTGATCACGTCGGTCTGGCCGCGCCACATCATGCCGCCCTCGGTGGTGCTCGCCTTGTAGTCGGAGATCTGGCCGCCCGGGATCAGAACCTCCACGATGTAGCCCACCCCGTCGGGGTCGTAACCGGCAACCAAGAAACCGAGCGGGAAGCCCTGCGTGTCGCTGTCCCACTCGGTTCCCCCCGCGGCTAGATGCTGCTCGAACCTCTCGTCGAAGAACTTTCCGAGGGCAATCGCGAACGATTCCACGTCCATCTCCCCGGCCTCCTCGGACAGCTGCGCCCTGAACTGGTCCATGACCCCAGCGATGGTGTCGCGTTCGAGAAAGGCCCAGCCGAATGTAGCGATGCCCATCGCCTCGACGACGAAGAGCTTCTGCGCGTAGTCACTGGCGATTCGATGCCGCTCTGTACCCGGGAAGGTGGTCGTGGTTCGGCTGTCCCCGGCCAAGACCAACCCCTCCGAGGTCCCAACTCCAACCACAATCGTCATGTTCAACCAACTCCTTCCAGCGGCCCGGCGCAATGGGGGAAGCCGAGGCCCCTAACTGAACAACGCTGACGGTATCCACCCTTGCGGACGGGTCCCACCCGAACGCCTCAAAGAGAAACCGCCCCGGTCCCCACCGGCGCGGCCTCTCAGAGTTCAGTTGGAGTTGACAGCGCGAGGATGGCAGCGCGCTCGGACGGCGCGTTCTGACACCCAAGCCAGTGCTGCTCAATGGGCAGAACTGGGCAGAAAGCTGGGCCTCCCGGGGTGGAGAAGCCCTGGCATGGAGGGCCATCGGCCAGCAGATCCGGCATGGCGATGCGGGATGTGGGCCATGGGCGGTGCCGGGCTCGAACCAGCGACCTCCTCGGTGTAAACGAGGCGCTCTCCCAACTGAGCTAACCGCCCGCAGCCTGATTATCGCCGCAGGTGGGCTAGCTTGCCGCCATGGACCTCGGGATCGAAGGCCGCACCGCGCTCGTCATGGGAGCGAGCCGCGGGATCGGGCGGGGGATAGCCGCCGCGCTCGCCCGGGAGGGCGCGCGCGTGGCGATCGCGTCGCGCTCGAGCGAGCGCCTCGAGGAGGCTGCGCGCGAGATCGAGGGCGAGGTGGCCCCGTTCGTCGCAGACACGGAGGATCTCGATCGGCTCGCGGCGCTGCCGTCCGAGGTGGCCGCGGAGCTGGACCCGGTGGAGATCCTGGTCACGAACACCGGCGGTCCGCCGCTCGGCGGCGCGCTCCACCACGCGTCGGAGGATTGGGATGCCGCCTACCGCGCTCTCGTGCTGGCGCCGCGCACCCTGATCGAGGCGGTCATGCCCGGGATGCGGGAGCGGCGTTGGGGGCGGATCGCGAACGTTGCCTCGAGCTCCGTGCGCGAGCCGATCCCGGGGCTGGCACTGTCGAATGCGCACCGCATGGCCGCGGTCGGCCTGTTCAAGACCCTCGCCGACGAGGTCGCGGGCGACGGGATCACGGTGAACACGGTCGCCACGGGCCGCTTCGCGACTGAGCGCCTCGCCGATGCCGGCGGCTCGCTGGAGCCGGCCGAGGAGCGCGCGCGAGCCGACGTGCCCGCGCGGCGGCTCGGCACTCCCGAGGAGTTCGGCGACCTGGTCGCCTTCCTGTGCTCGGAGCGCGCCGCCTACCTGACCGGGGCCGTGATCCCGCTCGACGGCGGCCTCATGCGCTCGACATAGAAGCGAGCCGGCGCGCGTCGCCGAGGCGGGTACGATCCCCTGGCTGCTGAACTCGAGGGAAGGATCGATATGACCGAGCAGACCGAAGAGTCGACGGGACCCGCGGAGGAGGGGGCGGACGAGCCCACCACGGACGAGCCCACGACCGGCGAGCCCGCATCGGACGAGCCCGCCGGCGACGAGGAGACGACGCGCGACAAGCTCGACCGCGCGGCGGCCGACGCCAAGGACAAGGCCTCCGACGCGGCCGCCGACGCCAAGGGCAAGGCCGGCGAGGTGGCCGACAAGCTCAAGCAGAGGTTCGGCAGGGACAAGAGCAGCTAGCGAGGGTCGCCTCGCTACGCAGGCGCTCGGTGCCGGCGCTCACGCGGGCGCCGGCTCGAGCCCGCCGCGGCGCGCCTTGACGACCAGCCACACGGCCCCGGCGGCGATCATCACGAGGCTGATCAGCTGCGCCTCCGTCAGCCCGGCCACGACGGCGTCGTTGCGGCGCACGAACTCGACCAGCAGGCGCTCCACGCCCGCCAGCACGAGGTAGATCGCGAACAGCACCCCCGGCTGGAAGCGGTCGCGCCACCGCCACAGGACCAGCGCGACCACGCCCATCGAGAGCGACTCGTAGATCGGTGTCGGGTGGACCGGCGTGTCGATCGGCTCGGTGCCGTTGGGGTATGCCATCGCCCACGGCCCGTCCCAGTCCTCGCCGTAGTCGCCGTCGCCCGAGACCTGGCAGCCGACCCGGCCGATCGCATAGCCGAGGGCCAGCGCGGGCGCTGCCAGATCGAGCAGCGGGAGGCCGAGCATGCCGCGACGCCACGCCCACAGCCCGACGGCGATCGCGCCGCCGACCGCCCCGCCGTACCACACGAGCCCGCTGCCGGAGAAGATGTTGCCGGCCAGGTCGCCGGAGACCTCGTCCCAGTTCTCGAGGATGAAGTCGAGCCGCGCGCCCACGATCCCGCCGATCAGGGCGACGATGACGATCTCGTACGCCCAGTCCGCGGGCTTACCCAACTCGCGCAGGCGGCGTGCAACCAGCGCGCCCCCGCCGATGAACGCGAGCGCGAAGCAGATTCCGAAGGTCTGCAGCGTCAGCGGGCCGATGTGGATCTCTGGCTGCATGGCGACGGGGTAGGTTGATCTTTCCATGAGTGTCGAGTCGGCGGTCGAGGCGGAGCGCGAGCCGAACTTCCTGCTCGCCCGCTGGGAGCGCCCGACGCTGATCCGGATCGCGCGGCCAGAAGTACGGCTACTACGTCGATCACCTGGTCGACGCGATCTCGACCGCGGCAATCGGGATCGGGCTGGGCCTGTCGCCGTTCATGCTGCTGTCGATCGCGACGCTGATCGTCGTCGCCTACCTGATCCTGTCGATCAACGTGTATCTGGAGAGCTACGCGTTCGGGCGCTTCGCGCTCGGCTACGGGCGCATCGGGCCGACCGAGGTGCGGTTGATCCTGATCGCGCTCAACACGGCGCTGGCGCTCGGGCTCGGCCTCGACTTCAACCTCGCGGACGTGGACCTGACCGTGTTCGACGCGATCGGGCTGGGGATCGCGGGCGTGATGATTGTGCTCCTGGCCGGGCGGGCGGCAAAGAACCTGCGCCTGCTGGCACGGGAGGAGCCGGCGGCGCCTCGGCGTTAATCGAGCCTGTGATGGCCCCGAGGAGAATCGAACTCCCATTCCCAGGTTGAAAACCTGATGTCTTAAACCATTAGACGACGGGGCCCAGCGACTCAAGTCTAGGTCCGTGGGAGCTACGCGAGAAGCAGCTCCAGCAACGCCTTCTGGGCGTGCAGGCGGTTCTCGGCCTGGTCCCAGACCGCGGAGCGCGCTCCGTAGAGAACCTCCTCGCTGATCTCCTCGCCGGGGTGAGCGGGAAGGCAGTGGAGCACGATCGCGCGGTCGGACGCGGCGGCGAGCAACTCCGCGTCGACCCGGTACGGGCCGAGATCCGCGCGGCGTTGCCTCGCCTCGGCCTCGTCGCCCATGCTGACCCACACGTCCGTGTAGATCGCATCGGCGCCGGCCGCCGCCGCCCGCGGGTCGTCGCTGTCCTCCGCCGCCAGGCCGGGCTCGATCCGGTAGCCCTCCGGCGAGGCGACCACCACCTCGACGCCCGCAACCCGTCCCAGGATCGCCAGCGAGCGCGCCACGTTGTTCCCGTCGCCGACGTAGGCGAGGCGCAGCCCGTCCAGCTCGCCGAACCGCTCTCGCAGCGTCAGCAGGTCGCCCAGCGCCTGGCAGGGATGGTGGGCCGGCGTCAGGGCGTTGATCACCGGCACCGAGGCCGCGCCGGCCAGCTCGACCACGTTCTCGTGCGAGCCGGAGCGAACCGCGATCGCGTGCACGTAGCGCGACAGCGTCCGCCCCGTGTCGCCAACGGACTCGCCGCGCGCGAGCTGCAGGTCGTCGCCGCGCAGTACGACCGGCGTCCCGCCCAGCTCCGCGACCCCGACCTCCAGCGAGACCCGGGTCCGCGTGGAGGGCTTCTCGAACACGAGCGCCACCGTCCTCCCAGTCAGCGCGCCGGCGCCCTCGCCGTCCGCCCGCCCGCTCTTCAGCTCCAGCGCGCGGTCGAACAGCGCCGACAGCTCCTCGGCTGACAGCTCCTCGCCGGTCAGGAAGTGGCGTGGCGACATCGTGGAAGCCGCCGATACTACGCGGCGTGCAGATCCGCGCCCTGAGCTGGAACCTCTTTCACGGTCGCGACGCGCCCCCCGACCGGGCGCTTCTCACGTGGCGCTCGAGGCTGCTCCGGATCACGGAGCGCAATCAGACCCACGTGCAGGTCAACCGAGACCTGCTCGATGAGTTCGCCCACCTGCTCGCCGGCGCCGCGTGGGACGTCGCCCTGCTCCAGGAGTGCCCCCCGCGCTGGGCCGACTCGCTCGCGGCCGCGTGCGACGCCGACGGGCACCGGGCGCTCACCTCGCGCAACCGCCTCCCCTCGCTGCAGGGGGCGCTGCATCGCTGGAACCCCGACCTGATGGGGTCGTGGGAGGGGGGCTCGAACCTGACCCTGGTGCGCTGGAGCGGAATCGCCGAGCGGCGCGAGCTGGTGCTCCGCCCCGCCCGCCCCGAGCGTCGCGTGATGGCATTCACGCGGCTCGGAAACGACGTGTGCGTCGGCAACCTCCACGCGACCACCCGCAATCAGCTCCTCGCCGAGGAGGAGCTGCGGCTCGCGGCTGGTACCGCGGTCGAGTGGGCCGGCGGCGTCCCGCTGATCCTCGGCGGCGACTTCAACCTGAGGCCCAATGCATCAGGAGTCTTCGGCGAGCTGGAGCAGCGCTTCGGCCTCCGCCCCCCGACCGCCCCCGATGCGATCGACCACCTGCTCGCGCGGGGCCTCGGCATTGACGAGCCACCGCGACGCTGGCCGCCCGAGGCGCGCGAGATCCCCTGGGACGGCCTCGCCCTCCGCCTCTCCGATCACGCCCCCGTCGAGGCGCTGCTTACTTCTTGAGCTTCAGCTTCGCGGTCTCGGTGTTCGCGGTGCCGCCGGTGGGGGTGAAGGTGATCGCGGCGTTGACCTTCACCTTGCCCCTGCTCTTCAGCTTCCCCTTGGCGGTCTTGGTCAGCTTCAGGGCCACCGTGACGGTGCCGGCGCCGCTCGCCGTCGCGCTGGAGGGCTTCAGCAGCTTCTTCTTCGCCGCGGCGCTGGCGCCCCGCGAGCTGGTGTCGGCCGCGTCGGTCACCTCGACCGTCCCCGCGCCGGGGACCTCGACGCTGAGCTTCTTGCCCTTCACGCTGCCGATCGTGATCTCGTTGCTGGGCGGCGTCGTGCCGCCGTCGCCGGGCGGGGGCGGGGGCGGCGCCGGGGCGAGCTCGAAAGCCCCGATGTCGCAGATCGAGCTGCCGTTGCCGTCCCCGTCCTGCGGCCGCACGACGCTGCGCTGATCGAGGTTGCTCACCGGCGCCGCGGCGCAGGTGGTGTTGTCGCCCGCGTCGATCGCCACGCTTCCGGCCCCCAGCGCCCGCGTCTGGGTCGGGCCGCCGTTGCTCGCCAGCGCGCCGAGCGTCAGCGCCGCGGCGCTGACGTTCTCCTGGTTGCCGTCCATGGTCCCGAAGAGGCAGCTGCTGCCGGGGCTGTCGATGTTGTTCACGGGGGACGAAAACCCGGGATCGCAGTTGGGGTTTGTCAAGGAGGCGGTGTTGGCGGCGAAGATCGTGTTGTCCGCGTCGGTCGAGACGGTCGTCCGGAGCCCGCCGCCGTCGCCGGTCGTTGAGTTCCCCGCGATCGTGCTGTTGGTGATCGTGAGCGTGCCGCCGCCGGTGGCGAATATCCCGCCGCCGTCGTCGGTTCCGGACTGATTGCCGCTGATCGTGCTGTTGGTGATCGTGTTTGGAGTGCCGCCCATGAAAAGGCCGCCGCCCCTTCCTGCGCCGGCCTCCGCGGCCTTGTTGCCGCTCACCGTGCTGCGGTTCAGGGTCAGCGGACCAAGCGCCCTGATCCCGCCCCCGGTGCCCGCGGCCGAGGAGTTCGCGTTGTCGCTCACCGTGCTGTCGTTGAGGGTCAGCGCGTCGCTGGAGCCGAACGTGCTGATTCCGGCGCCGGTCCCACCGCCGCCCGCCCCGTCGATCGTGTTGCCGGTCACGGTGACGCGGTTCAGCGTCAGCGAGTCGGCGAACGAGTTGATTCCGGCACCGGGGGCGTCCGTGAGCTTCCCGCCCGTGATCCGCAGGTCGTTGAGCGTCGCGGAGGTCACTCCTGTGCCGAACTCAATAACGCGGCTGCTCGCGTTCGCGTCGATCGTCGTGCCGCCCGCCCCGCCTGCCTGGCCGTTGCCGGTAACGGCGACCGGCTCGACGATCCCGAGGTCGCCCAAGGTCAGCGTGTGGGTTCCGGAGACGGAGAACGTGATCGTGTCTGCCGTCCCGGGGTTGGCGTTGCTGTTCGCCTCCTCGGTGGCGGCGCGAAGCGTGCAGGTGTCGGCGCCGTCGGCGTCGCAGGTCCCGGTGAGCGTGGTGTCGCTGGCGTCGTCGAGGTCGTCGACGACGAACGCGGCCCCGAACGCGCTCGGCGTGAGCGCAAGCATCAGCCCTGCGGTCGCGCCCAGCGCGACGATCCACCGCATCAAGCGTCCCTGCTCCACCACTGCACTCATCATCCCGCTCCTCCTCAAGCTCGTCCTCCTGGCTGCGCGCCGATCATACCGCGTTCGCGCGCTCACGGGATCGGCACCTCGCCGACGGGTCGAGCGCGATGGCGTGCTCTAGATTCGACTCATGCCCTCGCTCACCGAGGCGACCCTGAGCGATCCGGAACGCCGCGTCCTGAACCGGTTCCTGCCCCTGCTCGAGCGCGAGACCGGGCCCCGCCTGCGGGCCGTGTGGCTGTACGGATCGCGCGCGAGGGGCGAGGAGCCGCGCTCGGAGGATTCGGACGTCGACCTGCTGGTGATCGTGGACGGAGGCCGGGAGCACCGGGAGCGCGTGCACGAGCTGCTGCGGCGCGCCGAGCGCGATGCGGGGGACGGGGAGTGGCCGTCGGGCTTCTCGGTCGTGGTCCAGGACCCGGCGTGGCTCGAGGAGCGCCGCGCCATCGTCGCGACGCTGATCGAGTCCTCGGACCGCTAGATAGGGTTCAAGCTATGGCGAGCCCATCTAAGAGTCCGGGATCGGGCGCCGGACCGGGCGAGGGTGGCGAGGAGGCCGCCGGCCGCGCCGACAAGAGCGTGCAGGCGTTTCGCGACGCGCTCGAGAAGAGCGTCACGCTGTCGCGCGACCGGCTCCAGGAGGTCGTCGACGACGCGGTCACCCGTGGCCGGATCACGCGCGACGACGCGAACGAGCTGGTCAGCCGGCTGGTCAGCCGCGGGCGTCAGCAGACCGAGTCGCTGCTGCGCGACCTGGAGCGCCTGCTCCAGCAGGCGCAACAGCGGCTGCGCGACTGAGCTTGGGTCCTCGCTGCGCTAGCTCGTGCCGCCCGCGGTCCCGGAGCCGCCCGCGTCGCCACCGCTCTCGCCGCTGAGCTGCTCGCGGCGCTTGCGGACTTCCTTCTCGATCTCGTCGAGCAGGTCCACGGTTGCGCCCTGGAGCCACTCCCTGAAGCTGTCGAGCTGTCCGCGCAGATCGCCCGTGGCGCTGGAGGCATCGCGAATCCGCGACACCGCGGACTCGATCCCCGAGCGCACGTCGCCGGTCGCGTCCTCGCCGGCCTTCCTCAGGTCCTCGAGCGCCTTCTGAAGGTCACCGGAGAGCCGGTCGCGTGTGCTCTGGCTCCCCTGGGGCTGGCCTGATTCCATCGAAGGTCCTCCCTCTTTCTCGGAGTTTGGGGGAATTTCACCCCAAGCCTATCCCGGATCGCGCGATCCGGTCACGCCGGCGCGGTGATGAACTCGCCGGCCAGGGCCCGGAGGTCAATCTGCTCGCCCAGGGTCTCCCCCAGCAGCTCCGCGGCATCGGCCCGCTGGCCCTGGCGCCACAGTCCCCGCAGCCACCTCCCCGCCTCGGCCGACTCGAACCAGCGTTCCCCGAACCGCTCGCGCAGCGATCGGCGCCACGCCGCCTCCGCCGCCCACGCCCGCAGGTAGCAGGCCACGTAGAAGCCCGAATCGACGTCGGCAAGCCAGCTCTCGGCGGGCCACGCGACGCGGGTCGAGCCGCCGAGCAGGTCCGCGTAGCGCGACGGCATCCTCTCCAGACTCGGCGCCGCGTCGTGCAGCTCCAGCTCGTAGGCGATCTTGGCCGCGTAGCGGCGCAGCATCACGAGCTTCACGGCGCGCGCGTGGCGGACCACCGGCTCCGGATCGGCGATCCCGAGTCGCGCCCCGAGCCATGCCGGGTCCTCGGTCAGGTGCTGAAGCAGGAAGGCGAACGATTCGGTGACCGAATTGTCGCCGAGGCAGCGGCCCTCGAAGGGGAGGCCAGGATCGACGTGCGCGTAGTGCTCGACGTGGCCGCCCTCGTGGAACAGGGCCCCGTAGTCGTCGCGCCCGCCGACCGGCGAGATCACGAGATAGACCTCGTCCGGGACCCGCGGGGTCGCGCAGAAGGCTCGCGAGCTCTTCGTGGGTCGCGACTCGGTGTCGAGGTGGACGTTGTCCTGCGCGGCGAGCTCGATCGCCAGGCCGGCGACGGTCTCGGCGAAGGCCGCGACTACGCGGTCGCCGGGGAACAGCTCGTCGAGTGCCGGGGCGCGGAAGAAGCGCGGCAGGTCGGCGCGGCGCAGCTCGCCGAGCGGCTGGAGCTCGGCGCGCTCCAGCTCCGGATCGAGGAGCTCGGCGTAGACGCCGCCGGTCGCGCGCACGAGCTCGGCCGCCTGCTCTGCGAGCGCCTCGAGGTCGATGCCGCGAAGCTCCGCGCACGCCTCCCGGTAGCTGGCCCACCCAAGCTCCCGCGCCAGCTCGTGGACCCGTTCGAGCGCCGCCAGGTTAAGGGGGTTGAGTCGCTCCGCGAGCAGCGCGTCGCGGGCGCTCTCGACCGCCGCGCGCCGCGCGGCGTCGGGCTCGTTGGCCAGGGCGACCGCGACGGAGCGGTAGGGGATCGGCTCGGGGTCGGCCTCGACCTCGAGCGAGGCCTCCAGCTCGGCCACGGCCGCAGCCTCGGCCTTCACCGCCCGTCCCAGGTGCCCTTCGAAGGCGAAATGGAGCAGGTGGCGGAGGCGCTCAGCCTCCTCGCCGCCGGCGCCCGCCGCCGACCGAAGCGCCTCGACGGCGTGGCGCGAGAACAGATCCGCGTGGCGCTCGTAGATCGCCTCGATCTCGTACGAGCGCTTGCGTCCCGCTTGATGCATGTAGTGCTCGCGGTCGATCTCCTCCAGGAACCGCTCGGCGCGCCCGCGATAGCTCTCCAGGTCCACGGCGCTGCAACGATAGGGGCGTGGCCGAAGCGCGTCCCAGCCGCGGCGAGGAGCTGGAGCTCGACGTCGACACGCTCGCCTACGGCGGCCGCGGCGTCGCGCGCTCCAACGGCTACGTGGTGTTCGTGTCCGGCGCGCTTCCGGGCGACCGCGTGCGCGCCAGGCTCACCAAGGCAAAGCGGGACTACGCGGAGGCGCTGGCGGTGGAGCTGTTGCGCCCCGGCGCCGACCGCGTCCCCGACCGCTGCGAGCACGGCGGCGAGCCCTGCCCGGGGGCGCCGTGGCAGGGGCTCGCGTACGAGCGTCAGCTCGCCCACAAGCAGCAGCAGGTAACCGACGCGCTGACCAGGATCGGCAGCCTGGAGGGGTTCGAGCTCGAGCCCGCGGAGCCGGCGGTGGAGCGGTGGCGCTACCGCAACAAGCTCGAGTACTCGTTCGGCGAGCGCGACGGCGGGTTGGCGCTCGGCTTCCACGCCCGCGGGCGCTGGGACCTGATCGTCGACGTGGACGACTGCCTGCTCGCCTCGGAGCGCAACAACGCCGCCCGCAACGAGGTGCGCGCATGGGCGCGGGCCGAGGGGATTCCCGGGTACGATCGCCGGGAGCGCGCCGGCGTGCTGCGCAACCTCGTCGTCCGCGAGGGGCGGCGCACGAGCCAGGTCCAGACGCGCCTCGTCACCTCGGCGGCCGCGATCTCGCGCCCCCCCGTCGACCTGCACACCGTGATCGAGGGCCCCTCCGGGGGAACCGCCGGGCCCACCGGGGTGCTCGGCCGCGAGCACCTCGAGGAGGAGCTCGCGGGGCTTCGGCTGCGGATCTCGCCCGATGCCTTCTTCCAGACCAACACCGAGATGGCGGAGCGGCTGTACGCGCTCGCGGGCGAGTACGCGGGGCTGACGGGCCGCGAGCGCCTGTTCGACCTGTACTGCGGGATCGGGACGATCGGGCTAGCGCTCGCCGGCGGCGCGGGCGAGGTGTGGGGCATCGAGGCCACCCCCTCGGCGGTCGCCGACGCGGAGGAGAACGCGCGGCGCAACGGGATCGCCAACACGCGCTTCGAGTGCGCCGACGCGCGGCTCGGGATCCGTCCCCTGCTCGAGCGGGCGGGGCGGCCGGACGTCGTGGTGGTGGACCCGCCCCGCGCGGGGCTGTCGAAGAAGGTGGTCCGGCGGGTGATCGAGTGCGAGGCGCCGCGGATCGTGTACGTGTCGTGCAACCCGACGACGCTGGCTCCGAACGCGGCCCAGCTCGCGAGCGCCGGCTATAGGCTGCGCCGCGTGCGAGCCGTGGACATGTTCCCTCAGACACCCCACATCGAATGCGTGGCGCAGCTGGAGAAGCCGTGACGCGAGGATTCGGCGTAACGGCCGGGCTCGACCCGGCCGTCGCGGAGCCGCTCGCGGGGCGCTGTGAGATGCTCGGCTACGCGTCGATGTGGTCGAACGACCACCCCGCTGCGAGCGGGCTCGAGACCCTCGCCACCTTCGCCCGCTCGGTGCCGGGGATCGATCTCGGCGTCGCCGTGCTGGCTCTCGACCGCCACTCGCCCGAGGAGATCGCGCGTCGGATCGAGGAGCTGGGCCTGCCGCCCGAGCGGCTGTGGATCGGCGTCGGCGCAGGCTTCTCCGAGAAGCCGCTGACCACGATGCGGCAGGCCCTGCCGGAGCTCCGCGAGGCGCTTCCCAAGGTGCGGCTCATGCTTGCCGCGATGGGGCCGAAGATGTGCGGGCTCGCCGGCTCCGCGTACGACGGCGCCTTTCTCAACTGGATGACGCCGGAGTTCGCGGCGCAGGCGCGCGGGCACGTGCACGCCGGCGCCAGGGATGCGGGACGACAGCCCCCTCCGGTGCTCGGCTACGTGCGCACCGCTGTCGGCCCGGACGCAGAGGAGCGGCTTCGCACGGACGAGGCCTTCTATCGCGATCTCCACGATGGCTATCGCAACCATTTCGAGCGGCTCGGCGCGGAGCCCGGCTCGGTCGGGGTGGCGAGCGAGAGCCCCTACGTCGCCCAGGACGAGTTGGGGCGCTACGAGGCGCTCGACGTCGTCGTCGTCCGCGCGCTGGCCAGCGCCACCGTGGAGGCGATGACCGCGCTCGCCGAGGCCGCCGCCCCCGGCGGAACCGAGGCGACCGAGGCGAAGGTGAGGTGATCGCGAGCTAGTAAGGGGGCAGGGCGTCGTACCATTCGCCCAGCGAGCGGAAGGCGCTCCAGAACTCCCGCTTCGCCCCCTCCTCGTCGAGTGAGGAATCGATGTCGGGGACGACCAGCGCGTCGACCGTCGGGGTGAAGCCCTGGATCTCGCCCGGCGCGAGCTCGAGCTCTCGCCCCAGCGGGACCTCCAGCCCGTTGAGCGTCTCGAGAGCGGGCTCGCCCATCACGACGACGATGCGTGGCGAGACGATCGCCAGCTCCTCGACGAGGCGAGCGACGCATTCGGGAGCGGCGAGCGAGGGATCTGCGAGCGGACACTTGGCGCACAGGGTCCCGTAGACCACGAGCGGGTCGATCCCCAGGCGCTTGAAGCTCTTCATCAGGGCGTTGCCCGAGCGCCCGTAGAACGCCACGCCCTCCTCGACCTCCGCCGCGGCGGGAGCGTGCTTGAGCAGGAAGACGTCCGCCTGGGGATGGCCCGAGCCCAGCACCGGCTGCAGCCTGCCCCGCGGGCACTCCTCGCAGGCCTGGAGCTCGCGGGTCAGCTCGTTCAGCTCCCTGATCGCGCGCTCCAGGTACTTCTCCTGGATCTGGTCGTCGGTCGTCGGCACGGCCCGGCCTCTCTTTGACGAGCCACGATCGGCTCCTGCGGCGTGCATCACTTCTTGCCTCGGCGGTGGCTGCGTTTCACCCCGCCCGCCGGCCCGGCTCGCGCCCGGCGGCGCCCGCCACGGACGGCGCGCGGCCGCTTCGCGGCGCGCGCCCGACGAGCTGCCCGCGGCCGCGCGGTCGTCTGCAGGAACTTCAGCGTCTGCACGTAGATCAGGTTCTTCTGCTTGTGGATGATGTCGGCGTCCCGCATCGCCTCGAGGAACTCCTCCGGGCCGTCGAACTGGCTGAGGCGGATGCGGACGCTCCCCAGGCCCTGCGCGACGTGGCTGTCCGACCCGGCTCCCGGGACGATCCTGTACTTGGTCGCAAACCGCTCCGCCTCCTCGTTGAAGGCCGCGAGGGTGATGCGCGGATTGAAGACCTCGAGGATGTCGATCTCGTCCACGAACTCCAGCAGGTGCTCGTAGTCGGGCACCGAGTGAAGCCGATCGAACGGGTGCGGCACGTAGGTGAGCCCTCCCTGGCGGCGGATCGCCGCGATCGTCTCCGACATAGACATCCCGCGCGGGACCTGCTCCTCGAGGAAGAGGCCGATCACCTCCCCCTCCTCCGCGGTCTTGATCTCCTCCGCGACGATCACCTGGAGGCCGTCCATGCCCTGCGCGATCTCGCGTGCCTCCAGCGCGCCGGAGATCACGTTGTGGTCGGTGATCGCGATCGCCCCGAGACCCCTGTCCCGCGCCGTCTCCAGCAGCACCCCGACCGGCGTCGCGGAGTCCGGCGAGTGGTCCGTGTGCATGTGGAGGTCGCACTGGATCGCGGGTCGCGAGGCCAGCCGCCTGCGGATCGCGGGCTTGCCGCGGGGATCGTGGCGGCGGGCGCAGACCCGCGCGTAGATCTCCTCGAGGCTGTCCGCCGTCGCGGACCAGCTCTCCACGGCTCCACCGCCGCGGGCGCGCAGCCCATTGCGCAGCTCCGGCTCCGCGATCAGGCGGCTGAGCTGTCCGGCCAGGGTGATCGCGTCGCCGGGCTGGAACAGCAGTCCCAGCTCGCCGTCCTGCGTCAGCTCCTCGTAGATCCCCAGGTGCGAGACCACCGGCACCGCCCCGGATGCGAGTGCCTGGCGGACGACTCCCGGCGCCGGCCGCGGGCCCCCGGAGGCCGCGCACAGAATGTCCGCGCCGGCGATCGCCTCCTCGGGCAGGCCGTCGGCCGGGCCAAGGACCGTGACCCGCTCGCGCAGCCGGCGGCTCAGCCTCGTGAGCGACTCCGGCGGGCGCTCCACCCACACCACCGCCTCCCACCCCGGCTCGGCCGGCAGGCGGCGCAGCGCCCGGAGGAACAGCCGCAGCGCCCCCCGCTCCTCGCGCAGGCAGAAGGCGATCCGCACCGGCCCGCCGTTGCGGCGGCGGCCGACTGGGACGTCGGCGCCGGGCCGGACCAGCTCGTAGGTGCCGGGGAAATAGCGCTCCACCAGCTCGGCCGTCTCGCGGCAGCTCACGGTTCGAGCGTCGAGCCGGCCGAAGAAGATCTCGACCAGGGGCCGCGCGACCTGGGTCGAGAGCAGGCGCTCGGTCGGCTCGTGAAAGCTGCCGACGTTGAGCGAGCGGGAATGGCGCAGCGCGGTCGAGGACGTGCTCGGGGCGAAGGGGTCGTGCACGTGGACGATGTCAAGCGGGACGCTCCCGAGCAGCTGCTCCAGCGTGCGGCTGACGTCGAGCGGCACCGGCGCGGCGCGCGGGCGCGGTCCGTGCGGCATCGGGATGCCCTGCCCGACCGCGAGAACCGGGGGGGCCCCGTCACGGCTTGCCGCTCCGACGCCGGCGCCGTCGAAGATCGAAGCGGGCCGCTGGAGCGCCGAGCGGATCGCCCTGCGCGAGTCGCGGATCGCCCTGCGCGAGTCGGAGGGGGCCGCGACGAGCACGCGGTGTCCCCGCTCCCGCTGCACCGCGGCGACCTGCTCGACGAAGTCGTTGACCTCGTGGTGCGGACCCCACGGCTGGGGCGTCACATGGGCGATCGAGAGGCGCTCGCGACCGGGCATCGGCCCAGGATAGATATCGAGGTGCGCCGCGGGATGGCGGCGCCGAAGTTGCCCCTATTCACGTGCGAGCGCCGGCCCTGCGGCCGGCGCTCTCACGTTTGTCCGGTCGCCGCCGCTCGGGCGGCCACCCTGGTCTCACGCCTCGGTTTTCGCCTCGGCCTCGTCGCCGGCAGCGTCCCCGGACCGCACGTCGTCCTTGCGCGCATGCTTGGCGATGAACTCCTCGGTCATGTCGCGTGCCTCCGGGTCCGGCCGCTGGGTGTGCGGCGACTTCATCAGGTAGCTGGACGGCCCGTCGAGCTGCCCGGCGACGCCCTGGTTGAGCGCCAGCTTGATGATCCGCACGGCGTCGATCACGATCCCGGCCGAGTTCGGCGAGTCCCACACCTCGAGCTTCAGCTCGATCGTCAGCGGGACGTCCCCGAACGAGCGGCCCTCGAGCCGGATGTGGGCCCACTTGCGGTCCCCGAGCCACTGCACGTAGTCCGAGGGGCCGATGTAGACGTTCTCGTCCTCGAGATCCTCGGAGACGATCGAGGTCACCGCCTGCGTCTTGGAGATCTTCTTCGACTCCAGGCGCTCGCGCTCGAGCATGTTGTAGAAGTCCATGTTTCCGCCGACGTTGAGCTGGCTCGTGCGCTCGATCTTCACCCCGCGGTCCTCGAACAGGCGCGCGAGCTGGCGGTGCACGATGGTGGCGCCGACCTGCGACTTGATGTCGTCGCCGATGATCGGCAGCCCGGCCTTGAGGAAGCGCTTGTTCCAGTAGTCCTCGCGGGCGATGAACACGGGGAGGCAGTTGACGAACCCGACGCCGGCCTCCAGCGCCTGCTCCACGTACCACTTAGTGGCCTCCTCGGCACCCACGGGCAGGTAGCAGACGAGGACGTCGGTCTTCGTCTGCTTGAGCACGTCGACGATGTCGTCGGTCTCGCCCGGCGCCTTCTCGATCTTCTGCTTCAGGTACTTGCCGAGCCCGTCGTGGGTCATCCCGCGGTGGACGGGCACCCCGAGGCGCGCCACGTCCGCGAACCTGACGGTGTTGTTCTGGCCCGCGAGGATCGCCTCGGAGAGGTCCTTGCCGACCTTGTCGGCGTCGATGTCGAAGGCGGCGCTGAACTCGATGTCGCGCACGTGGTACCCGCCCAGGTCGACGTGCATCAGCCCGGGCACCGGCTCGGCCGGGTCCGCGTCCCTGTAGTAGTGGACCCCCTGGACCAGCGAGCTGGCGCAGTTGCCCACCCCGACGATCGCGACGCGGACCTTCTCGTCGGGAGTGGGGCTCCCGTTGGTCTTTGCTCCGTCGGTGGTGCTCATTGCAGGGGATCCTCCTTGGGTCACACCTTCCTGGCCTCGGTGCCCTCCAGCCCGGCCAGCTGGCCCCGAACGTGCCACACGCGCTGCACGACGGTGATCGCGGTCAGGACGCCCATCGCATAGATCGCCGGGGCCAGCAGCTCGACGTCGAACAGACCGGCGCCCTTGGCGAAGACGAGGCCGGCTGAAAGTATCACCACCCGCACGGGCCGGCTGGCGAGCCCGACCGTACACTCGACGCCGAGCGCCTCGGCGCGCGCGCGGGTGTAGGAGACCATCAGCGATCCGAGCGCGACGAACACGCAGGCTGCCGCCGCGAATGCGTCGCCGCTGTCGGCGAAGTACCAGGCGATCGCGGTGAGCACGATCCCCTCCTCGATCCGGTCGAGTGTGGAGTCGAGGAAGGCGCCGAACAGCGTCCCCTTGCCCGACATGCGCGAGTAGCGGCCGTCGAGCGTGTCCATCACGGAGCCGACGATGAACGCGAGCCCGGCGAGGAAGAAGAGCCGCTGGGTGACCAGCACGGCCGCCGCGAGGTTGAGCACGAAGCCGGTGATCGAGATCGTGTTGGGGGTGAGCCGCGACTCGATCAGCCTGTCGCGGGCCAGGGCGCCGAGCTCCTGGGCGCTACGCGCGCGGCCCGGCTCGCGCGTGCGCCGCGGGGGGGTGGGGGGGGCGTCGACGGGCATCACGAAGGGGGGCGGGCGGCTCAGGCGGTCGCCTCGCCTGGCGCCTCGCGTGGGGTGGGCGGCCACGACCAGGCCGCGGGGCGGACCCGGCTAAGCAGCCGGTCGGCGGTGAGCGCCGCGAGGCAGGCCACCGCGGCTCCGGCGGCGGCGTCGAACCAGTAGTGGTTGGCGGTCACGACGATGACGAAGAAGACGAGCAGCGGGTAGGCCGACCAGAAGAGGCGCGCCCCGGAACTGCGGGACAGCACCGTGCCGGGCACGGCGATCATGAGCGCGAAGGCGATGTGCACGCTGGGAACCGCCGCATAGGGATTGACGAGCAGGGTGAACGCGCCGGTGTCCTGGTCGACGTTCGCAACCGAGGCGATCGTATCTGTGAATCCCGCCTCGGGGAAGAACCGCGGCGGCGCGGTCGGGAAGGCGGCGTAGCCGACCAGCG
>Ga0184637_10001336_pt1 | contig 16790 bp, 18 predicted proteins | sample PLM3_127_b2_FD_133143 | JGI IMG/M metagenome (GOLD analysis project Ga0184637, IMG submission 133143) | Groundwater sediment microbial communities from an aquifer in East River, Colorado, USA - PLM3_127_b2 | ecosystem: Environmental > Terrestrial > Soil > Riparian zone | place: USA: East River...
CATCATCCGACATGCCGGCCTGAGCGAAGTATCGGTTGCCGACGTTGAGGCCGCGGCGAAGGTCTTTCCGGTCGCGACAGTGCAGAACCGATACAACCTGGTGGACAGGGGTAGCGAGGACGTGCTGAAGCATTGCGAACGCCACGGCATCGGCTTCATCCCATGGTTCCCGCTGGCAGCGGGCGACCTCGCACGAACAGGCTCGGTGCTCGACAAGATCGCCAGCGCACACAACGCAACGGCAGGTCAGGTCGCACTGGCCTGGTTGCTGCAGCGCAGCCCCGTGATGTTGCCGATACCCGGAACATCGAAGGTGTCGCACCTCGAAGTGAACGTCGCCGCGACAAACCTCAAGCTGTCCAAGACCGAACGCGAGTCGCTCGACACCGTGTCTCAGCCCGTTTCCAGCTGACCACGAGACCCGCCGCTGAGGAAAGGCCCCTAAGACTGCGCTGCGGTTCGCTGGGCGATTGCGGCGCGGCGCAGGTTCTGTGGTGGCTGGCCGAAAGCACGCAAGAACGCTTGCCGCATCCTCTCCATGTCGCCGAAACCGGTGTTGCTGGCCACCACAGACAAACGGTGATCGCCGGTCGTCATCATGTCGCGCGCGGCTTCGAGCCGCATCTGCTCGATGGCGCGCGCGGGTGACTTGCCTGTCTCCAGCTTGAACGCGCGGCTGAATTGCCGCGGACTGAGGTGCGCCACGTCTGCGAGATCCTCGACCGAAAGCGGTAGATGCAGGTTGGCCTTGGCATACGACAGCGTCCTCTGCATGCGGTCGGTCTGCGGCTGCAGATCCAGCAGTGCGGAGAACTGTGAGTGGCCACCGAGCCTGCGGTGATACACGACCATCTTGCGTGCCACCTCGGGGGCGGTCTGCGGCCCGAGGTCTTCTTCCACGAGCGCGAGGGCCAAGTCGAGGCCGGCGGTCATGCCGGCTGACGTCCAGACCTTGCCATCGCGAGTGAAGATGCGGTCCTCCTGCACCTTGACGCGGGGAAAGCGTGCCTGCAGCTCGCGGGCGTGGGCCCAGTGGGCGGTCGCGCGTCGCCCGTCGAGCAAGCCCGCCTCGGCCAGGACGAAGGCGCCCGTGCCGATGCTGGCCACGCGCCGTGCGCCCTCGAATTGCCGCTGCAGATAGCGCCGCAACGCCGGCGTCGTAGGCGCCATCCAGGGCGAGCCGGTGACGAGGACCGTGTCCATCGACTCGTTGCCGAAGGACACCGAGTCCACGCTGATCTCGAAGGAGCTCCTTGTGGCGCCGCCGGCTTCGGATACGAGGCTCACGTCGTAATGGCTAGTGCCGGTTTCCTTGTTGGCAAGCTCGAACGCGGCCATGGTGGCTAGGTCGAGCACCTGGAAGTCCGGAAACACGACGATGGCGATCTTGTGCATGATGTCCTAAGAGGAGGGCGACGCGACGAGGGCCGACTGCGCTGAGCCCTTCAGGCGGCGACAGCGATGGAAGGCATGGCCAGCGGCTGGGGGGCAAAGCGCCCGGTCATCGCGTTGCCACGCGGTCCTTTCTCGACCGGGCGCTCATTCGCTGACAGCGCTTGCGCCAGGTGATCGATCAGCTTGCGTACACGCTGCGGCTGGTGCTCTCGCGAGACGTAGGCGAGGAAGACACCCAATGCGGGCGCAGTCCACGATGCAAGCACCGGTTGCAACTGGCCGCGCGCCACCGCCTCTTCTGCGAGGTAGTTCGGCAACAGCACCAGACCCATGCCGTGCACCGCAGTGGCCAGCAGCGCGTCTCCGTTGTTCGTGTTCAAGCCGCCCTGGGGACGGTGCTCGAAGAGTTCCCCCGAGCGCTGGTGCGTCAAGGTCCAACGGCTTGCGTTGAGCGCGCCGTTGTAGCTCAGGCATTCGTGCCGATGAAGTTCCGACGGGTGCTCCGGAGCACCCCTTCGCCGAAGGTACTCGGGCGAACCGAAGACCCCGAAGGCGGCGCTGCCGACACGCCGCGCGACCAGAGAATCCGGCAACTCTCTCGATATGCGCAGCGCGAGGTCGACACCACTTTCAATCAGGTTCACCGCGACATCGGTGAGCTGGAGATCGATTCTGGCCTTGGGATACTTGCTGGTGAAACTCGCCAGGATCGGCCCCAGGCGGCGCACGCCGAACGACACTGGCGCGCTCAGGCGAATATCGCCTGCGACCTCCAGTGATCGCGCGCTGGAGATGGCTTCGAGCTCTTCGAACGAACTGAGCAAGCCGCGGGCGCGATGGAGGACGTCCTTGCCTTCGGGCGTGAGCATGACGCTGCGCGTCGAGCGCTGCAGGAGTCGCAGGCCCAAGAGTCGCTCGAGATCCTTGACGGCTCGGCTGACGGCCGGCGCTGCCAGGTTGAGCGCATCGGCAGCCCTGACGAAGCTGCCTCGTTCCGCGACGGACTTGAAGATCTCCAGGGCTTTGAGACGATCCATGTCATTCTCCGTAGGCTGAGGTGGTTTGCGGCGAAGAAGCGAACGCGGGTGACGTGCTCAGTGCTTCCCAGTCGGCAAGATCTCTTTGCACGCCTTCGATCTTGCGGCGCATCACGGCCACCGCATCGCGGCCAAGCGCCAGGTGCAGCGGCGGATTCCGGCTGCTTGCGATGCGCACGATGGCCTGCGCTGCCTTGACCGGATCGTTGGGTTGCCGGCCGTCCAGCCGGCCGATGAACTCGCGGAACTTGCCGGCGGGTGTGTGGGCATACGGTCGCCGGCGCGAGCGCGTCTTGCTGCAATTGAGAACGAAGCGCGTGCGAAAGATGCCGAGTGTCAGCACCGTGACGTTGATGCCGAACGGCGCGACTTCAAGCGCCAGTGCTTCGCAGTAGGCATCCACCGCGGCCTTGGCGGCCGAGTAGACCCCGAGCCCTGCGAAGCCGGTGAAGCCGGCAACGGCCGACGCCGAAAGGATGTGGCCTCTGCGCCGCTGCCGCATGAAGGGCAGGACGGCGCGCGTCACGCGCAGCTGGCCGAAGAAGTTCGCTTCGAACACGTCGTGCGCTTCGGCGTCGTTCGTCTCCTCGATCGCGCCGACGAGTCCCCGGCCAGCGTTGTTGACAAGCACATCGACGCGCCCGTTCAGGGCCCGGGCCGCAGCCGCCACACCGGCCACCACCGTGGCCGGTTTCGTCACATCCATGCGCACGGCCGTGGCCCGGCCGGGGCTGAGGTTTTCGAAGTCAGCCAGTTGCTCGTTGCGGCGCACCGTACCGACCACGCGATGGCCCGCAGCCAGCGCTGCTTCAGCGGTCGCGCGGCCGATGCCGGAGGAAACGCCGGTGATGAACCAATGCTGGTCGTCGAACGACATTCGGTTTCTCCACTTTGCGATGCTCGGCCCTATCGTGCGATCGGACGCGTTGCGGCTCCCGGCCTCGTTGGCGGCGTCTCGGCGTTCTTTGCTGTGTCGTGGCCTCGGCTGCCGCTGCGCCGGCAGCGGGGGCATCCCCTTGGTGCTACCGTTTCCTACGGTTGGCCGATGCTGCAACGTGGCGGCATCGGACGAGGCGCTCCCGGAGACGGCATGGATGCAGCAACGGATGGTGACGGACGTGGCTCCCTGCGGCTGATGCCGCGGCCCGGGACAGTGGCCGTGCAGGCGCAGGGCAGCGAACGAGGCTGGCTCATGCCGGTGGCCCTCTGGGACGCCCCGAACGGCTTCGACACCTCAGGCCAGCCCGACAACCGGCCGTATCACACCGTCGCGTGGCGACTGTCGGGCGCTCTCGTTCAACGGGTGCTGCCGAACCGGCAACCCATCGAAGAGTTGTCGCCGAATGGCTTTTCGATCCATCCTGCCGATCACGACTTGCGCTTCCTCGCCGACGGGCCGATCCGCTTCGCGCACTTCTACCTGAGCGATGCCTTCGTGCGCGACGTGGCCATGGAATTGGCGGGCGAGCGCGCCGACCGCTCAGAGCTGCTTCGGGACAACCGGGTCATGTGCCTCGATCACGAGGTCAACGTTGAACATGCAGGCTCTCGTCGAGTTGCGCGCGGCGTTCAAGCGGGGGTGGTCGCCTCGCAAGCTCGATGTCTGGTACTGACCGGCCAAGGCCGCGCATTCTGCAGCGACGTCGACCTCAATGCGCCACGAGACGGCCTGGATCCCAATGATCCGGACGAGTCTCTGCGCGACTACTTTGTGCCACCGTTTCGTCTCCTAGCCGACCTGAAGATTCCGACCATCGTCGTGGTCAACGGACCCTGCGTGGGAGCCGGAATGAGCTTGGCGCTGACGTGTGACCTTGTGGTCGCAGTGGAGACGGCATATTTTCTGCAGCCTTTCGTCAACATCGGGCTCGTGCCGGCGGCCGGCCGTGTTTCGCACTTGAGGCCATTTTCTGAGGCATGTTGCCAAACGCGAGGCTCGACGATCGCTTTGCGCTTAGGCAGGGCGGCTCGCACTTCGGTTGCAGGATGGCGCTCAAGCATTCCGAAGAACTTGCGCATGACCTTGCAAATCTGATCGTCACGTTGCGGTATCCGCGGCTCCTGCAGGTGTTCGTGTACCAAACCACTCACGATCGCCTTCAGAGCCAGTGCGGTCGGCGCAATGTCGGCACCAGTGAATCCTTCTGGCAACTCGCCGACAGCGAGGGCTTGCTGGAGCATCTGTTCGAGATAGTGGGTGAAGTGCCGTCGCGCGCGCATGATCCGGCCGTGAATATAGGGCTGGGCTTCGCCCCATTGCGCTTCCTGCAGGAGGATTCGCAGCGAACAACGCGCGCCGGCGTCTCTCAAGGTCTCCAGTAGCGCATGGAGCAGGCGTTCGCAGTCCTCGGCCAGACTGGCTCCTGGCGTCAGCTTCTCCAATGGAAAGTGTCTGCTTTCAAGGAGAGCGGCCAAGAGCGCCTCCTTGTTGGCGAAGTGCCAGTACACGGCGCCACGGGTCACGCCGGCCTGGCGCGCGATATCGTGAAGCGTGGTTGCAGCGACACCCTGGCGGCAGAAAACGGCTTCTGCCGCAGCCAGGATGTCGGGGAGGGGACAGCCCACGTTTAGACATGTTGACACGCTGAGGCCCTGACGTATAAACTTGTCTCAACTGTGATTGAAGGAGTGTGTCATGACCGCAGCAGTGAAGGTTGAGCAAACAGTGCAGGAGTGGGGCAATGGCCTGGGGGTGCGGATCACCGCGCCGGTGGCCAAGGCTGCGCGATTCGCTCGCGGCCTACCCATCACGGTCGAGGTGGTCGAGGGTGGTGTGCTGGTTCGTGCAGCAGGCAAGCCGAGGCTGACGTTGGCTCAAAAGCTCAAGGCCTTCGACCCGAAGATCCACGGCGGCGAAGCGATGGTCAGCGGCCGTATTGGCGCCGAAGTGTTCTGATGGCGACGGTCAGCAAGTTGTGGGTGCCAGATCGTCGCGACATGATCTGGATCGACTTCAATCCCCAAGTGGGCGGCGAGATGAAGGATGAGCACCCGATGTTGGTGTTATCCACCAAGGCGTTCAACGAGCGCACAGGCATCGTCATCGGCCTGCCCATGACGCATGCGGCATCGAACGAGACGAACCCGTTCGCGGTGAAGTTTGCCGGCCCCAAGGGTGAAGGCGGATACGTCCTTTCGCACCAGCCGAAATCGTTCGACTGGCGGATGCGAGGCGCCCGGCCGCACCCGTGGAAGCTGGTACCACCAACCATCTTCGAATCAGCGTGCGAAGGGCTGAACTCGATCATCTCGATTTGCGTTTGACGCAGGAAACCTATGAAGTTGCCATCGAACAGGTCAGTGTTGAAGCGCTCAAGCGGCTATCCAACGTGGCGCAGGGCGACTTCCGCATAGCGCATTGGGTCCTGGCGTGCCGGACCCTCCGCGGGATTGTGCGCGAGTGCCGAAGTCTAAATCCCGACATCGATTGGCGGCGGGTGCGCTCGTGCTCGCGAAATCCGTGTTGGGCGGTTTGCATCACGAGTACTCGATTGCAGCGGCGCCGGCGACTGCATAGCCGGCGTGAAGCAAGACAGCGGAGCGCGCAGGCGCACTCCACCGGACCGCACGGCACCGGACGCTATTTCTGCGGAGCACAGCGGTCAGTCGTGGAATCTGGCGAAAGAAGAGCCAGGCGTCGTAGCTCATGCCGAGGGCGTCCAGTTGGGCGAAGCCGGCGCGAAACTCCGGGTGTCCAGCATGTCCTCGCTCGTCGGATATGCCGGATTCCAGCGGATCCGGTTCTGTCGCAATAAGCCGGTGCTGGTAACCTGAGCCGAGGCCGACGACGGGATGATGTTGATGATCGAGACGCTGCGCAAGGTGATCAAGCGGATGCACTACCCGTTGGAGGTGATGCTGGTGTGCGTGCGCTGGTACGCGGCCTATCCGCTGAGCCTGCGCCACATCGAGGAGATGATGGCCGAGCGCGGTGTCTTCGTCGATCACGCCACGGTTCATCGCTGGGCGATCAAGATCTTGCCGATCCTGGCCGCGGTGTTTCGGCGGCACAAACGCCCTGTGTGCTCGAGTTGGCGAATGGACGAGACGTACATCAAAGTCGGCGGGCAGTGGAAGTACTTGTACCGGGCCGTGGATCGCGCTGGCGACACGATCGACTTCCTGCTTCGTGCTCACCGAGACTACGCTGCGGCGCGCCGATTCTTCGAGCGCGCCATCGAACTGCACGGCGTGCCCGAGAAGATCACGATTGACAAGAGCGGCGCCAACACGGCCGCCATCGAGGGCATGCGTGCCGACTCCGGCGCCAACATCGAGCTTCGCCAGTCGAAGTACCTCAACAACATCGTCGAGCAGGACCACCGGGCGATCAAGAGGATCGTTCGGCCAATGATGGGCTTCAAGTCCTTTGGCTGCGCGCGCATCCTCATCGCAGGCATCGAGACCATGCATATGATCAAGAAGGGGCAGTTCACCGGCACGAAGGCACGAGCCTCGTCCGCAGCATCCCAGTTCTACTCGCTGGCCTTTTGATCGGCGGCGTCCACACGGCTTCGCTGAAACTTACGTCGCTATTGCGACAGAGCCCTCATGCGTGACTGGTCGATGCCGTGATGTTCAGCGAGCCCTGATCTCGACTGTTGACGAAGTGATGATCAAATCGCGACGGACATGGGCCTTGGCGGATCGCATCGCTTGACCGCTTTTCCAACGTCGCAGTGCGCGGTTAGCCCCTTCGGGCTTCGCTCGTCGCGCGTTGCCGCGACGAGGCTTACAGCACTTGCCCGGAGTCGCCCGACATCAGTTTTTGCAATGCGTCGACCGCAGCCGTTGCTTCGGCGCTGAACATGCCGGTATTGCTGAAGCACGTGATGTTTTCGGGGCTGAAGACTGCTTCCCTCGCCGCGAGGTACAACTCGGCGAACCGTAGGCGATCGATGTCCTTGCCGGCGGCGTCGCTGTACTGAACCGGCACGTCGCGCAGACCGCCTTCGAGGAAATCCGCCAGCTCGATGCTGGTCAGCAGCGGCTGAGCCCCTCTTAGTTTGGCCGCCTCCTCCGCCAAGCGCAGGTCAGCCTCGTCCCCGGTTTGAAAGGGATCGCTCCCACCCAAACGTTCTCGAACGTCATGGCCTTGTTGCTGCCGGTAGGACACGCTCTGGATATATGTCTGGTACGGAATGGTTTTCTCCATCTCGACGCGCAGTGCATCCTTGAAGTGCGTATGGGCATTGAACGCGGGCGACGCGAAGAAAACCTTTCCACCTCTATCGAGTGCGGTCTTGACTGCCTGTCGCGAGTAATCCACGTAGGGCCTATCCTTGTTCAGCCCGTCGCGGTCAGCGAATTTCAGCGTATCCCAAGGCTGATGCGCCATCCGAACCTGATGCGCGTTCTCGATGAGAGGACGTCCGTGGATCTTTCCGTGCGCCTCTTTGTAGCGCTCAAAGGCCTGCGGATCCCGATCGAATGGAAGCGTGCTGTCCGTAGCCGCCTGCTCTTTCAACGCTCTTTCCTCAAACCGTGGGCTATTGGCTCCAAACATGATGTCGCGGTCGAACTTCTCACGCTTGAACACGGTTGGGCCATGGGGATTGATGGTCTTTGGGCGATCGGATCGGGGTGTCACCTCACCCTTCGGCTTCTGAAGGGCTGGCATTGAGAAACTCCTGCGTGGGGCGGGACCGACGCGTGCTGGCGTCGCATGCGCACGGCGCCCAGCAGGAAGCCGCCGGCGGACATTCATTGGGCCGATGCGCATCGAGTCCTCTCGTAGTTGGTCATGCGGTCGCAGGGTTTGTCACGCCAACACACGTTGGCGCGCCACATCGAGCAAGGACCCGAGCAGCTCCGGCAGTGCGCTGCCGCTTGTCTGCTCGGTCAACGCAAGGTCGGAGCGGTACACGACCGATCCGGACTCGGGGTGAAGGGCGAAATACCCGTTTCCATCGGGTTCGATGAGCGCGTTGGCTTGCAGCAGCGTCTTGTGCAGATCCGGATACTCCAGGTGTCCGAGATCGAAATAGAGGTGCAACGTGCCGGGATCGAGGTCGGCGTTGTAGATCAGCCCGACCACCGTGCCATCGACCTCGACGTTCATGTCTTCAGCCGGGTTCCAGGGCGTCATCCCGGTTGCGCCGCACCATTCCTGAATTACGCGTCCATAGACTTCGACACTCATGCAATCTCCTTCGAATCGGGATGGGCCTTGCGTGTGTAACGGGCTGGACTGCGCGGTTCCAAGAAAAGCGCCCGATGCTGCAGAGCACCGCGAAATTTTTCTCAATCCGTCGCCCGCGTCGCGCGCGCGCTCAGCGGCGGGCTCGCACGTCGACCGCGACCCGGCGATCGCCATACGGTGTGCCTAGAACGTGCCATCTGCCCGGAATAGCCAACGAAGAGTCGGCATTCACGGAACCAACCTGGATGGGACTGTTACCTACCGAACTGATCCATCCCAAAGCGACCCAGTGCAAACCTTGATCGAGATGCTGCAACGCTCCACATGGGGGCGCAGCCTGACTGCCGAACAATTTGAGCGCGTTGCGAAGGATACGTTCGAACGCAGCTACCCTGCCGGCCGCTTCGTGGCCCGGATGGGCATGCCTGTCGACCATTGGATCGGCGTCATCGACGGCCTGCTCAAGATGTCCGTCGCGTCGCCGGAGGGCAAGGTCTCTACACTGACCGGCGTGAACGCGGGCGGGTGGTTCGGTGAGGGCTCTCTCATCAAGAGGGAGCTCCGTCGCTACGACATGGTCGCGCTGCGCCCCTGTCGCGTCGCGATGGTTCCGTATGCGAGCTTCGAATGGCTGCGCTCGACGAGCCTGCCGTTCTGTCACTACCTGCACAACCTGATGAATGCGCGCCTGGCGCTGTTCATCGGGATGCTCGAAGACAAGCGCCTGCTGGACCCCGATGCACGGGTCGCGCGATGCCTGGCCACGCTGTTCAACCTCGATCTCTATCCGGACGCTGGACCCTTCCTCGATCTGTCTCAACGTGAGATCGCTTTGCTGTGCGGGTTGACGCGCCAGCGCGTCAACACTTCGTTGCCCCGCCTGCAGGCCAGCGGCGCAGTTCGTATCGAGACAAGACGCATCACCGTTCTCGACATCGATGCGTTGCGGAACTTCGCGTTCGCAAACACGACCGTCATGTGACATCCCTCACGCGACCCCTCGCCGGGTCTCGAGAGACGGTCAAATCTCACGCGCCGCGGCACCAGGGGTGTCATCGCAAAGACACGTGTCATGCGCGTTGATTTCTACGATCGAGGCGTCGGAGCAGGAATGCCCCGCACATGCCGAGCTACCAACGCACGACCTTTCATCCGCAATCATCCCGCCGGCCTTGACCGGCGCACCGGAGACAAACATGACACTGCATCGTCGCAACGCCGTTGACCTGAACGTAGCGCCGGAAGCAAGCCTGTCGAGCTCGCGGCGCCGATTCCTGGTTGGTGCCGTCGCCGCGGCAGCCGCAGCGAGCACCGGGAGCCTGAGGGCGCAAGGCGCCGAAGTGATTCGGCTGGGCCAATCGTGCGGAATGACGGGGCCGCTTGGAGAAATCGGGCTGGCGATTCACCACGGCGCTCGTGCAGGCTTCCATGCGATCAACGCGCAAGGCGGCGTCCACGGGCGGCGTATCGAACTGATCGGAAGCGACGACGGGTACGATCTCGCCCGCTCGGTAGCAAACGAGAAGGCATTCCTGCGCGACCCCGACATGTTCGCGCTGTTCAGCCCGATGGGCACGGCGATGGTCGAAGCGCTGCTGCCGCTCATCCGCAACACCGACATGCCGTGCTTCGCACCGCTGACCGGCGGCATGGTGGCCCGCCCCGCGGACATGCGCAACGTGTTCAACGTGAGAGCGAGCTATCCCGAAGAGACCGAGCGCCTGATCGAGCATCTGGCAACCATCGGCATTCGCAAGATCGGTGTCGCCTACCAGAACGCCCTGTTCGGCAAGGAAGTGCTGCACGCCGCGATCGCCGCAACGAAGAAGTACGGCGTGACCCTCAGCGTGCAGGCCTCGGTGCAGAACGACGCATCGGATGCGGAAGCAGCAGTCGCGGCGGTCGTCGCCGCCGCTCCCGAAGCCGTGCTGCTCGGCCTGGCCGGAAAGCCGACCGTCGCCTTCGTCAAGGGCATGAGGGCCCAGCGCAAGGGGCTGCCGATGTACGCGCTGTCGGTGCTGGGGTCGGCGGCGACGCTCTCGGCACTCGGGGGCGATGGGTACGGCATCGCAGTCACGCAGGTCGTACCGTTGCCGTCAAACCCGGTGGTGCCTGTGGTGCGCGATTTCCTGCGGGCCTGGCGCGAGGCCGGCGTGCAACTCGCGCCTTCGCATCTGGGACTCGAGGGCTACATCAACGCCCGCGTATTTGTCGAAGCACTCCGCCGCGCGGGCCCAAAGCCGAGCCGCAAGGCGTTCATAGAGGCGGCGTGGACGATCAAGCGCTTCGACGTCGGCGGCTTCGAAGTCAACTTCGAGCAACCCGGCCGCAACGCGTCGCGATTCGTCGAATTGACGATGATCAGCCACGCCGGGAAATTCATTCGCTGAACGGGATCGCTGCCGACCTTCACAGCCACCGTACGTCTGCTGCAAAAAGGTAGCCGGCGCCGTAGACGGTGCGGATCGTCTTCGGGTTCTGCGGGTCGGCTTCCAGCTTGCGCCGCAGGCGGGAGATGCGAACGTCGACCCTGCGGTCCAGCGGCGACAGATCCGGATCGCCGCAGAGCTGCTCTCGATCGAGGATGCGGTTGGGGCGCTGCAGAAAGACGGCGAGTATGCGCGCTTCGCCCGCACTCAGCGTCCATTCTTTGCCCTCGGGAGAGCGCAGCACGTTCGAGTCTGCATGGAACCGCCACCCTGCGAACTCGGCGACCGTCGAGCGGACTCGCCCTTCGGGATTGGGGGCCCTGTGCTGGCGCCGAAGGATGCTGCGCACGCGGGCCACGAGCTCGCGCGGTTCGAAAGGCTTGACGACATAGTCATCAGCGCCCATCTCCAGCCCCATCACGCGATCGCTCGCATAGACGCGGCCGGTGAGGATCAGCACGCCGCAGTCATACTGCGCCTGCAACTGCCGGACGAGGTCCATTCCATCGGCATCGGGCAGCCCCAGATCGACGATGCACAGGTCGGGCACGCGGACCAGCAGTCGCTGCCGGAGCTCCGCTGCGGAGCGGCAGGGCAGGGCTTCGAAGCCAAAATCGCTGAGTGTGGAGACCACGATGCGCGACACGTCGGGGTCGTCGTCGACGGCGTAGATGCACCCCGCACTCTCGACGCGGCGGTCTGAATCGGCGGTCATGGTGTGAGAGCTTCGATGGCTGCCTGCAGCTCGGCCGTGGTGAACGGCTTGCCCAACAGCGCCAAACCATCATCGTCGCTGACATGCTTGGAAGGATCGGCGTCCGCCACGTAGCCGCTCATGAGCAGGATGCGAATGTGCGGATGTGCTTGCCGGGCTTGGCGGCACAAGGTCCGACCGTCGATGCCGGCCGGCATGACCACATCGGAAATCAGCACGCCGACGCCCGTGACGGTATCGAGGATCTCGATCGCGTCGACGCCGTTGGCCGCTTCAATGACCGGGTAACCGAGCCCGACCAACTGCAAACGGACGACACGGCGCACGCCCGGATCGTCTTCGACCAGGAGCACCAGCGGCCGATTCGAGCCGTCGGGAACGATCGCACGCTGAACGGTCTGCAAGGGCTGGACCTCGACCCCCTGATCGCAACTCGGCAACACCAGCGTCACCGTGGTCCCCGCGCCGGGCTCGCTGTCGAGGCGAACGCCGCCACCCGATTGTTTGACGAAGCCGTAGACCATCGACAATCCCAGCCCGCTGCCCAAGCCGAATTGTTTGGTAGTGAAGAAGGGTTCGAATGCGCGCGCCCGCGTGACCGCATCCATGCCGGTGCCGGTGTCCGAGACGCCGAGCGCAATGTAGCTGCCGGCTTCCACCTGGAAGGGCGATGCCTGTTCAGCACTCAGTTGCAGCGCCGACGCCTCGATGCGAAGCCGACCGCCTTCGGGCATCGCGTCGCGCGCATTGATCGCCAAGTTGAGCAGCGCGTTCTCGAGTTGATGCGGGTCGGTCATCGCGTGCAACGGCTCGGTGGCAGACACCACCGTGATGTGGATATGCTCAGGCAGCGTCCGCTTCAGCAGCACGATCGCGTCCGAAACCATCGAGCGGATGTCGACCGGACGCGCCTCGAGAGGTTGGTGCCGCGTGAAGGTCAAGAGCCGTTTGATCAGTACGGCGCCGCGCTGAGCCGCCTTGATGGCCGGCACGACGAACTCCTCGACCTCGGCGGTGTGCGAGTGGCGTTCACTCAGCGATGTGAGGTTGCCGATGATGACGGTCAACATGTTGTTGAAGTCGTGCGCGAGCCCACCCGTCAACTGGCCCACGGCCTCCATCTTTTGCGCGTTCGCAAGGGCGGCCTGAGCCTCCTTCAGTTCAGCCGTACGTTGCGCGACGCGGCGTTCGAGTTCGGTGTTCTGCTCCTGGATCAGCCGCTCATAGCCGCGCCGTTCGGTGATGTCCGAGTAGAGCGTGACAAAGCCACCGCCCGGCAGAGGTTCTCCACGCACGGCGATGATCTGGCCGTTGGGCCGCGAACGCTCCGCGTAGTGCCGCGTAAACGCGCGCGCCAGACGCACCCGATGAGCCACGAGCTCCTCGACATCACCCGGCCCGTATTCGCCGCGCTGCGCGTTGTAGCGCATGAACGAGTCGAAGGGAGCGCCGATGAAAGTAAGGCGCTCCGGGAAATCGAGCACCTCGAAGAACGCCCGGTTCCACGCAACGAGACGGAGCTCCGCGTCGAAGACGGTAAAGCCCTGGTCGAGCAAGTCGAGCCCGGCCTGCAGCATGCGATGGCGATGCAGATCAGGCACAGGGTAGGGGTCGTCAAAGGATTGCATGGAGTTGGGCGGCATTCTATGGGGCGCCATGGAGCATTCGATACATTCGCTGCGACATTGCGCAAAGGTCGACTGTCACGATGCTATTTCAGAACGCTGCACACCTGCACATCAACGGATGGGCCGATGGCGATGGCGTCATCACAGGACGTCGTGAAACAGGAGACAAGTCAGATGGGTACCAACGCCTACTACCATGCATTCGATCACAGGCGCGCCAACCATGCGCCCCTTTCTCCGCTGAGCTTTCTGGAGCGCGCGGCCAAGGAATACCCGGACCAGATTTCGATCATCTACGGCGCCACGCGCTACATGTGGGCACAGACATATGTTCGGTGCCGGCGACTCGCGAGCGCGTTGACCAAACGCGGCGTCCGCGCGGGCGATACGGTCGCGACGCTGCTGCCCAACACACCGGCCATGTTCGAGGCGCACTTCGGCGTGCCGATGGCCGGCGCCGTGCTCAACACACTCAATACGCGTCTCGGTGCCGAGGCGATCGCCTTCATGCTCGAGCACGGCGAGGCGCGCGTGTTGCTTTGCGATCCCGAGTTCTCGGCAACCGCTTCGCGCGCGCTGGGACTCATGCGACACCGCCGGCCGATCGTGATCAATGTCGAAGACACGCATTACCAACGCGGCCTGAGGATCGGCGAGCTCGACTACGAACGCTTCTTGTCCGAGGGCGACCCTCAGATGGAATGGAGTTTGCCGTCCGACGAAGGGAACCCCATTGCACTGAACTACGCCTCCAGCGCCGACGGCAGCTCTCGAGGCGTGCTCACGCATCACCGGGGCGCCTACCTCAGCGCAGTATCGAACGTCTTGGCCTGGAGCATGCAGCAGCACCCGATCTATCTGTGGACGCTGCCGATGTTCCACTGCAACGGCTGGTGCTTTCCATGGACGATGGCGCTGCAGGCCGGCACGAACGTCTGCCTGCGTCGTCTCGATCCGTGCGCGATCTTCGCTGCGATCCGCAAACACCGGGTCACACACATGTGCGGCGCGCCGGTCGTCTACGACATGCTGGTCAACGCGCCCGCGAGCTTGCGCGAGGGCATCGCGCATTCGATTCAAGGCCAGATCGCCGGGGCCACACCTCCTGGGGCCATCATCGAGGGCTGTGAGCGCATCGGGATCGAACTCACCCGCGTGAGCGACCTCGCCGAGGTCTATGGCCCCGCGGCCGTGTGCGCGAGGCAACGCGACTGGGCCAGACTTTCGATCGAAAATCAAGCTCGTCTCAACGCACGCCAGAGCGTCGCATCCTCGATGCTGCCCGCCCCCGCGATGCCGGTGGTGCCACCGGTGCTGCCCGAACCCGTCTGGGCAGAGAGCCAAACGATTGCCGAGGTCCTCTTCCGCGAAGTGATGTTTGACTGACGCGCGGTCGGGCATGGATGCGCGCGCGCGTATCCATGGCAAGTTTCAGCGCGAGCCACCGCGACGCTGCCTGGCGTACTACGAACCAACCGCAAAGGGACGCGACGTGAACACCACAGGGCGCCGCTGCATCGTCGCCACCGCCATCGCCATGCTGTTGCCGGGTGCGGCAATGGCGCAGATCACTGCGAGCTGGCCAGCGTCCGGCGGGCTGCACGCCCGCTTCGAGCGCATGGCCGAGCGAGATCTCAAGCTGTTCTATCTGCGCTGCTCGCGCGACTCCAGCCAGCGACGGCTGGACTTCGGCGAGGCCGCAGGATGCTCGGCCGGATCCGAAGTGCTGAAGCAGCGCAGTTTCGGCGGCGATTTCGATGCGCTGCTCGCGTGGTGGCGCATTCATCGAGACGACCCGATCCCACCGCTTGATGAGCGATGAACCTCTGCGGGCATGATGCTCGCCTCCTGGGTGCGCTACGTGAGCTCACCTGCTCGGGGCGACTCTGCGTCGAAGAGTCGGGTCGTTCGTCACGACCTGGCTGAGGTGTCTTACGCCCAGGTCGGCGAGTAGCTACCCGCCGTTCGGCGCCTCAGTGCGGGCGCCGTGGCGTGCCACGGCGCCGTGTGCGCGAACCGCAAGCTCACGCACGACGACATCAACGCACTGTTGCGGCAGACGGAGGAGACCGAACGCACCGAGGGCGCTCGATTCGCTCGTCATGCGCAGGCGCCGGGAGGCCCGTGCCGACCCTTCGCCAGGGCAATGGACGCCACGGGACGGCACGCGGGGCACTACAGGTCTTCGCGCCTTTTGCGTTCGGCCGCGGCGACCTGCTCTGACCATTCGGCCGTGATATCCCGTTGCCGTTCGAGCTCGATCTGCTGTTCCTCTAGGGCTTCTTTCCTCGCGGTCTTTTCCTTGGCCGGGATCTGTCCGTCCGCGTCCTCATCCAGCTCGTTCGCCAGTTCTGCCTCCCTTTTCGCCCATTCGATCTCCCTTTCCGCCAGTTTGATCTCCCCTTTCCAGTAGTCCACCCTTGCCGTGACCTTCTCTTCCCGTTCGGTTTTTGGCGGTTCGGCCTTCAATTTTTGAGCCTGAGCCATGTTCATCGCGGTTGCGGGATATCCCTTGCCGGGATGTTTGGTCCACTCGTCGCCCAGTGTTTTGAAGTTCTCCACCTTTTGCTTGTGACCGGCTACGGGGTCGCCGACGGTACGCGGCTCGACAACGACGTCATCGCCCGCGTTGCGAATGCGGGCAAACAAGTCTGGGGGCGTGTTGGGTACTGCACCGATGCTTCGCAACAGCTCCATGGATTCGCTCAAGTCGAACCGATCGACGTTGATCTCCGATGAGACCAAGCCGAGCTCCTGATACGCCTTCAGGGTGGTCCAGAGGCAGTTGTTGTTGTAGCTCACGGAATCGGGCTGGATTCCGGAACGCGTGGTGGCGAGTGGCGCTGCTCGCGCCGCCGACAATGGTCCCGCTGCTACGGCCTCGTCGAGCTTCTGCTGATAGCTGTCAGCACTCGGCGCATAGAGCTGTCGAACGGCGTCTAGGGTGAAGCTCCGTACTGCCTCACCATCGTTGTACTTCTTGACAGCATCAAAGTCAGGGCCAACCAGGATCTTGACTGTCGGCAAGCCGTTCAAGTAGACGGACTGGTCGCACGGGAGCCTTTTGGGGAGGTTGACCCCCACCTGATCTTGCGCATATTTGTAGAGGTTCGTTGGTCTGAAGGTGTTCGTCTTCACGCCCAATGCGCCGGTCATGAGCTGATTCGGGGTCTGATCGTATTTTTCTGCCTTCCACTTCGCATCTTCGGGATTGATCACTTCCCCCCTTGCCTTGGCCGCTTCCTGGTCCGCCTTGAGTTGCGCCCTGACCGGTGAAGAGAAGAGCATCGACTCATGGTTTGAAACCGAAACCTCGCCCGTGGGCAATGTCCCAGAAACTGTTGAACGCGTGACCTGAAGGTGGCGGCTCCTTTCGCCTGCATGTGAAATGCAGGTGCTGCCAAGCAAAGAAAGGAACCACCGAAATGAAGTCTCGCACGAAGC
>Ga0184637_10001337_pt1 | contig 16782 bp, 19 predicted proteins | sample PLM3_127_b2_FD_133143 | JGI IMG/M metagenome (GOLD analysis project Ga0184637, IMG submission 133143) | Groundwater sediment microbial communities from an aquifer in East River, Colorado, USA - PLM3_127_b2 | ecosystem: Environmental > Terrestrial > Soil > Riparian zone | place: USA: East River...
CACGGCCAGCGCGAGCAGCGCAGGGCCGTCGAGTTGCGCCGGCGCGGTCGCCAGCGTGATCGGATCGCGCAGCTCGGCGTAGTCGATTTCGGCGCGCGGCGCCGCCGTGATCTCGGCGCGGACGAGCGCCTGCACGCGAGCGCCGTCTCGCTCACCGGAGGCGACCGCCGCCTCGGCGGCGTCGAGCGCGCGCACCAGCACGAGCGCCTCTCGGCGCGCGTCCGCATCGAGGTTGCGGTTTCGGCTCGACAGCGCGAGCCCGTCGGGCTCTCGCAGCGTCGGCGCGCCGATGATCTCGACATCCAGCAGCAGGTCGCGCGCCATGCGCCGGATCACTGCGAGCTGCTGGAAGTCCTTCTCGCCGAACACCGCGACGTGGGGCTTCGCGGCGATCAAGAGCTTCGCCACCACGGTGGCGACGCCGCGGAAGTGGCCGGGCCGCGCCGCCCCGCACAGCGGCCTCGACAGCGCGCCCACCTCGACACTCGTGTCGGCGCCGTCGGGATAGATCTCCGCTGCGTCGGGCGCGAACACGGCGTCGACTCCGGCGTCGCGGCACGTCGCGAGATCCGCGGCGAGCGTGCGCGGATAGCCCGCGAGATCGTGCGGGTCGTTGAATTGGGTGGGGTTCACGAAGATCGACACCCAGACCCGGTCGGCGCGCTGCCGCGCGACCTTCACCAGCGAGACGTGCCCCGCGTGGAGCGCGCCCATGGTCGGGACCAGCGCGATCCGTCTGCCCGCGGCGCGCTCCGCGTCAGCGCGCGCTCGGAGAGCTTTTACGGTGTCGATGCGCTCCATGCTCTCGGCTCGGCCTAGCGGTAGGAGTGCTCCGGATCGGGGAACTTGCGCTCGCGGACCTCTTCCGCGAAGCGGCGCGCCGCCTGCGCCACCGTGACCCCGACGCCGGCGTACTGCTTCACGAAGCTCGGCGTCCAGTCCGCGAGGCCGAGCATGTCGTGCATCACGAGCACCTGGCCGTCGCAGTCGACGCCGGCTCCGATGCCGATCGTCGGGATCGAGAGCTCCTGCGTGATCGCCCGCGCGAGCTCGGCCGGCATGCCCTCGAGCACGACGGCGAACGCGCCCGCTTCCTGGACGGCGTGGGCGTCGAGGGCTACGCGGCGCGCGCCATCCTCGGAGCGGCCCTGCACGCGGTGGCCGCCCATCCGATGGATCGCCTGCGGCGTGAGGCCGACATGGCCCATCACCGGGATCTCGGCGGTGACGATGCGCTCGATCGTGGCAGCCATCGCGGTTCCGCCTTCGAGCTTCACCGCGTGCGCGCCGCCTTCCTTGATACAGCGCACCGAGTTGCGGAGCGCCTCTTCGGGTGAGATCTGGAAGCTGCCGAATGGCAGGTCCGCCACCACGAGCGCCCGCGACGCAGCGCGGGCGACCAGGCGCGTGTGGTAGATCGTCTCCTCGAGCGTCACCGGCAGCGTCGTGTCCTGGCCTTGCACGACGTTGCCGAGCGAGTCGCCGACCAGCAGCACGTCGATGCCGGCGGTGTCGAAGATCCGGGCGAACGTGAAGTCGTAGGCGGTGAGCATCGCGATCGGCTCCCCGCGGCCCTTGCGCCGCAGCAGCGAGGGGGCCGTCACGCGGTGCTCGCGTGCGGATTTCAGCGTGACGGTGGACATCGGTTGTCCTCCGATCGCCGGCCTGTCGCTCTGCACCGGAGAAACAAAAACGCGCCGTCCCGGATGGGGTCCGGAGGCGCGGCCGGTGCTCGTGCCGTCGGGGTCCGTCGCAGCGCGCCCGGACTCTGCTGGCGCGAACTCGCCTGCTTGCTGCCCCCGTCTCGGTCCCCGGAAGGATCCGAGCGTGTACTGGGCTGGGCGAGGCGTGTCTCTGTCTTCCTGGCGCTCGGCGCTCAGGACGGGGGTTTCGGTTCTTCGATGAGGATCGCGACTTGCGATTCCCCTCTGAGCCGGTCGCAATTGTAGACCCCGGATTTCCACGAGGTCAAGGGCGTTGGACCCCCCTCTCCAGCGCCGCGCGCACTGCGGGCGGCAGATAGCGGGATTCACAGGCCTCTGCCGCGTGATCGCGGAGCGCTGCCGCGACCACCGCGATCTGCCCCTCGATCGGGTCGCCGGCGGAGAGCAGCACCCACACCCGACCGCGCAGCCGGCAGATGCCGCTCGTCTGGGTGTCGCCAGGCGCGACGCGGCGCACTTCCAGATCGAGTTCGCGCGCCAGCGTGAGCAACGCCTCGAATAGCTCCGGAGGGCTCACAGACCCGTCCTCCCACCCGGCGCCGGAGCGAAAGCCCGCGCGAGCGACAGGAACGCCTCGGGCGGCAGGCTCTCGGCGCGGACGCGCGGGTCGATCCCGACCGCCACGCAGACCGCGGCCGGCTCGCAGCCGCCCGGTCCCAAGAGCCCCGCGCCGCGCAGCGCGTTCGCGAGCGTCTTGCGGCGCTGGCCGAACGCGGCGCGCACCAGCGTCTCGACGCGCAGCAACTCACCCGCCGCGAGCGGGCCGTCGGCGCGTGGGGTCGCGCGCACGAAGCTGGAGTGGACCTTCGGAGCCGGGAAGAAGAGTCCGGGAGCGAGATCGCGTACCCGCTGGAGCGTGACACAGAGTCGGTACAGCACGGTGAGCGACGAGTAGCTGCGGCTGCCGGGTGCCGCGAGCAGGCGATCGGCCACGTCGCGCTGGATCATCACGGACCAGTCGCAGAGCACGCCGCGCAGGTCCAACAGTCCGCGCAAGAGCGGCGCGGAGATCGCATAGGGCAGATTGGAGACGACGCGGGTGGCCGCGCGCTCGCGCACCAGCGCGGGCCAGTCGATCGCCAGCGCGTCGACGTGGCGCAGCTCGACGTTCGCCGGAAGCAGAGCATCGGCCCGCAGCGCGCGCACCAGGCCGGCGTCGATCTCGAGCGTCAGCACGCGCTCGGCGCGCTCCGCGAGGGCCCGGCTGAGGATGCCGAGCCCCGTCCCGACCTCGATCACCGAATCGCCCGCCGCGACGCCCGCCCGCTCCACGAGCTCTGCCGCGATGCGATCGTCGACCAGGAAGTTCTGGCCGCGCTCGCGGCTGGGCGCGAGCCCGTGGCGGGCGAGGATCTCCCGGATTTCCGCCGAGCTGTTCGACCTTCGCTCGCCTGCGGCTCGCTGCGCGCGGCCAGACCGCTTGCTCACCCCGGCCGGGTGCGAAGCCAGGGCGCCTCGCCCAGCGGCGCCCGCGAGAACGCGTTCAGCGCGAAGCCGTGGTGCTCGCCGCGCGCGAGCAGGCGAGCCCCCGCAGCGGCGATCATCGCCGCGTTGTCGGTGCACAAGGCCGCGGGCGGGAACACCGCCGCGAAGCCGAAGCGCTCGCCGGCGGCAGCGAGCTCGTTTCGCAGGCGCCGATTGGCCGCGACGCCGCCCACCACGGCGATCCGGTCGAGGCGGGTGGCGCGCACCGCCTGACACGCGCGCTCCACCAGCACCGCGACCGCCGCGCACTCGAACGACGCGGCGACGTCGGCTCGCTCGGCCGGGCCGAGCTCCCCGCGCCGCTCGACCAGGGTCGCCACCGCCGTCTTGAGGCCGCTGTACGAGAAATCGAATCCCGGCTGATCCACGAGCGGCCGTGGGAACACGAAGGCCAGCGGATCCCCACGCGCGGCTTCGCGCGCCACCGCAGGGCCTCCCGGATACGGAAGCCCGAGCAGCGCCGCGACCTTGTCGAACGCCTCGCCCACCGCGTCGTCGCGTGTCTCGCCGAGCAGCGCCGGCTCGACACCCGCGTCGATGCGATAGAGCGCGGTGTGCCCACCCGACACGACGAGCCCGAGATAGGGCGGCCGCAGCGTGGCATCGGCGAGCTCGGCGGACGCGAGATGCCCCGCCAGGTGATGCACGCCGACTAGCGGCACGCCCAGTCGGTACGCCAGCGCCTTGCCGAACGAGAGACCGACGAGCAGCGATCCCACCAGCCCGGGTCCTGCCGTCACCGCCACGCCCGCGAGGCTCTCCGCGTCGATTCCCGCGTCGTCGAGCGCGCGCTCCACCACCTGGTGGACGGCGCGCACGTGATCGCGAGACGCCAGCTCGGGGACGACACCACCGTACGGCCGGTGCACCGCGTCCTGGCTGTGGACACAGCTCGAAGCGATGTCGCGCCCGTCGCGGACGACCGCCGCCGCCATCTCGTCGCACGAACTCTCGACGCCCAGCACCCAGGTCGGAAGTGCACGCCGGGACGTGGGGGACGACACGGCGCGATTCAGCCGGTGCGGCGCTCGAGCTTTTCCTGCTCCGATTTGCACTCGATGCAGAGCTCGGCCACCGGGCGCGCCTTGAGCCGCGCCAGCCCGATCGCTTCACCGCACATCACGCAATCGCCGTAGTTGCCCTGATCGATCTTCGCCAGCGCGGCGTCGATCTTCGACAGGAGCCCCTGCTCGCGTTCGCGCAATCGCCCGGCGAACTGCAGGCTCACCTCCGAGGAGGCGATGTCCATCTCGTCGGGGAAGTCGTCGGGATCGACATGGATGTCGCCCGAGAGCGCCCGCTTGGTGTTGCCGACGATCTGATCGCGCTGATCCATCATCTGCTTGCGAAACCGCGACAGTTCCCGCTTGTTCAACACAGCCCCCTGCGAGGGGCGACGCACAGCGCCTCCCCGGCCCGTTCCATTCCGGCGACCTCGTCGCGCATCCGCTCAGCCCGCTCCGAGAAGCGCGAGTTGCCGCTTCGCCTCGGGTGCGCGAGAGGATTCGGGATAGTCACGCAGCACCTTTTCGAATGCGTTGCCCGCGGCCGTCCCGTGTCCCATGCGGAGCAGCGCTTCCCCCTGTCGGTAGAGCGCGTCGGCGGCCTTGTCTCCCGACGGATACTGGCGCGCAACGTCGTCGAACCGCAGAACGGCGGCCGAGAAGTTGCCTTGTTTGAAGTAACAGTCGGCGAGCCAGTATGTCGCATCATCGGCGTAGTCCGAAGCCGGGTAAGTTTGCAAGAACTTGCCGAAGAGGTCAACACAACCCGCGGCATCCCCTTCGCGCCACTTCGTGTGCGCGTCGCGGTAGCTCTGCACTTCCTGCGACACCGGATCTCCCGGCCCCGCTCCCGAAGCATTCGCTCCGGGAACCGCGGTCGGCGCAGCGCCCGCCCCGGTGTTCGCCTCGCTGCGCGCGGCGCGGGCCTCTTCGAGCGCCACCTGGACCTGACGATCCATCACCTCGAGGCGGCCGTTGAGACCATCGACCGCCCGTTTCAGCTCCTCCACCTCGGCGCCGATCTCGGCGACGCGACCGCGCCCGGCATCGGACCCCTTGCCGCCGCCACCCGTACGCTCCAGATCGGTCACGCGGTTCTGGAGCTTGCGCAGCTCCGCCGGCGTAGCACAGCCGACGGCCGCGACGACCGCGACGAGGAGCGCCCAGCGCGCGCCGCATCGGGCGATTCTCTCGAGGCTGGCGTGCATACCCCTCCCCTCAGCGCGAGTACGGCCCCCAGGCAGGGCTCGTGTTGTTGCCCGCGGCGGCCGTGATGCGCCGCAGGTTGGATCCATCCCGATCGATCACATACAGGTCGGCCAGGCCGCGTCGCGTCGAGCTGAACATGATCATCCGCGAGTTCGGAGCCCAGCTCGGCCCCTCGTCGCTGCGCGGATGCGTCACGAGCGGCACGTTGGTCACGGCTTCCGGGTCGATCAGCCAGACGTCGAACTGGCCGTTCACGCGCGTCTCGTAGGCGATCCAGAGCCCGTCGGGAGACCAGGTCGGATTGGTGTTGTAGGAGCCATCGTAGGTGAGTCGCCGCAGGTTTGCGCCGTCGGAATCCATCACGTAGATCTGCGGCGCGCCGGTGCGGTCGGATACGAACGCGATCCGCTTGCCGTCGGGAGACCAAGCGGGCGATACGTCGATCGCGCGACCGCGGGTCAAGCGGCGCAGATTGCGCCCGTCGAGCGCCACCGTGTAGATGTCGCTGGCGTCACCATCGCTCATCACCAGGGCCATGCGCTCGTGGTCCGGTGAGAACACGCCGCGGTATTGCGGGCGCTCTTCGCCGAGCCGAGACAACAGGCGCCCGGGTCGCCCCTGGCCGCGACTCGACAGGAACAGGAACGGCCGGTTCAGGTAGCGGTACGAGGTGTAGAGGATCGCGTCGCCGTCTGGGGACCAGGACGGGAAGTTGTTGAGCGACCGGTTCGCGGTGGCCGCGCGCGCCCCGCTGCCGTCCGCGTTCATCACGAAGATCTCCTTGTTGCCGCCGCGATCCGAGACGAACGCGACCTCGGTGCTGGACACCCCGCGCACACCGATGAACGCCTCGACCACGTCGTCGGCCAGACGCCGCGCGGTGACGTCGAGGTTCGCCCCGCTCTGCTGGTAGCGCCGCCGCACCAGGCGCCGGCACTGACTCGCATCCCAGACGCGGAACGAGATGCTGACGCCGTCCGCGCGCCGCGCGATCTCGCCCTCCAGCAGCGCGTCGGCGCCGATCTGCGACCAGTTCTGACATTCGAGCGGCGCATCGTCGCGCCCCGGCGGCGTCGTCAGCGGGCCGAGGTACGCGGCATCGTCGATGCGGCGGAACACGTTCGAGAACTCGAGCGCCTCCGTCACCTTGGCGCGGAAGTCGTCGATCAGCCGCGCGTTCGGGGCGGTCGAATCGTCGGCGAAGCGCTGCACCGCGATGCGATAGCTCTGCTCGCCGCCGGGCGTCACCACCACCGGCGCCCGCTCCGCTCCGGCGCGGAGCGCCGCGGTGCAGACGACTCCGAACCACACGGCCGCCACGATCGCTCGGTTCACAGGCTGTCCCCCGGTTCGAACCACATCACCCATTCTCCCGCTTCGGGCGGCGGCGGCAGCGGGCTCGCCTTGCTGAGCCCACGCACGACTCCATCGTCGTACCACGGGTTGCCGGAGCGCTGCGTGATGCGCGGTGTGCCGAGGATGTTCCCGGCGGCATCGAGCTTCACGACCACGCGCGTCTGCAGCGGCTGCGTGCGAAACCCCGGCGGCACCACCCAGATGCCCTTCATCCTGCGGATCACGCGCGCTTGCCAGTCGCGCTCCTCCGCCGACAGCGCGCCACGGCCCTCGGACGACCCGGGACTCGGTGCGATCGCGGCCGTGGCCGGCTCGGCGGGACCCGGCGCGGGCGGCGTCTGCGCGGCGTCGCCGCGCATCTCCTCGAGCAGCTCCTCCAGACTCTTCTCCTGTTTCTTCTCCGGCTCTTTGAAGACGTCCGGCTCGCGGGGCTTCGGCTTCGGCTTGCTCTGGGGTTTGGGCGCCTGGGGTTTTTCGGGAAGCACGACTTGCTTCGGCTTGGGCGGCGGCGGCTTCGCCGCCGGCTCGGGAGGCACCACCGGCGCTGGCGCGGGTGCCGGCTTGCGGGCAGCGGGTGCAGCCGACGGCGCGATCAGCTCCACGCTGATCACCCGGGGCGGCGCCTGATCGCTGACACCGGGCGATACCAACACGAGGCCCAGCGCCCCGGCATGCGCCAGGGCCGACCCAACCACCATGCGCCGGAACTCACGCCGCGCAGGCGACGTCGCTTCGCCTTCGCCCGCCAGAACTCCACTCCGTTCCCGCTATTCAGGCTCGGTCACCATGCCGAGCTTCGTGGCGCCCGCGAGTCGCGCCGCTGCGAGTGCCTTGACCACGGCTCCGTAGTTCGCTTCGCGATCCGCGCGCAGGAACACCCCCTTGTCGTCGAGACCCGCGAGGATCGCCAGCAGCTTCGCGCCGAGCTCCTGCTCGGTGACCGTCGTATTCGCCAGGAAGTAGCTGCCATCCTTCTTCACGGTGATGATCAGCGGCTCGTCGCGCACGCGCAGGTTCTGCGTCGTGGTCTCGGGCAGGTCGACGTCGATGCCCTGCTGCATCATCGGCGCCGTCACCATGAAGATGATCAACAGTACCAGCACCACGTCTACGAACGGCGTGACGTTGATCTCGGCGAACGGTCGCCGAGCCGAGCCGGGGTTCTGAACGGGCACGGCCTATCCCGCCTGGCGCTGCGCCACACCGGCGAGACGGCGCAGATCGCCCTCGTACTCGGCGGCGAACAGATCGATCGACGCCGTGAGGCTGCGCAGTCGCCCGGTGAAGTGGTTGTAGAAGATGGTGGCCGGAATCGCGGCGAACAGGCCGACGGCGGTGGCGATCAGCGCCTCGGCGATGCCCGGCGCCACGACCGCGAGGCTGGCCGAGCCGGCGCGACCGATTCCCTCGAACGCATTGATGATGCCGACGACGGTGCCGAACAGGCCGATGAACGGCGCCGCGCTGCCGGTCGTGGCGAGGAAGGAGAAGCCGCGCTCGAGCCGCAGCCCCTCGCGGCTGCTCGACCAGGACACGTTGCGCGCGAGCATCACGAGATGAGGCTCGGTGAGCGTCACCGGGCTTCCGCTCGTGCGCGCCAGCCGTCGCAGCTCGTTGTAGGCGGCGAGGAACACCGCTGCGAGCGGGCTCTGATCGAGGTCTTTCGCGGCGGAGTACGCCTCATCGAGCGATCCCGCGTGATAGACCTCGAGAAAAGCCTCGCTATCCTGCTGCGCGCGCCGGAGCTCGCGCATCTTGAACGCGATCACGGCCCACGACAGGACCGACAGCGCAACCAGGCCGAGGAGAACGAGCTGCACGATGAGGCTCGCCTGGAACACCAGGTCGAGTACACCGAGGCTCACGAGACGTCCCCCATCGGCGTCCCGACGACAAACCCCATGTGATGACTCGCTGCGTTGAAACCGGGGGCCGAGTCTAGGAGAGGGCCATCGCGGGTTCAACCAAGCACCCGCAGGGGCCCGCAAGTTACGCCCTCCAGCAGGAGTATTGTGATGAAGGTCACGGTCGATTCGCGCGCTCCCGGCGCTTCCCAGGTCGACTTGCTCGCGGTTCCGATCGCGGCGGATGAGGCGCGCCGGTCCCGGCTCGCTCCGCGCCTCGCCGCGATCGATCGCGCGATGGGCGGGGCGATCGCCACCGTCGTCGCGTCGGGCGACTTCAGCGGCAAAGCGGGCCAGCAGGTGCTGGTGTATCCGGATCGGCGCCGCAAGGCGAAGCGGCTCTTGCTGCTGGGCCTGGGAGACGCGCGGATCGACGCAGAGGCGCTGCGCACCGCGACTGGGAGCGCGGTCGCGCGCGCCGTGGCTGCGCGGTCCACGCGCATCGCCGTCGTGGTGCCACCGATCGGTGCCGGCACTGATCCGGAGGCCGCCCAGGCGCTCGCTGAAGGGGCCGTGCTCGCGGGCTATCGCTTCGATGCCTATCGCGAGGCGAACGACGAGACGTCGCGAGTGGCGGCCGTGACGCTGCTGGTGGGGCGCGGGCAGAATCTGCGGGCGAGCCGCGAGGCCGCGCGCCGCGGTGTGACGATCGCCGAGTCACAGAACGTGGCGCGCGAGCTGTCGAACCAGCCCTCGAACATCCTCTCACCCGAGCAGCTGGCGCGCGAGGCCCGGAAAATCGCGCGCGAGGTGGGCCTGCGAATCCGCGTCCTCGGTGTTCCGGAGCTCCTGCGGCGCAAGATGGGCGCGATCCTCGCAGTCGGCGGTGGCAGCTCCCGCCCCCCGCGTCTGGTGGCGCTGGAGTATTCGCCCAAGCGTGCGACCCAGGGTGCGCGTCCGGTGTGCATCGTGGGCAAGGGCATCACCTTCGACTCCGGTGGCATATCGATCAAGCCGGCGCAGGGCATGGAGGAGATGAAGCACGACATGTCGGGTGCGGCGACCGTGCTCGGCGTTCTGCGCGCATGCGCGCTGCTCGAGCTGCCGACCCCGGTGGTCGGCGTGATCGGCGCTGCCGAGAATCTGCCCAGCGGGACCGCGTACCGGCCCGGCGACATCGTGACCGCGGCTTCGGGCAAGACCATCGAAGTGCTGAATACCGACGCGGAGGGCCGCGTCGTGCTCGCCGATGCGCTCCACTATGCGAAGACCGAGTACGATCCGTGCGCGATCGTCGATCTGGCGACGCTCACCGGCGCCTGTGTGGTCGCGCTCGGACGCTGGGCGACGGGGCTCTTCGGAAGCCACGCGGGCCTGGTGGAGACGATCCGCGCAGCCGGCGAAACGACCGGAGAGTGCGCGTGGCCGATGCCGCTGTTCGACGGTCACAAGCGCGAGATCCGCAGCGAGGTCGCGGACATCAAGAACACCGGCGGCCGCCAGGCGGGCGCCTCGACCGCCGCGGCCTTCCTCTCGCACTTCGTCGGTGACGCGCCCTGGGCCCACCTCGACATCGCGGGCACCGCGTGGACGACGAGCCCCCCCGGCGGATACCAGCCGCGCGGCGCGACCGGGGTCGGCGTCCGGCTGCTGGTCGAGGTCCTGCGTCACTGGGATGCTTCGAAGCTCGCTTCACCGGGTTCCGGAGTGCTTGCCGGCGCGGCACCCCCCTCCTAACCTCGGCCGCCTCGACCGCGGCCTTCCCGCCGCTCGAACCAACACCCGAGGAGACACCTTTCCGATGAGCCGCAACCCGCTGACCCTGTCTGCCGCTGTGATCGCGCTGGGCGCCGCGATGGCACCGAACCTGGCCCTGGCCGCCGGCGATCTCGCCGCCGGCAAGGAGAAGTTCACGATGTTCTGCGTGACCTGTCACGGTGAGACCGGCAAGGGCGACGGCCCGGGCGGTGCTGGGCTGCAACCGCCCCCGCGGGACTTCTCGAAGGGTGACTTCAAGTTCGACGCGGACAAGAACGGAAAGGCCGGTGAGGACGCGGATCTCAAGGCCGTGATCACGAAGGGCGCCTACGAGTTCGGCGGCTCGCCGCTGATGACGCCCTGGGGCGGCGCCATTCCCGACGCAGACATCGACAACCTGATCGCGGTCATCCGCTCGCTGAAGAAGTAAGCAACCCGATCGGGTTGCTACCTTCGTGCGTCCGATGGCCGAAGACTCGCGAGACGGCCGAGCCGTCGCGACCCCTGCCACGAGCCTTCCGATTCCCGCGGTGCGCGGGGATCGATCGCTCGGTCCGGTCGATGCGCTGACCGCCTACATGGCGCAGCTGCGCAAATACCCCCCGATCTCGCGCGAGGAGGAGCACGAGCTGGCGGTGCGCTGGGTCGAGCAAGGCGACCAGGCCGCCGCGCGCGGGCTCGTGCTCGCCAATCTGCGCCTCGTCGTGAAGATCGCGATGGAGTATCGGCGCGCCTGGACCAACGTGCTCGACCTGATCCAGGACGGGAACGTCGGCCTGCTCGAGGCCGTCCAGCGCTACGACCCGTATCAGGGCGCGAAGCTCTCCACGTACGCCGTCTATTGGATCCGGGCGTACATCCTCCAGTACATCCTCGACAACTTCCGGATCGTGCGACTCGGGACCACCCGCGCGCAGCGCAAGCTCTTCTGGCGCCTGAACAAGGAGAAGCGCGAGCTCGAGCGGCAGGGATTCGAGGTGGAGCCGCGGATGATCGCCGAGCGGCTCGACGTGTCCGAGGCCGAGGTCGAGGACATGGAGATGCGGCTGCGCGAGAGCGACCTCTCGATGAACATGCCCGCTCGGCGCGACGAGCCCGGCGCCGAGATCGGCGACTTCATGCGCGGCACCGGCCCGAGCGCGGAGGAGAACGTCGCCGATCGCGAGCTCCGGCGCGTCTTCCTGGAGAAGGTGCACGAGTTCGCGGCCACACTCGACGAGCGCGACCGCACGCTGGTCGAGCAGCGCATCCTGGCCGACGAGCCCAAGACACTCGCCGAGCTCGGCGTGGAGTTCGGCGTCTCGCGCGAGCGGGTGCGCCAGCTCGAGGAGCGGATCGTGAAGCGGCTGCGCGAGTACATGAAGGAGAACCTGGTCGACTTCGAGTACTACGCCGCGACCGCCGATGAGTGAGCGAGCCGATCGGCGCCGCGTGCGCGTGATCGTGCGCGGACGCGTCCAGGGCGTGGCGTTCCGGGCACACACCGCCCAGCAGGCGCGCCGGGCCGGGGTCAGCGGCTGGGTGCGCAACCGGACCGACGGATCCGTCGAGGCCGCCTTCGAGGGCGCGGACAGCGGAGTCGAGGCGCTGCTGGCGTTCGTGCGCGAGGGCCCTGGTTCCGCCCGGGTCGATGCCGTCGAAGCGATCGAAGAGCCACTCGAGGGCGACGTCCGCTTCGAAGTCCGCGGCTGACCTCGAGGGGCCCCCGGCCAGGTCTTCGTTCGCCTTCAAGCCGCGGCGCGATTCGGCCGACCTGTCGGATATGCCTGCCGACGGCACGCCGATGCTCTTCGCGCCCCCGCAGCCGCCGTTCCAGCTACCGAGCGAAGCCACGATCGTCCTGGGACGCAGCCGCGAGTGCCAGGTGCGTCTGCCCGATGCCGACACCTCGCGGCAGCATGCGAAGATCGTCTGCGAGCGCGGCCGCTTCGTGTTGCACGACCTCGGCAGCACCAACGGCACGTTCGTGAATGGCGAGCGGATCGAGCAACGAGAGCTGCGGCCCGGAGACCGGCTCCAGATCGGCGCGAACATGGTCACGTTCTGCCAGGTGTCGGGCGGCCTCGACGTGCCGGACGACGGCGCCAAGACCGTGGTGTTCGAGCGGCCGGTCGGAAGCGACGTGTTCCGCGGCGATCTGGCCGAGATCCCGCCCTTCGCCGTGCTCCAGATCCTCGAGATGGGGCGCAAGACGGGGCTCCTGCTCATCGACTCGGATGCGACTCCGGGCAAGCTCTGGCTGCGCCGCGGCGATCCGGTCCACGCCGAGACCAAGGATCAGGTGGGCTTCGACGCCGCTGTTTCGCTCGTCAACGCGAGCGTCGGTCGTTTCACGTTCGAGCCGCACACGACCGTACCCGACGCGACGATCGACGCGTCGGTGACGCAGCTCTTGCTCGAGGCCTCGCGCCAGCTCGACGAAGGGCTGTGCTAATCGGCGAGCGCAGCGGGTCGCGGCAGGCGGCCGGCGAACTCGGATTGGATCCAGGTCTGGATGGCGGCGTCGACCGAGCCGGTGTCCATGCCTAGGAGCTCGGCCAGCGCTTCGTCGGTCGCGACACCGCTCCCGAGCCGATCGAGCAGGCGCGCTCGTCCAGAGCGGTCTGTGCGCGCCTCGAGCCAGGCCGCCGCGGCGGTCGCTTCGAGGTAGGCCACGCGCGCGTCCTCGTCCTCGAGGCCGCCGAAGCTCGGCGCGAGTCGGCGCAGCGGGATCCATTCACCGGCGTCGATGCGGCGCTTGAGCTGCGCACGCTCCGATCCGGTTAGTCCGGGCTGGCTGCGCGATTCGCGCTCGGAGAGCTCGGCGAGCCCCTCGTTCAGCCAATAGGGCTGATCGCCCCCGGTCCGCTCCCGGAACACCGCGTGGGTGTACTCGTGGAAGAGCAGCGCGCGCAGCTCACCGGCCGGATGCGCGGCCGAGACCACGTGGATGCGCCCGTCGAAGAAGCCGACCGTGCGAAACGAGAAGCGATCGCGGTGCGCCACGTCGTAGGCCGCGCGGCCGTAGAACACCACCCCCATCGGCCCTTCGGGCTCGGCACCGAGGTGCTGCGCGACCGACACACGCGCTTCTTCGAGATAACGCAACACCGTGTTCGCGTAGTCCGGCGCCGCCCGGCCGAGGTCGGGGTCCAGCTCCACGCGGAAGTGCGGGCTCGCCAGCTCGGGCCAGGGACCGATCTCGCCGCTGCGCGTCCGTTCGGCGAGGCGGCGCTCGTCCGCGAGCGTGGCAAGCCGGCCGCGCGCGGCGTCGCGCCAGGTCTCCAGGTCGTCGCCGGCCGTCGCGAGGAACGCCTCGAGGTGCTCGCCGGCCGAGTCGTAGCGCCCGCGATGGCGGTCGAGCAGCGCGAGATACCAGTGGGGCTCCGGTCGTCCGGGCTGCTCGCGGAGGATGCCGCGCAGGAGCGCCGCGGCGCGTGCGTTCTCGCCGCGCTGCAGATCCTCCACGGCGGCCCGCAGCACGCGGCGAGTGCGCTCCTCGTCGCGATCCAGCGCCGCGCTCGCAGCGGGAGCTGCCGCGCGATCGACCGGCCCTTCCCAGAGCGAGCGAAGCGACTCCGGGTCGTGCGCGCGCTCGCGCACCCGCTCCGGCACGTGCGCCGGGTCGTTGCTGATGTGGGTGACACCCGATTCGTCGACCCAGACGAATGTCTCCGCGACCACCGGCAACGCGACCAGGGTGGCGAACAGCGTCCAGCCAGCGATGCGGGCATGCACGACTCCCTTTTCGGACGGCAGCCCACCTGCTTGAAGCACTGGCAGCGCTGGTCAGCGGCGCTTGAGCGCCTCGGCAGCGAGGTGCCCCAGCTCGGGCAGCACGAGCTTCTCCATCGCCAGTCGGATCGCACCGCGCGAGCCGGGTAAGGCGAGCACGACGCGGCCCTCTGCGATTCCGCCCACGGCGCGCGAGAGCAGCGCCGCCGAGCCGATCTCTTCGTAGGAGAGCATTCGGAACAGCTCCCCGAAGCCGGGAATCACCCGCTCGAGGCGGGGCTCGACCGTCTCCGGCGTGACGTCGCGCGGCGCCACGCCGGTCCCCCCGGTCAGCAGCACAGCCCCGACACCATCGCGGGCGAGCGCCGCATCCAGCGCCGCAGTGATCGCAGCGGGCTCGTCGCGGGCGATCTCGCGACCCACGACCGGGTGGCCTCCACGCTCCAGCAGCTCGGCCAAGAGCTGCCCGCCGGTGTCGGTCTCCGCGGTCCGCGTGTCGCTGACGGTGATGACCCAGGTTGGCACGGCGCGCCGCGCCTCGCGCCGGTGGTGGTGGTTCGGCGACGAGGGGGTCCCCTCGCTCACGGCCGATCGTCCACCCAGTACTCGCCGTCGGTGGCTACTTCCTTCTTCCAAATCGGGACGGTTCGTTTCAGCGTGTCGATCGCGAAGCGGCACGCATCGAACGCCTCGGCGCGGTGGGGAGCGGCCGCAGCCACCACCACCGCGATCTCGCCCACCTCGAGGTGACCCGAGCGGTGCCCGATCGCCACTTGGGCCCCCGGCCAGCGCCGGGCGGCCTGGTCGGAGATCTTGTCCATCTCGCGCACGGCCATCTCCGGGTAGGCCTCGTACTCGAGGTGCCGGATCGAGCGACCCCGGGCGTGATCGCGAACCGCGCCCACGAAGGTCACGATCCCGCCCATGCTGGGCCCTTTCACCCGCGCCACCGCGTCGGCCTCCAACAGCGGCCGCTCGGAAATCCAGCACAGGCCGGCGCCGCCCGACACCGGCGGCAGGAAGGCGACCTCGTCGCCATCGCGCAGCGCGGTGTCGAGCGGAACGACCTCGAAGTGGACCGACACCGCCAGGCGCTCGCCGAAGTCGTCGAAAACGCGGTAGCGGGCGGCCAGGCGCCGTCGAAGCTCGCCGGCCGAGGCGCCCTCCGGCAGCTCGACCGAGAGCTCCTTCTCGCCCACGGCCTCCCGGATCGAACCGAAGAGCTTTACCGCCACGCGCATGGCGAGAGCCTAGCTCGGCTAGGCTCCGCGGCGCGCCGTCCCGATGGTCGTCGTTTCACTTCTGTTCGTTGCGGAGCTTGCCGATCGTTTCGGAGGCTGCGTAGAATCGCGCCAACACGGCGCCGCGGGTCGGCGTCTGGTGGGAGGGAAACCATGGCGGCTCGCAAGAAGAGCAACCGCAAGCGTTCGGCGGCGCGAAAGCCCGCGGCGCGCAGAAAGACTGCGCGGAAGAAGGGGTCGAAGCGGAAGAAGTCGGCGCGCAAGAAGGCCAACCGCAAGAAGAGCGCAAAGTCGAAGTCGGCGCGGAAGGCAGCGCCGAAGCGCGCCGCCAAGAAGAAGGCGGCGAGCAAGAAGCCCGCGCGCAAGACGACCGCGCCGAAGAAGGCCGACAAGAAGGCGGTGAGCCCTGCTTCGGCGGTGCGACCGCCGGCGACCTCATCCCCCGCTCCGAGCACAGCGGCGGCGGGGGTGTCGCGCCCGGTCGCGCCCTTTCGCATCGAGCGTCACCCGGCGTCCGCCCAGCCGTCGCCCGCTGTGGGCACCGGCGCGGCCGGGCTGGGTGGCGCGAAACCGGTCGGTGCCGGGTCCGCGACGGGGGTTCCGGCGCCGCTAGCGCCGGGCGACGTCGCAGAGTCGGAGCCACATCGAATCGGCGTCGTGACGCACTACTACGAGAACGCCGGGGCCTGCGTCGTATCGCTCGATGCCGGTGGACTCAGCGTGGGCGACACGATCCACGTGCGCGGACACACGACCGACTTCTACCAGCGCGTCGAACGGGTCGAGCGCGATCATGCTCCGATCGCGTCGGCCCGGAAAGGCGATGAGGTGGGGGTCCAGGTGAGTCAGCGCGTACGTGCCCACGACGCCGTGTATCGCTTGAGCGGGCGCTGACGCGGGAATCGATCCGCGCGGCGATCCGCTGACCGAGTGCCCGCTCGCGGGTACGGGGTCTGGGCGCGGCTCACGCCGCCGCGCTCGGCCCCTGCCCGATGGTCTGCGATGCGGGCTACTTCTTCTCGGGCGGCTTCGGGCTGACGCCTTCGACCGCCTTGAGTCCGGCGCTCTTGCCCATCTTGATCTGCCCGTCGATCTCGGCGCCGTCCTCGACGACGAGGGAGCCGGTCTGGATGTTGCCCTGGACGCGCGCCGTCTTGTGCAGCACCACCTTCGTCGACGCCATGATGTCGCCGACGACGGAGCCGCTCACCGCAACCGTCTTCGAGCGGATCGTCGCTTCGATGTCGCCCGTCTCGCCGACGATCAGCGTGTTCTCGCTGGAGATTTCGCCCCGGAACCGGCCGTCGATGCGGACCGTGTCCTTGAACACCAGCTTGCCCTCGAACTCGGAGCCCTGATCGATGAATGCGGACAGTCCACCGGAGCTGGAGGAACCCGGCGACGGCGGCGTGGAGTAATCCCCCTCCATGCCCTTGCTTCCAAACGG
>Ga0184637_10001338_pt1 | contig 16777 bp, 12 predicted proteins | sample PLM3_127_b2_FD_133143 | JGI IMG/M metagenome (GOLD analysis project Ga0184637, IMG submission 133143) | Groundwater sediment microbial communities from an aquifer in East River, Colorado, USA - PLM3_127_b2 | ecosystem: Environmental > Terrestrial > Soil > Riparian zone | place: USA: East River...
GTCCACAACAACCGCAACGGCAAAGGCATCAAGATCCCCCTGAACATGCGGGCGCAGGAAACCGAATATGGGTTCGTGTGCCAGGATTACCCGGAGTCGGGCAAGCGCGGCGCCGCCCACAGCAGGTTTCACATGCCCAATATGAACTACATGCGTCTTGGGGCGAAGAACAAGGCCCTGGAGACCGGGCCCCGTGTCGCGGTGATGTGGCGGGTGCCGCTCGACGATGACAACCACATCGCGATCGGTACGCAGCGCGTGCAAGTGTTTGGGGAGAACGTCGAGAAGTACGTGGAGCAATGGCGGGCGGCCGAGCTCGAACAGCAACGGGTCCCGATGGCCGAGACTGCGCGAGCGGTGCTCGCAGGTAGGATGAAGACCGACGAGATCGCACCAGGCCGCTGGTGGGACTCCTCCAGCGTGCAGGACATGGTGACGATGATCGGACAGGATGTGATCGCCCATCGCGACGAGGAGCACCTCGGACGCTCAGATGTGGGCGTCATCTTCATCCGACAGCTTTACCAGCGCGAGCTGCGCGCCCTCGCCGAAGGTCGGCCGCTCAAACAATGGGCCGCTGTAGACGCCATAGAGGAGGACAATGAAGGCGGCCGCTAGCGGCGCGGCCGAAAACCGCTCATGGTGAGCCTGTCGAACCAGAAGTCCTTCGACAAGCTCAGGACGAGCGGTTCAATCGTGGGCATTTTCGGCCACGCCCCTCGCGAGGGTGAACGGGCCCCGGGCGGGCGTGGCTGTCCTTCGGTGCACGGTACCTGACTTGCACAGGCTGCGCTTCCTCATAAAACTGGCCCACCCCGTCTTGGCCGTGCTTGCGGTCGTAACGGTGCTCTCTGCTTGTGGCCCAGCCGTGCCGCAGGGCGATGCCGGCTCTCAGCGTCCCCCCAGTGCCGCGAGCCGCACGCTCGTCTATGCGACTCGGGTCGAACCAGCCAGCATCGCTACTCGAGGATTGGGCCAGGGCGGATCGACCCCCAGTCTCCCGGTGGTGTTCGACGCCCTCATCGCCTACATCGACGAGTCCGGGACCGCACTTCCGTTTGTCGTCGAGAGCCTCCCAGTGCTCAACTCCGACTCCTGGCGTGTCTTTCCTGACGGTCGCATGGAGACAACCTACCGCCTCAAGCCCGGTATCCGGTGGCACGATGGGACACCGGCGAGCGCCGAGGATTTCCGCTTCACCTGGCAGCTCTACACCAAGCCAGAGCTGTATCAAGCGGCCACCCCATTCAATGCCATTGATGAAGTCGTAGCCGTTGACGAGCGGACGGTTCTCATCCGCTGGAAACAGCTCTACCCAGAGGCAGGAACCCTGAGCTCGAGCCATGAAGAGTTCCCAGTCCTGCCGGCGCATATCTTGCGCGGGCCCTTCGAGCAGCTGGACCCAGCGGCGTTTACGAACCTCCCGTTCTGGAACCGCGAGTATGTGGGCTTGGGGCCCTATCGCCTCGATCGCTGGGAGGCGGGGTCCTTTCTCGAGGGCGTAGCCTTTGATGCGTACATCCTGGGGCGGCCGAAGATCGAGCGGCTGAGGGTCGTCTTCATCGAGGACGCGAATACAGCGCTGGCGAATCTCCTCACCGGACAGGTGCACATGGCCGCCGACGACTCGATCGGGCTGGAGCAAATAGACGTTATCAAGCGCGACGCGAGCGACCGCTTTGCGTTGCAATCCGACCCCGGCGGCTCTGTACGTGCGACGTTTTTCCAGATGCGGCCAGAATACGTCGTTCCGCGAGCACCGCTCGACCGCCGGGTGCGCGAGGCTCTGTCCCGCACCTTCGACAGAGACGGCCTGAATGAGGCGGTCTTTTTCGGCCTCTACATTCCCGCCTTTTTTACCATCGGGCCAGGCGTCCAGTTCGCTCCCGCGGCCGAGCGAGGGGCCATACAGTACCCGTTCGATCCTCGACGCAGCGAGCAGCTGATGAACGAGGCTGGCTTCTCCCGCGGCGCTGATGGCTTCTACTCGAGCGGCGTGGAGGGGCGCTTTGCAGCTGGGCTCAACAGCACGCCCAGCGGGGCTGATAGTCAGGCACTCACCGCCATGGCGAGCGCGTGGCGGCAGTTCGGATTCGACGTGCAGGAATCGATCATCCCGGTAGCACAGGCACGCGACGCGGAGGTCGGTAACACGTTCCCGGGCATGACGACCAGGACAACCACCGCGAGCCTGGCCACCCTCGTTTCCTTCACCACGGCAAGAGTCCCCCGCCCCGAAAATCGATGGTTTGGGAACAACCGCGGCGGCTGGTCCAACGCGGACTACGATCGCCTCGCCGGGGCTTTCACGGCTACCCTGGATGCTCAGGCGCGCGCCGATCTGGTCACCGAAATGGCGAGAGTCCTCACCGCGGATCTCCCCCTGATCCCAATGCTCTTCCTGAATCGGCCCATACCGTACCCTCTTGGACTCACTGGGCCGAAGAGTAACCGCCCCGCTGGAGCGGCCTGGGCCTACAACGTCCATGAGTGGGAGTTCCGCTGAGCCAGGGGCGGCTGTAGAGAAAGCCACGAGAAAGGGGGGGAAGCTGTGAGCGCAGCTGGCATGATGCCGCGGCAGGCTGCCATCGCCGTGAACGACTTGCTGGACAATTGTGGGGCGATTCAGGCCGGCCAGCACGTGGTGATCGTGGCTGCATTGGACGGACTGCACGGCGGGGAGAATCTCGTCGACGAACAGACCGTGTCGTGGGTCCAAGCAGGCGTCCAGCAGCGCGCTGCCTACGCCAGCGTCCTCTGGCTGGACATGCCCATTCGACCAGCGCGGATCTGGAATCCCTCGGGCAAGATAGAAGGCTGGCGCGTGCCCCCGGTCCTCAAAGGGGCGCTGATCAGCGCGGACGTGTTCATCAACCATTGTGTGGACCTGTCCATCGAGGAAGAGCTGAAGGAAGTCCCGGATATCCTCCGCGAGCACAACGTGCCGATGGTGCGGAACATGGCGACCACGACGTCACTCTTAACCAGCACCTGGGCCCAGACGCCCTACGAGCTGGTGTCCGAAATCCGATTGCAGGCGGCTGCCGTTTTGCAACCGGGTGCCCGGTGGACCATCACTCACCCGAACGGAACCCTTCTGCAGGGCACGCTTGGCCCAGCCCCGTCGGGCGAGACGTACGCGGAACCCCGGACGGGCTACCGCCCGTTTCCCGAGGGAGTACTCCCCAGGTTCCCGATCAGGGATGTGGAAGGCGAGGTGGTCTTCCAGTCCACCAACCCCATCTGGGCGCGCCACGTCGGCATCCCGACACAATTTTCCGCCCCCGTCCACGTCACCATTCGAGATGGGTTCATCAAGGAGTTTCGGGGGGGCCCGGAAGCCGAGCAGCTCCAGGCTTTCTTCGCGACCCTGGCTCGAGAGTTCGGTGAGGATACCTACCGCGTCCGACTGATGCATGGTGGCACCCATCCCCACGCCCACGTGCGATCGGATCAATGCCCCTCCGATTCCTATCGGACGTTTATCGAGCACCACAATTGGAGCAGCATGCACGTCCATCTCGGAGACAGCCGAAGAAATCCGGGGTTCCCGTACAACCCGCACATTACCGCTGAGCTCCACGATGCGACGGTGCAGGTTGGAGACGCTTACCTGTGGAAGGAGGGGCGCCTGACGTCCGCCGACCACCCCGCGGTTCAAGCTATCGCGAAGCGCTACCCGGACCGCCCTGGGCTCGACGTCGGCGCCTGGTAAGAGGATCGTAGCCCACGGGTTTTGGAGGAGCTAGGAATGGCGAGCTACTACGAGACGTTCTACGACGATTGGCTGGCGATGAGCGAGCGGATGCAGCGGGCCTACGACGACTCCCCGGTCATCGCTCACGATCGAGACGTCCCCTGGGTGCAGACCGTGCAGGACGCGAAGGTGAAGCTGCTGATCGCCAACGAGCTGGGCTTCCCGACCATGGGCAGCGTGCTGACCAAGGGGGAGATCCCGCCGGGCTGGCATACCGGGCAGCATCGGCATGGGGAGGAGTCCATCCTCATCCTCCAGGGGGAGGGGTTCAGCGTCATCGATGGGGCGCGATTCGACTGGCACCAGCATACGGCGCTGCAGATCCCCTATCGGGCGGCACACCAGCACTTCAACGCAGGGGACGGGCCGGCGCAATATCTGTCGGCGATGTGTCTGCCGCTCGAGGCGTTCGTGTACATCGCGGGAGTGGAGCAGCTCGGCGAGTGCGGCCCCAACGACCCGGGAGTGGTGGCGAAGATCCCGACGCAGCAGTCGCAGTACCACGCCGATGGCCGCCGCGTCGCGATCCACGTCGAAGACTCGACACCCGGGACCGGACGAGAGATGGGGCTCGAGGCCTACCCGAACCGCAACCTGCCGTCAAAGGCGTTGGTGACACGGAGAAACGGGTTCCGTGAGCCGTTGAGTGTGGCGATGACCCACATCTTCTCCGACCCGCCGGGCTACAAGAGCGGGAGTCACAAGCACCTCGAGGCTATGCTCTACGTGCTGGAGGGTGAAGGGTACTCGGACGTGCGGGGGAAGCGGGCCAAGTGGGTGGCGGGCGACGCCTTCCACGTGCCGCCCTCGATGGCGGAGCATCAGCACTTCAATGACTCAGGCCAGATCGAGCGGATGGTGCGCATTGGCTTCGGCATCCGCTCCTGGTTCACGGACATCTGGCCCGAGGGCTATACGGTGCAACGGACGTACGACAAAGACGGCAAGCCCATTCTCCCCGGCGAGATCGAGCGGGTCCGCGAGCGCTATTAATGGTCAATTCTCATGGGGTAAGCAATGAAACTGGCCAATCGTATCTCTGCCCTGCTGCTCATCGTGACGGTGCTGGCTGGGTGCAGCCCAGCCGTGCCTCAGGGCGATCTCGGCTCGGAGCGTCCCCCCAGCGGCGCGAGCAGCACCCTGGTCTTTGCGACCCGTACTGAACCCGACAGCATCGCCACCAGGAGGTTGGGCCAGGCTGGATCGGTTTTCGCCGGCTCCAAGGCGGTCTTCAACGCCCTGATCGCCTACGTCGACGAGACCGGGACTCCACGTCCAAACCTCGTCGAGAGCCTGCCGATGCTCAACTCTGACTCCTGGCAGGTCTTTCCTGACGGCCGCATGGAGACAACCTACCGGCTCAAGCCCAACCTGACCTGGCACGATGGAGTGCCGCTCACGCCAGACGATTTCGTGGTCGCCTGGCAGGTGTATGCAAAGCCAGAGCATGGCCTTCTACGAGCAATCCCTTTCAGTGCCATAGACGAAGTCGTCGCGGTCGACGAGCGCACATTGGTCATGCGCTGGAAACAGCCTTACCCCGGGGCAGGGGTCCTGTCCGAGAACCATGACGAGTTCCCGATCCTGCCGGCGCATATCTTGCGCGGGCCCTTCGAACGGCTGGACGTGGACGCGTTTGTGAACCTCCCCTTCTGGAACCGCGAGTATGTGGGCCTGGGGCCCTATCGCGTTGATCGCTGGGAGGCGGGGTCCTTTCTCGAGGGCGCAGCCTTTGATGCCTTCAACCTGGGGCGGCCGAAGATCGAGCGGATTCGGATCGTCTTCATCGCCGACAACAATACGACCCTGGCAAATCTCCTCGCCGGGCAGGTGCACCTGGCCAGTGACAATTCGATCGCGCTGGCGCAGATCGACGTTATCAAACGGGAAGCGAGCGATCGGCTGGCATTGATACCCGACCCTAGTGGTGCCTGGCGTGCCGCGGTTTTCCAGCTGCGACCAGAATACGTCAACCCACGAGCGCTGCTCGACCTTCGGGTTCGTGAGGCCCTGGCCCGCGCATTCGACAAAGATGCCCTGAATGACGCCGTGTACTTTGGTATCTACGTTCCCGCCGACTTTCTGATCCAACCCAACTCTGAGTTCGGTCGTGCGGCCGAGCGCGGGGTCGTAAAGTACCCGTTCGATCCCCGACGAAGCGAGCAATTGATGAACGAGGCCGGCTTCTCCCGCGGCGCTGATGGTTTCTACACAAGCGACGTGGACGGTCGCTTCACGGTTGATTTCAAAAGCACCGCCAGCGGGTCGGACGTCACCGCCCTCGCCGCGATGGCGAGCGCGTGGAGACAGCTCGGATTCAACGTGCAGGAATCCCTCGTTGCCGTAGTAGAGGCAGACAACGCGGAGCTCGGCAACACGTTCCCGGGCATGTTCGCAAGGACCAGCACCTCGAGCCTGGCCGCCCTGGATGCCAACACCTCGGCAAGAATCCCCCGACCCGAGACCCGCTGGATTGGGTCCAATCGTGGTGGCTGGTCCAGCTCAGAGTACGATCGCCTCGCCAGGGCTTTCACGACCACCCTGGATGCTCACGCGCGCGCCGAACAAGTCACCCAGATGGCGAGAATCTACACCGCGGAGCTCCCCTCGATCTCACAGTTCTTCCTCAATCGGCCCATTCCGTACCCGGTCGGACTCAGCGGGCCGAAGAGTGTCCTCTCCGTTGAAACGTCCTGGAGCTTCAACGTCCATGAGTGGGAGTTCCGCTAAGCAAAGGGGCGATCTCGATGAAGCTGGCCAACCCCATCTCGGCCCTGCTGCTCGTCCTGATGGTGCTGAGTGGCTGTAGCAGCCCGGCTGGGCCACAGGGCGATATCAGCTCTCAGCTTCCCCCCAGCACCATCAGTCGCACTCTGGTCATCGCAATACGCGTCGAACCCGACAGCATCGCGACCAGGAGGCTGGGCCAGCTCGGAGTGAGCATCACGGGCCTCAAGGCGATGTTCAACGCCCTCATTGCCTACATCGATGAGTCTGGGGTCGCGCATCCAAACATCGTCGAGAGCCTCCCGGTGCTCAACTCCGACTCCTGGCGCGTCTTTCCGGACGGCCGCATGGAGACTACCTACCGCCTCAAGGGCGGTCTCCGCTGGCATGACGGAACAGCGGCCAGCCCGGACGATTTCCGCCTCTCCTGGCAGGTGCACACCAAGCCAGACTATGGCCTGGCAAGCGCAATCCCATTCCAATCCATGGAGGAAGTCGTCGCCATCGACGAGCGCACGGTCGTCATCCGCTGGAAAGCGTCTTACCCGGACGCAGGAGTTCTTTCCGCGACCAATGACGAGTTCCCGATTTTGCCGGCGCACCTCCTCCGCGCGCACTTCGAGCAGCTGGACGCGGAGGCCTTTGCGAACCTCCCGTTCTGGAACCGCGAGTACATAGGCTTGGGGCCCTATCGCATCGATCGCTGGGACGCGGGGTCCTTTCTCGAGGGCGCAGCGTTTGATGCGTACAGCCTGGGGCGGCCGAAGATCGCGCGGATACGGGTTGTCTTCATCCCCGACTTGAATACGACGCTGGCCAATCTCCTCGCCGGGCAGGTGGACATAGCCAGCGAAAATACGCTTGGCCTGGCGCAGGTAGACATTATCAGGCGTGAAGCGGCCGACCGGCTGGCGTTGCTACCGGCCAGGGGCGGTGCCTGGCGTGCGACGCTCTTCCAGCTGCGACCAGAGTACGTGAGTCCTCGAGCGCTGCTCGACCACAGGCTTCGTGAGGCCCTGGCCCGCACCGTCGACAAAGACGCCATAAATGAGACTGTCTACCTTGGGACCTTGGCTCCCGCCGACTTTATGGTCCATCCAAACTCCAGGTTCGGTCCCGCGGCCGAGCGGGGGACCGTAAAGTACCCGTTGGATCCTCGACGCAGCGAGCAGCTGATGAACGACGCTGGCTTTTCCCGCGGCGGCGATGGCTTCTACGCAGGCGCCGTGGACGGGCGCTTCACGGTTACGCTCAAAAGCACCCAGAGTGTGGATACGGCCGCATTCACCGCGATGGCCAGCTCCTGGCGCCAGCTCGGATTTGACGTGCAGGAATCCTTTATTCCCGCGGCAGAGGGTCTCAACGCGGAGGTCGCGAACACGTTCCCGGGCATGTTCACACGGGCAACGTTCTCGAACCTGACAACCCTGGTTGCCTTCACCACCGCCGGGATCGGCCGACCCGAAAACCGTTGGACTGGGACCAATCGTGGTGGCTGGTCCAACGCAGACTACGATCGCCTGGCTGGGGCCTTCACGACGACCTTGGATGCTCAGGCGCGCGCCGACCAGGTCACCCAGATGGCGAGAATCCTCACTGAAGATCTCCCCTTTGTCTCACTGTTCTTCACCGGGCAGCCCATCCCCTACCCCGTCGGACTCAGCGGGCTAAGGAGCACTAGCGATGAATCGAACTACGCCTTCAGCGTCCAGGAGTGGGAATTCCGCTAGGGCTCGACGTCCCATTCGTAGACGTTCCAGGTGTGGACCTGGGTAATCGCCGACGGGACCGGCAGATTCCGCACCTTCGCGAGGGCCAGGATCGGATCCGGGTCCCAATAGACAGGCATAACGGCCAGGTCGGTCGTGGCTTCGCGGAGCAGCTCGCGCATCAGCGTGATTCGCTCGGGCCGCTGGATGGTCGCGGCGAGCCGATCGACGATGTCGTCGACCGCGGGGTTCACATAGCTGCCGAAGTTGGCTGCATTCCAGCGATTCTCCGGGCCGACGACCGACTTTGAGTGAATGCGGTCCTTCCAGAACGACGTCGACAGCTGGGCGATCATCTCCACGCCGCCGAATCGGTGCCACGTCTCTGGATCGCGGATGATCGTGGACGGCACGAGCCGCTCGTCGACCTCGATCCCGAGCTGCCTCCACACATCGGCGATGATCGCGACCTCTTTCTCGGAGCGGGGGTTGCGGGTTGCCTGAATCTGGAGCGCGAATGGGGTGCCCGCGCTGTTGCGGAGCGTGCCATCGCCGCCGCGCGTCCAGCCCAGGTCGGCCAGCGCTCGGCTGGCGGCGGCGGGATCGAACCGAAACTGTGGGATGCTCGCCTCGACGTCCCTTCGATAGCCGTGATTGGGCGGCATGAAGCTGTCCGCCGGATCGCCAAAGCCGTGGTTGAGCGCCGTGGCGAGTTCCCGGCGATCCATGGCCTGGTATAGCGCTCGACGCACCCGCGCGTCGAGCAGGGCCGGCTGTCGCTGATCTTCGGCGCGGCCCTGGTGAGAGACGAAGCGCAGTCGCTGCGGGTTGCCGACCAATACCTGGTTCTTCGTCCCCGCCCAGCGCTCGCTGGCCAGGCGGACCCCCTCCATGTCGACGCCGATCGGGAGGGTCATGTCGATCTCCTCGGCGAAGATCGACGAGAGCTGCGTGTTGGCGTCCGGGATGAACTTCAGGATGATGCGGTCCAGGCGGGCGGGCCCGCGATAGTACGGCTCGAAGCGCGCGAACTCGATCTCCGAGCCGGGCGACCAGCTCGCGACCTTGAACGGGCCAAGCCCGACGAACTCCGTCGACCAGTAGGCGCTGTTGACGAACCCGTCCTTGTCGCGGGCGAACAGATCGCCGATCAGGTGGCGTGGAAGTGGGTCTATCGTCCCGCGCCGCATGTCGTGCGCGTCGACCCAGATCTGGTTCCACTTCATCACCAGCGTGAGCGGATCAGGGGTGTCTATCGCGCTGATGAATCGAGCCTCGGGCGAGCGGATCGATGGCATGGCCGGATCGCGCACGACTTCCCACCCGAACACGACGTCGTCGGCCGTGAAGCGCGTCCCATCGTGCCACTGGACGTTCGGGTGCAGCTTCCAGGTCGTCTCCATCGTGCCGTCGGGCAGGACTCTCCACGTGCCCTTCTCGACCGAGGGCAGCTCGACGCCGAGAGCTGGCTGCGGCTCGCTGTTCGCGTCCGTGAGGACCAGCCAGTTGTGGGCGATCTCGGTCGGCTGTTGCGCCCCACCGGTCGTGGTGGTCACGCCGATGATCGATCCAATGAAGGCGCTCGGCTCGGCGAGGACCGCGACGCGGAGAATCCTCGGCGCGCCCGACCTCGTCAACTGGCCCGACCCTGCCGGCGCGCTCGTTCCCGGCGCCGCGGGGCCTGCACATGCCGTTGCGAAGATGACGAGTGGAAGGAGTACGCCGCCGGCGATACGCGTCAACGTCAAGTGTCCCCTCCCCCCTTGCGGGGGAGGGTTAGGGAGGGGGGTAAAGTCGCGAGCTCCACCCCTACCTACTCCCGCGGCCGTGCGCCCATGACGCCCCCGCCGCGCTTCAGCGCTTCGGCTTTGCCGGTCTGGAAGTCCGCGAGCCAGTTCGTGATCTCGAGCCGGTAGCCCCACGGGTCCTCGAAATAGATGCTCACCGCGCCGAAGCCCGGGTGAGCCATTGGCCCGCGAATCGCCACGCCCTTGCTTTCCAGGTGCGCCTTCCAGGTGTCCAGCTCGTCCATGTTCCGGCAGTTGAAGGCGTAGTGGACCAGCCGGGGGTTGGATGCGGTCGGATCGCCATGGAACAGGCTGATGACGTCCTTGCCCAGCCGGATGTCCTCGTGCGGCGTGACCGGATGAGCCGTGTCGCCGCCCCAGTTGTAGCGGCCGACGACCTCGGCGCCGAGAACGTCGACGTACCAGCGCTCGGCCTCGACCATGTCTGGCACGACGATGGCGATGTGGTCCCATCCCGTGAGCTTCAGGGGCGCGCTGCTGGTTGGTACGGCGAGCTCTTCCTTCGGTGGATCGACAACGGTTACCTGAGCGACTGCCACGGTGAACCTCCTCGCGAGACGAATTTGCTGGAATCTTACTCCCGGCGTCCAGTCTCGGAATGACACTCGGAGTACGATATCGCCCGGAAGCTGCGCGAGATCGGAGGGGGCCATGGAAGTTTGGTTCCGACAGACCGCGCCCTACTACAACGTCTCGGACGAGCCGATGCCCTTCCCGGTGCCTGGCTCGCTGTGGGACCGCGCCCGCGGCTCGCAGCTTTATGAGAAGCGGATGCGTTTCATCCGACGTCTGGACGAGCTCGGATACGACGCGATCATCTTCACGGAGCATCACTACGGCCCGAACGGCGGGCTCATGCCGTCTCCGACCGTGCTCATGGGCGCCGCGACCCAGGTTACTGAGCGGATCAAGCTGGCCACGATGGGAATCACCCTCGCCCTGCATCCGCAGCCGGTGCGCATCGCGGAAGAGCTCGCCATGATCGACAACCTCTGTCACGGTCGCCTGGTACCCGGCTTCATCAGCGGCACGGCGCAGAACCTCTACGCGTACAACGTGCCGGTCGAGGAGGAGCGGGACCGCTACCATGAGGCGTACGACTTGATCATCAAGGCGTGGACCGAGGAGACTCCCTTCGAGTGGCACTCGAAGTACTACGACTACGAGTGCGTCTCGATTTTGCCTCGGCCCTTGCAGGCGCCGCACCCGCCCGTGTGGACGACCGCGACATCCAAGGAGAGCATCCAGTGGGCCGCGACGAAGCGCATGGGCTTCATGTCCCACGGCCCGACGATCGAGGCCGCCGAGCGGCTCGCGTACTACAAGAGCTTCGCCGAGACCGAGTGTGGCTGGTCACCCCCGGCGGCTGAGCTTGGCATCTCCCGCGAGCTCTACGTCGTTCCTACGGCGCATAACATCGACGAGCGGATTCGCGAGGTGTTCGAGAGCGACCGGGCCTATTCGTTCGAGAACCTGGCGGCGGACGCGAACCTGCGGGCCGTCGGCAAGGCGCGCTCGAGCCTGCGCTCGTACGACTACCTCACCACCGTCGACAGCCCGTTTCAGGGGGCGGCGATGACGGTCGCGGGCCGCCACAGCGGCCAGTTCCTAGCCGGCGACCCCGAGATGCTGATCGAGGAGATCACCGCTCAGCAGAAAGCCACCGAGGCGGGCGTGCTGGTCGTCCGAAACGAGCTCGGCTCGGTCGACGTCGACCAGGCGCTCGAGGGGCTCGAGCTGTTCGCGCGGGAGGTGCTGCCGGTGGTTCAACAGCTCTAGCCGGTTAGGCACCTGGGCCCTGTGGAGGGCCGGATTCAACGATAATCAGGTGGCCGTCGCTTCACGCTCTGAGGGTCTTGCCCCATGCGCCCCGCAGTCAGCATCGCGGATTTTGTCTCTGGTCTGCTTCAGCTCGAGAGTGACGGGTTTCAGACCGAGTCGGTCCAGGAGTATCTGCTGGAGACTGCAATCATCTCGTCGTCGCTCGAGCCCTATCTGCACTTCCACCGTACCCACTACATGCGCAATCTCATCTACCGAGCTGAGGGTTTCGAGCTTCTGGCGATATGCTGGGAGTCTGGGCAAGCTGCTCCGATACACGACCACGACGAGCAGCGCTGTTGGGCGCGGGTCGAGCATGGCACTTTGCGCTTCACCAACTTCCATCTGGTCTGCGAGACACCTTTGCTCCTCGAGCAGGCCGGCCCGGTCCTATCGGGCACGACGGGGCATCTGGATGCGCTGGCGGGGATCCACAGAGTTGAGAACCACTTGTCCTCTGCGGGCAGAGCCGTGAGCGTCCATCTTTACGCGAGCCCGTTTGCAGAGTGCACGACTTACGATCCAGTCCGGGGACTAAGACAACGCAGGCAACTCGGTTACGACACAGTGCCGGGGCCCGAGCGCACTTTCCGAAGCTAGACCCAGCCCCGGCACCCTCGCGCGCGCCCCTTTGGGGTCGCACCGAAATCAGATGTGGTAGCGCGCGCTGGCTTCAAGCTCGTACTTCCGCTGCACCAGCTGCTCGAACGTAATGCTCCCGAGTAAATAGGGCTGGTGAGCTACTTCCAGTCTCCAAGGCCGAAGCGGCGGGCTGTTTCTCGCAGCTTGCCGTCATCCCACTCGGGCACGTACTTGCCGTTGTCGATGATCCGTTCGCCGTCAAGCTCGAGGATGACGCGACCCCACTGTGCCTGCATGTGGTCGCCCGTCGGCCCGACGTGGAAATGCATCATGTTCGTACTCGCGTTGCCGATCAGGCCGCGGGGCCCGGGGGTGCACTCGGCTGTCGGATGCAGTCCACCGTGCCAGGAATCGACCTTGTTGGCCTCGGCGCCGTGTTGCTCCAGCCGCTCGTCGACCATTTTCGCGTACTCTTCCACCCACTGCTTCGCCTCTGGCGGGCCCTGGACGCGCGTTATCTTATTGCCCTCGATCACGAGGGTTGGCGGGTGGTCGATCGGGACGCGGCGAAAACCACCGGTGTACTCGATCACGGCCTGACCCTCGCACCGGACCGATGCCACGGGGATGTAGGCTGGGCTGTTGAACGAGCGGCTGAATCCCGCCTTTTCATCCTCCAGCTGTCGCGCCCGCTCGCTGACCGGGCCGATCACCCCCGAAACGTCGGTGCCGCCGGTGCCGGCGATTCGGAACCGGCGTCCGTCCGCGAACAGCTCGTTCTCGAACCGGTCGTAGGTCGCGTTCGCCATGCCCCAGTGGTACCGGGCGTGCTCAGAGGCGAAATGCTCCTCGGTGCGGAACATGCTGTGCACGATGAGCACCGTCGGATCCGGACCGAGATGTGGCTCGATGTCCCGATCGCGCAGCGGATAGTTCGCAATGATTTTGTCCGCGGAGCTGATGGCCCGCAGCAGCTCCTCGGGAAGCTGGCCTCCTCCCCCGGGTCCGCGCCCTTCGGGCGCATCGTGCCACATGACTTCGGCGCCACCGCCGGCAGCCCGCACGGCCTCGGTAATCAGGGCCGCCACGGCCGGGTCCATAGCGCCCTGCTCGTTGATGATGAGAACCTTCTCTCCGCGCTGCACTTCTGCACAGTTACGCACCAGGTTGGCCACGCCTTGAGCGGCTGTCATGTTGGTTCTCCTTTCCGGACTCGCCAGGTCGGTGCGGGCAACTATCGGTCCCCGGGTTCCGCGAGGTCAAGAGCGAGCCGTGAACAAGGGGTGTGGCGCCGACTAGCCGGCGGTTTGCGGCTCCCTGATCGAGGCGCTACTGTAGAGTCGCGATTCCGTGCAGATCAAGGGAGAAGGGGGCGACCTATGGAGGTCAGAGAGGGTGTCGCGAACCTCGTGAACAACTGCGCTGAGGTGCGTCAGGGCGAGAGCGTCCTCGTCCTCAATGAGAACGGCAAGGTCGACGCCGAAGTGGCCGATCTGATCGCCGAAGCCGTAAAAGCCGCCGGCGCGGAATGCCACGTGCTCTGGGGCGAGACTATCGAACGCGGACGCCAGGATCTTCCGAAGATTCTTGTCGGCGCCATGCTGTCGGCCGACAAGGTCATCTGCAACTTCGGACTCAACCGCGCGGTAGTGGACGGCTACACGCGCGGCAAGGGATTGATCCAGATCAACAATACCTGTCGCACGGAGCGCAGCATGACCACGCCCCACGCTACCTTCCATTGGGGAATGGTCAGGACCATCTTCTCGCGGCTCGAAGAGATCTTCGGAGAGGCCGACGAGTGGCGGATCACGTCTCCAGCGGGTACCGAAGTCGCCGGGAGGATAGGCAAGGGGAGCGACGTGGCGGACGCGTACTTCGCCGCCGAGGCCGCGGCCTCGCGCTTCATCCGCGTCTTCCCGGGCGAGGTCTACACGCCCGTGGGCTGCCTGAGCGCGGACGGCACGATCGTCACCGAATACATCAACATGCGGGACGCCACGCCCTGGCAGCGGGCGGCTGTCCTCACGGTGAAGGACAGCCACGTCGTGAAGATCGAAGGGAGCGATGAGGCGAGTCGCATCCAGCACGAGGTCGAAGCGAACCGCGAATCCTACGGCGATAACGCCTCGGTCATCGACTCCTGGCACGGGGGGATGAACCCGAAGGCCCGCGTTCCGACGGCCGAGGACCCGGCCCTCCAGGGGGCGACCAGCGGTCCGGCGATGATGCACTTCCATCTGGGCAGAACCCTGGAGCCGATCTCGGCAGGCGTCCTGAATCACACCGTCGAGGTGGATAGCAGAAAGATCTATGAGGGCGGCAAGCTCCTCGTCCTGGATGACCCCGTGGTCCGCGCCGCCGCGAACCAGTACGGGGTCGAGGACCTCTGAAGATTGGCCCTGAGCGCACCGCTAGCAGGCTAGTCCCGGATGTCCTGGAGGAACCACTCGGTGGGTAGCTCGCGGCCGACGCCCGCCGTCCTGGCAGCCTCGTAAGCGGCGCCCGCCACGGCGAAGAACTGGGCGCCCTGGATGTTGCCTCGCTCCGAGAACGTGATCTGCTCGGGCGACGTACGGCCGGGAGTACGGCCCGTCAGCAAGTCCTCCAGGAACACCGCCTTGTCCGCCATCTGCACCCCGTGGCCGCGCCCACGGCGCCGCCCGCCCCCGGACTGAGAGTCCCGGTCGTCGCCGCGCACGGCCGCGTAGGTCACGTTCTCGTCATCGATCTTCCACTCAGGCAGACCTACCGGACCCGGCGCGGAGCCAAGACGGAGCGCCACGTCAACTCGCCTGGGTGTATCCGCGTCAGGCCGCCCGCCCACGCAGGTAACGTGCGTGCCCGGCTCGATCCATTCGCCGATGATGACCGGGCGCGCCGAGTCCGTGCAGCCGCAAACGATGTCCGCTCCGCGAAACACATCGCGCGGGTTGTCCAACGCCACCGCCTCGACGTCGTATTTCTCGGCCATCTCCCGAGCGTACGCTTCACGGTGCTCGCGCGTCGGGCTGAAGACCTGGATGCGCGCTATGTTGCGCACTAGGCTGATCGATTCCATGTGTGAGCGTGCCATGCCGCCGCTGCCGAGCATCCCGAGGACCCGCGCGTCCTCGCGCGCCATGTACTTCACGCCGATGCCGGAGTCGGCCCCAACGCGAAAGTGCTGCAGGTAGCCGTCGTTGATGATGGCGAGCGGCTCGGCATTCTGGACGCTGAACAACATGATGAGCCCGCAGAATAGCCCCGGTCTCACCGCGTATTTCTCGTGGGTTACCACGCCCTCGTACGCGGTCTCATACGTGATGTCCGACTTCATCCGGATGGCGAAGTAGCCGGGGTCGATTGAGCCGCCCTCCATCGTGCCCCACTGGTAGGTCTTGCCAGGATCAGCAGTCGGGATCTGAATGTCTATGCGCGGTCGGCAGACCGCTTGCTGGTCGGCTAGCTGCCGATAAGCTCGGTCGAGCGCTTCCAGCGTCATTTCCATGGTTAGGACCTGGCGCACATCGTCGTTGCTCAAGAAAAGCGTCATGGGCACATCTCCAAGCCAGGCTGTCCGCTGAATGTCCTCGCGCGGATGCAGATTAACACGCGAGATGAAGCTTGCATCGGCTGTTCGGCAGCCATATTATTCGGCATCGGAATGATTCCGAGGACGAAATGATTCAACTCGAAACAAACGAGGCGGCACACCTCCTCGACGCGTTGGCGGCCGTGCGTCGGGCTCTTGGGTCTGAAGTTGCCGTTGGCGAAAGCGACGAAACCATCTCCACCAACCAGTTCCTCGCTCTTCGTGCCCTCTCTGTGCGGGACCGGACCGCCACGGAGCTCGCTCGCGCCATCGGGGTCCGGCTTCCGAGCCTCACCGAGCTTTCCGATGCCCTGGTTGCTCGTGGTTGGGTCGAGCGATACGCGGATAGCGCTGATCGGCGTCGGGTCTGCCTCAGGCTCACCGACGATGGGCACGACGTCTACGTTCAGGCGCGTCACCGCGCAGAGGACCGCATGTCCCGACTCATCGAGCGGCTCAGTAGCCGCGAACGGCGCTCCCTCTTCCGTGGCCTCGACGCCCTGCAAGCGGCATTGACGGGACTCGGCCGATCCGGTCGAGAAGGACCCCGCAGCCGGGCGCGGAATGCCCCCTCGTGAGTTGCTTGCCAGGGATATCGCCATTGCGTCGGTTCGGCCGGCCCGCTGGGACATGATCACAGGAACCTCCGGGCCGGTCGCCGGACCACTTACTCCTCCCCCAACCGATCGTTGGCCGCGCCCAATCGCGGCGTTCTCCAGCGCCAATTTCCGCTGGCTGTTCTGCTCCTCGTTGGCGGGCAGCGTCGGGAACTGGATGGAGATGGTCGTCCGCAGCATCA
>Ga0184637_10001342_pt1 | contig 16740 bp, 20 predicted proteins | sample PLM3_127_b2_FD_133143 | JGI IMG/M metagenome (GOLD analysis project Ga0184637, IMG submission 133143) | Groundwater sediment microbial communities from an aquifer in East River, Colorado, USA - PLM3_127_b2 | ecosystem: Environmental > Terrestrial > Soil > Riparian zone | place: USA: East River...
CATGGCTCACCTTGAACGAGGACACCAGCATCCAGTAGAGGGGGAAGGCGCAGAAGGCGAAGAGGCCCAGGCGGAGGGCCCACGCCGCCCCTCGCGACCCCCCGCGCCCGCGACGGCGGTCAGGCATCGTTGCTGTCCTCGTCCGGCGGGAACGCCACGAAGTAGATCGTCACCGCCATCAGCAGCATCGCGAACATGATGTTGGACAGCGCCGCCCCCATGCCCGCCTGGTAGTACGTGAACGAGCGCTGGTACGTGAAGACGGGCAGCGTCCGGATGGCCTCACCCGCGCCGCCGCCGAACCCCAGGAGCCAGGGCACGTCGAACTTCGTGAACATCCAGATCCCGCGCAGGAGCAGCACGATGAGGAGGACGTTCTTGAGCTGCGGCAGCGTGACGTGGGCGAACTGCCGGACGGCCGAGGCCCCATCCACGCGGGCCGCGTCGTAGAGCTCGGGCGGAATGGTCTGCAGCCGCGCCAGGACGTTGACGAGCACGAACGGGAAGAAGGTCCACACGGACAGCACGATGAGCACCCACATGATGGTCGCGTGGGTGAGCCAGGCCTCGGGCATGCCAGGCACGTGCAGGGCGGTCAGCACGTACGGGATCACCCCGTACAGGTCGTTCATGAGCCAGCGCCAGACGAACACGGCGATCACCGTGGGGATCATGTACGGGAACAACGCCACCCCGCGCAGGAAGTCGCACCCGGGAAAGCGCTGGTGCAGGATGAGCGCGCCGACCACCCCCGCCACGATCTGGAGCGCCGTGCTCCCCACGGCATAGACGGTGGCCAGATACACGCTGCGCCAGAAGTCCGCGTCGCCGAACATCTGCGTGTAGTTGCCGAAGCCGACCCACGCGCTGGTGGCCCGCAGCGAGTGCTTGGCGAAGAAGCCCAGCCACAGGTTGTAGCCGACGGGGAACAGCGTGAAGGTCAGGACGAGCGCGGCGGATGGCGCCAGCAGGCCGACGCCGATCCAGGCCTCGCGCCGGTGGCGGCGCCGTCGCCCGATCCCGGCGGCGGCGGCGGCGGCGAGCGTGTCGGAGCGTGCGTTCATGGCCGGGGAGTGGAGCGCCGCGGCGCGGGGGCCGCGGCGCCCGCCGGTCGGGGCCGTGCCTCTACTTGGCCTTGCCGATGATGTCGCGCACGATCTTGTCGCTGGCCTCCTTCGCCGCCGCCTTCGGGTCCTTGCCCCGCTCGACCACCGACATCACCATGTCGGCCAGGATGGGCGCGGCGGCCACGTCGCCGATCCAGGGGACCAGCATGTCCTGGGGGTTGCAGACGAGCAGGGGATGCGCGCGGCCCATCTCCACCCACTTGAGCTGGGCATCGAGCCACGGCTTCCAGCGCTTGCGCTCCGGATGGTTGAGGTAGCTCGGGTCCTGGAAGTCGGACTTGAAGATCGACAGGATGTGCACGGGCACCGAGTCGCAGTGCTTGCGGTAGTTCTCGGGCTTGAAGAAGAACTTCAGGAACTCCTTCGTCGCCGCCTTCTCGTCCGCGGAGGTGTCCGCGTAGACCACCCACGGCTCGTTGTCGAACTGGGTGAGGGGCGCCTTGCCCATCGGGCCGACGGTCTTGGGCCAGACCTGGAACACGTCGGGGTTCCGCTTGTCGGGCGGGGCGTATTGATCGATGTACCCCGCCGTCCGTCCCCAGCAGAGCACCGAGGCGGTCTTGCCCGTGGCCCAGGCCGAGAGCGTCTCCAGGTAGTCGTGCGACGCCCAGCCCGGCGGCAGGGACGGCTTGAGCTTCTTCCAGAACTCGAGCATGCCGAGCACCTGGGGGCTCTCGAGGGCCGGCTGGCCCTTGGCGTCGAACAGGCTCCCGCCGTTGGCGCCGGCCCACATGTACACGTCCTCGTTCACGAAGAATGGGATGCCGGCGAGCGCCAGCCCGTAGTGCTGGGGGGCCTTGTTGAGCTTCGGCAGGTCCCGGAGCCAGTCGTCCCACGTCTTCCAGCTCTGGGGATCGACGCCCGTGCCCCGGAGGTAGTCGCCGCGGCCGCCGTAGATCTCCGCGCCCCACGCGTGGGTGATCCCCCAGTACTTGCCGTCGGGGTACTTGAGCCACCGGAGCACCGACGGGAAGATCTTGTCCTCGCCGATGGCCTTCACCACGTCGTCCACCGGCTCGATGAGGCCCTTGGCCCGGAAGGAGGTCACGACGTAGGTCTGGGTGTGCGAGGCGCTCGGCGGGCTCTTGGCCGCCATCGCGGCCTGGAGCTTGCGGTCCATGTCGCCCCAGCCCATGCCCTCGGCGCGCACCTCGATGTCCTTGTGCAGCTTGTGGAAGTCGTCGACGATCGACTTCATGGCCGCGCGCGTCGCGGCATTGGGCTCGGTGTCCCACGTCGTGACGACGATCTTCTTCTGCCCGCGCGCCGGACGGACGCCGCCGGCCAGAGAGGCTGCGGTGGCCCCCGCCGCCGTCGTCCCCAGCCGCGCCAGGAAGTCACGCCGGCTGATCACACCTTGCCGCCGCTCGGCAACCAGTCGCCGCAGAACCGGGTCGCTGTCCCAACGCCTCATGGTGTGTCTCCTTTTCCGGCGCCCCGTCGCGGGGCCAGGTGCGGTTCGCCGAGCCGGGCCCACCCCGGTCGGCCCGGCAACACTATATGCAAGCCCCGCCGGGGCCACAACTGGGCTCACGAGGGGCGAATCCGAGGGGAGACGCCGCGCGTTGTCGGCGACGGCAGGGTGTGGGTGTGAGGCCGGCGCCCGGGCGCGAGGGGCGGCCTGCGGGCGGTGGACCCGGCGCGGCGTCAGACCACGCGGTCGCGGCGAAGCTCTCCGATCTCGGCCGGCGAGTAGCCGAGGGCGGCCAGCAGCGCGTCGGTGTGCTGGCCCAGCTTGGGCGCGACGGCCCGGACGGCCACCCCGCTCGCCGACATCCTGATCGGCGTCCGGATGTGCGGCACGCGGCCCAGCTCGGGATCCTCCGCGTGGACGACCAGCTCCCGGTGCACCACCTGGGGGTCCGCGAAGAGCTGGGCGTAGGTGTAGACGGGCCCGCACGGCACGCCGGCATCGTCGAGCAGCTTGACCCAGTGCTCGGAGGACCCCGTGGTCAGGACCGTCTCCATCTCGCGCTCGAGCGCGGGCCGGTTCTTCATGCGGTCTCGCGAGGTGCGGAAGCGGGGATCCTCGATCCACTCGGGGTGGCCCAGCGCGCGCGCGCAGCGCTCCCAGATGTGCTGGCCGGCGGCGCCGATCATGACGAAGCCGTCCTTGGTGGCGAAGCGCTGGTACGGCGCGTTCTGGCGGTGGCGGGAGCCCTGCCGCGTGGGCTCCTGGCCGTCCGCCAGCCAGCCCGCGCTCGTCCACGAGCTGAAGCCGATGGCCGTCTCGAGCAGCGAGCACTCGACGAGCTGGCCCTGGCCGGTGCGCTGCCGCTCGTAGAGCGCGGCGAGGATGCCCTGCACGCCCCACATCCCCGTGCCGAGATCGCACACGGGGAGGCCCACGGAGACCGGCGGCCCCTCGGGCTCGCCGGTGACGGTCATGATGCCGCCCATGCCCTGCGCGATCAGGTCGAAGCCGCCCTTCTCGCGGTAAGGGCCGTCGGAGCCGTAGCCGGAGAGCTGCGCGTAGACCAGGCGCGGATTCCGCTGCCGGAGCACGTCGAACCCGAGGCCCGCCCGCTCCATGACGGTGGGGCGATAGTTCTCCACGAGCACGTCCGCCCGCTCGACGAGCTTCAGGAAGACCTCGCGCCCGCGCGGCCGCTTGTAGTCGAGCGTGAGGCTCTGCTTGTTGCGGTTGATGTACCGGAAGTACGGGTTGCGCTCGGTGCCGTCGCCCATGGCGCGCGACGAGTCGCCCTTGCCGGGGCGCTCGACCTTGATCACGTCCGCGCCCATGTCGGCCAGGATCATCGTGCAGAAGGGGCCGGCCATGTGCTCCGTGAGGTCGAGGACCCTCAGGCCCTCCAGCGGTCCGGGACGTCCGTGTCGAATCATGGGCGCGATCATACCACCGGCGTCACGGCACCGGGACCGCCACCGCTCGCTCCTTCCGCCGCGCGCGGACCCCTACCGGCGAGCATGATGATGGCCGGGGCCGGCGCCAGCACGGTGGTGAGCGGGAACAGGATGGCGATGGCCGCGGTGGGGCCGAGCCCCGGCAGCACGCCCACGAGCGTGCCGAGGAGCGCCCCGAGCGCCGCCATGCCCAGATTGACCGGCGACAGCGCGGCGCCGAACCCGGTGGCGAGCTGGCTCAGGACCTCCACCGCGCGCCCCTCAGTACCCCAGCCAGCCCGTGGGCAGCGGCTCGAGGAGCCATACGCGGAACATGAGGAAGAGGAAGCCCGCGGTCGCCGCCCCGAGGAGCGCCGCGACGGGCCAGCGGTAGCCCCCCATCGCGCGGTAGAGCCCGATCGAGACGAGGGCGGTGCTGCCCGTGTAGCCGACGTAGGGCAGCATCAGCCAGTACGCGACGAGCAAGCCGGCGGCGGCGAGCATCTGGGCGCGCTGGCGTCCCGCCGGCCAGGCGACCTTCACGGGCTCCGGCGGGGCGACCACCGCCACGACCAGGCCGAGCGCGAGCAGGGCGACGCCGACGATCATCGGCAGCGTGTCGTCGCCCACGACGGCTCCCGCCACCATCTGCGTTCTCAGGTGACGGAGCCGCCAGCCCTCGACGACGGCCACGACGCCGAGCGCGACGAGGCCGCCGCCCATCACCCACCGCTGCCTGTCCCCGGCACGCCCGGCGCCTTCCGCCATGTCCACGCTCCTCGCCAAGAGTGGGTCCGCGGCATAGTGCACTGGCCGCTGGGCCACGGTCAAGCAGGAGCCGGTGTCAGCAGGAGCCAGTGTCAGCAGGAGCCAGTGGGAGCCGGTGTCAGCCGATCAGCTCGTGCTCCTCGGTGATCAGCACCAGCCGGTCGCTATGGCTCTCCCGCGAGTGGGCGAGCGCCGTCTGGCCCACCGGGGACGACCAGGCCGTCTCGAGGGCGGCCCGGCTGTCGAACCACAGCTCGGCGATTCCGTCCCATGGCTCGCGGCCCTCGTGCGACGTGGAGCCCGTGACCAGGCACACGCGGTACTTGCGCAGGTCGGGCAGCCTCTTCGCGTAGGGGATGTGCTCGTCCAGCCACCAGCGGTGGAACCGCTCGCGGGTCCAGCCCGGGGGACGGCGGAGCAGCACCATGGCCTTGATCATGCGAGCCTCCCTCGGGATCGAGGTCGCCCGGGCGTGAGGGGGACGACGAGGCGCGGCCGCACCACCGGCGCGTCCAGCTCCACATCGCCCGGGATGTTGGGCAAGCCGCCGTAGCCCACGCTGTGGTCGGCGGGGTTGGACTCGACGCGGCGGATGGTGGCCTCCACCGCATCCAGCGCGCGTCCGCCCCGCCGGAGGGACGCGCATCCCGTCGGGGAACCCCACCTCCGCGTTCTCGCTGCCCACGAGCAGCATGTCGGCTCCTTTCGTCGTCCGAGGATCCCGGACGGGATGAGTGTAGCGCCAGAACGCTGCTATCATGCGCCCAGAGGCGGGCACGAATCGGTCGGAGGTGACCCCCAAGGAGGTAGTCCATGGATGGCCATGTCTTCCACAAGGTGGTCTCGTCGGAGCGGCGGCTCCGGGAGGTCCTCGGCGAGCCGGGCGAGCGGGCGGTGGGCAAGGAGCGCCCGCGGCTCGACGAGCACTGCCGCGCGTTCATCGCGCAATCGCCCTTCCTGATCCTCGGCACCGCCAATGCCGCCGGGCAATGCGACGTCTCTCCCAAGGGCGACGAGCCAGGCTTCGTCAAGGTGCTCGACGAGGGCCACCTGGCCATTCCCGACCGCATCGGCAACAACCGGCTCGACGGGATGCGCAACGTGCTCGACAACCCGCACGTGGGCCTGATCTTCCTCATCCCGGGCCGGGAGGACACGCTCCGGGTGAACGGGCGCGCCTGGATCATCGAGGACGACGCCCTCCTCGAGGCGATGACGATGAAGGGAAAGCGCCCGCCCTTCGCCATCGGGGTCGAGGTGGAGCAGGCCTTCATGCACTGCCCGCGGGCCTTCATGCGGGCGGGGCTGTGGAAGCCCGAGACGTGGCCGGACCCGCGCGCCGTGCCGTCGATGGCGCAGATGCTGTGGGACCAGCTCCCCAGGCGGCCGGCCTTCGCCTCCGCCGAGGCGTACGAGGCGGACCAGCGGCGCCGGCTGCAGACGCTCTACTGATGCGCTACCGCCCGTTCGGCCGTACCGGACTGTCGGTATCCGTGGTGGGCTTCGGATGCTGGCCGATGGCCGGCGACCGCTACGGGGCGAACGAGGACGACGAGGCCGTCAAGGCCATCCACCGCGCGCTGGAGCGTGGCGTGAACTGCGTGGACACCGCGCCGGCCTATGGCGCCGGCCACTCGGAGGAGGTCGTGGCGCGCGCCCTCGAGGGGCGCCGCCGCGACGTCATCCTCGTCACCAAGTGCGGGGTGAGGGTGGCGCCCCCCGGCCAGCCGGGGCCCATTCGCGACGCGAGCCGCGCCAACATCCTGCGCGAGCTCGACGCGAGCCTGCGCCGCCTGCGCACCGACTGGGTGGACGTGCTCCTGATCCACTGGCCGGATGCGGGCACCCCGGTCGAGGAGACCATGCGGGCGCTCGAGGAGGTGGTGGCGTCCGGGCGCGCGCGCTTCGTCGGCGTGTCGAACTTCACCGGGGCCATGATGGCCGAGTGCATGCGCACCCGGCGCATCGACATCTTGCAGGTGGGCTATCACATGCTCGACCGGCGCCAGGAGCAGGAGACGTTCCCGTCCTGCCTCGCTCACGGCATCGGCGTCATGGGCTATGGCTCCCTCGGCCACGGGCTCCTCACCGGCGCCTTCACCGCCGCCACGGCCTTCGATCCCGCCCACGACTGGCGCGGCAACGGGGTGGCCTTCGGCCAGCCCATCTTCCGCGGCGACAACTTCCGGGCGAACCTCGCAGTGGTGGAGCGGCTGCGCCGCGAGGTGGCCGAGCCGCGCGGCGTGCCCGTGAGCCAGATCGCCCTGGCCTGGGCGCTCGGTCACCCCGCGGTCAGCACCGCGCTCGTGGGGGCCCGCACGCCCGCCGAGGTGGACGCCAACGACGCCGGCGCGGCGCTCGCCCTCTCCCCGGACGAGCGCGCCACGATCGACGCGATCCTCGCGGGCGTGGCCGGCCGGGTGCGCGAGTTCACCCCGCTCCGGCCGGCCATGGAGGTGTGGGGTGAGGAGGTCCCCGCGGGCCGGTCAGCCTGAGCCGTGGCTGGCAAGGCGTGCGCTCGCGCGACGAGCCCGCCGGGCGAGCAGACAGGTCACGTCGTGCCCCGGTCTGCGAGCCGGTCGTCGATCTCGCGTTGCAGATCGGCTCCCTCCGTCCGGGGGCGGCTCCAGTACCACCAGCACGAAGAACTGGCCAGTGCTCGTGCGGAAGCCGCCGAGCTCCGCGCCCCCCGTGCCCACCACATCCAGCGCAATCGGCAGATCCCCCAGCGAGCCCGCGCCCCACTGCTGTGGGCGAGCCCGAGGACGAGGGCCACGAGCGCGAGGCCCCTGGCTCCGGCCGCGGCAGGCCGCGAGCGGCCTGCACGCAGGACGACGGCGCCTGCTATCATTCGTGCGGGCGCCAGGCCGCCCGTGCCGGATCGGGCATCGACCGGAGAAATGGAGGGTCCATGGGCCTCATCGTGAGCATCATCGTCGGCGGCATCATCGGCTGGGTGGCCAGCATGATCATGAAGACCAACTCCCAGATGGGCCTCCTCGCCAATGTCGGGGTCGGCGTGGTCGGCTCCTTCCTCGGGCACCTGGCCGCCGGCCTCCTCGGCATCGGGGCCACCGGGACGCTGGGCAGCTTCATCCTGTCGCTGCTCGGCGCCGTGGCCCTGATCGCCATCCTGCGTGGGGTCGGCTGGCTCCGCTGAGGCGGTCGCGCACGGGCGTCAGCTCGTCGCCTGCCGCGCCTGCTCGGCGCGCACCTGCCGCAGGCCGGCCTGGATGAAGGAGACCACGAGGAGCCTTGACGGCATGTGCTACATGTAGCACACTCAGGTCATGCGCACCGCCGGGGTCCGCGACGCCCGCCAGAACCTGTCAGCGCTGCTGGACGAGGTCAAGAAAGGCCGCGAGGTCCTGATCACGGAGCGTGGGCGGCCCGTGGCGAAGCTGGTGCCGCCGGATCGTCCGCGCGGCGGAGTCGTTCCGAACCTCGCGTCGTTTCGTCGGACCATGCCGGTCCTCGATCCTCCGCTCTCCACGAAGGTCGAGGAGGAACGCGAGGATCGCCTCTAGAAGGCATTCCGCGACGCGGGCTCGCGAGCGGCGGGCGACCTACCGGAGCGGGCTGCCTGGTCCCCTCTACTTCGACACCAGCGCTCTGCTCAAGCTCTACGTGCCCGAGCCCGGCAGCGATGAGCTCAATCGAGTCGTGGAGGGGCGGGACGACCTCCTCGTGTCCGACCTGGCGGTGACCGAGGTCGTCTCCGCGCTGTCGCGCCGTCTGCGTCAGGGCGCGCTCACGCGGGAGGTTGCGCGCCGCGTGCAGCACGCCATCGTCGGAGGCCTCGACCGTGGCGCGTACCGGCGCGTCGAGCTGACCCGCGACGCCCACCGTCAGGCCGAGCACTTCCTCCTGAGCCTGACCCCCACTCCGCTCCGCGCGGCCGACGCGCTTCACCTCGCCCTGGCCACCGGGGCCCGGGCGATGTCGCTGGCGTCTTTCGACGCGCGATTGAGAGCCGCCGCGGGAGCGGTCGGCCTCGCCACCTACCCGGCCTGACGCTCCGCCGGTGAGAGGCGTGGCGCCCCACGCCACCGCCCCGGTCGCCCCGCCGAGAGCACCGGCCGAGAGCCCCGGTTGACGGCGGCGCGCGCAGGCGCGCATCATGGCGGCATCGCGCCCCCGGAGGCGCCGGCCAAGGAGACGAGCCCATGACCACCGACGCGAGCGCCATCCGCCACCTCTGGACCCACAAGACGCAGGACCACCCCTTCCTTCGCGACGAGGAGCTCGTCGTGGACCACGCCGAGGGCGTGTGGGTCTGGACGGAGCAGGGCAAGAAGCTCCTGGACAGCTTCGCCGGCCTCGCCGTGGTCAACGTGGGCCACGGCCGGCGCGAGATCGCCGAGGCCATCTCCGAGCAGACGGTGCGGCTCGCCTACTACCCGACCACGCGCCAGTTCTCCAACCGGCCGGCGGCCGAGCTGGCGGCGGAGCTGGCCGCCCTCACGCCGGGGGATCTGCGCTTCACGATGTTCGCGGTGAGCGGCTCCGAGGCCAACGAGCGGTCGATGCAGATCGCCCGCCACTACTGGCTGGCGAAGGGGCAGGGGAAGAAGTACAAGGTGATCTCGCAGGTCGGCGGCTACCACGGGGCGACGGCGGGCACGTTCGCGGTGTGCGGGCTGCCCCACATGGTGGAGGCCTACGCGCCGCTGCAGCCCGAGGGCTTCGCCAAGATCACCCCGCCGCATCCCTTCCGCGACCGGGGCACGGGCACCGACGCCGAGCTGGTGGAGCGGCGCGCCCGGGAGCTGCGCGAGGCCATCCTGCGCGAAGGGCCGGAGACGGTGTCCGCGATGATCCTGGAGCCGGTGATCTCGTCGGGCGGCTTCATCATCCCGCCCGTCGGGTGGCTCAGGGCGGTGCGCGCGATCTGCGACGAGCTGGAGGTGCTGATGATCGCCGACGAGGTGATCACCGGCTTCGGCCGCACGGGCCGCTGGTTCGCCGTCGAGCACGACGGCGTGGTCCCCGACCTCATGTCGGTGGCCAAGGGCATCACCTCGGGCTACGTGCCCCTGTCGGCCAGCATCGTCCGGCAGCGGCTGGCCGACGCGTTCTCCGACACGACGACCCAGGAGAACGTGCACCCCAACACCTATGCCGCGCACCCGGTGGCGTGCGCGGCGGCCCTGGCCAATCTCAAGATCATGAAGCAGGACGGCCTGATCGAGAACGCCGAGAAGATGGGCGCGCGCCTGCTCGACGGTTTGCAGGCGGCCCTGGGCCGGTCGCCGATCGTGGGCGAGGTGCGGGGGCGCGGCCTCATGGTGTGCGTGGACTTCGTGAAGCCCGACGGCTCCGGCCAGCCTCTCGAGGCGGCGCGGGTGGCCGAGCTCGACCGGAAGGCCTGGGACCGCGGCGCGATCGTCTACGCCCGGGGCACGGTGCTGCGCCTGGCGCCGCCCCTGTGCATCACCCCGGCCGAGGTGGACCAGCTCGTCGGCATCGTCGCCGGCAGCATCGACGACCTCGCGCGCGACCTCACGCGCTGAGCGCGGCCCCGGCTCCCCCTCCCCGGAGGGAGGGGGAGCGCACGCTCACCGCTCCTCGGGCCACTGCAGCATCACCACCGTCTGCCCGTTGTTGCCGATCCGGACGGTCTGCTGGAGCACGTCGCCGGCGTAGGCCCCCCGGACCTGATACGTGCCCGGGCTCAGCCGCGCGAACAGCCACGGCCCCTCGGAGACGGTGTCGAGCACCCGCTGGCCGGCGGCGTTCGTGATGATCACCCGCACGTCCCCGAGGTAGTCGCCCGAGCGGAGCGCCATCACGATCTTCAGGGGGAAGTCGGTCGTGGCGCTCGCAAGCAGCGCGCGCTCGTCCTCGCCCACGCCTCCGCTGAGATAAGCCACCCCCTTGAAGGTCTTGACCTCGGTGGCCGCGCTGGGCCCGAGGCCGATCCCGGCCGTCATGGCCAGCGCGATGAGTGCCACGAGAGCGGTGCCGATTCGCCTGGTCATCGTTGTTCCTCCCATGTGTGGAAACGACGGAACGATGGCGCTGCGTCCTCGCTCGAGAGGCCTTGCTTGCGGCGTGCCAGCGCCGGGCCCCTGCCGCGCGCGCGCAAGTGCCCGTCCTCACGGCCCGCGACGGCCCGTTCGGGTAGTCGTGACCCGGTCCAGTTCTTCCCGGTCCGGTCCAACGTGCGCGAAGGATCTTCGCGGTCCATCGCGGCGAGCCCCGCGGGCGGGGCCTTGCGCGCGGCCCCCGGGTTCGGGGGATAATGCCGCGGGAGGAGACGACGATGAGCCTGATCCAGACCACGCCGGTCACGGGGGCGAAGGCCTGGCGGGGCGCCGCCCTTGCCGGCGACCCCTCGTGGATCGTCACGCTGACCGAGGCGGAGATCGCCGACCTGGACCGGGCCCTCGCCGCCGCCCGCGCCAGCGGCCGCCCCCTGGCCGAGATCGACCGCGCGCAGTTCCCCCTCACCGTCCTGCGGCCGCGCCTGGAGCAGGCGGTGGCCGAGATGCACGACGGCCGCGGCTTCCTCCTGCTGCGCGGCCTGCCGGTGGAGCGCTACAGCGACGACGACGTCGGCCTGATCTTCTGGGGCATGGGCCGCTACATGGGCGCGCCGCTACACCAGAACCCGCAGGGCGATCTGCTGGGCCACGTCTACGACCACGGCCGGACCTACGGCAACATCGACGTGCGCGGCTACGAGACCAACGCCTACCTGCCGTACCACACCGACGCCGGCGACATGGTCGGTCTGCTCTGCCTGCGGCGCGGGGTGGAAGGCGGGCTGTCCAGCATCGTCAGCTCGGTGACCGTGCACAACGAGATCCTCGCGCAGCATCCGGAGTACCTCGGCCTCCTCTACAACGGCTTCTACTACATCCGCCGCGAGGCGGCCCTCACCGAGCGCGGGGTGTCGGAGCGGCCCATCCCGGTGTTCGGCTGCCGGGACGGCGTGGTGAGCTGCCGCTACATCCGCAACCAGATCAACGCCGGGGCGGTGAAGCGAGAGGTGCCGCTGACGCGGATCGAGACGGCCGCTCTCGACCACCTGGACGAGCAGACGCGGCGCGCCGACCTCCGCCTGGACATGGACCTCCAGGCGGGCGACATCCAGTTCATCAACAACTACACGATCCTGCACTCGCGCACCGGCTTCGTGGACGGCGAGCTGCCGCACCAGAAGCGGCACATGCTGCGGCTATGGCTCAAGTTCCCGAAGGCCTGGCCGCTCGGGCCCGAGTTCCCGTCGCACATGGGCTACAAGCCCCTGCAGGACACCCCGATCCTCGTCGAAGCGGAAAGGTGACGGCCATGCCCAAGGTGCTGACGGACGAGCAGGTGCGGACCTTCGAGCGGGACGGCTGCCTCTCCCCGGTGCGGGCGATGAGCGCCGAGCGGGCGCGGCACTACCGCGAGAAGTTCGAGGCGCTCGAGGCGCGCGTCCCCGACATCAAGAAGATGAAGACGAAGTCGCACCTGCTCTGCCCGTGGGTGCTGGAGATCGCCGAGGACCCGTACATCCTCGACATCTTCGAGGACCTGATCGGCCCCGACATCCGCTGCTGGAGCATGGCGTGGCGCGTGAAGAAGGCCGACGGGCAAACCTTCGCCGGCTGGCACCAGGACTCGGCCTACGGGGCGGCGAGGCCGGTGGTGCTCGGCGGGCTGGCCCTGTCGGACTGCGGGTCGACCCAGGGCTGCCTGCGCGGCGTCCCCGGCTCGCACCAGTGGGGGATCCTCAAGCACGAGGAGAGTGACGATCCGCGGAGCATCCTCGCCCGCGGACAGTTCATCACCGATCGGTTCGACGAGTCGAAGGCGGTGGACTTCGCGCTCCGGCCGGGCGAGATGGTGCTGTTCGACAACTCGCTCGTCCACGGCTCCGGCACCAACTTCGGCCCGGACCGGCGCTTCCTGCTCCTGGTGGAGATGCTGCCCACCTGGGCCACGCCGCCGCCCGTGCGGCAGTCGACCATGCTCATGCGCGGCGTGGACAGGCACGGCAACTTCGACGACGAGCCCCGGCCCGACGCCGAGTGGAGCGAGACCGCGCTGGCCAACTGGTCGGACGTCACAGGCAAGCGCGCGAGGCTCATCTTCGCGGACAGCCGCATCGGCCCGAGCGAGGCCTACGGCGGCACGCGGCCCGCGACGTAGATCCGGAAGCCCCCCGTTCCCTCGCGCAGGGAGAGAGCCGGCGACGACTTTCCCCTGTCCCTGGATAGGGAGAGGGATGTTCTTAGTCGTCGCCGGGCTTCGCGTCGTCCGACGGCGCCCCGCGATCGAGCCAGTGGCGGAAGTCGGGCGAGGCCTGGGCCAGGCGCCACTCGGCGGCGATCTCCTGGGCCATGGCGCGGTAGGCGCCCACCGCCTCGGTGGGCGGCACGGCCAGGCACTGCATCATCAGCCACTCCTCGAAGCGCTCGGGCTCGGGATCGTCGCGCGCCGCGGATTCCAGCAGCCCGCGCTTGATGGCCATGCCGATGGCGTCGGGGGTGGTGTCGCGCTGGCGCCGCTTCCGGCGCCCGTCGGAGGCGGCCAGGGCTTCCAGGAGCTCCCGGCACACGTCGGCGGGGCGCAGCGCCCGCTCGGCCCCGCTCATCGCCACCTCCCGAAGAGCCCCGCCGGCCGGGCGAGGCTCAGGTCCACGCCCAGCGGGAAGCCCAGTCCCGGCGGCCGGGACGCGCCTTCGTCGAGCGCGCCCACGTCGTAGGCCACCGTGGCCATGTCTTCCAGCACGACCTCGGCATGGCTGCGGGCGGTCAGCGTCGTCACCGACTTGACGTAGCCGCGACAGCGCTGGCACGTCTCCACGCGCCGCATGACCAGGGCGGCCTCCGACACCAGACTGCCCAGCTCCCGGTGGTCGTCGTTGCCGCAGTAGACGCAGGACAGCCAGGCGGCGGTCCAGTCGGCGCCGCAGCGCCCGCAGCGGAGCTGGCGGCTGGCCTCCAGCCCCCGGAGCTCCGCCACGGCGGGCCAGGCCCCGCAGACGGGGCAGTAGCCACGGTCCCAGCCGTCGGGGGCGCTGCCCGCGCGGGCCGCGCAGGTGGCGAGCAGCGGGAGGGCGGCCGGATGGGCCAGGGCCCTGGCGAGGTCGGCGTCGAGCCCGGCTGGCCGCGCGACCGCTTCGAGGCCGTCCGTATCGAGCTCGATGGCCGCGCGCAGGAAGGTCCCGTGGTCGAAGCGCGCCGCCCGGGCCGATGCCGCGCTCTCGCCTCCCGACTCCGCCGCGGTGCGAAGCAGCTTCTGCATCCAGCGGCCGGCCACACGCTCGTCCATCGTGATGGAGGCTCCGGCCAGCCAGGGCGAGCCGGGCTCGCGCGCGGGAGCCGGCGTCACGGTGAGGCCGCGCCAGTCGGGGCCGCCGGCCTGGTCGAGGGCCGCCCGCATGACGGCGAGCCAGCCCTTCCACTCCGGATGCTCGCGGGCGAGGCTCTCGAAGGTGGGAGCCGAGACGTCCGGCGCCGTCACCGGGCGCCGGCCGTGGCCCCCTTGGGCGCGGTCACCACCACCGGGGTTCCGTAGTACATCTGCGAGCCGCCATGGAGCTCGATGCGGCCGCGATTGCCGACATCCCCGCCCGCCCCCATGCCGCGGCTGCGCGAAGCCTCGGGGCTGTCGCACGCGACGAGCAGCCCGAGCAGCGCCAGGCCCAGCAGCGGGGCCCGGCGCATCAGATGCCCTCGGCGGAGAGGATCACCACCACCCGGAGCAGGAAGCCGCCGAGCAGTACCAGCAATGCGGCCGCGCTGCCGTGGCCCGTGGCGCCTTCGCGCACCCGGATATGCAGGACCAGCGGAAGCAGGATCCCCGCTCCCACCACGCCGAGCACCAGGAGCCCGCCCCAGACGTTGAGCCACGCCTGCGCCACGACGCCCAGCGAGGCCACCAGCGCCACCAGGGCCACCAGCTCGAGCACGAGCATCCACCGGTCGAAGCGGGCGAGGGCTCGTGTGGACGCCACCGACTGCTCTCCCGCCAGCAGCATGAGCAGCGCCGCGGAGGTCGAGGCTCCCGAGACGAGGAACACGAGGCCGAGGAGAGAGGTGTCCGACCAGATCGGGCGATTCGTCACCGACAGGAGCACGCCGGTGTAGCCGGCGAGGAAGGCGCCGAAGAAGCTGCCGAGCACGCTGATGACGACGCCGAGGGCCCCCGGGGGACGGAGCGCCGCCCACCGGCCGGTCTCGCGGCGCGCGGCCAGGAACGACAGGAGCGTGAAGCCCCCGAAGACGAGGAGCGCCCAGGAGCCGACGGACATGGGCGAGTAGGCCTTGAACATGGGCCGCCACGTGGCCGACTGCACGAGCATGTGCCAGAAGCGCTCCGGCCGGTCGAGGTCCAGCGTGAGCAGCGCGCCGCAGATCACCACCGCGGGGAACGCGACCAGATAGCCGAGCCGGGCCGCCGCCCGGTGGCGGCGCCCGCCGAAAACATCCATGGCCGCGGCGAGGAAGTAGCAGCCCCCGGCCAGGCCGCCGATGAAGAAATAGAGGATGATGAGCCACTGCCAGTGGGGCGGCGACGAGTAAAACGTGCTAGGCATCGTCGCCGCCCCGGTTGCGGAAGCTGATCACGCCCATGAGCCCGATCACCACCGCCCCGAGGGCGGACCAGAGGGCGCTCGGCTTGAGGTTGCGCGAGGGCATCTTGGGATCGGGCGGCAGGGCGTAGACCTCGGGCTTGTCCACCAGCAGATAGAAGGAGTTGAGCCCGCCGAGCATCTTCTCGTCTGCGCCGTAGAGGTATGCGCCCTTCTCTCCCGCCGCCTGGAGCTGCCCCACCCGGGCCTCGGCCTTCTTCCGGAGATCGGCGATGGGGCCGAACATGATCGAGGTAGTCGGACAGGCCTGCGAGCACGCCGGCTGCATGCCGGCCCGGAGCCGGTCGTAGCAGAGCGTGCACTTCTGGGCGGTGCCCGACACCGGGTTGATGTCGATGACGCCGAACGGGCAGGCAGCGATGCAGTCCCGGCAGCCGTTGCAGGCGTCCGACTGGATCACCACCGAGTCGAACTCCGTGCGGATGATGGCCCCGGTGGGGCACACCTCCATGCACCCGGCGTTGACGCAGTGCTTGCAGACGTCGCTCATCATGAGCCAGCGGCCCTGGCGGCGGTCCGGCGAGAACTGCTCCACGAACTTCACGTGCCGCCAGTGGATGCCGTCGAGCCGGCGGGTATTGTCGTAGCTGTCGCCGGAGAGCGTGTTCTGCCCCCCGTTGGTGGCCGGGAGCTGGTTCCACTCCTTGCACGCCACCTCGCACGCCTTGCACCCGATGCAGATCGTGGTGTCGGTGAAGAACCCCATCGGCTGTGCCATCACGCTCTCTCCACGTTGCACACGAAGGCCTTGCCTTCGTGGATCGAGACGTTGGGATCGCCGACCAGCGCGGTGAGCTCGTTCGCGGCATCGCCCGTGACGAGGCCCTCGTAGCCCCAGTGCCACGGCATGCCCACGTGATGGACGGTCTTGCCGTCGATGGTGAAGGCGCGCATGCGCCGGGTGACCAGGGCCTTGGCCCGCACCGAGCCCCGCGGCGTGGTGACCCTGACCCAGTCGAGGTTGGCGATGCGCTTCTCCGCGGCCAGCTCGGGGCTCATCTCCACGAAGCACTCGGGCTGCAGCTCCGTCAGCCAGGGATTCCACCGGCTCATGGCCCCGGCCAGGTAGTGCTCGGTGAGCCGGTAGGTGGTGATCACGATGGGGTACTTGGGGTCGCCCACCGCGGCGAGGGGGTTGTCCTCCCGCTTCCAGTGCTTGTACACCGGGCTCGCCTGTTGCTTGTACAGCGGGTTCTTCACCGGGGACTCCGCCGGCTCGTAGTGCGCGGGGAGCGGCCCGTCCACCAGGCCGGAGGGGACGAACAGCCAGCCCTTGCCGTCACCCTTCATGATGAAGGCATCCGTGCCCGACAGGCCGTCCAGCCCGATGCCGTCGGGCTTGGCCTTTGCGTCCGGCTCCTTCCGGCCCGCGAAGTCCCGCACGTCGTAGCCCGTCCACTTCGCCCCGTC
>Ga0184637_10001343_pt1 | contig 16729 bp, 14 predicted proteins | sample PLM3_127_b2_FD_133143 | JGI IMG/M metagenome (GOLD analysis project Ga0184637, IMG submission 133143) | Groundwater sediment microbial communities from an aquifer in East River, Colorado, USA - PLM3_127_b2 | ecosystem: Environmental > Terrestrial > Soil > Riparian zone | place: USA: East River...
CACCGAGTCTGCATCGTTTACAGCTGGGACTACCCGGGTATCTAATCCGGTTTGCTCCCCCAGCTTTCATCCCTCACCGTCGAGCGCATTCTGGCAAGCCGCCTTCGCCACTGGTGGTCTTCAATGGATCAACGGATTTTACCCCTACCCACTGAGTACCGCTTGCCTCTCCTGCCTCCTAGTCTTATAGTATCCTCCGCAGCCCATCTGTTAAGCAGCTGGATTTAACGGAGGACTTGTAAAACCGGCTACGGATGCTTTAGGCCCAATAATCGTCCCGACCACTCGGGGTGCTGGTATTACCGCGGCGGCTGACACCAGACTTGCCCACCCCTTATTCTACACCATTTTTACAGATGTCAAAAGACTTTCTTAGCGAAAGTCACTCAGAGTAACCCTGTCAGGCTTTCGCCTATTGCAGAGGTTTCGCGCCTGCTGCGCCCCATAGGGCCTGGGTCCTTGTCTCAGTACCCATCTCCGGGCTCCTCCTCTCAGAGCCCGTACCGGTTACAGGTTTGGTGGGCCATTACCTCACCAACAGCCTGATCGGACGCAGTCCAATCCAAAGGCCATATAGATTTTGATCAAAAACCATTCCAGATATCTTGATCTATCGCGGTTTAGCCTCAGTTTCCCGAGTTTATCCACGTCCTTTGGTTATGTTGACTACGTGTTACTGAGCCGTGTGCCACGTATTGCTACGTTGACTCGCATGGCTTAATCTCACTCTGATAGCAGTCGGGTCCGGCAGGATCAACCGGAGTCGATCCTTAATCTATTATAAAATAGTACGGTCGGACAATCAAGTTATTGTGCATATTGTGTAACCATGTCAGATTCAATTGTATTCGAATCTCCATATTATGAGCGCAACTGGAGGTCGATGAATCATGGAATGGCCAACTGACCAAAAATCATCTACGACGCCGCCTATACGATTGCGTTCCTAGAAATTCTTGTCTAATTAAGATATAAACGTTCGCTTGACAAAATTTTTTTTTAAGATCAAATTCAAAACATCATACTCCCTTTATTTTTAATTCTCTATTGATCAGAATTTGTATAGGTAGACTTAAAATATTAACACATAAGAATTACTTGTTCTATGAAAAATAGAGTTTGTATATCGCATAAGGAAGACGTCGACGGCGTCTCTTCGGCAGCTCTTATCAAAACCGCATTTGAGGTAAATACAGTAATTCTTGTTGATTATGCAAACATGATTAAAACATTACGTAGTATGGTATCAAGCGTTCAAGATGGCACAAAAAAAATAGACGAATTATACATATGTGATTTAGGACTAAGCAAAAAAAATGAAAATGAATTTGTCAAAATTCTAAAGCAGATGATCGAAGCAAAATGCAGTGTTACATATATTGATCATCATGATTTGGATAAGAAGCTTTTAGCAGAATTAAAAAGAGGTCGAGTAAAACTTTTACACAGTACTAAAGAGTGCACCAGTATCCATATTTACAATAAATACAAAAGAAAATTTGGCTCTTATCAGGCATTTCTTGCAGCAGCTGCGGCATTGACAGATTATTTGGAAACAAGGCCTATTGCATCTAATTTAGTGTCCCGATTTGACAGACAGTTTTTGATGCTCGAAGCTACTGCCTTGTCGTATATGATTTCTTCAAGCCAGCATGATAGCGATTTTCTTGCGACAATCGTAGAGGATTTGTCACAAAAAAAATATCCGCATGATATTGAAGACGGATTCCAAAGGGCCGAGAGACATGCAAGAAAGGTCTTAACTGTGGTAAAGTCCATTGAAAACTCAATAATACTGGCCAAGAATTTGGCGCATGTTCAAATTAATTCTGAACTACCGTCGAGTATGGTCGTTAACTTTGTACTCGGCACATCGGGAAAACCAGTTGCACTTGTATACAAGACCAAAGAGGATATCAATTCATGTATTATCTCTATCAGGGGATCGAACGAATGCAAAGTTCATCTCGGTAGAATTGTTAACGACTTATCTTCCGCATTATCTGGTAGTGGCGGTGGTCATGAGAAGGCCTGTGGCGCTGTTATACCCAAAGACAAGTTTCCAGAATTTATCAAACAGCTGGACAAAAAATCAAGATAAGGCAATTCCTTTGTTTGCAGGAAAAATTACGTATATTGAGATACTAAATTATTCTGGATAAGCCGTTAGGCCTACCCAGAATATGTTCCCCATCGGTTTGGTCGATGTAATCTTACAATCAAGATCAAGGCAATTTAAATGTGCTGGATTCGCTACTCGGAGTCCAGCATCATTCCATCATTCCAAATACCGGGTTTATCTTTATAATCAGGTCTTTTGTTGTTGTTGCTGACTAATTCTTGTTTACTGCGGCTTCTTAGTTTACCTTGAGTTTGTCTAAAATTCTATCAATTCTTGCAATTGGCTTATTCTCATTGTCAGATATTTCCTGATGGGAAGGTGGGCTAGCAAAGTATTCTTTATTATTTTCTGCAATCCTTTGATGATAGGTTGGAACTAATTCGTTCTGATAAAAGATACCAATCGGAATCTTATCTCCCCATTCTGCCGAAAATTCCAAAATCTTGGACATCTTTTCATTAACTTCGGATTCATCACTTATTGTTCCGTTATAGCCAGTGTCTTCTATTTTGTATATTCTAGGGCCTGTTGTCTGAGGTTCTAGTTTGTTTTTTCCCTGAAACCATTCCCTTGTATGGATGTCATCATATGTTGGACAGGGCTGAAGAACGTCAATAAAAGCTAAACCCTTGTGCTTTATAGCTCTTTGTATTGTATCTTTTAGATGTTTAACGTCATATGAATAGGACCGTGCGATAAATGTAAATCCTGACACAAATGCTAGCGCAATGGGATTTACAGAATTGTTTGTATTTGGACTTACAAGGGATTTTGTTTTTTCTCCCAGCCTAAGAGTAGGAGAAGCCTGTCCCTTTGTGAGACCATAAACCTCATTGTTAAAAATAAGATATGGAATGTCAACATTTTTCCTGCCGGCTCCTACAAAATGTCCTGCCCCGATTCCAAGGCCGTCACCGTCGCCTCCGACTGCTATAATTTCAAGATCGGGATTGGCAATTTTTGCGCCTTGTGCAAATGGCAAAACTCTTCCATGCAAAGTGTGAATACCATACACATTAATGAAATGCGATGTTTTCCCAGAACAGCCGATTCCCGAGAAAATAACTGCCTTATGTCTTGGGATCTGCATCTCGCTCAGCGCCATTTGAATCGCGTTTAATATTCCAAAATCTCCACATCCCGGACACCAATCATTGTGTACCGTTGTCTTATAGTCAGCTAGTTTAAGTTCCGCCATCTAAAATAATCCTCCTTTCATTGGTACCAGATAATATAGCCTTTAGTGCAATATAAATTTCCGTTGTGGACATTGGTCTTCCATTATATTTTACTATCTTGTAATCAATTTTTGCGCCAGTATTTTGTTGTACCAGTGATCCTAACTGCGATGTGTAGTTCATTTCTACATCTATTACCTGGTTAGCGTCGACCAAGAATTTTTTGACAGTTTCAGTGGGAAATGGGTGTAGTAATCGCACTTGAATAAATCTAAATTTATTTCCCTCTTCTGATAATTTTTCGATGGCTTCTAAAATTGCGCCCTTTGTAGAGCCCCAGCTGATAATGACGTTCTTAGCGCCAGGACCGAAATCATAACATGTCACCTTATCGTCTTCAGCTATTTTCTCTAATGCTAATTCTAGCTTTTTCATTCTCTTATCCATCATCTTGTTCCTATTCTCAGGATCCTCTGAAATGTGGCCTTCTTCCGTGTGTTCATCGCCAGTATTCCAAAATATTGCATTTTCTGTACCGATAGGAACTCTTGTGGAAACTGGAGAATCATCGAGTTTGAATCTTTGGAAGTGACCTGCAGCACCCCCAACCTCATTTTTGTCAATATTATTTTTGAATTTCCCTCTTTCAATTTTGAGCTCATTGCTAAATCTTTTGCATGTTTTGATGCTACTGCTAATTGCTTTGTCAAGCAAATGAATTACTGGTAATTGATAAATCTCTGCTAAATTGAATGCCTTTATTGCATCATAAAAAGATTCTTCGATATCACCAGAAGCCAGCACTATTTTTGGAAATTCGCCATGTCCTGCGTTTATAGCAAATAACAAGTCGCTCTGTTCGTGTCTTGTCGGTAATCCAGTGGAAGGTCCCGCTCTTTGATACATTGTAACTACTAAAGGGACCTCATTCATTCCAGCCCAACCGAGTGCTTCAGCCATCAATGAAAAGCCGGGGCCAGATGTTGCAGTAGCCGTCCTAACTCCTGTTAATGAAGCTCCAATTGCCATGGTAACTGCAGCAATTTCATCTTCCGTTTGAACGACAACAATAGATCCATTTTTGCCATTAACTTGGTCAATAATTTGATTTGATTCTAAGAATTCGCTCTCATCACTTGCTGGAGTAATAGGGTAATAGGTTTGAAATCTACAACCTCCAAGAATTTTTCCAATTGCTGCAGCCTGACTACCTGAGACTAAAAGATAATCCTGTAGAGCGTCCTTTGGGGTAATTTTGTATTTAATATTCTTAAGATCAAATTTAGTACTCATTTGGGAATAGGCATATTCGGCTGCTTCAATGTTAATAGTGACTAGCTTTGGCTTTGATCCAAAGACATCTTGAATAGCACTAGTCAGAGCGTCTTTTTTGATACCAAGTAAAGTAATTGAAGCCGATATCGCCATAACATTAACTACTCTAGTAAGTTTACTCAATTTAGGATCGTTCATATTTTTTGCCACTGCTTCAATCATTTCAAAATATGGTAGACCGTATACTGTACAACCTCTCGACTTTGCAAATTCCAGCATTCCATTCAAATTGACAGAATGTCCGGAGTCTTCTAGTAACTTGCGTATTCTATTTCCTGCTTCAAAATCAATTGTAGGTACTTCCACTAATGTAGTTTCGGCAAGAGTCGAGTCATATATTATCACACCTCCAGAAGATACTTTGTCTGCGTGTCTGAAAACAGTCTCCGCATCAAATGATACTAGCATATTGATTTCTTCCAAATGGGAGTTCACAGGTTTTTCTGAAACTCTTATTGTGAAATAGCTGTGTTCTCCTTTAATGTTAGAATAAAATTCCCTCTTTCCAAAAATATGAAAGCCCTCTTTTGCACATGTTCTTGCAAAAATATTTGCAGCTGAATCAACACCACTTCCCTGAGGTCCACCAATTAACCAGGATATAGAATTCACATTAGACATAAAAGACAATGAATTGCATTCTTCTCCAAATTATTGATCAAGTTATAGATATATAAAATATGAAATCATCATCCGCCGCCAGTAGCAGCGTCATATAAGCAGCATTCGCATGAATCTCGTTCTCCACAATAAGGACAAGAACACGTGCAGGCTTCAATTGCAACACCACAAATCTCGCACGTAACTATTTCCTCCGGAGAATGGTTATTCGAAGACATCTAGTATTATAAAAATAAACTAGCTAGAACTTATACTTTGCATCAAAGAATAATCTATGTTATTTAATTTCTGAATATGAATAGATTAAGAAGCTTTTAACTTGGAAATTTTAAACTAAAGAAAATAAAAATGAAAGAGGATGTGGTTTTAATCCCACTTACTCCACGCGGCCATCCATCTATATGTCCAAGTATTGAGTTTCGCACCCAGTGCAGCTATCGGAACACTTAGCACAGCTCCAGCTCCCGATCCTAGCGCCACGGGACTATTGTAGAACTTTCCGACCTGAGGCTCAATTGGCGTCATATACGGAGGCAATGTTGGACGAGGATACTTGAATGCCATCTCCAGTGGATCTCTGATTAGCAACAGATTGATCATATTGAACATTGGCAATGAAAGACCAACCAGTGTTCCGCCAATAATAATGGCAGCGTGTTTATTCCTTCTTGTTGCCCAATATGTCAAATCTAGCAGCATTGCTGAAGGTATCCAGACGGGTGTTACGATGAAGTCATATGGATATCCTAGTGCAAACCAAGCTCCTTTGGCTACCCATGTATAGATAGTCATGATTGTTGCATAATATGTTGCAGTCCCTGGTACTCCGGTGAATAGCATGTAATAGATTGCACCAACTACAAGCATGGTTGATTGGGATATTGAGAACACTACGAATGATGTCCACGCCCAATCAGTGTAGAAGATGTAGTCTCCTGCGTTGATTGTCAATAATGTACTATTTACAGCAACTACAACTATGAATAGATAGTGTGTAGTGCGTCTAAGCCAGACCATTACCAAATGTCTCCTAGAGGTTCTATATAAAATTTTATTTTGATATTCTTAAAAATGAAAGATGAAAAATTTGATACATTTTGTAAACGATTTCAAAAATTCGCTTTGTGAAATATTTCAAAGATAAAGTTAGATTATCTAATGATCCTGAAATAGCTAACAAAGTTAAAGTTCTTAAAAAAAGTTAATAATAAAAAATAAAGTTTAGGCGTAGCCCAGTTTTTCTTTACTGATTTTCATGATGAAGAAGAATCCTAGTGCTTCAAGGACTGTTAGTACTGATAGAGCATAAAGTCCACTTGGTAACGGATATGCCCATGGATACACAGTTACACCAACGTAAACACCGCCAGCTGTTGCAACCCAACATAGAATGAAGCCTATGATGTATACTGGTGTCATCTTTTCTACACGTCGACCGATCATGCGCTCTATGTCGTCACTACTGCCTGTACTTGTACGGCCACCGCCGCCGCCACCGCCATATCCCTTTGGTAAAGTCATTATTTTTACCATCAAAGGATTCCTTTTTAAATTTTGCGTCTGAAACAAGCTAAGGTAGTTTTTTGATTAGAAATTCCTATGATTATTATCTGGGATCTAAGAATATTACCCTACGCAAGTCAATATAGCTATTAAATAATAGATAAAGATGCATTGAGAAAGTAAAGTCATAGCAAAGCATATATCTTTGTTAATTCTGGTATGGCTAGGTGTAAATTATACGTCGAACATAAAAATAGCGGTAGTTGCACTATTTGCGATAGTAATGTCCACTTCGACAATCATAGCAATTGCTCAAACTGCTGAAGGACATGGTGTTCAAGCTCAGCTTCAGAGTAGATTCGTAAGAATTCAAGATGAAGCTTTCTCAGCACAAACATTGAATACAGGCGATCAGTTGGTTGTGACTGGAAATCTGCAAAGTCTTGTAAACAAGCCATTAAGAGCATGGTTATCACTATTTAGTGAGTCAACCAACGCAGGTAACAGATGGGAATTTGTTGCAAGAGATCCTCCAGGAAATATATTTGATATTCCTCCACAAGGAACAATTCCATATTCAATTACTGCAAAAGCTCTTGAACCAGGTATTTACCATGTTCATACACAGTTGAACGTCGAACATGTCGGTCCTGGATTGGGTCCTGGTCAAACTATTCAGGTGTCTGGCCCAGCAATCTTGAAAGCAGTTCCATGGGGCAATGTAGCATATCAGGTAATACTGATTGGTGCTGGACTCGGAGTAACGTTTGCAACAAGACCGTGGCAAGTAATTTAAAAGAATCCTCTATTTTTTATCTATTTTTTTTTAGTTCTTTTACTTAGTAACTGTTTAAGATTAAGCATCATCTATAAAATAGATGCGCCCAAAAAATAAAGCAGTCCAAAAAAAATTATAATTTTAGATGTATCTTTAGTCCCTTGTACCTATTTCTTATTGTTACTTCAGTTACTCCAGCAGCCTCTGCAACATCCTTTTGAGTTTTATTTTCACCATTCATTACACAAGCTACATACAGAGCAGCTGCAGCTAATCCCATAGGATCCTTTCCAGCAGATATCTTGCCTTGCTCAGCCTTTTTCAGTATTTCCAATGCTTTTCTTTTAGTTTTTTCGGAAAGCCCTGATTTGCTTGCAATTCGGGCTACACATTTAACAGGATCCACTACAGGCATTTTCAAGTCCAATTCTCTAATCAATAATCTATAGCATCTTGCTACATCCTTTTTCTTGATATTACTTGCATGTGCAATATCCTTCAAAGTTCTAGGCGTTTCAGTATCTCTACAAGCAGCGTACAGCGCAGCCGCTACAAGAGCCGAAATAGACCTTCCCCTGACGAGACCCTTTTCAAGTGCTTTTCTGTACACATAAGCTGCTTTTTCAATTACAGCATCCCCAACAGCCAGCTTATCTTTTAGCCTGTCCAATTCACTAAAAGCTTGCCTAAAATTGCGATCTACTGGTTCGTGTACTTGACTCCTACTATCCCAAGTTCTTAATCTTTCAATAGTACTTTTCATAGAAGCCGATAATGGCTTTCCAGAAGCGTCTTTATCAACAGGTCCGATTATTGTGGCAAGCCCCATATCATGCATTGCAAGGGACGTAGGAATGCCGGCACGACTTCGATCTTCATGTTCTTCTTTTGAAAATGCTCTCCATTCCGGTCCAGTTTCTTCAATGCGTTCAGTAACTACAAATCCACAATTTCCACAAAACATCTCTCCACTTGAATTATCTGTGACCATTGGACCTTTTCCGCATCTTGGACAGCGGTCACTAAATAAGGAAATATCTTTAACCAATTCTAATACCCCACAAAAATTGAGACAATATTGTTTCTTATATTTATGTTTTATTCTCATATATATGCATTGTCGTAAATATTTCTGGGGCGCTAATATATAGAGGAAAATTTGGAACTTTTCCAAACTAAAGCCGGTTTTCCGGCTAATTTTCGGGTTTATTTCTCAAGTTTTTAAATTTATCAGGCCTTTGGCATGTTTCTTTTTCTTCTCTTGATCTTTTCAACTTTCTTACTTTCACTTCTTGTTGAGCTGTAAACGTGAGTTTTTTTGGATAATTTCACAAAAGAAATACAAATAGTATCAATATAAAAACTATAGACTCAACTATATCTTAATCATTTTAAATGATAAATGCGTTGCATTGTTATGAGTTTAAGAGACAATCATTCGGATAATGAAATTCGGAAAATGTATGATTTTAAGAACATTGCAGTTGTGGGAATGTCAAGGGATCCCGTCAAAGCTGCCCATTTTGTTCCTAAATATATGATTGAAAGAGGATATAACATTATACCAGTGAATCCATCAGCTAATGAAATACTAGGAAAGAGAACATACTCCAAGGTATCGGATATCAAATCCCAAGTAGACATAATAGACGTATTTAGACCCTCTGAAGATGTCTATTCGGTTGTAGAAGATTCAGTAAAAAAACCGGGTGTTAAAGTTATCTGGTTACAAGAAGGTATTCACAATGCCGAAGCAGAAAAAATGGCCCTAGATAATAGAATTAATGTTGTATTCAATAGGTGCATTATGGCTGAGCATATGAGATTATTCAATACCAATTAAGAAAGAAATCTATAATCAATATCCTTTTTCATGGAAATATTTGATTTCCAGTATACCTATCAATAATCCTTATTGCTTTTGTAGGGCATGCTTGAGCGGCCATAACGATCCTATCTAGGGTATCAGCGGTTTCTGATTCGACCCTTGCCTTTGGATTGATATGTTTACTTTTATCAACTACAAACACTTTTGGTGCTATGGTTTCACATCCACCAAATGCCAAACACAAGGTTGGTTCAATTAGGATGTGGAATCTGCTTCTTATAGTGTCTAGGAGCAAGTTATCATGGCCAAGGTTAGTTTTGGACTGGTGGTTTGTAAATTTATGTGGATTCAATCTGTTTTGACTTGACAAATTTTCATTGTTTGTTTCATTGCTGGGTTCATTTGAATCAAAATTATCATAGGAATCTGAATCGTATTTTTTTCTTTTTTTCCTATCAGAAAGAATTTCGAAGGCTTCGTTAATTTTCTTGATTGTTTCTTCCGCAAGAGGTGATTTGTTTCTATCAGGGTGATATTTTCTTGCAAGCCTTCTGTATGATTTTTTTATTTCCTGAAAATTGGCATCTTGTGATACTCCTAGAAGCGCATAATAGCCCCGACTATCCATCAAATAGACTACCAGTATCTATTATTTATTCACTTTTCGTAGGAAAAGGATATCTCTATAGATGGAAAAATTGTAAATCTAATTTGATCAAAATATGTCAAGACTTCTTACCTGTTACGAAAGGGTTGATGATGCCATAATAATTTTCCAATGCCATTTTATCGTCATAGCATTTTTTACATATGCATAGTTGGGAAACAATGGCTCTATCGCAATCTTTCTCGAACTCGCATTCAGTGCATCCAGCCAATGATCCACAGACGGCACATTTTAGCTGTTTAGAATTTACTGAAACATAGGATGGATCTGATAAATCTCGTGTATGACATTCTACATGTTTTATAGATTTAGTTGACTTTGACCATAATGCTAATTCACCCTTTGATATTTTTTTTCCACAAGACTTACAGTTACTACTGAATTTTACAGTAAGGTTAATCCAATCATTGCTCCTTGTTTGCAACAAATTAATCAAAGTACATCAAAGATAATAATCTAACGAGTGGTTGAGACTGGGAATAATATTTATTGGCACAAGAGATTCAATGTGGGTTATTTGAAGAATTTTTCAATTTTCATTATTACGGTTTTTTTTTCGCCAAGTATAGTACTTACCATATCGAATAGTTCGCATGCTTCCTGTTCAAATGCTTGTATGAGATACCTATCACCATTCATACTTACTTCTAACGAATAATATTTTATGCCATTTAACATGAGGGATAAATGGTTTGATGCTTTAGTAATTTTACCGCCCAAACCCAGTATCATAGTCAAGGCCTCAATGCTATTTTTGTAATTCAAAATCGCTGCTCACGTCATAGATCCAAAACTTAATGAAATTAACAAGAGGAAGAAATGAAATTTACTTTCCATGATTTTACGGACACAAAATTACAATAGGAAAAACATGATATAGTTATTGGATCATCTCAGAGAGAGGAAGACGATTCCAAAACAGTACTTGCATCAAAATTAACTAATTAAAAAAGCGTTACTCCTATTATTGTTATTGTTCTTATCGTTGTTGTTAATGTAGACGTAGCTGTTGCTGTTGCTGTTGCTGTTGTTGCTACATCTATTACATATACCAAACCAGCCAGCTATTCTGTTTTCCATCTTATCTTCAATGACATTTGTCCCACATTCAAAACAAAAGTATCTTTTTTCCATTTGATTCCGAATTATTAAACAATACCTTCATAGTAGATCTTTATGATACCGCCAGCACATGATCTGAATGGACAACAAGAGTTCTATTAGAAATCACCATTCTTCTTGATACTGAATACATTTACTTAATGATTTTTTCTAGCACTTTATAGCTCGAATGAGAGTAACCAATTACAATTAAAGTGGTGAGGTTGAATCGTTTAGTGTGGCTTTACAATAAATAGTTTAGAATTATTACCATCATATCCTAAAAGATATGCCTGGTTTGTTGAAGGATTGATTATGATATTATTTACAATAAAATCAGTTTCAAATTTATTTATAATGTTGTTAGTTGTGTTTACTGCTATAGCCATACTTTTGGTGCCATTTGAATTCTTTGATAAAATGTTGGTTAAATTTTGGTCAACTATATAGAGTGATTTGTCATTTGGATTGTACAAGATATTTTTTACGGATTCTCCTTGTATACTTGAAATGTTCTTCTTACTTTTGAGATCTATGGCATTAACTTTTCCGTCAGAGCCTGCCTCGTATAGTACCTTCTTTTCCTTGTCAAGAGTTATTGCAATTGGACTTTGTGCTGTTATATTATCAATTATGAGGTTATTTGACTCATCTATTACCGAAATGAGATTGTCATATTTTGCACCGGCATACAATAAATGAGATTCTGGATCTAATTGTATATCCTTTATTCCGTATTGCCATTTATCGATAAGAACTGATTGTAATGATTTTCCATCAACCACATATAAGCCCGGCTTTCCACCCTCAGGATATAATGATCCAAGATATATCGTATTGGTAACAGGGTTGAAAGATATCCCCGCCAATGATCCTTCTTTACCTTCTTCAGTTTCACCGTACAATTGAATCCTCTTGAATTTATTATTGGTCGAGTTGATCACATATAGTGTGTCATATGCAATGTCACTACCATTCTCATTAACCAAATGCTGACCTGCAGCGTAGATAACACTTCTATCAGGATCTATTGCAATGTTGGTCAAAAAATCATTCTTTTGGGATCCGATCTTAATGGTGTCGATGACCTTGTTTTGAGCAGCATCAATAACATACAGTAAATTCTTTTCTCCTGAACTTGTCGCAAATATTCCATAAATTTTACTTGTTTTTTCATCTATAGCCATGGAGACTGGTTTATCTTTTCCAAGAACCATCGAAGATACCGAAAAAGTACTTGGAGATTGCGAATAGCCTGAGTGTAATATAGAAACTGTCAACAATGCTATGCCGACAGAAATAATGGTAAAAAGAGCTCTACGAGAACTCCTAGACTCATACATGTTAATGATTACTAAATTTACTTATTAAAGATATAGAAACTTAATGATGGAAAAATGTTTATTTCATTTTTTCTCTATTGAGTTTCCAAATATTCTAAACGCTAAAAATTGGATTTGAATGGATTATAGATTACGTACAGCAATCCATTACGTTGTACATTTTCCTCAACTATCCTCATCAAGAAGCAGGAGCATTCCATCAAGTGTCGAATCAACACTTAATATGATATTGGGAAGTATTTTACAGGTTGAGATATTGTAAGATTTATTAGATAATTTATCCTTATCTTAATTAATGAATCAAAAGCGTAATTTAGCATCTTCACTCATTTGTTTCTCATTTACTGTACTTGTTGTTGTTGTTGTTGGTGTTGCTACCCTAATGCCAAAGGAATCAAGCTTTGGTTTTATGCAAACTTCAGATGCGTTGAATGATACCAACGCTACGTCATCTGCTACCAACGCTACGTCATCTGCTACCAACGCTACCCTTTCCAAAACTATACAGATTACTTCTGCCGATACAAAAGAAGCCACTGATGGAAAAAGCGTAGATATTGACTTACAAATTCAACCTTTTCCCGTTACACAAAGCGAGAACTCACAATTTAAAATTACTTTTTTACAACCATCTTCTCAAACAGTGCAAGTTCATGTAGACTATGATCTTTCAATATCGAAAATGAATAGCGAAGTTTTCAGGGCGTCATCTTCAACTGGACAGCCGTTACTGCACACAGCAGAGGGAATCGTCAGTATTCCGTATAAATTTAGTCAAGAAGGCCAGTATTCAGTTCAAGTAAGCGTCATGGGGATCAATTTTATTCCTATAAAAACGGAACAGGCCTTATTTGATCTGAAAGTAAGCTAGGCCAAATTAAGCCAAAGGATACCCTTACGAAATCTATCAAATTCAACTGTTAGTTATTGGTTTTCTGTTTCGTTTGTAGTCTCATTATCTGTGGATGTATCAATTTCCAAAGTCGCAGAATTTGGTTGTTCATTAATTAATTTGAAGTCACTATTGTTGATAAATGCATACGCGACGAAAAGCAATAACACTGCACAAAATATCGCACTTACCAACAAGAGCATATTCATTATTGTATTGAATATTTTCTGAGTAATTTAAAGTAGTGTTAAGATTTGAGCGTTGTATAATCCCCCATAAAATTAATTCAATGTTTTTTAAAAAATATTGAGACATAGCTATGCATAATAATTTTAACAAAAATTGTAAACATTAACTGAGCTCAATGAATATGAGCCTATATTTTCATCACAATGTCCATAAATCAAATTGAATTTATCAAGACATATAGAAAGATGTGTAGGTAGATTTGACTGGACAACCCTAGACCTTGTATACCTGAGAAAATGGACAGTCATTGGAATTATCATAGGAGTTCTATCAGGATTCCTGGTGATAATCGGTTTTGAGGCTGTTAGAATTTTTTCATCTTTTTTTCTTAGTGATATAGTGAGATATATCCAGCCATATCCAGAAGATGTGGCAAGCCTGTCTTCTGACTACTCTCTTTATGTCTTAAAACCATGGCTTATTCCAGTAACCTTGGGTCTAATTGGTTTGGTTATAGGAATACTTTCTACAAAACTCTCAACAGTGTTAGGCAAAAATGGAATAGACGAGATCAGTGATGAATTTCATAATAAGAAAAATCAATTTAGTCTAAAATTTTCGTCGTTAAAATCATTTTCTAGTATATTGGCTATAGGAAGTGGAACTAGTGGTGGGGTTGAAGATTCTCTAGCATATACTGGATCCACACTAGCATCTATAATAGGCAAATTTTTCAAACTAAATCAAGAGGAAATCCGTATTGCGATTGCAGCGGGAATGGGTTCTACAATAGGAGGCATCTTAAGGTTACCCTTTGGAGGAGCAATATTCAGTTTAGAATTGCTATATCGAAGAGATTTCGTTATCAAGTCTCTGTATCCAGCGTTCTTAGCGTCAATAACAAGTTATATTATTTCGGGTATTATTCTGGATTGGCCTTCTTTCTTGTATATCCCTCAGGAATTTATTACAAAAACTAGTCTTCAGTCTATAGGTGCATATGGCCTAATTGCAGCCATGATAGGATTAATCGGAATAGGATATGTAAGGACCGTTCAGACCTTTCAAAAACATTTCGAGGATATGAAAATTCCACTCTACTTAAAGCCTGCTCTAGGTGGAGTAATTATTGGAATATTCGCAATTGGATTTCCGGAAATATTAGGTACTGGTTACGGCTGGTTACAAGTTGCAGCACTTGGTAATCACCAGATTTTTCCATTGTGGATAATGTTCCCTGTAATCATAATGAAAATCTTTGCCACATCAGTTTCTAATGGATCGCGAAATAGTACTGGTCTACTTGGTCCTTCATTGGTTATCGGTGGACTTATTGGTTCAGCTCTAATTACACTGTTTCATTCTTTTGGAATCTTCATGTTTATTGACACGACATCTGCTACTTTGATATCAATACTTGCTTTTTTTACTGCAAGTACTAGGACTCCAATTTCTGCAATTGTCATAGGGATTGAAATTGTTGGAAGTTATACTTTGCTTATTCCGACCGTTATATCGGTTATAATTTCAAATATTATTTCTGGCAAGAATAATTATATATACAAGAATTATGTTACTAACATAAGGACGCAAATTTTAAAGGATAAGAAACATGATTCTAAGTTAAAAAATTGTCTCATAAGAGATGTGATGACTTCTGATTTCTATAACATAAATCGGAATACAACCATTAATGATGCTGTTCATATAATGAGAGAGTTGAATGTTAAATCACTAGTTGTTACCAATAATGCAGATAAATTCGAAGGGATGGTATATTTTGAGCATTTGTCAAATGTTTCAACGATACGGGGAACAATTGAATCTGTTATGATATACGACCCACCTATGTTACGTCCCTTAGATTCAATTCTAGACTATTTTGAATTGATAAGTAAGACTGCTCTGTCTGAAATTCCAGTAATTTCTCCAGATGATAGTAAATTAGTATTATCAATACTAACTATGAGGGATGTTAACAAACTATTGAACAATATAGACGATCCACTATTACCTGATTTGCAAAAGGGTATTAGCAATTTGCAAAATATAGATAGTAAGATTTTTCATAATGAACCGGCTGATCAAGACCTTGACAATAATAGTAGACTAATTAACAAGCTTAAAGATTATTGGGCCCAGTAGTAGAGTTTTAAGATTTAATCAAGTTATTATTATTAATTACCTTGTACTATTAGTAATATCATAGTCATAGATGTAGTAAAGATGAATCAGTAGAGTAATGATTCCTGAATTTTATTCTTAATAAAAAGAGAAAGGGGAGATTTAGTTTACCACTACCTGACCCTTCATATACGGATGAAGAGTACAAAAGTAGTCGAATGTTCCTGGAGTACTAAATGTCCACTGAAAAGTCTTTCCTCCAGCCATGTAACTTGAGTCAAAGTCTTTACCTGGTTCGCCACCCTCAGCACTTCCTGAAGTTACGGTATGTAGTGTAGAGTCCGTATTCTTCCAAGTTACTGTTGTGCCTGCTTTCACCGTCAAGGTTGGAGGTTCATAGAATTTTGTATTACTTGGAGAAGAGGATCCTGGAGCAATAATTATTTCAGTGCCTGATGTTCCGGTTTGGTTTCCACCTGTAGTTGAGTTTCCAGCCATCATTGTTCCGTTACCAGTTGCATTACCGCTACTGGCGCTGGTATTGAGCATTGTGGCGTTCTGAGTTACTTCTGTTTGGCCATCTCCGTCATTGCCATTGTTGTTGTTGCCGTTGTCGTTTGCACCGTCTTCGGATGTTGCTCCGCCTGCTGCTTCTGCTGCTGCTCCTTCTTCACAGACTACAGATTCACTGCCCTTTGGTGCTACACATGTTCCTGTTGGATAATCAGTTGCTGTCGAGTTTTCCATGGCTACTACTGCAAATGCACCACCTTTTACAACATCTGCCATTGCGTGGTCAACACCTACATAGACACCTGGATCTGGGAATGTTGATTCAATTACAGAACCTGCAGCTGGAGGAATCCACCATGTTTCATCATTTCTGTCCTGTGTTCCAAGTCCGTTGTTTGCTTGATTGGTGCCGTCTTTGACTGTAATCATTCCGCTGATAAAGTGGAATGATACACCGTCGTTGGGTCCTGCATTAATTATATACCATCTAGTCAATTCACCTGGTTTTACCTTGAACAGTTCTGCGTTCTTGTTA
>Ga0184637_10001344_pt1 | contig 16729 bp, 14 predicted proteins | sample PLM3_127_b2_FD_133143 | JGI IMG/M metagenome (GOLD analysis project Ga0184637, IMG submission 133143) | Groundwater sediment microbial communities from an aquifer in East River, Colorado, USA - PLM3_127_b2 | ecosystem: Environmental > Terrestrial > Soil > Riparian zone | place: USA: East River...
AAATGGCATCTCTATAATTCCAATTATTGGAATACCCGAAATCAATCCAGGCGATAACATCACCGAAATAATCTCCCATACTATATCAAAAAAGAAAATCCCTATCATGAACGGCGATATACTGGTAATTGCTCAGAAGATAATCTCAAAGTCTGAAGACAGAATCATAGACATTGATGATGTGTCCCCATCCCCCTTTGCAATTAGCCTGGGAAAAAATATTGAGAAAGACCCGAGGATCGTTGAAATAATACTTAAGGAGACAAAACAGATTGTTAAAATAAGCGCTCGAGGTTCTGGCAAGGGCAAATTAATAGTTGAAAACAATATTGGAATAATATGTGCAAATGCAGGTGTTGATGCCTCAAATGTCTCGGGAGGCAACAAGCTGACCCTACTCCCGGAGGAGCCAGATCGATCCGCGAAAAAGATTGTAGAAGAGTTTAAAGGTAATCTAGGTGTGGAGATTGCCGTTGTCATTTCAGACACAGTCGGTAGACCTTGGAGAATGGGGCTTACCGAGATAGCCATCGGATGCTATGGTTTAAAACCACTCCTTGATTATAGAGGTAGAAGGGATTCTAAAGGCTATTTACTTAGTGCGACAGTAATAGCCATTGCAGATGAAATCGCCTGCGCTGCAGGTCTTGTGATGGATAAACTAAAATCAATCCCAGCGGTAATAGTGAGAGGCTATTCCTATGAACCCGGTGGACAGGGTGCTAAGGAATTAATTCGGAGCCCTGAGGAAGACCTCTTTCGTTGACGCCGAATAATACGTCGATGACCAAAAATTTAGGGGAATAGTCAGAGATTCAAAATAAGGGAAGTGACTATTAACCACGTCAAAACACTTAGAAATAGCCATTTATCATTGATTAAGGACTCCGTAGGATCACCGATTCTATTAGTCCTAACCAGATACGCATATCGTATGACCCCGAAGCATACAAAGGGAATTGTAATAATAAATTCATTTGGACCCCTGTCAAAGGAGTAAAGGACGTAGGCTAATACCGCGGCAACAGCAAGAACCACAAAAACCCAATCAATGTATTTAGGGTTATATTTTGAGAGTACGCTTCTGAAATTGCTATCTTCGCTATGCGTCTCCAGTTCAAAACGCCTCTTACCCAAGGCAAGAAGAAGAGAAAGCATAACCGTCATAACAAGAAGCCAGATTGAAACCTTTACATCAGACGCAAAACCACCGCCTTCAATCCTCAGCACGAAACCAATTGCAATGCTTATGACATCAACAAATACGATATACTGGAGGTAGGAGGAATAAGCTAAGCTTAGGATGAAGTATGATATTAGTATAACAAAAAATACCTTATTGAACCCAAACGAAATTAATAAGGAGATGAAAACCGTAAGTAAGGCAAAGAGTAAAGCGTATCCCTTTCCAACTCTACCAGATGCTATGGGCCTGAATCTCTTAGTGGGATGAATTGAGTCGGTGTCTCGATCAAAAAGATCATTGACTATGTAACCGGCAGAAGAGACAAGAGAAAAAGCGAGGAAGGCCTGAACCATCCTAAAGAACATGTCCGCTTCAGAAAATAAAACTCCACCGAAAAATGGAGGAGCGAGCACTAAAAGATTCTTCACCCAATGATGAGCCCTCAGCAGATGGAGCAGATCCTTGATGGAAATTTTCATAAGCGTATCATTCTACTATTTCTTATATATATAGCAACGCATCATAATCAGGGGAAATCCATCTATAGTCATCTAAAGCAATGTTCTTCTGTTATGATATAAAGATATGAAGAAGGTCTATTTAGACTACAACGCAACAACGCCAATAGACCCTCGGGTTCTCGAGTCGATGCTCCCCTTTATGAAAGAAGGGTTTGGAAACCCCTCAAGCATTCACTCATATGGAATGGCCGGAAAGGCTGCCCTTGATGATACGAGAGAACAGGTTGCTGAGCTTCTTGGATCGAGACCCAAAGAGATTGTTTTTACGAGCGGTGGAAGTGAGAGCAATAATTTTGCAATAAAGTCCGTTGCCTTTCAGCTCAGAGAGAGGGGAAAACATCTAGTTACCACAACGGTTGAACACGCTTCTGTGCTTGAAACCTTTAGATATCTGGAATCTTTCGGTTTCCGTGTTACATATGTCAGTGTTAACAAGTATGGACTACTTGATTTGGACGAACTTAAGACGGCATTAACAGATGATACGATTCTAGTATCGGTCATGTGTGCAAATAATGAAACGGGTGTGATCATGCCTATGAGACAGATAGCCGAGGCTGTAAAGGAGAGAGGGATTTTATTACACACCGATGCGGTTCAGGCAATCGGGAAAGTAGAGATCAACGTAAGGGATATTCCAATCGATATACTATCCCTTTCAGCGCACAAGATATATGGAGCAAAGGGTGCCGGAGCACTTTTCATAAGAGGCAAGGTAAAACTCATTCCATTTATCCATGGAGGTGGCCAGGAGAGAGGAAGACGTTCTGGCACTGAGAATGTCCCAGGGATTGTCGGGCTTGGAAGGGCATGTGAGATTTGCAGAGTAGAGGATTTGAGTCAGGAAAAAGGACTCATGGATTTAAGGGATGAGATTCACATGAAAGTCCTGGAAAGAATCGACGGTGTGAGACTAAATGGTCACCCCGATAAAAGACTCTCTAATACCCTCAATCTTAGCTTCGAGGATATAGAGGGTGAATCAATCGTGATGAACCTCGATCTTGAAGGAATTGCGGTATCAACAGGTTCTGCTTGTTCTGAAGGAAACGTTGAGCCCTCGCATGTATTACTTGCAATGGGTCTTACAAAAGAACAAGCGCTGTCGTCTCTAAGATTCAGCCTTGGAAGATTTACAGAAAAGGAGGACGTCAATCGTGTAATGGATGTCCTACCTAGCATTGTAGAAAGAATACGCCTTTTAAAGAAGGGTAATTATTAACCCCTGTGTTACATTGAAATAATAAATAAGGTAGAGACGCCATTAATGGCGTCTCTACAAGATACCATTTAAAATTCCTATGGGAAAAATGGAGGGAAATCGAGGCCTGTGGATTCATCGAATTCCATGATTACATTCATGTTCTGAATTGCCTGCCCCGATGCGCCCTTCACAAGATTGTCGATCGCAGAGATTATTATGGCGGTTTTTTTGGCTGGATTGGATCTGATCCCAATATCACAGAAATTTGATCCCCTAACCTCTCCAGTGGATGGATAATTTTTCTCATCCCTCACCCTTATAAACTTTTCAACCCTATAAAATTTCCTATATATATCTAAAAGCTCGGTTGTCGTTATTTCGTCCTTCAGTCTCACGTAGATAGTGGAAAGAATCCCCCTATCCATTGGAATTAAATGCGGTGTAAACGATACGGATACATCAAGTCCGGAATAATTTGAAAGAACCTCATCTATTTCAGGAATATGGCGATGCTCACCGATCTTGTAGGGCTTAACACCTTCATTAACCTCACAAAAATGATAGGCAAGCTCAGGAGACCTTCCCGCCCCAGACACACCTGATTTAGAATCTATAATAATTGAATCTTCCTCTATCATTCTATTCTTGAGTACCGGAGCAAGCCCCAGGATTGCCGATTCTGGGTAACAACCTGGGTTAGCAACTATCCTTGCGCTTGAAATCTCCCGCCTATTTATCTCAGTCAGTCCATAAACAGCCTCTGATAACAGCTCGGGGCATGGATGCTCTCCATACCATTTTCTATAAATCTCATGACTTAGCCTGAAATCTGCGCCCAAATCTATGACGGGCACGTCTCTTTCAAAAAGTCCCTTAACAATCGGAGCCGACTTTCCATGGGGAAGGGCACAAAATACAATATCTATATCCCCTGGGATTAATTCTGGCTCAAGTGGTTGCAGCTCCAAATCAATCAATCCTGTTAGATTAGGAAAAACATCTGCAATATTCTTCCCCGAGCGCCTTTCAGCAGTAATATATGTGACTTCAACTTGAGGGTGAACCAAAAGAAACCTTAGGAGTTCACCCCCCGTGTAACCGCTTGCGCCTAGAATCGCTATCCTTTTCTTCTTCATTAGAACTGAAAAATATCTGGTAATATTCACATTTACAAGTACCCCCCGATTATAACCTGTAGAGTGAATATGGGTGAGCAGAAGTCCTCAGGTTAGGTTATGAATCCCTTCGAGTAAACTCGGGACTGGCATGCTCATGATACTGAATGGATCGACCATCAAGCCTGTACTGAGCAATGCCGAAGTGACTGGTCGGCTACCCTAGAAAGACACCGGGAATGATAGTTGAAACCCCGAAAAGACCTGCTTTTAGATTTAAAGGCAAAATCTGTATATTACCTCTCAATCAACCTTGACTGCAATAACCGAAAAAGGTAATTTTGATTTGTCGTTATAGATCGATTGGAACTCTCCTTGGAGGAAATTTCAATATGTCAATTAAGGTTGGTATTAACGGTTTTGGAAGAATTGGTAGGCATGTACTCAGGATCGGTATTGAAAGAAAGGGGATCGATTTTGTTGGAATAAACGATATAACTGATGCCAAAACACTAGCTCACCTTTTTAAGTACGACTCTGTATTCGGTCCATATCAAGGCTCGGTTAAATCTGAGGATGGTCATATAATCGTCGATGGCAAGAGTATAAGGGTATTCTCAGAGAAAAATCCGGCGAGCATCCCATGGGAAGACGTAGGGGCAGAACTGATCATTGAGGCAAGTGGAATATTTGTTTCAAGAGAGGCAGCCTCCCATCACCTCCGCGGTCCGGTTAGAAAGGTAATAATCACTGCACCGGCAAAGGGGGAAATCGATCTTACGACCGTCCTAGGAGCAAATGACAAACTCTATGATTCATCCAAGCACCATATAATTTCAAATGCATCATGTACTACCAATTGTTTTGGCATGTTAGTCAAGGTACTCCATGAGAATTTCCATATAAAAAGAGGGGAGATGTCTACAATACACTCCTATACTAATGACCAAAGGATCCTCGATGCCCCTCATAAGGATTTGAGAAGGGCCCGTTCTGCCGCTTTATCGATAATCCCGACAAGCACTGGAGCAACTAAGGCAATTGAATTGATCTTTCCTGAACTTAAAGGAAAGTTCAGTGCCATGGCTTTAAGGGTACCAACGGCAGATGTATCAATGGTTGATTTTAGTTGCGAGGTTGAAAAGGCAACGAGTGTCAAAGACGTAAATCAAAGGTTTAAAGAGGCATCCGAGGGTGAGCTAAAGGGTTACCTGAGATATATAAATGAAGAATTGGTATCATCCGATTTTATCGGAGACCCTCATTCCGCAATTTTTGATTCATCTCTAACCGACGTAGTAGATGGAACCCTGGTTAAGGTCATCGGCTGGTACGATAACGAATTTGGGTATTCCTCGAGAGTGGTAGATTTGATACAGTTCATAGAGGAGCGAAATTGATGGAAAAGTTAGTGGTTTCAGATATCCCAGATGATGAATTAGAAGGCAAGAGAGTTTTTTAAAGGGTCGACTTCAATGTGCCCATCAAGGATGGCTTGATAAGCGAGGATTACAGGATCAGAAGGGCAATTCCAACAATTGATTTTCTAGTAGAAAAGGGTGCAAAGGTAATAATTGGCTCTCACCTAGGAAGACCAAGGGGTCAAGCGATTTCCAGCCTTTCACTGAAGCCAGTATCTATAAGACTATCCGAACTCCTTGGAAAACATGTAAAATTTATAGGCACGGTAATTGGCAAAGAGGTAAAATCAGCTATAGAATCACTCCAGAAAGGAAACGTTGTTCTCCTTGAAAATCTGAGATTTCATAATGAAGAGGTTGAAAACGATTCGAGGTTTTCGAAAAAGTTATCCTCACTCGCCGATATCTATGTAAATGACGCCTTCGGAACATCGCACAGAAAACATGCTTCCACCTTTGGAATGACCCCTCATTTCGATCTGAGATTGGCTGGATTTCTCGTAAATAGGGAATTGAAGTTCTTAACGAATCTTGAGGTACTCGATTCCGAAATCTCTCATATCTCTACCGGTGGTGGAGCAGTGCTTGAATTCCTTGGAGGTCAGGAGCTGCCTGGGATCTCAATTATAAACGATAAAGGTAAAAAACAGTTTTTATATTCTGCTATACAATAGCGCCGGCTAATAAGATTACTCCTTTAAATTATTTGATTGAATTCTGTATGAGATCTACTGATTAAATATAGATAACTCTCTGAATCTATTGTAATATAAATTTATAAAAATTAAGTCAAATCATGGGGGTATAAGATGGCAAGAGCAAAGCTAAAAGAAAAGATTTCAGTTAAGGATGATATAGAAACAATAGTCGAAATTTTGGGTGACGAGGCTGGCTATTTACTCAACCACAGGTGTAAAACCCTTCCAAAAAGCCTACTTCACATCCCAGGACCTAATTTCGTTGATGACGTATTTGCTCACACGGACAGGCCTAATTCAGTTTTAAGAAACCTGCAGCTACTTTTCAACACCGGCCGTTTAGGTGGCACAGGGTATCTATCTATTCTGCCGGTTGACCAGGGAATCGAGCACTCAGCAGGTGCTTCATTTGCACCAAATCCCATATATTTCGATTCGGAGAACATAGTCAAATTGGCGATCGAAGGAGGATGCAGCGCTGTTGCTTCAACCTTGGGAGTACTTGGATCCGTTTCAAGAAAATATGCTCACAAGATACCATTTATCGTCAAGATAAATCATAACGAGTTTCTCTCATATCCCAACACCTATGACCAGATACTATTTGCCAATGTTGATCAAGCATTCCAGATGGGAGCTGTATCGGTTGGGGCAACCATTTATTTCGGATCTGCTGAGAGTCATCGTCAGATTCAGGAGATTACTGAGGCTTTCAGTTATGCGCACAGTCTGGGTCTGGTAACAATACTCTGGGCTTATTTAAGAAACCCTGCATTTAAAACTAAGGACGCAGATTATCATCTTTCGGCTGACCTCACAGGGCAGGCAAATCACCTAAGCGTGACAATCGAGGCTGACATCGTAAAACAAAAGCTTGCTGAAAACAACGGTGGATTTCAGGCTCTGAACTTCGGCAAGACTGATGAAAAGGTTTACACGAAACTCACCACAGATCACCCAATCGATTTGAACCGCTATCAGGTAATTAATTGCTATATGGGTAGATCAGGTTTGATAAATTCTGGCGGAGCATCCGGAGAACACGACCTTTACGAGGTCGTACGAACTGCTGTAATCAACAAGAGAGCCGGCGGCATGGGACTCATCACCGGCAGGAAATCATTCCAAAAGCCAATGAAAGATGGCGTAGAGCTATTAAATGCTGTCCAGAATGTATATCTGAGCAAAGAAATCACAGTTGCCTAATTCTTTTCCTTTCTACTGCAGCGTTTCCTCTTTTGTTGCTACATCAATAAAGGGTATCGGCGATGCATGATGAAGAACCATCAACCATCCTGAGTTGTGGAGCTCAAATATATTTGTTGACTGCGATAAACTTATTCCCGCAGGAATCCTGTTTTTATAGATCAACTTCTGCACGCATGTAACCCAAGCAACATTTCCCCGTACCTCAACACTAACATTTGAAAGCTCTATATCGAGTTGATCATTGGGATCGAAAACATTTTCCCAGCTCTGTCTAAGAGCATCCCAACCTTGAAGAATTATCCAACCTGGATGAACGCATCCCACCCTAGGATCATGTACCCAAACCGTATCCATAAGCACTAAGTCTCTCGTACCAAGAGCCCTATAAAACATATCATTTACCTTAAGCACTTCTTTTTTGTCGGGTTCATGTATCATCAATCACCTCTTTTCAATTCAAATTTTTCAGTATCAACATAACATACTTATACATACTATGACTTTGTTCTTACTTAAAGAAAGATTGTAGGCATAGACTTGTCTGTGCAATTTTAGCACGAACAAGTTCGTGCCTACGGTTTTAAATCATCATTATAATTAATTGGAGTGGAGATTTTAGAGCAATCTTCTTGTTGTTTTTGAATTCAAAAAGTATGATACCTTATTAACTTTATGTTTTTAATCACTATACCACTGACACCGTAGGAATTGCCGATGGCATATTTATTCACAAAAGAATTGTGGCGTGAAATCGCTCAGATATATAAATTAATTCTCTCCCATCCTTTTATCAGAGGTCTGACAGATGGCTCGCTAAGCAAGGAAAAATTTAAATATTATGTAATTCAGGATGCCCTCTATTTAAGGGAATTTGCAAAAGCCCTGAGCATAGCTGCGGCAAAGTCCCCGGAGGAAGATTGGATAATAATGTTTAATGAGCACTCTGCTGGCGCTCTTAAGGTGGAGCGCGCCCTCCATGACAGCTTTTTCAAGGAGTTTGGGATAAGTTCAGATAAGGTAAGTAGAACTCCTCTCGCTCCAACAAATCTTGCATACACAAGTTATCTTCTATCAGTTGCCTACTCTTCTCCATTCTCAGAGGTTGTCGGTGCCCTTTTACCTTGCTACTGGATATATTGGGAGGTGGGAAAAGCCCTCATCTCAAAGGGTTCTCCAAACCCGCTCTATCAAAGATGGATTGATACTTATGGTGGTGAAGAATTTGCCAAGGTCGTGAAACAGGTCTTAAACGTTACAAACAAGATATCCAAGAAGCTTAGAGTGGATGAAAGGGAGGCTATGAAAAGGCACTTTGTTACGACGAGCAGATATGAGTGGATGTTCTGGGATATGGGATATAGAATTGAAAATTGGCCAGTCTAATTCAAGGATGAGCCAACCTTTTTTGAATCTGCGGCCCTTGCACTCCCCGCTTTTATATGAAAGAGCCTCTTTTCTCCCTTAAAAAGTATTTCAGCGGGATTGGTTGCCGTCACAAAAATCTGGCCTCTAAATTCGTTTAGTAATTGGAAGAGGAAGCTTTTCCTCCTTTCGTCCAGTTCGCTTGTTATGTCATCCAGTAGTAGAATCGGAGTCCTTCCGGTCTTTATCTTTGAAATCTCTATCTCCGACACCTTGAGCGCTATTGCGATGGTTTTTGCCTCTCCCTGTGAAGCGAACTCATTTGCATTCTTTCCATCTATCCTGAACTCGATTAGGTCTCTATGAGGACCGACCGATGTATATCCCCGCCTTCTATCCACGTCGAGACTCGATTTCAGTCTTTCCTTAAACGCCCCTGATATGTTTGACGATAGTTTAAATGAGGATCCATAATGCATACTTATTTGGGAATCATTTCCCGTCAGCAGCTTATAGATCTCTCTTACCTCACTTTCAAACTTCTTAGTATATTTGATTCTTCTCTCTATTATTTTCGCACCAAGTTCTGCGATCCTTTCATCCCAAACCTCTATGGAATCGCTGGATAACCTGGCGGATTTTGTCAAAAGGGCATTTCTCTGCATCAGTGACCTAAGATAAGACCTTAAATCTACCAAATGCTCCGGATTAAAATTACAGATAACTCTATCCAGATACCTCCTCCTACCCTGTGGAGAGCCCTTTATAAGCTCTAAATCGGATGGCAAAAAAGCAACCGTATTAAATCTTCCAACAACCTTGGTCAGCCTATATACAACCTTCCCATTAAGCCTCACAGCCTTTCCCCCCTTGTTGAGCACGATGTGCACATCGTTAAGACCCAATTCTGTATATACTTCGCCCTTGATCCTTGCCTGTGGTTGACCGAATTGGATAAGCTCTTCGGTCTTCAACTGCTTGAAGCTTCTAAATGTAAGTAATATATGAATGGCTTCCAGTAGATTGGTCTTCCCCTGGGCATTCTCGCCGTATATAAGGTTTAAGCCTTCATGGAGAGAAAAATTCTCTGATTGATAATTCCTGAAGTTTCTTAGAGCTATTGATCTGAGTATCACAGAAATGTTTATGAGAAGATTATATTTTATTTTATCTTTTGATTCAATTTACACGTTCTTGACCACAAAAATTAGGGGCGGTATTATGTTCTAAAAGGATTTTCCTATGCTAAGTCTTAGAATCTCTGAAATAGCGGTTAAGGACGCCGGAAAAGGATTTGCGAGAATTGATTCCACGGACATGAACGCCCTCGGTGTCGAGGAATGGGATTTGATTGAAATCGGGGGCAAGAGAAAAACTGTTGTAAGGATCCTTCCACTAGAAAAATCGACGAAGAAAAAATCCATAATTCAGGTAGACGGAATAACCAGAGAGAACGCAAAGGTAGGAATTGATGAAAGGGTTAACATAAAAAAGATCATAACCAAACCTATCACAAGGGTTGTGCTTGCCCCAACAAACAACTCCCTACTATTCAACGACGACAGTATTAAGTATCTTCTAAATCGATTGGAAGGAGTCCCAGTCACAGTGGGTGACAGGATAAGGATCTCACTACCAGGCTCAAAGAGTGAGGACCTTATCGTATTGGGAACCATACCTTCGGAGTCCGGTGTGATCGGATCATCCACACAGATAACACTCAGAAAGAAGCCTAAGGGCAAGTTAGATAATTCTAGGGTAACCTACGACGATATTGGAGGGTTGAAAGAGCAGATCAGAAAGGTGAGAGAGATGGTCGAGCTCCCTCTCAGATTCCCACAGGTCTTTGTGAGGCTGGGAATCACACCCCCCAAGGGCGTTCTCCTAGTGGGACCCCCTGGATGCGGTAAGACACTCGTAGCAAAGGCGGTCGCACATGAGACTAACGTCAATTTCCAGGTAATAAATGGACCGGAAATTATGCACAAATTCTATGGAGAAAGCGAAGCTAGGATAAGGGATATATTCGAGGTAGCCACTAGAAATCAGCCATCAATTATCTTTCTGGACGAACTCGATGCAATTGCTCCTAAGAGGGAAAAGGTCACGGGGGATGTTGAGAAGAGGGTCGTAGCCCAGCTACTTGCGATAATGGATGGTCTCAAGGATAGAGGTAGGGTAGTTGTGATCGGTGCTACCAATCTGCCAAGCATGCTTGATCCTGCCCTGAGGAGACCGGGAAGGTTTGACAGGGAAGTGAGGCTAGAAGTGCCTGACAGAAATGGAAGGCTCGAGATCCTTGAAGTGCATACGCGCGGAATGCCAATAGAGGAGGATAGCGATATTGATCTCGATAAGCTTGCAGATATCACACACGGATTCGTTGGAGCAGACATTGAGAACCTCTGTCGCGAGGCTGCAATGAGGGCACTTAGAAATGCAATACCTGACATAGACTTTGAAGATGGTTCAGTTCCTTATGAGAAACTCATGAATATAAACATGTGCATGCAGGATTTCACAGATGCTCTGAGAGACGTTGAGCCCTCTGCCATAAGGGAGATTTTCGTAGAAATTCCAAAGGTCACCCCGAGCGATGTCGGTGGACTCGATGAGATAAAGAACAAACTAACGGAAGCGGTAGTATGGCCGATTAAACACAGGGACCTCTTCGAAGCAACCGGCGCAAAGGCTCCAAAGGGGATTCTCCTTTACGGTCCACCAGGCACAGGGAAGACGCTTCTTGCAAAAGCCCTTGCCACTCAAAGTGGTGTTAATTTCATTTCAATAAAGGGTGCTGAGCTTCTTTCAAAGTACGTTGGAGAGTCCGAACACGCTGTGAGAGAGGTGTTTAAAAAGGCAAAGCAGGTTGCCCCATGTATCATCTTCTTTGATGAGATCGATGCAATAGCCCCATGCCGAACCGAAAATGAAGGCAATAGGGTTTCAGAAAGGGTTGTCAGTCAGCTACTGACTGAGATTGATGGAGTCGAGGAGCTGACAGGTGTCTTAGTTCTTGCGGCTACAAATCGGGTCGATATTGTTGATCCTGCACTTCTTAGGTCTGGTAGATTCGACCTTTTCCTGTCGATTCCTTATCCAGATGAAAATGCCCTGCATGAGATTTTGAGGATACACACAAGGGGGAAACCACTAGCGATTGATGTTGACCTGAAGGGGCTTGCGTCAGCGATTAGGGGATTCACAGGTGCAGACGTTGAGCTACTCTGCCACAGGGCTTCCTTATTTGCGATAAAGGAACATTTAAATGAAGGTATTGGTGTTTTAAAGGTTTCTAGACTCCATTTTGAACTTGCATTAAAAGAGACGGCTGACAAGATTAATAGATTTCTAGTTTCTTAGCGTCCTGAACAGGAAGGATTTACCGGAACAAACTACAGTGCTTAGCAACTCCCCAATCGTACTCTTATATTCCTTGATATTTGGCGCAGTCTTTGGAAGCTTCCTGAACGTTTGTATATATAGATTGCCAAGAGAGATTTCAATCATCTCTCCCTCATCTCATTGCACATCCTGCGGCGCACCCATCAGCTTGTACCATATAATACCAATACTGAGCTATATCCTCCTGCGGGGTAGATGCAGTAGCTGTGGATCGTCAATATCATTAACCTATTTGGTAGTCGAGATCCTTTCTGGCCTGCTCACCTTAATACTGGTTTGGTCATTCGGATTAAGTTTAGAGACAATCTTCTATCTATACCTCCTGTACTCACTCATCGTAGTAACCTTTATTGACCTTGAGCACATGATAATCCCTAACGTTATTACCATCCCCGGGATTATTGTTGGGATTCTCTACGGTGTTATTAGTACAGATTGGAACTATTTCGCAGATGTCATCCGTGACTTTAGTTTCGATCTGCGTAACATCATTTTTATTATAAGTGAAGTCCCGGTACTGGATTCATTGTTCGGAACGATCTTTGGAGGAGGATTCCTCCTCATTATTGGCCTACTCTACAAGTTAACCAGGAAACGAGAGGGCATGGGTATGGGTGATGTCAAACTTCTTGCGATGATTGGAGCATTTTTGGGGTGGAAAAGCATTATATACGTTTCGCTGATCAGTTCTCTTTTTGGAACAATAATCGGAATTGCAATTGTATTACACAAAAAAGACGACCTTAAATACGCGATCCCATTCGGACCCTTTTTATCCATTGGCGCTTTCTTTTACCTGCTTGCGGTTGGTTTCAACTTAAGGCTGCTTTGATAATAAATCTACAATCTTTTCTCTCAGAAATATTATATAATAATTGATAATGAAACAGATCGGCCTTAGAACCGAAATTTTATTCAATACCTTGTTTCTAACCGCTGTAGGAATGATTCTACTCGGCTTTGTAGCCTTCGTCGTTACTGGAAGATCGGCACTGAGGGGAGAGGTCGAAGGGATAAAATCCATCATAACAGCCTTTAGCTCCCTGTATTTCAGGTATCAAAACCCGGCGGAGGGACTACATTTCTTAAAAGGTGCCCTAGGCCCAGGCTCCTGGGGGGTAATAGTAGACAGGCAGAAAGGCAGGTTCGCCTTTCAATCCGATGATAACAAGAAGGTAGAAAACCAGGGGGACCCATTGATTCTGGATGTAATGAAAACAGGTGAAACAGTCGTCGAAGTAGAGGGAATTAACTTTCCGCCTTTTTCAAACTACAAAGGATTTAAGATCGCTACACCCTTGATCGGGTACGGCAGGCAAACTGGCGCTATACTGTTATATAAACCCATCCAATCTGTCAGCAAGGAGATTTCTGCGGGGGATAGAATTATTGCAATATCAATACTATTGAATCTAATAGCAATCGCTATTTACGGGCACTATATACTTTCAAGAAGGGTAATAAGACCTGTCCAGCAGCTTATAAACACCACCGACCACATAAGCAGAGGAGTTTTCCCTTCTGATCTAGATTTAGGCGGAGTTAAGGAGATCAATCAGTTACAAAGTGCCCTCAAGAAGATGTATGATGAGATTGAGGTAAGCAAAAAGAGTCTGAAGGATAACATTCAAGCGCTAGAAGGGTCAAACTTGGAGCTGTTGAAAACCCAGAAGGAGCTCATCGCTTCTGAGAAATTTGCATCGATTGGAAGGTTCGGAGCGGGAATAGCGCACGAAATCGGAAATCCCCTCTCTGCCATTAGGGGTTATGTGGAGGTCCTAAACAGGGGTTACTTCAGCGATGAGGAAAAAAGAGAGGAGTATCTCGAATGTATTCAGAATGAGGTTGACAGGATCGATAGAATAATCCGCACCCTCATCGACTACTCAAAGCCCAGAGATTTTGAATTAAGGGAAGTAGATGTCAATAATGTAATTAATCAAGCCGTTGACATTGTAAGAAGTCAGGGTCTACTGAAGATGATTGACCTTAGGCTTGGCTTATCTGAAAACCCTCTAATAACAAAAGCCGATCAACATCAGCTATGCCAGGTGATGATCAACCTATTCTTAAACTCGAGGGATGCAATTAACGGTGATGGCATAATTGAGATCAACACCGCAAATCATGACGGCATCATCGAGGTTGATTTCAGGGATAACGGCTGCGGCATCCCAGAGGAGTTAATCGATAAGATCTTCGACCCATTTTTCACCACGAAGGATCCCGGGAAGGGAACTGGTCTTGGGCTTTCCATCTCAGAAAGAATACTACAGCGATTTGGCGCAAAGATATCCGCAGAAAGCAAGCTTGGGCATGGCTCTAATTTTAAGATAACCCTCCCCTATTTAAGAGGTCATTTACTTGACTAGTGTCCTGGTAATCGATGATGAGAAAGGGATAAGAAATACCCTCTCCCTCATCCTGAAAATGGAGGGATACGATGTGGAGTGCGCCGAAAGCGCATTGTCAGGGCTTGAGCTGATGGATGAAGGCAGGTTCTTTGATTTCATAATCAGCGACATCCGGATGCCTGGGATGGACGGAATTAAGTTTCTAAAAGAGATACAGAGCCGGGATTCCAGTTCTATTCTGATAATGATTACGGCTTACGCGACCTCGGAGAACTCTATCGAAGCAATCAAGGCGGGAGCTTCCGAATATATCAGTAAGCCAATAAACACGCAGGAGCTGCTCCTCAGAATGGCGATGGCAAAGGAGAGGGAGAGGCTCAGGAGGGAGAACCTCAATCTCAAAAGGGAGCTGGGAAAGGGAGATGGGTTTGAATGGATAATCTATGAAGACGATAAGATGAGGGAGGTTTTAGAGCTAGCCAAAAAGGCGTCGCAGTTCAAAACGACGGTCCTCATAACGGGAGAGAGCGGCACTGGAAAAGAACTCGTTGCAAGGGCAATACACTCTAACAGCCAGAGAAAGGATGGTTCCTTTGTAGCGATAAACTGCTCCGCAATACCAGAAACGCTGCTGGAGAGCGAGCTCTATGGTTATGTGAGGGGTGCATTTAGCGGCGCTGCTAACACTAAGAGGGGCCTCTTCGAAGAGGCGCATGGAGGAACCCTGCTTTTGGATGAGATCGGCGAAATGCCCATGCAGCTCCAGACGAAATTACTCAGGGTACTGCAGGAAGGTGAGATCAGGCGCCTGGGGGACACAAAGACTATGAAGGTTGATGTGAGGGTCATAGCCGCCACCTCACGTGACCTCAACCAGGACATTTCAAATGGAAAGTTCAGAGGGGAGCTATTTTATCGATTAAATGTTTTCCCTATTCATATACCGCCTCTCAGGGAAAGGAGGGAAGATATAAAGATCCTCGTTGAATATTTCGTGAATAAATTCAGAGAAAGGTTTAATCCACGAGTAAAGGGAGTGAGCGATGGGGTGATGTCAGAGCTTTATGATTATCCATGGTACGGAAATGTCAGAGAGCTCGAGAACATAATTGAAAGGGCAGTGATTCTCACAGACACGGATATCATTAAAAGCGTTGATTTGGTTTCAAGGGTACTTACAGAAGAGAAAGACTTCATCATTGATTCTCTCTCTCTTGACCAGGCATGGCAGGGACTGGAAAAGAGATATATTGACAAGGCCTTATCAAATGCAAGAGGGAATAGAACAAAAGCCGCAAGGCTCCTCGGGCTTAGCCGCCGCGCCCTCCTCTACAAGCTAAAACAATACGGCCTCAATAAAGAATGACCACATCCTTACCCAAAAATGGGAAGGAAAATTTATAGCCTCCGTCTGAAGGGTGAAGCTATAAAATTAGATCTCCTCCCCATGTAATGGGGAGGATAAAGGTGGGGTTACATTAATCCCACTCACATTCTAAAAAATACACTACCCTAACATCTCACCTTCTCCAACGGGTTCTTGACCTGTCGTTATATAACCGGTCTTCCAGTTCGCTGAGTAGCCAAGATAAACTGGTTTCTCATTCCTTAAAACATCCAAGATATTTGTGAGTTGATCTAGGGATTGATATATAGATATAAATCCAGAACTTGTTTGACTGTCGTCTTTACTCTTCGCCTCGTCCGGATCCTTAAGAAATATTATTGTTCCTGTGGTTTGAAGGTTTGTATCATACAATATTATTCTAGCCCTCTCCTTTAACCCTCCGGAACCATTGATACAGACACTATACTGCCCTATTTCTATGTTTGCACTCATCCCTCTCCTCCTACTTTTTTCTATGATGATACTTTAGTAATTAAAGATTCTCAAAAAAACTGACCTCGTGGACCGTTTTTTGCTCATTATTCGAATATGGAGAATTAAATAGTAGAGGAAACCTTCAGGTTTCCAACGTGCAAAAGCTGTACAGGGTAGCAACCAGTCCCTGTCCTGAGTTAGGTCGAAGGGTCGAAGGATGAACTGTAGGGCCCGTTCGCCGAATGGGCTTAGGACTGATCGGTGATCAGTCCCTACACGAGAAAATAAAAAAAAACCCCATTAACAAATATGACAATTTTGAGGATAGGCTTCTGCTCCAATTTACAAAAATTGTTTATTATCCACAAATTAATCTAATACAAAAAGGGGATAAAAATTCTTCTAAACAAATTAATTCAAATGATTACTAAT
>Ga0184637_10001345_pt1 | contig 16716 bp, 17 predicted proteins | sample PLM3_127_b2_FD_133143 | JGI IMG/M metagenome (GOLD analysis project Ga0184637, IMG submission 133143) | Groundwater sediment microbial communities from an aquifer in East River, Colorado, USA - PLM3_127_b2 | ecosystem: Environmental > Terrestrial > Soil > Riparian zone | place: USA: East River...
GCGCATCACGCGCTGGGCATGAGGGGCCGGCCGGCGTCTGCATTTGGCCGAGGAAAGCCCGCGGATTGCGGGTAGACTCGGTCCCCGAACGGCGCACAGAGGAGGACGGGTATGGAGATCTTCAGCATGGAAGGTTGGTACTTCCTGCTCCGCTGGTTCCATTTCTTGGCCGGAATCACGTGGATCGGCGTGCTCTACTACTTCAACCTGATCCAGACGCCCTTCTTCGGGAGCGAGCTCGGCGGGCAGGCGCGCAGCCCGATGGTGCGCGGACTGGTCCCGAACGCGCTCTGGTGGTTCCGCTGGGGCGCGATGTTCACCTTCCTCACGGGCTGGCTGATCGTGCTGACCAAGCTCGGACACGACGGCGTGCCGCTCGGCAGCGGCTACATGACGCGGATCCTGACCGGCGGTCTGCTCGGAACACTGATGTGGTACAACGTCTGGTTCGTGATCTGGCCCGCGCAGCAGGTGGTGATCGCTTCGGCGACCGCCGTCGCTGGCGGCGGCCAGGCGGATCCGACTGCCGCAGCGCGCGGCGCGCGCGCCGGGCTCACCTCGCGCACGAATACGCTCTTCTCGATTCCGATGCTGTTCTTCATGGCCGCCGCCAGCCACTTCACGTCCCTGGCGGCGGGTGTGGACATGGGCGAGGGAAGCCTCACCGCCTACTGGATCGTGTTCCTCGCGCTGGTCGCCGTGCTGGAATGGAACGCCCTCTCGGGTACGGGCAAGCCGCTGCAGAAGCCGCTCGCGACCGTGAGCGGAACCATCCACTTCGGCCTCGGTCTCACGCTGGTGCTGTATCTGGCGCAGTCAGTGCTGCTGTAGGTACGCGGCGAGATTGCCGATGTGGTCTTTCAGGAACTCGAAGCGGGGCATCGTCTGCCCCGGACGCGAGGGCGTGTAGCCGGGCGGATACTCGCCGTACAACAGTTTTGCCTCGAGCAGCGCCTGCGAGGCGCCGGCCAGGGCCGGGCCGAGCGAGCCCGGTTGGGTCGGGTCGGCGTTGTGACAGACGATGCAGACGTTCTGGTAGATCTTCTGGCCGCGCTGCGAGGCGCTGGCCTGCGACGCGTCGCCGTTCGAGCCCTGCGAGCAGGCCAGGCAGGCCGCGGCGAGCGACAACCACGCGCGCATCGCTCTCCCGCTCGGCGCTCCCCCTCGGCGCGGCCGCAACGTAGCACTCTCCGGTACCTTCGAGCGCGATGGCGCCGCATGCTTCAAAGCTCACGCCCGCCAACACGCTCACGCTGCTGCGGCTGCTGCTCGTGCTGCCCTTCGCACTCGCGGTGCGCGAGGGCTCTCCGGTCGCGGCAAGTCTGTTTTTCGCGGTCGCGGCGGCGAGCGATTTCGCGGATGGTCGCGTCGCGCGCAGGCGGGGCGAGATCTCGGCGATCGGCGGCTTCCTCGACCACGCGGTCGACGCGGCATTCGTCAGCGCCGGCGCTGCGGCGCTGGCTTCCGTCGGCGCGCTTCCCTGGCTGCTCTCGCCGCTGATCGCCGTCGCTTTCGTGGAGTACGCGCTCGATTCGAAGCTGATGCGCTCGCGCGGGCTCCGGGCCAGCTCTCTTGGCCGCTGGAACGGCATCGCGTACTACGTGATCGTCGCGGTCCCCGTGGTGCGGGATGCGCTCGGCCTCGGCTGGCCCGGTGCAGAGCTGGTGCGCGCGCTCGGCTGGGCGCTGGTCGTCTCGACCCTGCTCTCGATCAGCCTGCGCCTGCGTCTGCTCGCGCGAGCTCGCGGTTCGTCCGGCGCAGGAAGAGCAGCCCGATCGCCGCGTTGAAGAAGACGAAGAAGTTGTGCTGTACCAGCCCGAAGGCCGCCATCTGGCCCGGGCTCTCGGGGTAGAGCTGCGTCCAGAGCGTGATCGCGACGGCGCGGAAGGGCCCCGGCACGGCGGCACCAAAGAAGATGACGGGGAGATAGCCGAGCATGTCGAGCAGCTCCGCCTGGACGCCGAACAGGCGAAGCGCCAGCGTGTAGACGACGACGCCGGCGATCATCGCGGGGGAGCGCAGCACGATGAACCCCGCGTAGTGCCGGAGTTTCGCGCGCCGGAAGGCATGGAAGACCTGCCGATCGCGGAGCGTCGATCCCGGCGCGATCACGGCCCGGAAGTAGAGCACCCAGACGGCCAGGAAGACGGCGGCTCCCAGCGCGATCCACGGGATCACGTGGAAGACCGGCGGCAATCGGTCGCCGCGCAGCGCCACGCCGAGCGTCGCCCACGAGAGCAGGTAGAAGACCTCGCAGAACATGACGAAGAGCATGGACGATCCCACCTGCCAGCCGGGGACGCCGTCGTGCCGGTGCAGGTAGTAGCCGATCGCGCCCTTGCCGATCCGCTCGTCGAGGATCGAGATGATGTAGGCGCTGGCCCGGATCGGCAGGATGTCGAGATACCTCACCCTGGTGTTGAACCAGTTGATCACGCGCCAGATCACGAGGGAGTCGATCACCAGGAAGAAGGCGGAGTAGGGGATCATCAGCACGAGCCACCGGGTCCAGCTCACGCCGCTGAACACGCCGGCGATGAAGCGCAACGGCGTCTCTCCTGCGCGCGCCGCCTGTCCGTGGATCTTGAAGTAGAGGTAGCCGAAGCAGAGCAGCGTGAGCAGCCACGGGAGCCCGCGCCGAAGCCAGGAGTTGGCGCCATGACCGGCCGGTGCCGAGGTCTCGCTCACGCGCCCTCCGATCCGGGTCCGACGCAGCGGCGCAGCGTCTCGTCCAGCGGGGTGAGCTGGATCCCGAGCTGATCGCAGGCGGGCTTGGGGTCGATGTCGTCGTCGTGGTCGAGCACGCCGAGCATGGCGCGCGTGAGCGGGGGATTCGCGAGCAGTTTTTCTGCGAGTAAAGCCATCGCGTGCTCCAGCGCGTAGGGCAGCGGGATCGCGATCGGATGGCTTCCCCACAGCCGCGCCGTGCGCGCGAGCAGCTCGCGGCGCGAAAGCGACTCCGGGCCGGCCAGGTCGAGAGCGAGCTTGCCGGCGGCCGGGCGATCCAGCCCGGCGAGGATCGCGGCGACGACGTCGTCGCCGTCGATCGGCTGCTCGCGCCCCCTGCCCCCGCGCAGCAGCGGCACGAAGCGCGCGCGCGCCTGACTGCGCAGCGTCCGCGACACGAAGTCGCCGGCGCCGATCACCATCGGCACGCGCAGCACCAGCGCTGGCACGGCGCCCGCGAGCAGGATCTGCTCGGCGCGGCCCTTCGAGGCCAGGCAGGCGTTCCCCGCGTTGGGGTGGGAGCCGAGGATGCTCAGGTAGGCGATCCGGCGCAGGCCCGCGCGCGAGGCCGCCGCCGCCAGCGCGCGCGAGGTGGCTTCGTGGGCGTCGCGGTAGCGGCTGCTGCGCGTCTCGCGGAGAATGCCCACCAGGTGGACGGCGGCCGTGCATCCCTCTGCCGCGCGCGCGAGCGCCTCGGTGTCGGCGTAGTCGACGACCGACACCTCCGGACGGACGCCCCCAGGCAGGCGCTCGAGCACCTCCGCCGCGGCCCGCGAGCGCACCAGCGCGCGCACCCCGCGGCGCCCGCCCGGCTCGCGCGCGACCCGCTCGAGCAGGCGCCGACCCAGGTGGCCGTTCGCACCCGTGACCAGGATCAGCTCGCGAGGCGCTGCGGCTTCGGACGGGTTCGGCAAGCGGGCGAGCATATCACGCGCCCGAACGCGTTGACTTCGAGCTCCGCGATGGGTTTCATGGCGCGATGCCGCAGGCCCGCTCGCTCGCCCGGATCTTGTCGCTCGTCTCGCTCGCCGCCTTCGCGGCCTTCCTGCTCGCGAGCGCCTGGCTCGGACGCCTCGAACGCGGGGGACCACCCCACGCCGACCTCACGCTCGAGGGCGAGGTGCCCGCGACACTCTTCCTGCCGGGGGCGCCCTCGGGCGATGCTTTCTCCGCGTTCATCGACGCGCCGGCGCATGGCGCGCGGCCACCCGTCGTCGTGCTCGCGCACGGCATGTGCTCGGACCGCACGAATCTGAGCAGCCTGGCGCGAAGGCTGGCCGGCTCGGGCTTCGCCGTGCTCACGCTCGACCTGCGCGGCCACGGCGAGAACCGCAACCGTTTCCGGGGCGGCCTCGGCCGCCCCGATTCCCTGGCGCCGGATTTCGCCGCGGCGGTCGACTTCCTGCGCACCTCGCCGCTGGTCGACGGCTCTCGGATCGCCCTGATGGGGCACTCGATGGGCGCCGGCGCCGCGCTCGATTTCGCGACGCGCGACTCCGGCCTCGACGCCGTCGTGTTGATCTCGGGCGGCTGGAGCATGCTCGGTCCACAGCGGCCCCCGAATGTGCTCATCCTGTACGCGGCCGGTGATCCCGAGCGCATCAAGACGCGCACGGCCGCGCTCGCGGCGCGGCTCGCTGGCGTCGCGCAGCCGGCGGTCGGCGAGACCTACGGCGATTTCCGGCAGGGCACGGCGGTGCGCAGGGCGCTGGTCCCGGGCGCCGACCACGCGACGATCGTGTGGTCGGACTCCGCATTTTCCGAGATGGTGGCCTGGCTCGACGCGGCCTTCGAGCGCGAGCGCGGCAGCGCGCCGGCTCCGTCGGATCCACGCGGCCCGGTCGTGGCCTTGCTCGCCGTGCTGGTGGCGCTGGTGCTCCCGGGGCTCGGCCTGCTGGTCGGGGGGCTCACGCCGACCACCGAGCACCTCCCGGATTCGAGAAGACCGATCGGCCTGCTGCTGCTGGCGGCGGCTCTGCTGGCGACGATGCCGCTCGCCTCGCTCGGCGACCCCGGTGCGATCCTCTCGATCGAGATCGGCGACGCGGTCGTCGTCCACTTCGCGCTGGCCGGGATTGCGCTGTTGATCGCGCTGTACCTGCGCGATCGCGCGCAGTTCAGCTCCCTGTTCGCGGCTCCCGGACGCAGCCTGATCGGGGCCGCGCTCGGGACGCTCGGGGTCTACTTCCTGCTGCAGCCGTTCGGCATCTACCTGCACCGGCTCGCGCTCACGCCGGAGCGCATGGGGGTCTTCCTGCTCGCCACGCTGGGCTTCCTCCCGCTGGCGCTCGCGATGCAGGCGCTGCTGCGCCGCGGGAGGCCCCTTTCCGCAGGCATGTATTGTCTAGCGGGTCGCGTGGTCGTCCTCCTCGTCCTGTTCGCGGGCGTCGCCGCCGGCGTGCTCGCGCCCGTGGTGATGGTGATGGTGCCCGCGCTCGTGCTCGCGTTCCTGCTGGTGGAGATCATGGCGAGCTCGTTCTACCTGGCATCGCGCAATCTGCTCGCGATCGGGCTGATCGACGCGGCGTGGCTGGCGCTGATCGTGGCTGCGATCATGCCGATTCGGGTTTGAGATCCGGAGGCGGACGGAGGCGGAAATGGAAGGCGTACCGAAGCTGCTGCGCTGGGAGACCCTCAGCAAGGGTCAGTTCGATCGGCTCGACCGTGGGCGCACCGTCGTGCTCGTCACCTGCTCTCCCCTCGAGGTCCACGGCCCGCATCTTCCGCTCGGCGCCGACGCGCTCGAAGGAGAAGGGCTGGCCGCGCGCATGCTGCGCTTCCTTCCCGAGCGGCACCGGGAGCGCACGTTCCTGAAGCTCCCCTTCGTGTACGCGGCCTCGGATCCCGTGCCGCAGCCGGGCTCGCTCGCGTTCCGGCCCTCCACCACGATCGCGGTGATCGAGGATCTCGGCCGCTCGCTCGCGGCGCAGGGCTTTCGCGACGTGCTGGTCTCGAACTTCCACGGGAGCCCGCGGCATTTCCTCTCGATCGAGGTGGCCTGCGACCGCGTCTCGCGCGAGCGCGGGATCCGGATGCTCTGCATCTTCTCCGCGCTGCTCACGCGGCTGAACGGCGGCGGCTCGGAGCTCGGCGACGTGCTCGGCCACCTGGAGGGCGTCGAGAAGGCGGATTTCGAGGGCGACACCCACGGCGGGCTGGTGGAGACCTCGCAGCTGCTGGCGCTGCACCCGGAGTGGGTGGATCCGGGGTTCAAGGAGCTGCCGCGGCGCAGCGTCGAGCTCTGGCTGGAGGAGCGGGGCGAGGCCAGGCCGAAGACTCAGCGCGGGAAGCTCGCGAGCTTCGGCCAGATGCTCGCGTCGTTTCGGGCGGGGATCCGCTACTTCTCGGAGGAGACCTACAGCGGCGCTCCGGCGAAGGCGTCCGCCGATCTCGGCGAGCGCATCCTCGACACCTTGGCAGGTCACGCGGCCGAATTGGTGGCTCAACTACTCGACGGCGAGCTGCAGGAGGCGGAATGGCACTCTCCGGTGTGGAAGCTCCGGCATCTGTTCGTCAGTCCGGCGGCGGTGCGACTCGCCGACGCCTGGCTCCGGGTGCCGCGCACGGTGAGCTGAGAGGGTTTCGGCTCCGTGCGCTGGCGCTGCTCGCGTCGCTGCTGGCGGGCTGCGCCGTCGGCGATCTCCTCGAGGCCCGCAAATCCCAGAAGATCCTGGCCCAGCAGTCCTTCCTCGGCGGCTCGGTCGCGGCGGCGGACGGCGCCGACGGCTGGATGGTGGTCCTGATCGCGTCGGTCCCCTGCGACGAGGACTGGAGCGCGCTTCGAGATGCCGTGGCTCGCGGCGAGCATCCGTCGCAATCCACGGATCCCGAGCTGCGGTCCGCCTTCGAGCGTGCTCGCGGAAAGCTCCAGCTCGTGAGCCACACCCTGCTCCAGCGCCCGGGCCGCTGGTACACGGGACTCACGCCCGGCTGCTATGCCGTCGGCGCCTTCCAGGATCTGAACCGCGATCAGCGCTACACCGATGAGCCGGCGCTGGCCGTGCTGCATCCGGAACGGCTGGTCGAGCTCGCGGCCGGCCAGCGCATGGACGCGCTGCGGCTCGTGATCCCCCGCGACGGGCGCCTGGCGGTGGGTTCCCTCGATCCCATGGCCCGGCAGACCGCGGACCTCGCCGTGCGTTCCCACGAGGACCAGACCTTCGTCTCCCTCGATCAAGTGGCGGTCGAGGGCAAGGTCGTCGACCTCGCCGAGCCTCGTTTTGGCGAGGCGAGCGGGAGACTCGGCTTCATCGACGTCTACGACTTTGCCTGGAAGCTGGGGCCGGGGGTGTACTTCCTGGAGCCCTACGATCCCAACAAGATTCCCGTGCTCTTCGTGCACGGCGCCGAGGGCTATCCGCAGCAGTTCGGGCAGCTGATCAACGGGCTCGACCGGACCCGTTTCCAGCCCTGGTTCTTCTTCTATCCCTCGGGCGCCCGGCTGGAGGCCGTGGCGCATTTCCTGACGGAGCGGATCGCGCGGCTGGAAGCGCGCTACGGCTTTCAAAAGATGGCGGTGGTCGCCCACAGCATGGGAGGGCTGGTGTCGAGGGGCTTCATCCTGGAGCACCACGAACGCGTCGAGAGCGACACGCTACGCCTCTTCGTGTCATACTCGACGCCGTGGGAGGGAGTGGCCTCCGCCAAGATGGGCGTGGAACGGTCGCCGGTGGTGATCGACTCCTGGCGCGACGTGGCGGAGGGGAGCGGGTTCATCCAGACGCTCTTCTTCGAGGGCGAGGACGCGAAGCAGCCGCGCCACCTGCCGAACCCCATCGCCTATCACCTGGTCTTCGGCGTCAAGGACGAGACGATCAGCGTGCCGAGCGCGATCCGCTGGCAGGCGGTGCGGGAGGCCCGGGACCGCTGGCCGCTTCCCTATGGGCACGTCGACATACTCTCCAGCCCGGAAGCCTCCCTGCTGCTGAACGAGATGCTGGCCGAAATCGACGAATAGCAAACGAAGCGCGCAGCGAGCCGAAGGCGAGCGGAGTTCACGCAGGCCGGCGCTTGCTTCAGACCATGCCGAGATCGAGCTTGGCGGCCTCGGACATCATGCTCGGGTTCCAGGGGGGATCCCAGACCAGGTCGAGCTTCACGTCGGAGACGCCCGCGACGCCGCGGGCCTTGCCCTCGACCTCGGGCGGGAGCTGCTCGGCGGCCGGGCACATCGGGGAGGTGAGCGTCATGCGGATCCCGACCTGCCCGCTGTCGTCGACCGTCACTTCGTAGATCAAACCCAGCTCGTAGATGTTGACGGGGATCTCGGGGTCGAAGACCGTGCGGAGCTGCTCGATCACGCGCTCGCGGATCGCGGACGCGCCCTCTCCGGCCGTCAGGCTCGCCAGGGGCGGAGCTTGCACGTTTGCCTCGTCGCTCATTCCGTGGTCGCCGGCACCGGGCTCCCCTCCAGCGCGGCGCGCAGGGTGTGCCACGCCAGCGTCGCGCACTTCACCCGCACCGGGAACTCCCGGACGCCGCCGAAAACCGCGAGCTTGCCGAGGCCCTCGTCCGGGGCGGGGGACGCGGGATCGGAGGTCAGCAGGCGATGGAAGCCGTCGAACATTTTGAAGACTTCCTCCACGCGCCGGCCCTTGACGCCCTCGGTCATCAGCGAGGCGGAGGCCGTCGAGATCGCGCAGCCGGAGCCCTCGAAGGCGGCGTCCTTCACCAGATCGTTCTCGAGGTTGAGAAAGACGGTGAGCTGATCGCCGCACAGGGGGTTCCGGCCCTCGGCCGAGCGGTTGGCGTCTGCGGGCCGGCGGAGGTTCCGCGGCGCCTTGTTGTGATCGAGGATCACCGATTGGTAGAGCTCGCGCAGGTCGGACATCAGGCGAAGACCTCGCGGACCTGCCCCAGTCCCCGCACCAGGGCATCGACGTCGGCTCGGGTGTTGTAGAGCGCGAAGGAGGCGCGCACGGTGGCGGGGACGCCGTAGCGCTCCATCACCGGCTGGGCGCAGTGGTGGCCGGTGCGGACCGCAATTCCGTTCTGGTCGAGGATCGTCCCGACGTCGTGCGCGTGCACGCCTTCCATCACGAACGAGATCACCGCCGCCTTCTCGCGCGCGGTTCCGATCCGGCGCAGGCCGGGCACGCGCGCGAGCTGCTCGCCGGCGTAGCGCAGCAGCTCGTGCTCGTGGGCGGCGATGGCGTCGAGACCGACGGCGGTGATGTAGTCGATCGCCGCGCCGAGTCCGATGATGCCCGCGATGTCCGGCGTCCCCGCCTCGAACTTGTGCGGGATGCCCTGGTAGGTGGTCTCGTCGAAGCGGACCGAGAGGATCATGTCGCCGCCGCCCTGGTAGGGGGGGAGCGCCGAGAGCACGTCGGCGCGGCCATAGAGCACGCCGACGCCGGTCGGGCCGAACAGCTTGTGCGACGAGAAGGCGTAGAAGTCGCAGCCCAGCGCGCGCACGTCAACTTTTTGGTGCGGCACCGCCTGCGCGCCGTCGAGCAGCACGGGCACGCCGCGCTCGTGCGCGAGCTTCACGATCTCGCGCACCGGGTTGACGGTGCCGAGCGCGTTCGAGACGTGGGCCAGCGCGAGCAGCTTGGTGCGCGGGCCGAGCAGCTTGTCGAGCTCCTCGAGCACGAGGTCGCCGCGGTCGTCGATTCCGACCACGCGCAGCTTGGCGCCGCGCTCCTGGCACGCCATCTGCCAGGGGACGATGTTCGAGTGGTGCTCCAGCTCGGTGATCAGCACCTCGTCGCCGGGCCCCAGCGTGGTGCGCGCGAGCCCGTGCGCGACCAGGTTGATCGCCTCGGTGGTGCCGCGCACGAAGACGATCTCACGGGCCTCGGCGGCGCCGATGAAGCCGGCAACTTTGTTTCGCACCCCCTCGAACGCCTGGGTAGCGCGCTCCGAGAGCTCGTAGACGCCCCGGTGCACGTTCGCGTAGCTGGTCTCGTAGAAGCGCTGCATGGCATCCAGCACCGCGCGCGGCTTTTGCGCGCTGGCGGCGCTGTCCAGGAACACCAGCGGCTTGCCGCGCGCCAGCGTGCGCAGGATCGGGAAGTCCTCACGGAGGCGCTCGGCGTCAAGTTTTTTCATGCCGCCTCCCCCGCCCCCGCGCCGCGCATCTGCTCGCGCAGCAGCTCGGCGAGCCCCTCGGCCAGCGCGGGCGACGGCAGGCTCGCGAGCACCTCGGCGGCAAAGCCCTGCACCAACAGATCGCGCGCTGCGGCTTCGCCGATGCCGCGCGAGCGCAGGTAGAAGAGCGCGTCCTCGTCCAGCCGGCCGATCGTCGCGCCGTGGCTGCACTTGACGTCGTCGGCCCAGATCTCGAGCTGGGGCTTGGCGTCGATCTCGGCGCCCTCGCCCAGCAGGATGCTCGCGGTCGACTGCGCGGCGTTGGTCTTCTGCGCGCCCGGCCGCACCACCACGCGGCCACGGAAGACGCCGCGCGCGCGGCCGCCGAGCACGCCCTTGTAGCGCTGGCGGCTCTCGCCGTGCGGCATGGCGTGGTCGACCACGGTGTGGTTGTCGACAAGTTGTTTTCCGCCCGCGACGGTGAGACCGTCGAGCCGCAGGCAGGCGCCCTCGTCCTCCAGCACGGCGTTCAGGTCGTTGCGCACGAAGCCGCCGCCGAGCGTCAGGGTATGGGCGGCAAAGCGGGCGTCGCGTCCGATTCTCACCTCGAGGTTCGAGACGTGGAAGGTCGCGGCGTTCTCGCGCTGGAGGAGCACGAGATCGACCGAGGCTCCGTCCGTCACCTCGATCTCTGCCACCGCGTTCGTGAAGCCTCGCGCTCCCGAGAGGGACACGAAGTCCTGGATCAGCGTGACGTGACTCTGCGGCTCGGCGACCACCAGCAGCCGCGGATGCTGGACGCGGTCGGGCGCCGCGCCGCTCGCGAGCTGGACCACGTGGATCGGCTGCGAGGCGGTCGTGCCGCGCGGAACGATCAGGCAGGCGCCGTCGTCGAGGAAGGCGTTCGCGAGCGCGACGAACGGGTGCCGCTTCGGATCCGCCAGCCGGCCGAGCCGCCCGGCGAGCCGCTCCGAATCGCCGGCGCGCAGCTCGGCGAGGCTCTCGATGTGGAGACCCCGCGCGAGCGAGCGCGGGGTCGAGAGCTCCGGGCGGAAGCGGCCGTCCACGAAGACGAAGACGCTGCACGCGAAGAGCGGCGAGCCGAGGGACTCGACCTCGTCCCGGCTCACGGCGGGAGCCGTGTCGCCGCCCAGCTCGAAGCGCACGTTCGCGAGCGGCGTCACATTCGTGTAGCGCCACTCCTCTAGGCGGGTGCTCGGGAACCCCTGCTCGCCAAAGCGCGCCGCGGCCTCCGCGCGGAGCGTTCGGAGCCAGGCCGGGTCGCGGCGGCCGGCGGCCGCCGCGAAGGCGAGACTGCGCTCGACGAAATGGTCGCGGGCCGCTGCCAGCGCGCTCATCGGGGCGCCGCCGCGGCGAGCCAGCCATAGCCCTTCTGCTCGAGCTCGAACGCCAGCTCCTTGCCGCCCGAGCGCACGATCCGCCCCTCGGACAGCACGTGCACGAAATCCGGCACGATGTAGTCGAGCAGCCGCTGGTAGTGCGTGATCACGAGCAGCGCGCGCTCGGGGCTGCGCAGCGCGTTCACGCCGTTCGCGACCACGCGCAGCGCGTCGATGTCGAGACCCGAGTCAGTCTCATCGAGAATTGCCAGCCGCGGCTCCAATATCGCCATCTGGAGGATCTCGTTGCGCTTCTTCTCGCCGCCGGAGAAACCCTCGTTCACGGCGCGCTGGAGGAGCTTCTCGTCCATCTCGACGCGCTTCACCTTCTCGCGCACGAGAGCGAGGAAGTCCATCGCATCAAGTTCGCTTTCGCCGCGCGCCTTTCGGATCGCGTTGAGCGAGGCCTTCAGGAAGTAGCTGTTCGCGACGCCCGGGATCTCGACCGGATACTGGAAGGCCAGGAAGATCCCCGCGCGCGCCCGGTCTTCGGGAGACAGCGCCGTCAGATCCTTCCCCTCGAACAGGACACGGCCCTGCGTGATCTCGACGCCCGGGCGCCCGGCGAGCACGTTTGCGAGCGTGCTCTTGCCCGAGCCGTTCGGCCCCATCACGGCGTGCACCTCGCCGGCGCGCACCACCAGATCGATTCCCTTGAGGATCTTGGCGCCGCCGGCGCTGGCGTGCAGATTCGAGAGCTCGAGCATGTCAGCCTACGGTGTTTTCGAGGGACAGGGAGAGCAGGTTCTGCGCCTCCACGGCGAACTCCATCGGAAGCTCGCGGAAGACCTCCTTGCAGAAGCCGTTCACGATCAGCGAGACGGCGTCCTCCTCCGAGAGTCCCCGCTGGCGGCAATAGAAAAGCTGGTCCTCGCCGATCTTCGAGGTGGTGGCCTCGTGCTCCACCTGCGCGCTGGCGTTTTCCACCTCGAGGTACGGGAACGTATGGGCGGAAGACGTGCTGCCGAGCAGCAGCGAGTCGCACCGGGAATGGTTGCGCGCGCCCACCGCGCGGGGCGAGACGTGCACCAGGCCGCGGTACGCCTGGCGTCCGTGCCCCGCCGAGATGCCCTTCGACACGATCGTGCTGCTGGTGTTGCGGCCGATGTGGATCATCTTGGTGCCGGTGTCGGCCTGCTGATGATTGGTCGTCATCGCCACCGAGTAGAACTCGCCCACGGAATCGTCGCCCTGGAGGATGCAGCTCGGATACTTCCAGGTGATCGCCGAGCCCGTCTCGACCTGGGTCCAGGAGATCTTCGAGCGCTTGCCGCGGCAGGCGCCGCGTTTCGTGACGAAGTTGAAGATCCCGCCAAGTCCGTTTTTATCGCCCGGGTACCAGTTCTGGACGGTCGAGTACTTGATGGTCGCGTCGTCGAGCGCGATCAGCTCGACCACCGCGGCGTGGAGCTGGTTCTCGTCGCGCTTGGGCGCCGTGCAGCCCTCCAGATAGCTCACGCTGGCGCCCTCGTCCGCGATGATCAGCGTGCGCTCGAACTGCCCCGTGCCCACGGCGTTGATCCGGAAATAGGTCGAGAGCTCCATCGGGCAGCGGACGCCCTTGGGCACGTAGGCGAAGGAGCCGTCGGTGAAGACCGCCGAGTTGAGGGTGGCGAAGAAGTTGTCCGAATAGGGGACCACCGAGCCCAGGTACTTGCGCACCAGCTCGGGATACTTTTGCACCGCCTCCGAGAACGAGCAGAACAGGATGCCCTGCTTCTCGAGCTCGGCCCGGAAGGTGGTGGCGACGGAGACAGAGTCGAAGACGGCGTCGACCGCCACGCCGGCAAGCCTCTTTTGCTCGGCGAGCGAGATGCCGAGTTTTTCGTAGGTGCGCAGCAGCTCGGGGTCGACCTCGTCCAGGCTGGTGAGCTGCTTGCGCTGCTTTGGGGCGGAGTAGTAGATGATCTTCTGGTAGTCAATTTTTGGATAGTCGACCATCGCCCAGGTCGGCTCGGTCGCATCCGCGGCGAGCCGGAGGAAGCGCTCGAGCGCCTTGAGCCGCCACGCGAGCAGCCACTCGGGCTCGTTCTTCTTGCTCGAGATCAGCCGCACGATGCTCTCGTCGAGGCCCGGCGGCACCGATTCGGATTCGATGTCCGTGACGAAGCCGTACTGATACTCGCGCTCGGCGAGCTTCTCGAGGGTCGCGTTGGCGGATTCCGACATGGCAGATCTTCCTAGCGGCCGCCGAGCGATGCCAGCTCGGCGAGCGTCACGCGCGCGAGCGCGCTCCGGACCACGTGATTGATCTGCTGCCAGGGCTTGCGCACGTGGCAGCTGGCCTCTTGCACGCACTGGCCCGGGTGCATGGTGCACTCGGTGAGCCCTATCGGGCCCTCGAGCGCGGTGATCATCTCCACCACGTTGATGCGGTCGGGCCGACGCGCCAGGCTGTAGCCCCCGCGCGGTCCGCGCTGCGAGAGCAGCAGCCCCTCGCGCGTGAGCGCCTTCAAGATCTTGCTCACCACCGGCAACGGCAGCTGGGTGCGCTCGGCGATTTCGCGCGCGCTGAGCTGGGACTCGGCGGGCTGCTCGGCCAGGCAGGCCATCAGCACGATGCCGTAGTCGGACATGCGGGAGAGTCGGATCATGCGGCCCAGGATATCGGACCGTTTCAGTCCTGTAAAGGATCGGGTATGAAAAAGGCTGTATCTACAAGGACTTATGCGCTGGAGCGGCCTCACCGGTGGCCGGCTCGAGCTCCCGGAGCGCGGCATCGAGCAGCGACTGGAGCTCGCGCATGTACTCGTAGAAGGCCTTGTGGACGATCGCGAAGGAGACCGCCTCCTTGAAGACCGAGGGGCGCCGCAGCAGGGTGGCGCCCAGCAGCGTCAGCGTGAACCAGGCGCGCCGCGGCCCGCCCAGCAGCACGGTGTCGCGCAGCACGATCGCGAGCCGGCGCAGGTCGCCCTTGCGAAGGTTCTGACCGCCCTGGATCTGCGCGCCGCGGTGTAGCAGGAACTCGAGCGTGCGCGCGCGGTAGTTCCAGAAGTCGTAGAGCTGCTCGGCGAGCCAGCGGTAGCCCTGATAGAGCGCGCGCCGGGTCATCAGCTGGGGAATGATGTTCGAGAGCACGAACTGATCCCCGGTCGACTCGGTGACCAGGCGGCCCTCGCGCTCCACGCGGTCGTAGAGCGGCGTCTTCGGCATGGCCTGGAGCATCCCGGTCATCGAGACGGGGATGCGCGCCTCCTGGATGAAGCGCAGCTGCTCCTCGAAGATCGAATCGTCGTCGTGGTCGAAGCCCACGATCATGCCAGCCTGCACCTGGATGCCGTAGGACTGGATCTTGCGCACGTTCTCGACCAGATCTCCGCGCAGGTTCTGCGTCTTCTTGGTCTCCGCGAGCGACGCCCTGCGCGGGCTCTCGATCCCGATGAAGATGGTGGTGAAGTTCGCGGCGTGCATGAGCGAGAGCAGCTCCTCGTCCCCCGCGACGTTGAGCGAGACCTCGGTCTGGAAGGTGATCGGATAGCCGTGCTCGCGTCCGAAGCGCCCGAGCTCGCGCAGCAGCGCCTTCGCCAGCTTCTGGTTCCCGATGAAGTTGTCGTCGACGATGAAGACCTGCCGTGCGCCGAGGCGATGGCACTCGTGGACCTCGCGCATCACCTGCTCGACGCTCTTCGCGCGCGGCCGCCGCCCGTAGACGACGATGATGTCGCAGAACTCGCAGTTGAAGGGGCAGCCGCGCGCGAACTGGATGGTGAGCGCGTGGTAGCGGTCGACGCGGAGCAGATCAAAACGCGGTGTCGGCGACAGCGTCATGTCGGGCTTCTCAACGGCCCGGTACTCGCTCTTGGGGACGCCGGCCTCGAAGTCCGCCAGGAACCGGGGCCAGGTCTCCTCGGCTTCCTCCACGAAGAGCGAGTCGCAGCGCCCGAGGAGCTGCTCGGGACACAAGGATGCGAAGGGTCCCCCCACCACCACGAACCTGCCGCGCCGGCGGAACTCGTCGATGATCTCGAACATCCGCTCGCGGTGGACGATGTAGCCGGTGACGCCGACGATGTCGGCTTCCTGGTCGAAGTCGATCTCCTCGACGTTCTCGTCGCACAGCACCACCTCGTGCGGAGCAGGCGTCATGCCGGCGACGGTGGGCATCGAGAGGTTCGGGAAGATGCAGCGCTTGCCGAGGACCGGGAGGATCTCGTCGTAGGTCCAAAAACTGGTCGGATTCTTCGGCGTGACCAGAACGATCTTCATCGGGCCCCCTGCTCGGGCATCGCGTCGGCCGCCACTCTACACCGGTGTCTCGCGATCCGTAAACCTCGCCAGCGGCAGCAACACGGGGCGGCCCTCGTGGTGCCAGGCGAGCGGAGGCGACTGGAGCTCTCCCGGCCAGCACAGGCGCGAGGCGCCGAGATCGGCGAGGCCGCGCGCCACGCCGTCCTGCCAGGCCCCGAAGCCCGCGAGCGCCACGCCCGCGAGATGCGCCGCGAGCGGCCGGAGCGCGGAAAGCAACCCCTCCGGATTTTCAACGGGATGAATGCGAAGGAAGCGGTTCAAGGGCGCGCGGCGCGGCGCGGCGTCGGCCTCGCGCACGACGGCCCAGCGCTGCGGGACGCCGCCCAGCAGGCGGACGCCAGGTTGTTCTGTGGCGCGCAGCTCGGCGCCGTCGCACTCGTGCCGGAAGCCCGCGGCGCCGGCTGCGTCGAGCTGGCCGCGCGGGAGACGGCGCTCGAGCGACGCGAGCGCGTGTGCGAGCGCCTCCGCCAGCCGGTCCGGCGCCTCGCCATCCGCGCCGACGGCGTAGACCGCGCGCGGAGACAGGCACCCCTGCTGATCCCAGAGCGCGACGTCGAGCGCGATCCCGTCGGCCGCCGCGGCGAGCGCGGCGCCGCGCAGCGCCTCGGGACCGAGCGCCGCCAGCGAGAGCCGGTGGCCGGAGGCGACTAGCCGGCGCGGGGGCTGCACGCGCGCGGCGAGCGCGGCGATGCTGGCGTCCGAGCCCGTCGCCGAGACGCAGTCGGCCTCGAGCAGCGCGCGCAGGCAGGCCACGTCTTGTGATCCGAAGCGCGCGATCGCGATGCAGCGCCCGAGCTCGGGATCCACGTCCGCGATCGAATCCGCCACCAGCGCCGCCGTGACGGGGTCGCGCGACGCCGGCTTGGCGAGCACCGGCGAGCGCAGCGCGAGCGGCGAGAGCAGAGCCAATAAAGTCGGCTGCGGGATGGCTCCCGCCAGCACCACGGCCGTGGTGTCGAAGCCCGAGAGCATGCTGCCCTGCGCCGCGTCCAGACGCGCTGGATCGCCCAGCTCGGCGCGCACGAGCGATAGGAATGCCTCGCCGCGGAAGGGCGCGAGCCCCCGCGCGAGACCCTCACGCACGTTCTCGGGCGAGAAGCCGGTGGCGCCCGGCAGCTCCTGCTCGAGCCTCCGTCGCCAGCTCGAGTCCGGGCTCGCCCACAGGTCGAGCACGCGGGCCAGCGCGGCGAACGTCTCGCCCGCCGGGCGGCGCCGCAGCTTGACGCCGGCCTCGCGCAGCTCGGCCAGCCGGTCCCGGATCTCCTGGGCCGTCATGCGCCCGCCTCGGAGAGCAGCTCGTCGGCGGCGA